>Ga0335072_10014345_pt1 | contig 11256 bp, 10 predicted proteins | sample Lox_Sample_21_FD_206725 | JGI IMG/M metagenome (GOLD analysis project Ga0335072, IMG submission 206725) | Soil microbial communities from Loxahatchee National Wildlife Refuge, Florida, United States - Lox_Sample_2.1 | ecosystem: Environmental > Terrestrial > Soil > Wetlands | place: USA...
CATCACCGGAATGAGCTTCGGCGCGCTGTCGCTCGAGGCCAAGATGGCGCTCGCCAAGGGCGCCTCGATGGCGGGCACGGCGACCTGCTCGGGCGAGGGCGGAATGATCCCGCCCGAGCGCGACCTGTCGACCAAGTGGTACTACCAGGTGATCCAGAGCCGTTACGGCTTCAACCCGCATCACCTGATGCTGGCCGACGCCGTCGAGTTCTTCATCGGCCAGGGCTGCAAGGTCGGGCTCGGTGGGCACCTGATGGGCCAGAAGGTCACCGAGCAGGTGGCGGAGATGCGCTCGCTGCCGGTCGGGATCGACCAGCGCTCACCCGCGCGCCACCCCGACTGGCTCGGGCCCGACGACCTGTCGCTGAAGATCCAGGAGATCCGCGAGGCGACCAACTACGAGATCCCGGTCCAGCTCAAGCTGGGCGCCGCGCGCGTGTATGACGACGTGCGGATGGCCGCCAAGTGCGGGCCGGACATCATCTACCTCGACGGCGCCGAGGGCTCGACCGGCGCCGGTCCGCACATCGCCACCGAGGAAACCGGGATCCCGCTGATGGCGGCGATCCCCGAGGCACGCCGTGCGCTCGAGGACGTCGGCATGGCTGACGAGGTGGACCTGGTCGTCGCCGGCGGGATCCGCAACGGCGCCGACGTGGCCAAGGCGCTCGCGCTGGGCGCGACCGCGATCGCCATCGGCCATTCGTCGCTGATGGCGCTGAACTGCAACAAGGAGATCCCTGGCGTCACCGACTACGAAGGCACGGTCGGCGTGCCCGCGGGCCAGTGCTACCACTGCCACACCGGGCGCTGCCCGGTCGGCGTGGCCACCCAGGACCCCGAGCTCCGCAAGCGCCTGGTCGTCGACGAGGCCGCCACGCGCGTCTACAACTTCCTGCACACGATGACGCTCGAGTGCCAGATGCTCGCGCGGGCGTGCGGGAAGACCGACGTCCACAGCCTCGAGCCGGAGGACCTGGCCGCGCTGACCGTCGAGGCCTCGGCGATGGCGCGGGTGCCGCTCGCCGGCACCGACTACATCCCGGGGGTGTCCGAGGAGCGGACGCTGGCCCGGATCGAGAGCCTGCTCGAGCGCCACATCGAGAACCCGATCGACTATCTGGAGCCTGAGCGCGAGGGGGTGGGGTCATGAGCGAGACCGAGTACACGATCTCGATCGACGCCGAGTACCTCGCCGGCCGCCGGTTCCCGTATCAGGAGGACATGTCGCTGGTCGACGACGTCGACCTGCTTGCCGCCACCCCCGGCCAGGACATCAACTGGCTCGAGGACGTGGAGTTGCTCGAGGAGGACGGCGTGCCGGCGGTGTTCGACCGCTACTCGAACTCGTTCCTGAAGATCTACTTCCCGATCCCCTCGGGACGGGAGGACGAGATCGCGCGCAAGGTGCTGATCAAGCATCTGCAGTCGGGCAACTCGTACGGAATCGCTTTGAAGGAGCGCCACTGCAAATTCCCCCAGCCGGAGCTCGGGCCGTGGGTCGAGGGCTCGCGGACGGTCGGGACCGACTGGAAGCCCGGCATACTTGAGGGATGGGAGCCTCCAGCGCACTGACCCCGGCGGGCGATGTCGAGCATCTTCCGCGCTCGATTCGACGCGGTCCGAAGATCACGATCGCGTGCGAGTGCGGCGAGAGGCGCTACCTCCAGTACGGGGAGCAGTGGACGTGCGAGAAGTGCGGTCGCACCTGGAACACGCGCCGGATTCCGCTCGAGGAATACGCCGAGCTGCGCCGCACGCAGCTCCGCTACCGGCGCGTGCCGATCTTGATCGCCGCGCTCTCGCTCATCTGCGTGGTCGCGTTCATCATCGTCGGCAAGGCGCTCGGGGGCCTGCTGATCGTCGCGTTTGCCGCCACCTCGTGGAGCATGTTCGGGCACCCGTTCTACAAGCGGCGCTATCGCGAGCAGCTGGCCAAGGTCCCGACCTGGAAGATCGAGCCTGAGTGAGGGTCGTTGTCGTCGGGGCGGGCTTCGCCGGGCTCGCCGCCGCTGACCAGTTGTCGCGGGCGGGCGTCGAGGTGGACGTTCTGGAGGCGCGCGATCGCGTCGGCGGGCGGGTGTGGTCGGTGCCGTTCGCCGGTGGCGTGGTCGAACGCGGCGCTGAGTTCATCCTGCCGCACGATTCCACGGCGGTTGCGACTGCGGAGCGTCTGGGGCTGGCGCTCGTGCGCAAGGGGACGCTGTACGGGCAGCGCGAACCGCGCGGCGGGTCGTCGCCGGTCTCGGCCGAGGATGTGGCGGCAGCGATGGCGCGAATCGGGGCCGAACCCCGCCGGCCCCCCGGCGTCACGGCCGCGCGGGCGCTGCCTCCTCACGACGAGCTCAAGCCCGGCGTCCGCGAGGCGATTGTCGCCCGCCTCGAGATCAGCTGCGCGGACGGCTTCGACGGCCTCGACGCCGCCGTGCTGTCCGAGGGGGCGGCGGCATTCGGCGATTTCGACACGTACACGGTCGCGGGCGGGAACGACCGCATCGCGCGCGAGCTCGCTCTCGGCCTCGGGGGGGCGGTGCGTTGCTCCGCGGCCGTGTCGAGCGTGGAGTGGCGCGAGCGCGAGGTCAGGGTGGTCGGCGGCGGGGAGGAGTGGGTCGCGGACGCCGCGGTGATCGCGGTGCCCGCTTCTGTGCTGTTTGAGATCGCCTTCGACCCGCCGCTCGCGCCCGAGAAGGCGGCGGTCCGCTACGGGCAGGCGGCGAAGCTGTTCGTGGCGCTGAACACGCCTGCGCCGCCGAGCCAGACGCTTTCGGTACCGGATCTGTTCTGGTGCTACACGCAGCTCGGTGCCGACGGGCGCCCGCTGGATTTCGTGGCCGCGTTCGCGGGCTCGCCGGTGGCGCTTGCCGGGCTCGCAGTGGACTCAGGCCCGGATCGGTGGCTCGACGCGCTCGCGCGGCTGAGGCCGGACCTCGAGCTCGACACGAGCACAGTGTTGCTGTCCACCTGGGCCAACGATCCGTGGGTCCGCGGGGTTTACTCGGTTCGCTCGGCGAGGTTGCCCATGGATGATGATTCGCTCAGCCGCCCCGTCGGCCCGCTGGCGTTCGCCGGCGAGCACACCGCCGGTGCCTGGCACGGGCTGATGGAAGGGGCGCTCCGGAGCGGCTTCCGGGCCGCGGGGGAGGTGCTGGCCGCCGCCGGCCGATGAGATCCGGCGCCCGTCGGTGTCTAACCTGGCGATGACCATGTCTCCGGGTACCGAGAAGACTAATGCGGTGGAGCTCGAGGTCGATGGCCGAACGGTCCGGATCTCGAGCCCCGACCGGGTGTACTTCTCGGCGCGCGGCGAGACCAAGCTCGACCTCGCTCGGTACTACATGAGCGTCGGCGACGGGATCGTCCGCGCCCTGCGCGAGCGCCCGTGCATGCTCCACCGCTTCCCGGACGGCGTCGACGGTCAGAAGGTGCACCAGAAGCGACTTCCGAAGGGCGCTCCGGATTGGGTGCAGACCGTCGAGATCTACTTCCCGCGGTTCGGCCGAACCGCGGACGAGCTGTGCGTCGCCGAACTCGGCAGCGTGATCTGGGCGGTGCAGATGGCGACGGTCGAGTTTCACCCGTGGAACTCGCGGCGCGCGGACGTCGAGCGGCCCGACGAGTGGCGGATCGATCTGGACCCCATGCCCGAGGCTTCGTTTGACGCGGTCCGCCGGGTGGCGCGTGTCGCGCACGAGGTGCTCGACGAGATCGGCGCGGTCGGCTGGCCCAAGACCTCGGGCGGCAACGGGCTCCACATCTACGTCCGGATCGAGCCGCGGTGGGGGTTCGGCGAGGTGCGCGAGGCCGCGCTGGCGTTCGCGCGCGAGGTCGAGCGGCGGATCCCGGACGATGCGACCACGACGTGGTGGCGCAAAGACCGCGATCCGCGCAAGGTGTTCGTCGACTACAACCAGAACGCGCGCGACCACACGATCGCGAGCGCGTACTCGGTGCGGGGGAACCCGTTCGGGACGGTGTCCACCCCGATCGCCTGGGATGAACTCGACGATGACTTGAACCCGCGCGAGTTCACGATCGCGACGGTGCCGGCGCGGTTCGCCGCGATCGGCGACCCGCACGCAGGCATTGACGACGCGGTGTTCTCGCTCGAGCCGCTGCTCGAGTGGGCCGAACGCGAAGACCCCGCCGAGGGCTAGTCGTGAGGATGGTGTACGAGCAGCACGTCGCAGTGCGCGTGATGGGTGACCGCGTCGCTGACGCTCTGTCCCGTTAGGCGCTGGATCAGGTTCGGCTCCCGTGTCCCGACGACGATCATGTCGGCCTTCCGCTCGTTCGCCAACTGCACGATCCCGTCGGCAGGCTCGCCGATCGCCGGCTGATAGTCGGCCTCGATTCCTTCGCCTTCCAGATACTTGCGTGCGGCGCCGAGCTCCTGTACGTGCTTCTCCGGCGGGTCGGTGGGGTCGGTCGGCCCGGCCGAACGACCGATGCCCACCATCAGCGGGGCGACGCTCGTGACCACGAGCTTCGATCCCAGGGCCTTGGCGAGCTGTGCGCCACGCTCGAGCGCGCGCTGCGATCCGGGCGTGTCGTCATAGCCCACGACTATCGTGCTCATCGTCTCTCCTTATCAGGCGGGGACTGGTGCCGACTCCGCCGTTAGCTCGGCGAGCTCCTCTGCATCCGGGACGCTCGGGGTGGGCTCGCTCCAGTGGACGGCCTCCTTATCCTGCACGATCCGGCGGTAGAAGAACAAGAGCAGCGAGCCGACGAGGACGCCGATGCCGATCCAGAAGTCGGTCCAGGTCCCGTAGCCGTTGAGCTTGGGCGCGAGTGCCCCGATCACGAGGAAGAACGCGTTCAGGGCGCACAGGATCGCGGCGATCGGAACCCAGATCGAACTGACCTTGATCGGGCGTGGCCAGTTGGGACGATCGCGGCGTAGCAACAGGAACGCACTCAGCGCGAACACGTGACAGAGGACGTAGCCGATGTTGCTCAGATACAGGATGGCCAGGTTCGAGGTGATGAAGATGACGAGAGCCACGTTCACCACGAGGTCGACGGTCATCGCCCTCGCCGGAACGTGGAAGCGATTGAGCACGCCGAGTTGCTTGACCGTCATGCCCGCGCGGGAGATGCCGAACAGCGCCCGGCCGGCGTCGGCGGTCGACGAGGTCATCGACAGCAGCAGGCTGGCGATGATGCAGATCGTGAAGAAGCTGGCGGCGCCGTGGCCGACGATCTGCGTCATGGCCTGCGTATAGAACTGTCCCTCCGCGGTGGCGGACGGGACCGCACCGGTCACGCCGCCCAGACCGAGCGGCACGAAGATGCACACGAACAGCTGGAACGCCGCGGCGCTGCGCAGCGCTCTGGACGTGTCACGGCGTGTATCTCGGTACTCGGGCGCGAACGTCGCGCACGCCTCCGTGCCGTACGTGGACCAGGCGAGGATGAACATGTAGACGATCGCCACCTTCCACCCGCCCCAGGGACCGGTGAAGGTCGCGTGGACGTTGGAGGAATGCCAATCGCCGGTGAAGTACGGGACGATGATGAACAGCGCCAGCGGGATCATCAGCAGGGCGGCGCACGCGTAGCTGAACCACACGGCCGGGCGCAGCCCGAACACGTTGAACAGCCACACCGCCAGGATCGTCCCGATCGCGATGAAGTGCGGGAGCCCGAGGTGGTTCGAGAAGATCGTGACCGTCCACGTCGAGTGCGGCCACCACTGGCCCTGAGCCAGGTCGCCGATGATCTTGCCGAAGATCGACAGCACCACCGACCAGCCGATCCAGTAGCCGAAGGCCGACAGCGGGCCGACCATGGTCGTGTACTTGCGCCAACCCTCGTGGGCGTACAGCGAGATGCCGCCGCTGCGGTTGCCGAACATCGTCGCGGGCTCGGAGTAGATCCAGGCCTGGAGCATTCCGATGAACGCCGAGGCGCCCCAGAGGATGATCGACCCGACCGTGCCAAAGATGCCGAGCGTGAAGCCAAGGCTCCCGAGGAGGAAGCCGGGGTTGCAAAGGGCGATGACGAATCCGTCCCACCACCGGAGCGTCTTGAGGAGTTGAACTTCCTCGACGGTGGCTGTAGCCAACTTATCTCCTCCTCATTTGGATCCCAATCGAGGCTTCGCAGAGCGAGGCGCGGCAGGCCCTCCAGACTTGCCGCCGCTCTTATACCAGTTTGTATAAAGCTGGTCAACAAACGCCCCGGCGTAAGATCTTGCATCGTGCGGTGAACGCTCGTGGACGACGCCAGGCGCGGCAGCTCGGTTGAGGATCAGGCGCCACCGGCGCACGCCGACGCGCGGCCAGTGCTGCTCGCGACGTTCTCCGTGCGGATCGATCCTCGGGCCGAACGGATGGCATTCGACAGCGCGCTCGAGGTCCGCGCGCGGCTGATCGTCGCCAACCTGATGATGCTGCCACCGTATCCCACGACGATCATGCTGGCCCGCGAATACGCCACATTGCCGCACGAAGAGGATCTCGAGGCGGTCCGCGCGACCGCCGCGCGCGCGAGCGCGTTGGGAATCGGCACCGAACTCCTGCGCATCTCGAGCCGCCGGCCGCTGGCGGCGCTCGTCGAGCTCATCTCCGAGCGGCGCGCATCGCTGGTCGTGCTCGGTCCCGACGTCCGGCGCTCGCCTCGGTGGCAGCTGCGACTCGCCGCCCGCCGGGTGCGCCGTCAGACCGACTGCCTGATCTGGATCGCGCCCGACGGCTAGTTTGAGCGCATTTGTCTACGGGCTACGGTTTGGACGCGCGGTCGGAGACCTCGCGCAGCGTGCCGAACCGGCCCGTGTAGAACAGCAACGGCTCGTCGTCCTGATGGTTGAGGTGCTCGACCTCTCCAATCCAGAGCACGTGGTCGCCGGCGCGGTGGACATCGACGACCCGGCAGACCAGATGCGCGAGCGCCCCGTCGAGTAGCGGGATGCCGTCGTGCCAGCTGAACGTCGGCTCGACCGGCGAGGTCTTCTGAGCGGCGAAGTGGGCGGCGAAATGCTGCTGCTCGTGCGACAGCACGCTGACGCCGTAGCGCCCGCTGCGCGGGAGCATCTCGTTCATGCGGCAGCGCCCGAGCGACACGAGTACGAGCGGCGGGCGGAGCGAAACCGACAGGAAGCCGTTCGCGGTCATCCCGTGGATCGTGTCCTTCTCGACCGTGGTGACCACGGTCACGCCGGTGGCGAACCGGCCCATCACCTGGCGGAATTCCCTGGCGGCTTGCTCGACGGCGGCGGCCTTCGGCGTCAGCCTGGCGACTCCGGTCGGAGGGAGGAGGTCGGCACCGGACTTCGCCGGCGCGCGTTTGGCGGCCGGCCGGGGCGGCGGCATCAGCCCGCCGGTCGTCTCGGTTGGCTTCGCGACGCGGGTGAGCCGAGCTACTCCCTCGCGATCGGTCACGGTCGTCACGATAGCTCCGCTGTCAGGCAGGCTGAAGGGTTCAGGACCGCGGGCGGGTCTTGTCCGGGTCGTAGAACGGGATTCGCACGACCGTCGACGGGATCCGCTTCTGGAGCCCGTCGAGCTTGCCGACCTCGACCTCGGTTCCGATGTCGGCGTACTGGACCGCCATCCGTGCGAGCGCGATCGACTTCTTGAGCGTCGGGCTGCGGGTGCCGGATGTGACCACGCCCACGCGTTGGCGTCCCACGTATATGTGGTCGCCGTGACCGGCGGTCTCGTTGCTGTCGAGTTCGAGCCCGACGAGTCTTCGCTGCGGGTGTTCCTTGCGCTCCAGGAGCGCGTCGCGCCCGACGAAGTCCTCGTCGTTGCTCAGCGCCACGGTGAATCCGATCCCCGCCTCGAACGGGTCGACCTGGTCGTCGAACTCGTAGCCGGCGAAGATCAGCCCGGACTCGATCCGCACCATGTCGAGCGCCTCGAGGCCGAGGGGCTTGATCCCGTGTTTTTGTCCGGCTTCGTATATGGCGTCCCAGACGGCGGCGCCGTCGCTCGGGTGGCAGAACACCTCGTACCCGAGCTCGCCCGTGTACCCCGTACGCGAGACGATGATCGGGATCCCGTCGTGGGTCTTGATCCTTCCGACCAGGAACCGGAACCACTTGAGCTCCTCGAGGCTCGGCTGCGTCGGAGGCGTCCAGACGATCTCCTTCATGGTCTCCCGGCTGAGCGGACCCTGGACGGCGAGATTGTGGAGCTGGTCGGTCGTCGGCTTGACCCAGACGTGGAGGTTGTAGCGGTCGGCGAGTTCGCGCAGCCACACCCCGTCGTACGGGTCGCCGCCGATGAAGCGGAAGTTGTTGTCGCCGAGGCGGAACACGGTGGCATCGTCGATCATCCCGCCGGTCTCGTTGCAGACCGCGGTGTAGACGACCTGCCCGACCGCCAGCTTGCGCGCGTCGCGGGTGATCGTCTTCTGGATGAGCGTCTCGGCATCTGGTCCGAGGACCTCGAACTTCCGCAGCGGGGACAGGTCCATCACCACGACCTTCTCGCGGCAGGCCCAGTACTCCGCGATCCCGCCCTCGTTGTTGAAGCAGTGCGGCAGCCAGTAGCCGCGGTACTCGAGGAACGATTTGGTGAGGTCGCTGGTGCGCGGGTGGAACGCGGTCTCCTGCGTCAGCACCGGCGGGGCGTCGGCGGTCACGCGGTGGGCGATGGCCACCGAGAACCGGTTCTGCGGCGAGTAGACGCGTACATGGACATCTGTCACCTCCCAGGCATTTGAGGGATCGACGTCGTCGGGGCAGGCCGACGACGCGCACACCAGGTCGGTCATCGCGCGCATCATCACGTAGTCGCCGGGACGCGACCACGGCTCGTCGGAGACCAGTTGCATGTTCGAGTCGAACGCCGTGTTGTAGAAGAAATTCAGCGCCTCCCAGCCCTTGCGGGGGGCGATCGGGAACGGGTTCAGCGCGCCGTTGAAGTTGTCGGTGCAGTTGATGTGGCCCGGGTAGCCGAGGTCCTCGTAGTACTTGGCCTGGCACGCGAGCGCGAACGTGTCGTGCCGGCCGACCGTGTCTCTTATGACCTCGACGAGCGGGTCCATGTCGAGGTCGTAGAACTTGCCTTGGAGCCCGGGGGTTGGATACGCGTTGCCCATGAGGGTTCGCGTCACGGTGGCGTCGAGGCCGCGTTCGAGGCCGTGTTGGAGCTTGGCCGCGTGGAACGCGAGGAAGTCCGAGCACTGGCGGCCCTGCACGTCGATCACCTGGATGTACTCGCCCTGCTTGACCTCGTAGGAGCTGGCGGTTGCTTTGTCGATGCGGAAGTCGAGCCGGGGTTCTGCGAGCGGGGGCGGTAGTTCGGTCTCTTCTTTTGGTCTCGGGTTCGCTCGCCTGACCTCGACCAGCAGCTCTGTCGCCGGCGGATCGCCGTCGACGATGCGCCCACCCGGGGCCTTGACGATGAGCGTGGTGGCGTCCTGTGCCGTGATCTCGATCTCGCTGCCTGGCCTGGAGTCGGGCCCGAACACGATGATCCCGCCGTTGCTGGCGGTTTCGCTTTCGAGGCCGAGCGCGGCCAAGCCTCCGCCTCCGCGCGCGGCGAGCTGAGCGGTCTGGCCGCCGTGGCGATCGATCAGTGTGATCCGGTCATCGCCCCGGATCGCGACCTCGGTCGCGCCGCCCGGGGCGACCCGGTAGAACTCGAGCCCCGGCTCGGCTGCTCGCAGCCCGTTGAGTAAGACCGCCATGGTTTCTGCTTACGAGGCGGCGGGGGCGGCGGCTTTTTCCACCTCGGCGAGCAGCTGTTCGGCGAGCTCGCGCTTGCCGTCGGCATCGAGCTTCTTGATTTCGTTCTCGACCGCGCGCCGGTTGTAATGCTGGTTCCAGTAGTCGAGGCTCTCGAACCCGAGCAGCACCGCCTTGCCGACGAACTGGCGCAGGACCTCGTTGGTCGGGCCCATCACCCAGCCGGCCTTGGCGTCGCGCAGGTAGCGCTCGAGCTCCATGTCGCGCTTGTAGCCGGTGCCGCCGCAGGCGTGGAGCATCTTGTCGACGACGTGCGCCGTGTTCTTGGCCGCGTTGAACTTGATCTGCCAGGCCCAGTGGAGGAAGTTCGCGCGGGCGAACTCCCCCGGGGGCGGCTGGATCGTGTTGTGGTCGGTGACGTTGTCCATCGCCTGCGCCACCGAGTACACGAACAGGCGGGCGGCGTTCGTGTCCATGACGGCCTCGCCGATGTAGTCCTGGATCGTCGGGTAGTCGGCCACCCGCAGGCCGACGTCGACGTGGCGCTTGCGCGTGGTCTGGCGCTTGCCGATGTCGATCGCGCCCATGGCCAGCCCGTTCCAGACGCTGGAGGACCCGATCAGGAACCAGGGGTCGACCGCCTCGTCGTTGGAGGCGGCGCCGTCGCCCTCGGGTCCGACGATCTGGTCGCCCGGGATGTCGACGCCGTCAACCTGGATCGGGCCCGACTGGTTGCCGCGCAGCCCGAGGGCGTCCCACGTCGAGGGCTGGGACTTCACGTTCTCGCCGTCGATGACGAACACCGACAGGTCGTCGTAGCCGGTGAAGTCGGGGGAGGTCGTCTGGACCACGTAGAAGTCGGCGAACCCGCCGGAGGTCGTCCAGGACGCCTTCTTGCGGACGTTGTAGCCGCCGTTCCGGCGCTCGGCGCCCGAGGAGATCGGGTACCAGAAGTGCGACCCAGTCTCGGGGTCGCTGTAGGAGAGCGTCCCGATCTTGCCGCTGTTCAGCGGCTTGATGTACTTCTCGATCAGCGCGTCGGTGGGGCGCAGCATGATCGTGTTGACCGCGCCCATGTGCATCACGTAACACATCGCGGTCGAGGCGCAGCCATAGCGCGCGATCGTCTCGCACGTCATCACGAACGCGACGTGGTCCTGGCCGAGGCCGCCGTACTCGGTCGGGACGGTCAGCGCCAGGAAGCCGTGCTCGCCGAGCAGCTCGAGGTTGCGCCGCGGGAACTTCAGCTCATCATCGGAGATCTTCGCGTTGGCTCGCATCTCCTTCTCGCACAGCTCGATGAGAGTGTCGCGAAGCTCCTTTTGGCGGTCGGTGAGCACCCACTCCGGGTCCCACTCGTAGCCCAGTCCCCAGAAGGGCTCGCCACCCCATGTCTTCTCGGCCATTTACAACCCTCCACTCGCTCTGCACAAATATGTTCAAATTAAGTTCTACCTGAGTGGGTGAACGGTGTCTAGGGTGGCGGGTCTGCTCGGCGGACGTCGAGCGGTCGCCTGCGGGGCGATGTTCGTTGCTTCGGGCGGGCGGCCGCGGTCGGGCCTATGTAAAACGCAGCAAACGGGGTCCCGCGCCGGGCTGGGTGCCAGATATGCATGGTG
>Ga0335072_10014346_pt1 | contig 11255 bp, 13 predicted proteins | sample Lox_Sample_21_FD_206725 | JGI IMG/M metagenome (GOLD analysis project Ga0335072, IMG submission 206725) | Soil microbial communities from Loxahatchee National Wildlife Refuge, Florida, United States - Lox_Sample_2.1 | ecosystem: Environmental > Terrestrial > Soil > Wetlands | place: USA...
GCATCGTGCCGCGCGCTACCCGCAGGTAGCGGACCATGCGGTGCTGGCTCGTGGGCTGGCCCTCGATGACCGGCATGAAATCCAGTACCTCACCGACGCCGTCGGGCGTCATGAACCTGGTGATGAGCATCGCGGTGTTGGGGAGATAGAGCTGCTTCGACACGTAATTGTCGGCGACCGGAGCGACCCGGAAGTGGCCGCCCTTCTCGGCATCGAGCAGAGAGGCGAAGACCGTGGGCGAATCAAATCTCGGGCAGCAGAAGAAATCCACTGTCCCGTCGGAAGCCACCAGCGCCGCCGTCTGCAGATCGCCGATGAGTCCGTGATCACTGATGTTCGGGTAGCGCCCCATTGCAGTCTCCCCTCACGCGCAGGTCCCCGGTCAGCCTCGCACCCTGCCGCTCGGCGCCGCATCACCCGGCGCGGCTGATTCTGGAGATATCGGGACTGTGTCGAGCCAGACGGTGATCGCGTCATGCCAGGACTGGAGGTAGGCGGGGTAGCCGTCGGCGAATTCGCGGAGCCTGAGGCTGGCGGCACTGGTGAGTGCGGTCAGGTCGTAGACGACTCCTACTTCGGTGCCGCCTGCGTGACCGCTGACCGTGACCGTCACTGTGCCGGCCTGTTCGCCAGGGATGACACGGGCATAGGAGATGCGCTTGCCCGGTTCCCGGCTGGTCACGAGCCACGTCGCGTGCTGGCCGTGAGCGTGCGTCTCGAACACTGTGCCCGGCTCGGTGTCGTCGTCGGCGGGAGCCGGGAATCGAGGGTGCCACCCGTGTGCCCAGTCCTCTTCGCCGCGGGGGGTGAACAGGCGGAATGCCTCGCCGGGCGGAAGGTCAACCTGGATGCGGCCGGCCAGCCGCTGGCGGCTGGCGGTCACGGCTGCTCCGTCAGTTTGTGCGAGTCTGCAGCGGTCAGCGTCAGCCCGTAGACGGCCTTGAGCTGGTCGATCTTGGCCAGGGTGGGCGGGCCGAACGGCGCTGTGCCCTCGAAGGCATGCAAGACGATGCCCTCGACGAGATCACCGAGGGACAGGTCGAGGTACTCGGCCAGGCCCTTGAGGACCTTGAGCGTGTTGCGCTCCATGCGCAGACCGGTCTGCGCGCGATCTATCGTTACCATGGTAACATGGTAACACATCGATGGGTCCTTGGCGCGGTCCTTTAAACGCTTGCCATTGTCGGCAAGTTTTTTTGCTTTCCCGTGAACTGCCGGTGCCAGCTCAATCAGGCACCTGGTTTACTGCCTCCAGTTCCTGAATCCTCAGTAGCTGGTCTTTAAGAGCCCTGTTAGCTGACTGAGCAGGACCCGTTACTGCGGCTTCAGCCTCTGCGGCTAGCTGCATGGCAATTCTTTGCGTGTTATATTCGCTGTACGCACCTGACTCTGGAATGGCGAAGGCGACGATCGCGGTCAGGAACACGGTCGAGGTGGCGATGTAGAGCGTCATGTCAGCTATGTTCATCGTCTTCCAGAACGTGTGAGCAGCGATGGTCCAGAACATGGTCACCACCGCTGCCGCGAGAGCCGCAGCGGTGGCCTTGTTCGCGGGCGGACCACTGAAAAATCTCGGTTTTGACATTGCTCTCATTCCCCTGAGAACGGAACTCTTCGACGGGCGTAAAAACGCCAAATCGCCACTTCCGGCGGCCGGAGCGGCGGCGAATACATTAGCAGCTATCAACGTTAGCGCTGCCGCCGCCCCTGCCCTATCAAAGGTGAGCGTCATCGCCTTTGGTTAGGCGAATTAAAACTGAGATTGTCCAGATCCCGGTCAGTCGGCTTGCTGCCAGAGATGGAACGTCGCACCCTGATCGTCGACGCACTCCGCGAGGAGTCCGAACGACCTGTGCACGGGCTGATCCGCGTGCCCGCCGGCGGCCCGGACTCGCTCGACTGCGGACGCGATATCGTCGACGCAGTAGGACAGTCGCACCGCGGGCCCGGCGTCCTCCGACGGCCAGATTCCGAGCGGCGGCCTGGTCTCGTCGGTCCGCCATGCGCCGGGATGACTATGGGAGAATGGCACCTGAAGCACGGCCTCGTAAAACTCCTTAGCCCGGCCTGCGTCCTGCGCCACCATCGTGACGTTGGCGACGTCGCCCTGGCGCAGGCTGGTTGCCCGGGTCGCAGGCCTGAGCAGCATCCAGCGGTGCCCGAACGGGTCGACGATCACCGAGTTGCGGCCGTAGGGCTGGTCGGCTGGCTCCCGTTCCACCGAGGCGCCGTTGCGCCGGGCCCGGTCGGTGCTCGTATCGACGTCTTCGACCTCCAGGTGGAGGGTGTGGCTGAACGTCGCGGGGGACTCGGGCGCGCGCACCGGCACGTCGGGCCAGAGGTCGGAAGCTTCAGCGAACATCAGCACCGCGTCGCCGATGCTGACCTCGGCGTGGCCGATCGTGTCATCCGGGTTGACATAGAGTTCACTGCGGCGGCGTGCGCCGAATACCTCGACGTACCAGTCCATGGCACGCCGGGCGTCGGACACGATGATGTAGGGGGTCAGTGCCGGAGACCGGGCAGGCTCGCGCTCGGCCCGGCTCGCGACCGTCTGCTGGGACATGGCTCCTCCTGGGTGTGCGAATACCTCGCGGGTCAGCCGCGTGCGCAGCTGCCTGGCGAACTCGGGGTCGGGATCGACGGGCGAGACGGGCTCGCGCAGCGCCTCGAACGGATCCGTCATAGCGAGCCCTCCTCTCCCTCGTACATCTGCCGGAACGCGGCGCGGGCCCGCACCAGCAGCGCCTCGGTGGCGTGCAGCGTGCGGTTCAGGTGACGGGCTACCTCGGGTACCGGCAGCCCGTCGAGGTAGCGCAGGGTGAGCGCCGCCCGGTGGTGCGCGCCGAGCCGGCCGAGCACTTCACGGGCCCGGATCCGGTCGACGACCGTTTCCCACGGGTCGTCGACGCGCGCTGGCTCGCCGTCGAGCAGGCGCAGCCCGCGCTGCTCTCGCTCGACCCGCCGCCAGTGGTCGGCGAGCTTGTGCCGGGCAACCCCGATCAGCCACGCGATCGACGGATCGGACGCGCCGGGCTTGCGGACGGCGTCCACCGCGGCCAGGAACGACTCGGCCGTGAGGTCCTCGGCGAGGCCGGTGTCGCCGCAGCGTGCCACCAGGTAGCCGTAGACGTGCGGCAGCGCATCGTCGTACAGCTTGAGCAGCCCGAGCGCCGGGTCGGGCCGCACCTGCGGATGCGTCACACCCTTATCGTCGTCCCGGCGGTCCGGACTCCGACGGGCAACGAGTGCGGATTCTCAAGGCCCTGTCTGGATCCGCACGACGCTGACGTGATGCCTAGTGTCCGCGGAATGCCTCCTCGAGCCACCACGCGCCGTGGTCTGAGGTGACTTTGGCGTCGATAACGATCGGCCTGGCCGGGCTGGACTCGAGCCAGTCCCTGACCGGGCCGAGGTCGTCGGTGGTGCGAACGGTAACAGCGTCGCAGCCGAAGCCGCGCGCGATACTGGCCAGGTCAGCTGGCGGGAAGCGGACCGTCTCCAGCGGGAAGCCGTCGGGCCCGAAATGGTGGACCTCGGCGCCGTAAGCCTCGTCGTCGTAGATGACGATGACCATTGGCAGCTCCAGCCGTACTGCGGTCTCCAGCTCGCTGATTCCCATCAGCGCGCCGCCGTCGCCGAGCGCCGCGACCACCAGCCTGTCGGGCCTGGCGACCGCCGAGCCGATCGCGGACGCGAGCCCGAGACCGATCGACTGGTAGGCCTGGGTGAAGCAGAACCCGTCCTGATCGGGCACGGACAGGAACATGCTCGGGTAGCCCATGAAGTTACCGGAATCGATCGCGACGACGCGCTCGGCCGGCAGCAGGTCGTCCAGGGCGATCGACAGCGTCCGCGGGTCGATCCGGTTGCTGTCGCTCTCGTCGTCGTACGGCACGTCCCGCCAGCGGATCCGGGCGGCTAGCCCGTCCCGCAGGTCGGCAGACCGGTACCCGGCCGCGCGCACGCCGTCAGCCTCGCGTTCGCCCGCATCGCCTGGCTCAGGCCCGAGCAGTCCGGCTACAGCGGACGCGGTCAGCGCGACATCGCCTGTTACCCCCAGGTGCACCTGCCGGTGCCTGCCGATAGCCGAGGAGTCGGCGTCCACCTGAACCACGGTGGTCTGCCGGCCGACCAGCGTGCCGTGCCGCGTCGTCCACATGTTCAGCGAGCAGCCCCAGGCGACGAGGACATCAGCGTTGGCGATCAGCTCGGCCGCCAGCGGTGACGCGAAGCCGCCGCTGACGTCCAGATCCCACGGGTTGCCCCGGAACAGGCCCTTGGCCGCGGCCGACGTCGCCAGCAGGGCGCCGCAGCGGTCGGCGAGTTGCTCCAGTGCCGTCCGGGCCTCCGCGCTTCGCGCTCCGCGGCCGGCCACGAACACGGGCCTGCTGGCCTCGGCCAGCACGCCCGCGAGGTCCGCGACCTGGCGCTGCGATGGCGCGGCAGGCTCGGCAAGCCGCTGGTCCGGGCTTCCGGGCCAAGTGCACTCGCCTGCCTGGACATCGAGCGGGAGGCCGAGGACGACGGTCCGTCGCTCGTCTCGCGCGGTCCGGTAGGCCTGCACCGCGTCGTCGAGCGCGAAGCCGGTGGAGTGCAACCGCGCCGCTGTCGCTCCGGTCGCCCGGGCGATCGCGGACACGTCAATCCGGAAGTTCGACGTGACAGCACGAGCGCTGATGTCCGCGGCCAGCACGAGCAACGGCGTCCGGCTCTTGGCGGCCTCGGTGATCCCGGTCAGCGCATTGGTCAGGCCTGGCCCCTGGTGCAGGGTCAGCAGGGCCGGGCGTCCCGCCAGCCGCGCCCACGCGTCCGCCATGCTCGCGGCGCCGCACTCGTGCCGCGCCGCCACGTACCGGACGCCGTGCGCGATGAGGGCATTGGTCACATGAAAGTTCCCGCTGCCGACCACGCCGAACATCGTGTCGGCGCCGAGGTTAGTCAGCGCCTTCGCGATGGCGTCGGTGACTTTCATGACGAACGTTCTACCAGCGCGAGTACGCGCGCCGGGCTCCCGGACCCGCCGACGATGGGCAGCGGGCCGGCAACGACCACCGCACCGGTGGGCGGCAGCGCAGCGAGGTTCTGCAGCTGCGTCAGGCCGAACTTGCCCGCCCCGAGCAGTGCCGAATGGCACGGGAACGGGGGATCGAACGAGTGCGCGGCGCCAGCGTCCGTGCCCACTGTCTCGACGCCGATGCCGATCACCGGTGCCTCCTCAGCGATCCACCGCGCGCAGGCAACAGAGACACCCGGCGTATGCGGCCCGGTCTCGTTGGCGTTCAGGAACTCCTGCTGGCTGCCGGACCTGACGTCCCATCCGGTCCGGTACAGCAGCCAGCCGCCCTCCGGGAGCGGGCCGTGGACGGTCTCCCACTTCCTGATGTGCTCGGGCTCCAGCAGGAAGTCGGGGTCCGCCGCCTCAGCGCTGAAGTCGAGCACCGCAGCGGGCGCGATCATGTTCCTGACGGGAACGCCCGCCACGTCGAGACCGTCTTTGCCCGTTATCCAGTGCACCGGCGCGTCGAAGTGCGTTCCGGTGTGCTCGCCCGTGCTGATGTCGTTCCAGTACCACGCAGGTCCGCGCTCGTCATACCGGCTGATCTCGTGCAGCGAGAACGGGATGGTGTTGGCGAACGGCGGCGGCAGCTGGATGAGCGGAGTGCCGGACTCCAGCTTTGCGGTCAGGTCGACGACCTCGATCGTTTCCGACTTAATGGCTGAAATGAGCTGTTCTAGCATGGACATGATCATCTCCGGCACGATCGGGCAGACATCCAAGGCAAGTACTGAGGAAGCAGCCATCAGCCTGCCGTAGCCGGCACTAGCCAGGGAAGGGCTCCGGGTCGGGCAGGTGCGGCGGTCACGCAGAATAGGGGCATGACGAAGCCCGTGACGAAGGCCGAGACGCTGGTAACCCCGGACGGAGTCCCGATCGAGGCGGTGCACCTGGCCGGTGAGCGGGCGCTCGGAATCGTCGTTGCTCACGGCTTCACGCTGCACTGGCAGGGCCCGCATGTGTGGCGGGTGGCCCAGCGGCTGAACGAGCACGCCGGGGTCGTCGTCTTCGACTTCCGCGGGCACGGCCGGTCCGGCGGGGCGAGCACGCTGGGCGACAAGGAAATCCACGACGTCGACACCGTCGTCCGGTATGCCCGTGAACTCGGCTACCAGCGGGTCGTCACGGTGGGCTTCTCGATGGGCGCCTCGATTGTGCTCCGGCACGCCGGGATCCTGGGCGGCGTGGACGGGGTCGTGTCGGTGAGCGGCCCCGGCCGCTGGTATTTCCGCGGCACGCCGTCCATGCGCCGGGTGCACTGGGCGGTAGAGCACCGGGCCGGGCGATTCATCACGAAACAGGTGCTGAAGACCCGGATTAGTCAAGGCCGCTGGGATCCTGTGCCACTGCCGCCGGCCGAAGCCGCCGCGCTGATCGCGCCGACACCGCTGCTGGTCGTGCACGGGGACAGGGACGAGTACTTCCCGTCCGACCACGCCGAGCAGTTGTTCGAAGCCGCCAGCCAGCCCAAGGAACTGTGGATCGTGCCTGGCCTCGGGCACGCCGAGTCATCCATCAGCGAGCCGCTGCTGGACCGGATCGCCCAGTGGGCCATTACCTCGACGTCGGTCGCCGCCAGCTCCGACGCGGTGGCCTAGGACCCTCGGCGCCAGGCCGGTCGTTTTGCAGCTGTATGTCGGTGTTCGCCGTGGGTGAATGCGGCCCGGCTGCGGCTACTTCTGCCAGACCGACACGTGCTGCCGGCTCTCGCTGGTGAACGGCTCCCGTTGCCAGTTCTCCCAGCGGTCGCGGAACCGCATGCCCGCGAGCTGCGCCATCAGGTCTAGCTCGGCCGGCCACACGTACCGGAACGGGATCGAGCTGAAGTCGGCGCGGCCGCCGTCGATCGTCACGTAGTTCGAGCTCATTGCTTGCGTGGCGACCTCGTAACGGTCGAACCCCCACCGTTCCGGGCCGGTCTCGAACGGGACCGCGGTCTGGCCAGGCGGCAGCCTGCGCAGATCGGGCACCATGACCTCGATGACAAAGCAGCCACCGGGCGACAGGTGCGCCGCGGCGTTCGCGAAGCACGCCACCTGCGCATCCTGGGCAGTCAGGTTCATGATCGTGTTGAAGACCAGGTACACCAGCGAGAACGTGCCATCCGCCCGGGCTGTCCCGAAATCGCCGATGGTCACGCCGATGGCGTCAGCGCCCGGCTTGGTTTGCAGCCGGGCAACCATCGCCCTGGACAGGTCGATGCCGTGTACCGGTACGCCCCGGCGAGACAGCGGCAGCGCGATGCGCCCGGTCCCGATGCCCAGCTCCAGCGCTCTGCCGCTGCCGGCCAGCTCCGCGAGCACGGCGACGGTCGCGCCGGTCACCGCCGGGTCGAACATGGACGACTCGTCGTCGTCATAACCGGCGGCAACCCGCTCGCCGAAGTAGCCATCCTGACCATCCACCGCGCGACCGTATCGCGGGCGCTTGTCAGGCCGCACGCGGATTTAGTCCGGGCTCCGGAGATAGCGACGTCCTGCGTGACCTGCTCCTGACTGAGAAACCGGCTGCGCCCAGTCCGACGGTGGTCAGTTCGGCGACCGTCACTCGGGATCCTCACCGACGAGTCCGTCGATCGACTCCCGGATGAGGTCGGCATGACCTACGTGCCGCGCGTACTCCTCGATCATGTCGATGATGAGCCGCCGCAGGCTTGGAGTCCTGCCGTCGCGCCAGGTCCACGACGCTGGCTGATCCAGCCCGCCGCTAGCGATCGCCCGTGCCACCTGGGTCCGGGAGCGACCCACCGCGTCCTCCCACAGCGCCATGAGCTGATCCGGGCTGTCCTGCGCAGCGGACTGCCAGTCCCAGTCGGGGTTCAGTTCCCAGTCGACCGTGTCGAAGGGCGCGTGCCTGGGCTGGCCAGCCAGCTTGACCGAGAAGTAGTCGTCCTCGACTAGGGCCAGGTGCTTGAGCAGACCGCCCAGGGTCATGGTGGAGGGTGCAAGGGTGGCCCGGATCCCGGCTGAGTCCAGGTTCCCGCACTTCCATGCGATGTACCGGCGCTGGCGTTCAAGCGCGCCGATGAGGGTGTCAGCCTCGTTCCCGGCCACGGGTGGTTCCTGCGGTATCACGTTGCTCTCGCTATCCATGCCCGGCAGGCTAGCGTAGATCCCGGACGTTCTGATTCCGGGATAGAGGACCACATGTCGACCGATGTGAGCCCGACTGCGAGAGCGCTGCTAGCGCTTGAAACGATCCAGAACAGTCCCGGCATCACGGCACAGAGCCTGGGTGACTCACTCGGGGTCAGCGAACGGGCGGCACGCCGTTACGTCGCGATCTTGCGCGAGGCGGATCTGCCGATCGAGTCGGTCAGCGGCCCGCACGGCGGCTACCGGGTCGGCCGCGGCTTGCGGCTGCCGCCGCTGATGTTCACCGCAGCCGAGGCAGTTGGCCTGGTCATGGCTGTGCTGGAAGGCCACCGCGATGCTGCGAGCCCGGCGGACGTGGTGGGCAGCGGCCTGGCGAAAATCCTCAGAGTCCTGCCGGAGCGGGTGTCAGGGCCGGTCCGGCAGTTGCGCGCCGTCGCGGCCGGGCTGCCGGCGCCGCAGACGTCGCCCAGCCCGGTCGTGACCGCGCAGCTGATCGAGGCATGCACGGCGGCGCAGCGGGTGCGCGTCGAGTACCGGCTGCGTGCCGCTGACCGGATGATGGAGGTCGACCCGTGGGCGGTCGTGCTCCGGCACAGCCGGTGGTACCTGCTGGGCTGGTCGCACACCGCGCAGGCGCGCCGCGTGCTGCGGGTCGACCGTATCGTCTCGGTCGGCGCCCTGCCGGAGACGTTTACGCCGCCGCGCGACCTGGATGCGCTGCGCGCCCTGGAAGATCACCTGTCCCAGGGCTGGACTCATCTGGTGAACGTGCTGGTCGATGCCACTGGCGAGGAAACGTCACGATGGCTGCCCAGAAGCCTCGGGCGACTCGAACCGGAAGCGGACGGCCGTACCCGCATCCGGGCCACGACTGATGAACCGGACTGGTACGCTCGCCAGCTCGCGACCCTCCCTGCGCCGTTCGAGGTCATCGGGTCAGCTGAGCTCAAGCGGGCTGTCGCGGCCCTGGCTGGGCGACTGATTCGCGCCAGTGGGGGCGAACCATGCTGCGGACAGAATCCGCGAAGAGTCACCGCACCTGATTAGTCTCGATTGCAGCCCGTTCCGCATCGGTCAGTCCGGCGGCCGCGAGAATGCGCTGAACCATCGCATTCTTGGCGCGAACGTAGTCATCGATGCTGGCTGCGGTTGCCCCGGCCCGCCTTTTCACAGCGGCGTACTGCGCTCGCAGCTCCGGATCCGCGCGCAGGATGTCGCGCACCGCCAGGTGGTTGCGCAGCGATAGCGAACCCTGGACGACTACGTAAGTGTTAGTCCTGGCCAGTCGCTGTGGCTCCGTGAAAGCCCACCGCAGCGGGATGCCGAGGTCGCCTTCGGGTGTGAACCCCAGCTCCGTCAGGACGATCGTCGCAGCAGGCACGTCTTGCCCGGCGACCACGATGTCGCAGTCGATCACCGGCTTGGCGGCAAGGCCGGGCACCGACGTGCTGCCTACGTGCTCAATGGCCGCCACCGGCACGCCTGCTGCCGCCATTGCCGCCGCATACTCCCGGCGCAGCTGATCGAATCGTCGCGGCCAGTCCGGGTCGTACTGAACCACGACGATCACGCTGGATATTCTAAGAGCAGCCTCAGGTGCGTAATGTGCCAGCGGGACCGGCAAGAGCACGATTACAGCGCCATTGCGCAGTCTTCTTCCCCGGCTGCCTGGTTCTGGAGAGCGAGTCAGCCGGGAAGGAACTCGCGGATGGCCGCGGCGATATCAGCAGCGTGCGTCTCGAGCGCGAAGTGGCCGGTGTCGAGCAGCCGGACTTCTGCCCCGGGGATGTCGCGTTTGAAGGCTTCGGCTCCGGCAGGGAGGAAGAACGGGTCGTTGCGTCCCCAGACTGCCAGCAGTGGTGGCCGGCTCGTCCGGAAGTACTCCTGGAACGCCGGATAGAGGTCGACGTTGCTCGCGTAGTCGAGGAAGAGATCGAGCTGAATCTCGTCCGCACCCGGTCGGGCGAGGTAGTAGTTGTCCAGCGTGTAGCCGTCCGGCGAGACATCCGACGGGTCGGCGACTCCGTGGGTGTACTGCCACACGGTCGTCTCCGGCTGGACCAGGGTGCGAATCGCATCACGATTGGCCTGCGTCGGGTCCTGCCAGTACGCGCGGATGGGGTTCCAGCCGTCACTCAGCCCCTCGGTGTAGGCATTCCCGTTCTGCGAGATGATCGCGGTGATCCTGTCAGGTTGCCTGACCGCGAGCCGGAAGCCAACCGGAGCGCCGTAGTCGAACGCGTACAGCGCGTACCTGTTGAAGCCCGTTGCGTCGGTGAACCCCTCGATGACATCTGTGAGCGCCCGGAAGGTATAGCTGAAACTGCGACGGGCGGGCATGTCGGATTGCCCGAAGCTCGGCATGTCGGGTGCTATGACGTGGAAGCGATCTGCCAGCTGGGGAATCAGGTCCCGGAACATGTGGCCGGCGCTCGGGTAGCCGTGCATCAGCAGGAGCTTCGGGGCTCCCGGCGGCCCGGCTTCACGGTAGAAGACATTCAGGCCATTGACATCGACGGTGCGGTACGTAATCGCCGTCATGGTGGCACTCCTGCGGAGCTCAGGCGGTCGTTTCCACACCACGGACGGCGTCGAGGATGATGTCGGTGACTTCCTCGGGTGCGGTGACCAGCGGTGTGTGGTCGACCGGGCGGGTGCGGACGCGGGCGCCCATCCGCCCGGCCATGAACCGGTGGGTATCCGGGGTGATCATGCGGTCGTCTTCGGCTATCAGGAACCAGCTCGGCCGGTCCTTCCACAGCGGGCGCCCGACTGGCACGCCGATGGTGCCTGCCGCGATCGGGCGCTGCACCGCGGCCAGGACGTCCTGCTCCGCTGACGATGCGTTCGGCGCGAAGGCGTCGGCGAAAGCACTGGCGGGCAGCCAGACGAGTCCGTGCGAGTCGGGCTCGAGCTTGGGCGCCTTCGGATGCGGCTGACCGCGATAAAAGACGTCGCTAACGGTCTCGCCCTCATCGGGCGCAAGCGCGGCCACGTAGACCAGCGCGGCGACCTTCGGACTGCGCGTCTCCGCGATGACAGCGCCGGCGTAGGCGTGCCCGGCCAGCACGACCGGGCCGTCGACCCGCTCCAGCGCACGG
>Ga0335072_10014347_pt1 | contig 11255 bp, 10 predicted proteins | sample Lox_Sample_21_FD_206725 | JGI IMG/M metagenome (GOLD analysis project Ga0335072, IMG submission 206725) | Soil microbial communities from Loxahatchee National Wildlife Refuge, Florida, United States - Lox_Sample_2.1 | ecosystem: Environmental > Terrestrial > Soil > Wetlands | place: USA...
TGTTGGCGGCGTTGATCGCGGCCGGGATGGGCTCGTTGTCGGTGGCACTGGTGTTGACGGCGGTGGCGTTGCCTGCGGCGGTGTTGGTCTATATCCATGATCACCGGCTCTGGCATGACGAGCCGATCACGATGATTGTTGTGGCGTTTGGGCTTTCGCTGTTGCTGGGTGTGGGTGTGGGGTTGTTGGAGACCCATTTCATCCCGTTTGTGTTGTCGGGGGCCAAGGGTTACCACCTGCCGCCGGTGGCGCGGATCCTTGAGTTGGGTGTGCTGGTGCCGGTAGTGGCGTTGGTGGCGGCGGTGATTTCCCCGCTGATCGTCAGTATGCGTCCGGCGTTTCGCCACCCGCTTGATGTGGTGGTGGCGGCATCGCTCAGTGGTGCGGCGCTGTCGTTGGGATTAAGTGTGGTGGTCCAGCACGGGGCGTTCACCCATCTGCAGGTCACCGCGGGGGATCCGGCGCATGTGGCGTTTATCGCGCTGACGTTGGGATTTTTGCAGCCGATCGTGCTGGCGACCGCGGCTACGGTCGCGGTTTTGGGGCTGCGCGGGTTGGGCGTCAACCCGGTGGTCGGGGTGATCGAGGGCCTGGCGTTGGTGCTGGCCTATGAATTGGCGACCACGTTGTTACAGCCCTATGGGACGCGCGGGATTGTGTTGACGGCGCTGACCGCGTTCGTGCTGGCGGGGGCGGGGTTGGTCGCGGCGCGCAATGCGTTGCACGCGGCAATCACCGCCGATACCGGCACAGCCGCGGACGCGACCGCGGCCGGTCACGTGGACCATCACATGCACGGCGCGGCGGTAGCCGCGATCGTGGCGGTGGTGGCGCTGATCGCCGCGGTGATCGCGGTGACGGTGGACTTGAGCGGCCCAGCCACCCATCCCAAGCTGCCCCGGACGGGGCACGAGGGACTTCTTTCACGCGGGGCCGGTGCAAGCCCCCTTCACCCCACCACGGGTCAGTCCGGCCAGAACCCATGGGGCAACGTGAGTTTGGCATCGAGCCGGACCTCGCTGGCGGCCGGAACCGGCACCGCGATCCCCTTATACAATTCGGTCTCACTCACCCCGGCCCCCGGCTGGACAATCGACAATCAGGACCAGGGGACCGTTGCCCTCAGCAAGAGAGACCAAGGCGTCATTGTGGCGGCCGGTGCCGCCGCAGCGGATGAGCCGGATGTCAACCAAGAAGCAGCCGCCAGCTTCAGTGCCTATATCAAAGGCGCGGGGATGACCAACGTGCAGCAGGATACGTCGGCGCCGGTGCAGACAATACAGGGCAAGAACTTCCAGCAGCTGCTCCCGATCGTCTACACCGGCAATATCCAAACCAACCAGGGCACGGCGCAAGTCGAGGGGTTGTGGCTGACGCTGTTTAACTCCTCTACCCAAACGGCGGCGTTCTTCGACGTCTTATCCGGCAGCGATGACGCGCTGGGGGCCACTGCCGGCGACACCAAGGCCATGCTGCAGTCGATGGAGTAGCGACCCACCAAACTCAAGCCCGCGAGTGCCTCGGCAGAACGCGTGCTAAAACGGGCCGCTGAGCCAACGCGCCCGCACCTTTTAAGGCGATAACGCCTGCGGGACCGATGTTTTGGAGCTGGCGGCGGCGACCCGGCCTTGCCCGTGAGACGTCTGTGGCCGCGGGTGTGAGTCTCAGCTGCGCTTCCAGAACGCGCGCCGCTTCCTGTCCACAGGACCGCTACCGGCGGCGAAGTCGTCGAGAACCCGCAACGCCTGATCCCACAGCGCCTCGTCGGCCATTGTGTTCGCCGCGGCCTCTCGGAGCGCTGCCGCAAGCTGCCACAGCGGCAGGAATGCCGACAGCGGCACACCCGCAGTGGTCAGCCTGACCACCAGTGCGCTCAGCCTGCTTGCCAGGTCGGCGAGCAGCTCGCGCCGCTCACGGTCGGTGAGCGAGGCGGCCGCGCGCAGCCGGGCCGCGTCGTCGCGCGCCTGTTCCCGCGCGGCAGCGAGCTCGGAATGCTTCCGCGGCCGAACCCTTTTCGCCTTCGTTGCGGATGGCCGAGCCGCCGGCGCCGTCGGGGGCGCCGGAGGTGTGTCGTCGAGGTAGTCGCGCAGGACCTGAGAACGGCTGGGAGGTCGCATGTTTGACATCGTCTCCGGCTCATCCCCGCCGTCCAGATATAGCCGCGCAGGACCAGATCGCCCCGGGGCGGGCCGCTGGGCGCGCAGCGGCGCCTGCAGCGGGTCCGCCGCGATCCCGTCCACGTCCTCGTCGCCGAGGCAAAAATCCCCGAGCAGATAGTCACCGGAGAACGACGACACTCTCGCGTGCTGCACCGCCCGGAAGATCGGCGGCGCTGCGACCGGGGCGATCATGTCCCAGCCGGCCGGCGGTTCGACGGGCTGCAGCACCTGGTGGGGCACACCGCCGTCCGCGACGGCGCGGGTGTCGACGGCGACGTAGGCGGTGAACCGGCACAACACCGAAAACCGCAGCGACGTCTCGACGATCCGTTTCTCCAGCTCCTCCGGGGAGGCGAGGTCGCGCCGATCCGATGCGGCCGCGTAGCGGTCCTCGAGGTCACGCAGATGCGCCCGCGCCCACTGCGCGGTGACCGCGGGGGCTTCGCGGCGCTGCCCGGCCACGGTCACCGACCAGTCCCGCCCGTCGCCGCTGGCCCCCCTCACGGCCAGCGGACCCGTCGCGGGACCCCGGTAGCGCCCCGAAACCACCAGCGGCACACCGGCGAACAGGTCCGGCAGCCGGACCGGGGTCACAGTGTCCTCGAGCGTCACCAGCCCGTCGACGTCCAGCCGCAGCCCGTGCACCAACGGCGCGCCGATGCGGCGATGGATCACCTGCATGGCCTCGTCGAGGCGATCCTCGGACTCGACCAGCTCGCAGCGCCCCCCGCCGATCCCGGCGAGACGGCCGAGAAAGCCGGCGTTGACGGCCTGGTCGATGCCGACAGCATGCACGCGAACCCGTCCAAAGTCACATTTCAACTCGCGCAGGATGTGGTCCTCATTGCCGACTTGCCCGTCGGTGACCAACACGACCACCGCGTCGCGGCCCGGCGAATCACCCAACAACCCCAGTGCATCCCGCAGCGGCGACAGCATTTCGGTGCCACCCCGGGCGTCCACCCGGGCCAGGTGCTCGACCGCGCGGTAGCGGTTGCGGTCGCTGGCCTCAACCAGCCCCGCGGGCAGGCCGGCCGGACGGTCGACGCGGTCGTCAAAGGTCAGCACGGCGAACCGATCGGCACTGGTGAGCGTGTCGACGATCCGGGCCGCGGCGCGGCGGGCCGCCACCATCTTCCAGCCGGCCATGCTGTAGGAGCGATCCAACACCAGCACCAGGTCGCGCGGGCGCGGCGGCGTGTCCGATACCGGCGGCAGCACCGTCAGCTGGTAGGTGCCCTCGTCGCCGTCGGCGTCGGGCACCAGCAACAGCGAATCGGTGAAATCGCCTGAGCCATAGCGCAGCCGCAGCACGAAGTCGCGGTTGACCCGCTCCCCGGGCTGGACCCGCACCCGGCCGTCGTCGGTGGACACCGCATGCAGGCTGGAGCGCACCTGCGATAACGACAGCCCAGCCGAGTCAATGCCCACGTCGATGGACAGCCGCACCGGGTTGGGGAACCCGGGCAGCAGCACCGGGGGGGTGATGCGCGACGCGTCGGGCACCGCGTCGGTGTCATCGGCGTAACCGTCACCCACCGCGCAGCCGTCAAGGGCGGCGCCGGGGATATAGCGCGGCGCCACCACCAGCGGGAAACGAAACGTCGCCTCGCCGTCCTCATACGGCAGCGGGCACACCAGCGTCAGCGCGACGCTGACCCGTTCCCCGGGCATGATGTTGCCGACCCGCATGGTGAACACGTCGGGGCGTTCCTCCTCGGCGATGGAGGCGCGCCGGCCGGCCGCGACGGCGTCGTCATAGGCCTGGCGCGCGGCCGCCCGCTCCTGCAACTGGGCCTCCACGACGCGCCCGTCGGCGGTCATCCGCATCGCGGTCACCGCGCCGCGATCCGGCAGCGGAAACACGTAGCTGGCTTCCAGCGGCACATCGAACGTGTTGATGAACTCCTGGGTCAGCTCGACCCGGCTGCTCAGCCCGGTGATGTCCGCGCGCACATCGATGCGATCCAGCGGCAGGTTGCCCCGCTCGGTGCGCAGCACGCCCAGCCCCGCCGCCTCGGCCGGTGCGGCCACTCGGGCGGACTCATCGTCGCTCATCGAGGTGATGGGCACGGTCATGGTGAACTCCATATCTTTAACGGACCGCAGGCCACGATCGGCCTTTCACGGACAGCAGGCCACGATCGGCCAGCAGGTCAAGCAACGGCCGGGCGGCCACGCGGATCGCCGCGATGTCGTCCTCGCCGGGCCACCCGGGCCGGTCGGGTCGGCCGGGCAGCAGCACCACCGCCCCCCCGGGCAGGCCGATACCGGCCAGCGTCGTGACACTGTCATCGACGGCGTCACCGGCCCGCGAAGGCGACGACGCGGCGCCGGTCGCCGGCGACTCGGCCCAGAACCGCCTGAGCGACCCACCCGGCGGCGGCGGCGCCGGTGGTTGGCCGGGCCGAGCCGTCGGCGCCCCAGGCTCGCGCACCGGCGCCGGGTGCGACTGGGCGTCGAAAAGCTCACCGGAAACAGCCGCCACCCGGCGCAGCGTCTCGTTGGTCGCCCCGGCCAGCTCGGCCTGAACCTCGGCCAACGAACGGCCTTGGGCCTGAAGGCGTTTGATCGCGACGAGCTGCAACAGGTGGCGGGTGCCGTACAGCGCCGTGCGCCCCTGCATGGAGGCCGCGCGGTCCACGAGACCGATCGTCGTGTACCAGCGCACCGCCCGCCGGTCGGGCACGTCGCGAACGCGGCGGTTGGGCGGCCCCGGATAGGCCGGCCCCGCCAGCGTGGCGGCCACCCGCCCCACCAGCTCATCCAACGTCCAGCGCGCCTCGGCGACCATAAGACGATAGTGACACTGTTATATGACAGTGTCAAATGAAGCCGGATGCGGTGGCGGCCCGCGCCGAGGCCGGGTATTCACGATTTCGTGCCGGTCGGGCGGTGGCCGCAATATGCTTCGGCCCGTGTGATGTTTGGCGGCATGGGGAGACTTAGTCAGCCGAGATCGAGCAAATGTCTTGCACGACAACTACGACCGCGCGCCGAGAAGTACGACAGCCCGGGCGGCGTCTCGTTGGTAGTGAACTGCTCCTGAATGGCGGGATGCTAGCCGCGACACTCGTCCCCTGGGCAGCCGATTCATCCTGATCCGCTTGAGGATTCGCCACAAAGACGTCGGCAATCGAGCAGCTGGACAGCGGCGGCAAAGCATTGTCGAAGCCGCGGCAATGGTACTGCATTCGGTACCAAATCTGGTACCATACTTGAATGCCGTCCTTGAATATTTCGTTCACCGATGAGGAACTGGAAGCCGTGCGAACCGCAGCGACCAACGACGATGTTTCGCTGCGCACGTTCGCCCACCGGGCGATCCTTGCGGCCGCCAGTGACCATAAGCGTCGAGTCGCGGAAGCCGCCGCCGTCGTTGCGGCGCGTTCCGCCGAACTCAACAAACGTTTGGCGTGACCGAGTTTCTCGACCGCGATGACGTCCTAGTCGCCGGCGCAGCAGCGGTCGGAGACTTGCTCCAGGTACGGGATTACGGTCTGTTAGATGCCGCGATCGCGCGTCCGAAGGCGACTGCGTTCGGCCTCGATGCTTACCCGGACGACTTCACCAAGGCGGCCGCGCTACTTCAGTCACTGGCGCGCAACCACGCCTTCGTCGACGGGAATAAGCGAACCGCCTGGGCGGCAGCGTGGACCTTCCTGCACATCAACGGCACGGAACTGGCGGCTGGCTTTGACGTCGACGATGCAGAAGCCGTCATGAATCAGGTTGCCACCGACGCAGACCTTGCCGTCGACGTCGTCGCCAGCAAGCTGTCCACCTATGCCATATCGTCACAGTGACGATATGGTCCGACAAGCCAGTGGCCCAATGGTTAATCGACGCGCGGCGACCCGATCGACAACGCAGGCATTCTGCTAGAAGGCTGCCTGGTCGGGGCTCTGCTGAAGATCGATTGGACTGCAACAAGTTTCGTCGACACCGCGGAAGTACCATACCAACGCGTCCAGTCTTTGCGAACGGTGATCTTGCGCGCGCGGCGGCAGCTCGCGGTGACTCCCACAGGATTACCGGCACTTGTTACCGACGACGACGCGAGTATCTAGCTACTTAGCCAATCTACCGATAATAGGGAATTATGTCAGGTTGAACGCTGCATATCCTCGATTGCGTTGTGAGACAATTGATGGGCGAAACGAACGTTATTCCGTTCGCGCCGTGAGGGGTTCAATAGGCTTGCTAGATTCCAAGCGATGTCCACACGTTCGACTGCATGCCTTTCTCGTATGAAAGGGGTTAGCGACCGTTCGCGCGCCTCGAGGATCGGATGCGCGTTCTTCAGGCGCTCCACAGCGTCGACGGAGGCATCGCATTCGATAACGGCACTCCCAGCTAACGTGTTGCTGAAAATCCGGCCCGCCGTTGACGTCAAAGGCGGGGATGACGAGCCTGACCAGATGGCGGAATCCGCCGTACCGGGGAGCCTTGGCGCCGAGATCGTGCCCCATAACCGAGGTATCTCAACCACCTCGCTCATCGGCGCGAAATGAGAATTCTCGTCACCGGTTCCCGGGGATTCATCGGGCGGCATGTCGCACATGCGCTACGAACTCAGGCCCACGCGGTAACTGGCGTGGACATACGCCCGCCCGGCGACGCGAACGGCCAAGATGAGCATTGCGACGATTACACACACTTCATCGGCGCGGTGGAAGCCGGCATGTTCGACGCAGTCATCCACCATGCGGCGATCACCAACACAGCTGTCGAGCACAGTGACGAGCTCCACCACATCAACGTGATCGGCGTGGCGGGGCTTGGCGCGGCATGCGCCGCCAGCAGCACCAGATTCATTCATGCCTCATCGGCGAGTATTTACGGTCAGCTCACTGACCCCCTCCGGCCCGCAGAAGTCGGCGATGAAGTAGAACGAAGCAGGTGTACGGGTCCGTTGAACGCTTATGCCGCAAGCAAACTCGCTGCCGAGCAGGCGCTCACCGCCACCGCAAAACTGGACTTCTTGGCACTTCGCTACACCAACGTTTTCGGCGTCGGTGAACTACCGAAAGGGATCACTGCTTGCATTCTGTCGCAGTTGGTTTACCAGGCAGCGGCGGGAACACAGCTGCGGCTATTCAGCGACACCCTCTCTGCTGCAAGAGATTTCCTACCAGTATCTCGCGTTGTTGCCAGCATCGTCCATGCGCTCGGACCCTGTTCGAACGCGCACGGCATCCATAACCTTGGTTCCGGAGTAAGCGTCACATTCAGCGAATTGATAGGTTGGATTTGCGCCTTCGACGCCGATGTAGTCCGCGAAATCGCTCTTATACCCAACCCTTTCATCTCCCGCTACCAGTACGTGACAAGGGTGAGCCAAACAGGGACCGACGCCCTACTGGATCACACCCCGATACGGGTCCGCGACATCAGGGACGCGACCAGGCGTCTATACGAACACTACCAGTCACTGCCGCTCGCGCAGGCGTTGCTTAACGACGACTGGACGGCTTCAGCCGAGCTGTTAGTTCCCGTTGCGGAGAATTGATAGGATCGCTCCTCGGCGGAGACCAGCGCCGCCGGGTCGGTTCATAATTTCTCGAGCCCGCGCAGTACGGTGAAGAAGGGCATGGCGGCCGTTAGACCTCTGCGTAGAGCAGTGATCTTCGCCTGTTGGCCCCTCCCCGTTGGCGCCAATGGCGCGGAATCGTCCGTCCACCTGTAAGTTTCATAGCTCGCGTGCTTGCTTCGGCCCGCTCGGAGCCATTACTGGCACGGGGCATAGCGCGGGCCCGAGAATACGCGTTTACCGGTTAGGGCCCCGTGTGAGTTCCAGCGCGGCCGCGACGATGGGCTTGGCCCACTCTGGTGTAGCGGTCAAATCGGGCGGTCCGACGATGCGGCCGCGCTTCATGCGCAGCACCAAGACCGGCAGCGGCGCCTGCCCGGTCGCGGGGTCGGCAGGCGCGGAGTTGTCATACACCCGTAGCTCGGTGAGCATCGGTAGTAACTCCACGAGATTGATCAGGCTGTGGGTGAAGCGACGGCGAATGTCGGCTTCGGGGATGTCATGGCCGCCGGCGCGGACCCGGTGTCGTACACGCTCGATGTAGGCTTCGGCGCTGGCCAGCCCAACGTAGAAAACGTGGACCTCGATGCCACGCTTGGCCGCCCCGGCCAGCAGTCGCGGCATCGTGTTGCCGCCGAGTGTGGTCTCGAAGGTGAAATTGAGGCGTCGATCAATCGCGCGTTCCAGCAGACTTCGGCCCTGCTGCCATGCCGCGGCGTTGGCCTGGGCCTGGCCCAGTCCGGGATTGGCCGCCATGATTTCCCGCGCGGCCTCGTCGGGGTTGTAGTACTCACCGCGCTTTTCGCGGATTGTCGCGCCGACAATGCTGCTTTTGCCGGCGCCGTTGACGCCTGCCAACACATGCAGTTGCGGCGACGCCGGCACCGCCTTTTTGCGAGCCATGGGCCGCGCTGGATCACCGCGGCTGCGCGGTTCGCGCCGCCTTCACCGCGGCGGCGCCGAGTTCCTCCGGTGTCGCGTCGAACGCCGCAGCGACTCCGGCTTTGGCTTCGGGTGTCTGCATGCTGGCCAACAGTTCGTCGAAGCGCTCACTGAGATCGTCGAGTGCCGGCGTGGCCGATGCGGTCAGAGCCTCGAATTCGGCGTACGACAGCAGTACCGCCCGGGGAGTGTCGTGCTTCGTGATCACCACGGCCCCGCCGACTGCGACCTGCTCAAACACCGTGCCGAACTCGTTTTTGAGGCGGCTGGCGCTCACTATGGGTACATCGACCAGCTTGCCGTCGCGGTTGCGGAACGAGACGGTGGACATGGTGCTCCCTCCTGCGGTTGCCTGCGCGCGCTATTCTAGCCGTTTTTGTCTATTCTGTGCTAATGGGACATTTTATGCCGGCTCACCGCGAGCGACTCAACCAACGGCGCCGTCGACGTGGATTACCCAGCGGTGGCAGATACCCTCCCGCCGATTCCTCAGGCGAATCAGCGCGGTCTCGCCATGATCGGGCTTCAGCGCCGCTCCCCGACGGGGATTGACGCTGGGCTTGCTGCGATCAAGAGGTTGCGTTCGCCTTAGCTGACGAAAGAACAACTGGCGCGACAACTATGAGCCCGGCCGATTCCCTCGGGGACAGCGATGGATGGGGCGTGGGACGGGATCACACCGCGACGACGTCGATCAATTCGTCGAGTCCATCGAAGTCGTCGGCGTTGCGCGTGTAGAGCCGCGCTGAATGCGCACGTGCGGTGGCCGCGATCAAAAGGTCCATCGACCGTGCTCGCGGCTGACGTCCCGCGTCGACGACAGCTGCTGCTACCTGACCGTAGCTTGCTGCCACGGCTTCATCCACGGGCAGCGCGTCGAACGTGCGCTGAAGCACCAGCAGACGTCGCAGCCGCTCGGCGCGCACCTTTCGTTGCTTGGCGACGAGAACCCCGAAGTGCAATTCGGCCAACGTGATTGCGCTGATGGCCAGCTCACCTTCAAGGGGCGCGATGTCGGTCGCGATTACCACGCTGGTGTCGAGAACTGCTCTCACTCCGTCGACCACGGGTCGCGTACTTCGTGGGCGATCGCATCACGGTCGACATCCCACGCGGGATCTGTGGGACCGGCGAACAGTTCGGTCACGTCAGCCCATCGCCTCCAGGTTCGAGCGACCGCGGGCACGAGTCGGGCGCTGGGGCGGCCGGCCACGGTAATGGTGATTTCCTCGCCTTCCTCCACGCGTCGGACCAGATCGGAGGCGTTCTGGCGTAGCTCACGCAATCCAACAACTTCCACGCCGTAACTGTAGCACATGTGCTACCATGTTGCTTAGGCGAGGGTCGCTAGCACCGACCGGCGGCTTGGTGAACCAGACCACGCGCCCGGTCCGACCGCATTCGCTACCCCACCACCACGCAGTGTTGAGCGTTACCAGCGGTGGTATCTGCTGGATCGACGCCGGCGCTGGCTTCGCCCGTCGGCTCTCACAGGGCCACAGGCGGCGCGGGCGGCACCGGCGCGGGCAGCGATATTGGTCGGCGGGCGGTATGGAACTTTATTCCTCCGCGCCAATCGAGATCGACCGGGGGTCTTGCGAAGATTCCGATCAGCCAGTTTGTGAGGCGTCCGTTGTGGATCTTGTAATCGAAGGCAGCCGTGAGATCAACAAGCTGTGTGTTCGCTGGTAGATATATGGGTTTAGCGTATCGTTGCGTCACTCCTGGCTGGATGAACGTTCGGTCCTTGACCAGAAAAATCCACTGAGGCCCGGTCGGCAGCTCTACCTCGGGCGATGCGCATGGCTCCCACCAGAGGACTTCACGTGAACAGCGCTGCAATTGACACCGCTGCGCAGCCCCAATGGTTGCGCACCGGATACAAGTTCTTCCCTTACGCCGCACACTATTCCGGCCAGTGGTGGGTGCTGCGGCTCAACCACGGCTTCCCCGAGCACGACCTGTACACCGTGTTCATCGACGGTAACGCGGCCGCCGACATCACCGCCGATCCCGGCTCCCCATCCCCGCTGATCGCCGGTGTGGCAGCACTGAAGCCCGCCGACCGTGGTGCAGGCAGTGTCGCGCTACGTCAACTACGGCAGCGAACACGACGACCCGTGCATCTTCTCCTCCGAGGACTACGACCCGATGACCCGCAGCTAGATCCTGCGGAAAGCGCGCGGCCCAATGCACAAGATCATGGATTCCGGTTGCACTGCAACGTTATTGCGCCCTTTCGCGAACGGGTTCGCGGATCTCGATCGGCGTGCGCCCATCGGAGGAGAGAGAACTGTTCGCCGCCCGGCAAGCGTTGATCGAACAACACTGCGTCTCGGCACGCGCCGCGCCGGTGAAGCGATGCCCCGTCGGCCAGGGTAGATGCCGCCGTGAAGCGGGTGGCAACGCGGATTTTCGATTCGCGATCCCGCCACGTATGCACAGACATACGATCGGTGCCGGAACACTGCCGCCGCGCGTGGCGGCGGACAATCCTTAGCCACTCATCGGAGCCAGCCGTGCCGCCGATCTACATCGCCTACCTCAATCGCCTCGATGTCGAGGAACTCAAGCTTACCGATGATGAGATCCTGGGCGCGATCGAGACGAGCCTTGCGAGC
>Ga0335072_10014350_pt1 | contig 11254 bp, 13 predicted proteins | sample Lox_Sample_21_FD_206725 | JGI IMG/M metagenome (GOLD analysis project Ga0335072, IMG submission 206725) | Soil microbial communities from Loxahatchee National Wildlife Refuge, Florida, United States - Lox_Sample_2.1 | ecosystem: Environmental > Terrestrial > Soil > Wetlands | place: USA...
TCGTCGGCTTGGGTAATACAGAAAGAACCCGGGGAACGGCTGGCACCAATCCTCTAGCACGCGGATAAGCTCGCCACTTTTGATTTGCGTTTCTACGCGCTCGTCTGAGACGAAGGCAAGGCCGATACCATCGATTGCAGCGCGAATCACGGTCTCCACATCATCGACGATCAGAGGGCCATTCACCGCCACGGAGAGTGATTTCTTGCCCTTATCGAACTCCCACCGGTAAAGACCAGCTGAGCCATGCCGAAAGTTGATGCAGCGATGCTTCAGCAGATCGTGCGGCGTTTTTGGTTTCGGGTGCGATTTGAAGTATACGGGCGCACCCACGATAGCAGCCCTATGATCCTTGGAGACCCGGACCGCAATCATGTCCTTCTGAATGTATTCGCCGAAATGAATGCCCGCATCGAAGCCTCCCGCGACGATGTCCATGCGGCTGTCATCGGCTGTGATATCGAGAATCACGTCCGGGTAATCGCGCGCAAACTTCGCCAGCTTCGGGCCAAGTACCGTCGTTCCGGCAAGCCGCGGCACGAGCAGTCGAACGCGGCCTGTGGGTTTATCGCGTAAGCCGGCGAGCTGTTCCAGCGCATCCTGGACTTCGGTGATAGCTGGGCGCAGGCGCGCGACAAGCAGTTCTCCGGCCTCGGTCGGCGCGACGCTGCGCGTTGTCCGCGAAAGGAGACGCACTCCCAGACCTTCCTCAAGGCCCCGCATTGCATGGCTGAGCGCGGAGGGAGAAACGCCCAGCCGTTTGGCGGCCTTCGTAAAACTCCGCTCCTCCGCTATGGCAAGGAAGCTTCTGAGGATGTTCAGATCGCTCTGCGCCATTTATGAATTCCGCTCATAAGGTCTTGTCTTTTATACATACTACTCAAAACTGCTTTTCAGGCATACCTTCAAACTGAAGAAAGGAGTGAGAGATGCCCCACGTCATCGTCAAGCTCTGGCCCGGAAAATCAGAACAGCAGAAGGCGCACCTCGCCGAGAAAATCACAAAGGAAGTTTCGGACGTTTTCAATTACGGAGAAGAGTCCGTGTCAGTCGGCTTCGAAGAAATCCGTTCCCAAGACTGGAAAGAGAAAGTCTACAAACCAGATATCCAGGACAAATGGGACAAGCTCTACAAGAAGCCTGGATATGAAATGTGAAGGATTTGGGGAACAGTTGAAAGGGAGGATAAAACAATGAAAGGCACAGTTCTCTATGGACCCGGCGACGTCCGCTTTGAAGAGCGCACCGAGCCGAAAATCGCTCATGCAACCGACGCCATCATCAGGATTTCAGCCGCGTGCGTGTGCGGATCAGACTTATGGCCATATCGCGGCCTCAACGGAATCAATGAACCGACGCCGATGGGCCACGAATACTGCGGCATCGTCGAGGAGGTCGGAAACGCGGTCAAATCGGTTCGGCCGGGCCAGTTCGTAATCGGTTCGTTTTTCGCGTCCGACAATAGCTGTCCCACCTGTCAGATCGGATACCAATCGTCCTGCCAGCATCGCGAGTTGGTGGGTGGCGCACAGGCTCCTTTGCTTCGGGTTCCGCTTGCCGACGGTACGCTGGTTGCCACGCCCGATGTTCCTTCGGACGACTTGATCCCGAGTTTACTCACCCTCTCTGACGTAATGGGCACCGGCTGGTTCGCCGCCGATGCAGCAAACGTAAAGCCTGGTTCGACAGTGGCAGTTGTCGGTGACGGTGCCGTGGGATTGCTTGGGGTGCTCTCCGCAAAACAAATGGGTGCGAAACGAATCATCGCGATGAGTCGTCACGCGTCGCGCCAGAAGCTCGCCCGCGACTTCGGTGCTACTGACATTGTGACGGAGCGAGGCGATCAGGGTGTGGAGCGCATCAAGGAACTGACCAACGGACTCGGCGCTGACTCGGTGCTGGAATGTGTTGGCACACAGGAATCCATGATGCAGGCGATCAATTCAACCCGTCCGGGCGGCTACATCGGTTATGTCGGCGTGCCGCACGGCGTCTCTCTCGACGGTGAGAAATTGTTCTTCGCTCACGTGCACCTGCACGGCGGCCCGGCTCCGGTGCGCCGCTATTTGCCTGATCTGATCAGGCTCGTGTTGGATAAAAAGATCAACCCCGGCAAGGTGTTCGACCTCACGCTGCCCCTTCCTCAGGTGGCGGAGGGTTATCGTGCGATGGACGAGCGCCGCGCAATAAAAACGCTCTTGCTACCAAACGGAACAAGGTAGGGAGATGCAGCGTCAAGCAGGAGAAAAAAATGCCTATGAATGGAAAAGCAAAGTTAAGCGGCAAGGTTGCATTTATCACTGGTGGGGCGAACGGCATTGGCCGTGCGGCGGCTCTGGCCTTTGCTCGCGAAGGTGCAAACGTTGTAGTGACTGACATTTCCGAACAAGGGAACAAAGAAACAGCGCGCCTAATTGAGGAACAAGGCGGGCGAGCACTTGCTGTCCGGTGCGACGTGACGCGAACTGAGGATGTGAAGGCCGCTCTGGATAAGGCCCTTGAAACTTTCGGACGCCTGGATTTCGCGTTCAATAATGCGGGCATCGAGCCTAGCAAACCCGCTCCAACTGCGGATTACGACCTGGAGGAGTGGGAACGAATCATCGCCATTGACCTCCGTGGCGTATTCCTGTGCATGAAGCACGAGATCCCGCTCATGCTCAAGAACGGAGGTGGCGCAATCGTCAACACCTCTTCGGGTGCGGGGGTCATCGGAATCAAAGGCAGTCCCGCGTACACGGCGGCGAAGCACGGCGTGATAGGCCTCACTCGGGCGACGGCCCTCGATTATGCCGCGCAGAACATACGCGTTAACGTTGTCTGCCCTGGGTATATCGACACACCGATGATGGCGCGGTTCACCGGCGGCACTGCCGAAGGCCGAGCGCGAGTGATCTCGGAGGAACCAATTGGCCGGATGGGAAAGCCGGAGGAGATCGCCAATGCCGTCGTCTGGTTGTGTTCTGATGCCGCTGGTTTTTTCATCGGGAGCACGGTCGTAATAGATGGCGGTCAAACCATTCAATAGCTGCACCGATGGAGTTCGCATCTGATTGAACTCGTTCACCGGTTGACGAGATAACGGTACGCGGATGTGACGAAGGCCAAGGAGAAGAAATGGAAATCAAACGAGTCGGCTCGCAACCGTCTGCGAAGGGGCCGTCCGAATGGTTCACTGGCACCGTTCGCATCGATCCGCTTTTTCAAGCGCCTGACCCCGCATTCGTCCAAGGTGCGAGCGTGACGTTCGAGCCGGGCGCACGGACCGCTTGGCACACGCATCCGCTCGGTCAGACTCTCATTGTCACTGCCGGATGCGGGCAAGCCCAACGGTGGGGCGGTGCAATAGAGGAAATACATCCTGGCGACGTAGTCTGGTTCGCGCCGGGAGAGAAGCACTGGCACGGTGCTGGACCGGCAACGGCGATGACCCACATCGCGATCCAGGAAAAGAAGGACGGCAAGGTCGTAGATTGGATGGAACAGGTCAGTGATGAACAATACGAGTCTAGCAACTGAACCGGGCGACCACAGGGTTCAATATTTGCGCTCGTTGAACCCTTGGCCTCTCAAGATCATTGGCACACGTCTCTCCGCCTGCGCCGTGAAGGGCCGAGACCAAGGCGCCGGCAACACTTCTTTGAGGATCCTACTGATCTCCCCGCCAAGATCGGCGCGTGGCTCCACTTATATTCGTTGCCGTGAGCGGGAGCCTGTCTGAGACTTTAACGCGTCAGCCCTACCAGGGCAGCAGCTTCCTCCACCAGGGGGAAGTCGCCGCCCGCGTTTCCTGCTTTGACGGCATCTTGTGTTCCTCGTTGTCGGTGCCGTAATACTTATCTTTCGCGCGGCGATCATGCGCACGTTTGGCATCGACGCGCTCCCGCGACCAATCCTCCGCCCATATCACCCGGTCGTTTCTGACCCAATAATGCGATCGGCACAGGAAGCCCCAATTGCCTATCGACGGATCGAGTGAGACCGTCTTTCCGTCGAAAATGAGCATCCAGTCGGTTGGGCTCAGCGGCGTCACCACTTCGTTGCCGCAGCCACAGGCGCACTTGTGAACCGCCGTCGCGTATTCGATCGAAACGTAAATCTTTCCTTCGTCGACCGCGTCGGGGATGAATTCGACGAATTCGTGCCTGAGTGTCTTCGGCGGCTTCACGATTGGCGTCGGTTTCATGGCTGGCCCATAGTCTGGCCAGCCGTCGCCGGCACATCTTCGTTTCGCAGCATATTGCCGCCGATCGTATACGTGCAGTGATGCTCGAAGTCGAGATCCTGGTAGAAGGCCGCCAGTTTTTTCCACTTGATCACCGCCAGTGCCGCGTTCAGCGCGTTCAGCTCGGCAATCTGGATATTGGTGGCGTATTCGTTGCGGTCGGCGTCGTCCGCGAACGAAACGCGCTTCCGCACATGATCGCGTTGCGCCGGCGTGCTCGTCGTCACGCGCAGGATACCGCCGAGCGAACCTTCGCTCAGATAGACACCCATTCCCACGTCGATGAAAGGAAGCCCGAACTCCTCGAGCTTTTCCACAATGAGCTTTTTAGCCGGCCCCTCCATGCACATAAAGACGAAACTCATACCGCGCAGTTCCTCCACGTTTTCCGGCCCTATGTAACTTTCGTGGACGAAGATGCCGTCGCGCATCTTGTCGTAAATGCCCTTCAAATACGCGGCCTTTTTCGGCTTTGCGACAAGCTCTTCGAGCGATGGCGCACCGGGAGAACGAAAGGCGTTGTGCTGCAGGAAGTCATCGCCGTCGAATAGGTGTATCTCGCGCACCGGCGTCTTGGCAACGAGGTCCAGAACGTAAGCACCAGTGCCGCCCGCGCCCACGATAGCAACCTTCTTCACCGTCGCGAGCTTCGCCGTGACCGCGCCGATTTCGGCTCTGGTCGAAGCCGTGTCGATGTACTTGAAAACCGTCTCTTCCTCTGCCCCAGCCGCGACCGGCCGGAAGGTCTTGGCCGTCGCGCCCTGCTCGATCTTTTGCGCGTAGCCCGACAGCAGCGTGGCGTATTGCGTCACCTTGTCGTAGTAGTTCTCGTAAGAACCGCTCGGCATCGGCTTCGCCGAGAACGTCTGATCGATCTCGACGCCCTCCCCGAGCTTAGTGCGTCCGTTGGCTTTCTCTCCGATGGTTGTGATCGGGGTTCCGTCCGCGCGACAGGGAAATTCCCCGATAAAGTGAGCGACGTGATTTTCCGGTTTAACGGTCATGTCCCCTGCAAGCTTCAACGGCATCACGAGGATTCCGCGCTTGACGATCCGCCCGGCAGCCACATATGGCACGCCCTTAACCAACAAATGCCCCGAACGGATTTCGAGATCATAACCCTCGTTACGAAGGCGCGTCAGGTCCGCACTACGACTTATTGGTTTCTGTGACATCGAAGATCATCCCATCTTTGATACGGACAGTTTCGCCCTCAGTCATCGAGCCTTCACGGTTTTTCCGCGGCCCCTTCCGATACGTCACAGTAAACTGCACGTTCGGCCCGGACGGCACCGGGTTGAAAGCCAGGGCGACGACCTGATCGAAGGTGAGCGTCTTGGTCGGGACCTCTTTCCGGCGGCCGTTGACGATGATCTTGTAAACCTTCGGCCTGCCGGTGTGAAAGTGCTCGTCCTGATCCAGGTGGACGACTTCCGGCCCGTTGTCCACCTCCGGGTCTTCCTGGTCGCCGGTCACTTCGCGAAACAGCTCCATGCCCGGCTGCACATGCCCCAAGACGTACAGCGCCGCGCCGGTCGTCGGGTTCGGCGAATGGTAGGAGTTCTGGTCTATGAAAATCTTCACTTCGTGCGTCTGTTGTTGCTGAGCCATTCGAGATTCTCCTTGTTGCGATGTTCGTTACTCCACTGCTGCACTGCTTCGCTCAGTCACGTGCCGCAGCCCGCACACTAAAAGATGGATTGAGGCCAGCATGGCCCTACAAAGTGGTTGACCTCGGCGCCGGCGTGTCTACAGCAGCCCCTATTGACCTTTCGAATCCGGGGACCCTCGTTTCCCCTTAAACGTAAAAAAATTGAGGTAAACCGGGGCCAGCTGTTCGTATAAATAGTGGAAGCAGCGCCCGACGTGAAACCACGAGGGAAAGCGAGCGACGGTTGAATCGCTTCCAGAACATAGACTGGACCAGGCTTTATAAAGTGCTCCTGGTCCGCGCGACCGGCATCCTCCGCCGCTACCGCGGGCCGGACACTTTTGACGGCGGACAGGACTGCGAAGACGTTGTCGCAGAGGTTCTGAAGGATTTCTATAGGTCGCCGAACGGCCTCGCCTGGAAGCAAAGCAAGGGAAAGCTCGAAACCTATCTTGGCACCGTCGTTCACAACAAACTGGTGGACCGTCTGCGCCGTCAGAAGCACTTGAGTGGCTCGCTTGATGACCCCGATTTCTCTCCGCCAGCCCACAACAGCCCCGGCACGACGGCTCCTGAAGGGGCAAAAACCAACACCAAAGATGCGCTCTACAGCCTGGTCAAGGGTGACGCCGAACTGCAGGATCTCATCGCCGCCGCCGAACTGGTCGAGGGCGGACCAAACGTCAATCAGGAATTGGGACAGATACTGAACAAAACACCTCGTCAGGTCTCAAAACTCAAAGAGCGCCTACTGGCAATCGACGGGGTAAAGGAACTCTATGCCGCGCGACAAACAGCCAAATCAACCAGACCCAGAGCGTGACCTGCTGGACAAGCTCTTCGGCACTCCGGATGAGATGGCCGATGAAGACCTCAACATGCTCTACGAGGCGATAGCTCCCGCCACGGACGCCGCAGCCGTCATCCACGGGCTCGCCGCGGAGGCCGCGGTCGAACACCGCATCCAAAAGCGCCCACTGCCTGATCATGTACAGGCCGCGCTAGACGCCACACGGGAAGTAAAAAGCCTCGACAATTTGGCGTCGACGAAACTCCGCGAGATCGTGGATGCACTGACCGCTCCGTATACGGGAGCCGTGAAAGACCCGGCATATGCCTATCGCAACCGCGAAGGAGAACTCGACACGCACGATCAGAGCATCATCGACGAGCTAACCGACGAACTCCGGGAAGACTGGAGTGGCGATGACGGTGAAGGTAAAAAGTGACACCCGCCGCCGATCTCGCCAACTATGTCGCCCAGAAATTTATTAAGACGGCTCCTCCAGATCTCACGGCGCTGTGCCGGGACTTGGGTCTCAGGATACGAGAGGTTCCCGCAAATGGATTCGACGGCGCGCTGGTCAGGAGTAAGGCCGGCCAGAAAGGCATCGTCGCAGTCAAAGCCAGCATCCGCGAGAAATCCCGGAAGCGCTTCACGATCGCGCACGAAATCGGCCACTTCGTCATTCCGCATCATCGGAACCTCGGCAATATCTGCGAGGACCGGAAAATCGAGAGCTTCGATCGTCACCTAAACCAACCGGAGATTGAAGCCAACGAGTTTGCAGCCGAACTGTTGCTGCCGAGTGCCGTTCTGCGGAGACGCTTTAACCTTGCCGAATTCTCTCTGGCGCAGATCTCGGCTGTCGCAGCGGATTTCGAGGCAAGCCTGACCGCTACGACTCGCTCTTACCTGACGTTGACGGATCTTCCATGCGCGATGGTTTGGAGCGTCAGCAATCGCGCCCGCTGGTTCGTCCGTAGCGATTCATTCCGCTTCTTTCTTCCCCTGTCGGAACTTCCGGCGAACGGCTCCTTCGCAGCCCGGATTTTCAGAGGTGAATCCGCGCCCACGGAACTTGCACCCGTGCCACCGGATGCTTGGCTCGACCGTCAGGCTGCTGAGCACGTCGAGACGTTACTCGAACACTCTATCAGTCTCCCGAATTACACCGCCGTTCTGACTCTGCTCTGGGCCTACAAAGTGGAACCGCTCCCGGCTGGGAACGACCAGGAGGCCCTCCTTGAAGATCTTGATCCCCAGGATTTCACCCTGAGGCGTCGGCGCTGGCCGAGATAGTTGCTTTACGACTGCTGGCAGCGCCGCATCAATAGCTGAGCGCTTTCACGATGGAAGCTGGAGCGACTTCAAGGATTTGCATTCTTCCCGCGATTTACCCATCCGATTTCTTCTCAGCGATTAGTTTGGACGGTTTTGTGCAGCCCGCAATTGGCCCAAGAAAGGGTCCCGTTGGTGTTTCAAGTGAGGTCATCAATGAAATCCGCCAAGCGTGCCACGCGCTCAAAGGTGGTGAGATTCGCGCCACCTCTTAGCCAGTCCAGGCAGGGCGACATGGCGTGCGAGCGGCTATACGCCGAGAAACATATTTGGGCAACAAAGCACGCTCAGTCAGGCGCCGCCTCACGCGGGATCGAAGTTCACCAACTGCTGTCGACGTACATCAACCATTTGGTTTCATCCAAGCGATCGTCCGACCTCGGGATGTTCGATTCCCTGATGCGATGCGTGAGCATGGAAGCGCAGACAGCGCTGGCTCGCTTTCGCGACAGTCACTCATTTGATCCCGAGAAGATCGTCGCAACAGAGCTTCACATCGAACTCGACGAAGATTTTCGCCCCATCGAGGGAGTGTTCAACGGTGATTTCAAACCGGCCTACGAAGGTACACTCGACCTGGTTGTGCTCGATTCTTTCACGGATGCGGAGATCGACGATTGGAAGAGCTACTACCAAGTCATTGACGCAGACACATTCCAATCCAAACTCTATCCGCTTCTGCTGATGTGCCTGAATCCGTCGATCGAGCGCGTGAAATTCGTGCTTGAGTTCATTCGATATGGCGCGTCACGGATCGTGGAGTACACGAGGGACGACGTCCCACAACTCAAGGAATTGGCTAACAGAGAGCGAAGGCGTCAGACCAAACTCCATCAGATGTATTCAAGGCGCAGGCGCGGGGATCCGAATCCATCGCCGGGAAGGCAGTGCACATGGTGCCCGCTTGTTCTAGGCGGCTGTCCAATGGCTCAAACGAATCCGTACTCTCAGATGACCGCCGAGGAAAGGCTTCGGTTCGCAATCTGGCTCCAAGAAGCCGAAAAGCAGAATACGAGAGTCCTCAAGGACATAATGGTTGAGCAGAGCCCGATCGGCTACCGCGATGAGAACGAGAACGAATATATTGCCGACTTCATCCAAATAGATAAGAAGTCCTATCCGTACGTGGCTTCCATCCCAATCCTGAATGACTGGTTCGCCAAGCATCCGGAAGAAGGTGTGCTTAGAGATAAGCTGACGATTTCTGGGCTGTCTTCCGCCGTCAAAGCACAGAAACGCTCTGATCTGGCACAAAAACTGAGGGATGTTCTGGTTGTGCACATTGAGACGGAACTCAGAATCGGACGAGCCGCGGATCGCAGTAGGGAGCAGAACTCGTAGAGTGGCCCGTCTGTGCTATCTTCGCTTTAGCGCCCCAGACTGAACGTACATGCCCAACCGTCCTTACATGATGCCTGAAGGCGCCGTTGCCATCCAACTCGCGACTTGCTACCTAGCCCCGGTGCTAGATTGTTCAGTCTCCCTGCTTGAGCTTCAGAAACTAATGTACTTCATGCAGGAAGCTGGAGAACCGCTCAATTTGAAATACGAGAAGGCTTTGTATGGGCCCTACGCGAAGAATCTGCGGCGCGTACTAAACGTCATCGAAGGGCATTTTATTACGGCGTACGGCGATGCTGCTGACAAGCTGGCAAGGCCCATCGAACTTCTGCCAAAGGCCGCTGAGGCGGCGCAGGACTTAATCGTGTCGCACCCCAAAACACAGGCGCGATTTGAACGCGTCGCCCGGTTAATTCACGGCTTCGAAACTCCGTACGGAATGGAATTGCTGGCAACCGTGCACTAGGTCGGAACGCACGAGGGTGCACGTTCAGCGGAGGACGCCATCGAACGGACCTACGCTTGGAATGACCGCAAGCGGACTTTTGACAGTAAGCAGATCCGCCGTGCGTGGCAGGTTCTAGCCGCCGAAGGATGGCTCCCGAGTGGCAGCGGTGTCGAAACGACTCAGCTGAGGAAGTAACTTAGTCGCAGGCCCGGTTCGGGTCTTGCGAAGATCACATGAGAAAAAGATATCAGCGTCGGAGGAAGCAAACCGAAGATAACGCAGCGCTCGCGTGGCTCTTTCTTGGCGGGCTCGGGTTTCTCTGGTTGGTAAGCAGACCCTCGCAACCTGAAACTCCACCACAACCTCAATATGTAGGCCCACCGAAAGAGGCGGTGGACAAGATTGCCGCCGCCCAAGAAGAAAGCATGTGGTGCTGGGCCGCCTCGATACAGACGGTTCTGCACTATTTCAACGTCACAATCAGCCAAGAACAAATCGTCGCACGGATCTATGGGACCGCAGTCAATGAACCTGCAAGCGACGCCGCGATCAGTGCGAGCCTAAACGGCTGGGCATTCGATTGTCATGTGAGAAAGATAGTTATTCGATCACGAGTTGCGACGGGTCCACCTTCACTTAACGTCCTTATGAACGAGGTTGCTCGTGGGCGTCCGATACTCGTGACAGTGAATCCGGCGGGGTCGTCTATTGGCCATGCCGTGGTACTCACGGCAGCCACGCATATTGGTCGGCGTGTCACTTCCTTGGTCTACCGGGATCCCTGGCCGTCGCCAGAAAACTGTGCGAATGCGGGGAGAATCGAAGTTAGCGGGGATGCGGTTTCGCAATTTCTGTCTTCGATTGAAACCCATTGGTTGATCTCAGCGTCGTTCCCCCGGATCTAGGGGGCGCGATTGTCTGCCAGCGGCTATGTAGGCGTAGAGCGATCCCATCAAGTTGCTGATGACAACTCTGCAGTCGGGCAACGGTCCCGCGCGTAAGCTGTTTCAGCCCCCGCAACGTTCGAGACTCCTACAACTCGAATCTGTCCAGCATTGCTGCCAACGTCTGCTTAGGTTCTGACGACCCTATTGGTCGGCTCACACGGATTTCTCGGATCCAGATTAAGGCGTGAGGAAATTCTCTTAGAACGACCGAGACTCTTGCCTTCAGCACGTTGTGTCTCCGCAGTTATTCCAATCTTTTGGATTTCTTCATACAAAACAGATCGACGCAAAACGGAGGAAGGAGGTGTTTAATGCACTGTCCATATTGCGGAGACCGACGAACAGAAGTTCTCAAGACGATTTACCGTGGCCACAGTTCGTACCGCCACCGGCGATGTTCTTACTGCGGCTCCCGTTTTAGCACGCAAGAAAGGCCAGTGCGTTGGAGTCGCGTGGAGCGAAAATGGCCGGGTCCCCGCCCATCGCGGAACGGCTGGAAGAAGCATCGCCTTGCCGCGTT
>Ga0335072_10014351_pt1 | contig 11254 bp, 7 predicted proteins | sample Lox_Sample_21_FD_206725 | JGI IMG/M metagenome (GOLD analysis project Ga0335072, IMG submission 206725) | Soil microbial communities from Loxahatchee National Wildlife Refuge, Florida, United States - Lox_Sample_2.1 | ecosystem: Environmental > Terrestrial > Soil > Wetlands | place: USA: Florida...
TTCGCGGGAGTTGTGGGGCGCGACGGCGGCGGTCTGAACGACGTTCGCGGTGAAGCGCATGACATTTCACAAGGAGAGGAACGTGACCACGAAGGCGCGTAAAAAAGGGTGGCTGTCAATCGCGGCGCTGGCCGCGGTGATCGTCGCGGGGTGCGGCTCGAGCAGCTCCACCACCAAGACCACGAGCGCGAGCCCACCCGCGACGTCGAGCACCGCGGCAGCCACGACACCGCCGGCTTCGTCCGGCTCGGGCGGCGCCGGTGCACAGTCAGTCACCAATTACCTGACCTATGTCGACGGTAAGGCCGGCAAGGCCAATTCGTCGCTGCCTCCCGTCACCATCGGCTGGGTCAACCAGCAGGGCGGCCAGCAGGTGATCGGCGCGCTCGCCACCAACGGCGCGCAGCTCGCGGTCAAGTACATCAACGACCAGCTCGGCGGCATCGACGGCCATCCGCTGAAGCTGCAGACCTGCTTCATCACCTCGGCCGAAGAAGAAGGCACGACCTGCGGCCAGAAGTTCCTTGCGAACAAGAGCATCTCGGTGATCGACGTGGGAGCGGTCGCGATCGGGATCCAGTCGCTGTACTCGACGATCGGTACCAGCAAGCCGGTGATCACCGGCGTGTCCGTGACCCCGGTCGACTCCACCAAGGCGAACGCCGTGATCCTGTTCGGTGACGTCACCCACGTGCTCGGCCCGTTCGGCACGTACGCGAGCCAGGTCCTGCACGCCAAGACGGCCGCGCTGGTCTATCCCAACATCGCGGGCATCACCGACGGGGCGGCGGCGATCTCCGCGTCGCTGAAGGCGGCCGGCGTGAAGGTCAAGAGCGTCGCGTATGACGCCAACGAGACCGACCTGATCGGCCCGCTCACGAGCGCCGGCGCGTCGAGCGCCGACCTCGTTATCCCATATACCGAAGCCGGCGGCTGCGTGAACCTGGCGAAGGGGCTCAAGCAGCTGGGCATCACCGACGCCAAGAAGATCCTGTCGGCGCCGCTGTGCCTGAACAGCCAGGTCGCGGCGGGTCTCGGCGGCGATTTCCCGATCTGGACGTACGCGATCGCGAGCTCTCTGTACGGCGATCCGACCGACCCGGGCATGCCGCCGTATATGAAGGTGACCGCACAGTACGGACAGCAGGCTGAGGCCCCCGATCCGTGGAATATCGTGTCGTTCGGACAGATGCTGACCACGGCGCGGTTCCTGAACCAGCTCGGATACAGCGGCATCACCCCATCGGCGGTGCTGGCCAAGGCCAAGGCGTTCACGGGTCCGGTCGCCCTCGGGGCACCCTCGCTCCAGTGCGGCAAGTACCCGAGCGCGCCGGCGGTGTGCAACGATCGCACGCAGTTCTTCCTGTACAAGGGGAAGCACGCGTTCGTCAAATCCGCGGGATGGTTGCAGCCGCCCTCATGAGCAGGGAAATCAACTGACCGGGCCCGCGGGGTAGCGTGCAACAGGTACTGCTGTACGCGCTCCTCGGGCTCGGCTCGGGAGCCCTGATCGCCGGGATCGCGCTCGGCGTGGTCCTGACCTACCGGGGTTCGGGAATCATCAATCTGGCGACCGGCGGGTTCGCGATGCTCGCCGGCTACGCCTTCTGGGCGCTCCGGGTTGATCTGCTCCATCTATCCACGGGGCCGGCGCTCCTGCTCAGTCTCGTCGTCGTGCTGGCGGTCGGCGCCGCGACCGAACTCGTCGCGTTCCGGCCGCTGCGCACGGCCTCCCCGCTGGCGAAGCTCGTCTCATCGCTCGGCGTGCTGCTCGTACTGCAGGCGTCGATGCTCCTCGCGTTCGGCAGCTCGGAGCAGCCCGAGCCGAACGTGCTTCCCCAGAACACGGTCTCGATGCTGGGCGCGGTGATCCCGATCGACCGCTTCATCATCACCGCGATAGTGATCTTGCTTAGCGCCGGCCTGTGGGCGCTCTACCGGTTCACGCGCTTCGGTCTGGCCACACGCGCGGCCTCGGAGAACGAGGTCGTGGCGATGCTGGGCGGCCTCTCCCCCAACTCCCTGTCGATGGTGAACACGCTCCTCGCCTCCGTGATAGCGGGCGGCATCGGGATCCTGGCGGCGTCGATCACCCAGCTCGACACGGAGACGCTTCCGCTCCAGATCGTGCCCGCTCTCGCCGCGGCGCTGCTCGCGCGGTTCACCTCGTTCGGGATCGCGTGCGCGGCCGGTATCGGCCTCGGAATCATCGAGTCCGAGATCCAGTACGTCTCGAACCTGTCGTGGTTCCCGACGTCGGGCGGGACCGCGATTCCCGGCGTCACCGAGCTCGTGATCTTCATCCTGATCGTGCTGTTCATGTATCTGCGCGGAGCCAAGCTCCCCGGTCGCGGTGAGCTCGTCGAGCAGCGACTGCCCGAGGCCCCGCGGCCACAGCACCTCCTCCGGACCACCCTGATCGGGGCGGCGATTTGCGCGGTCGCACTTGTCGTACTGCCCTTCGACTTCCGCGAGGCACTGATCAACACGCTGATCGGGACGGTCATGGCCCTCTCGCTCGTGGTGATCACCGGATACGTCGGACAGATCTCGGTCGTCCAGCTGACGCTCGCCGGCGTTTCCGGGTTCACGATCTCGCATCTGGCCGTCAACGCCGGGATCGGGTTCCCGCTCGCCCCGATCGCCGGAACCATCGCCGCCGTGATCCTCGGCCTGATCACCGCCGCGTCGGCGCTCCGCGTCCGCGGGGTGAGCCTGGCCGTGGTCACGCTCGCCGCGGTGGTCGCGATTACTAACTTCGGGTTCCTCAATACCACCTGGGGCGGCGGCCAGACAGGCTCACCCGTGCCCGAGCTCAAGCTGTTCGGCCTCGACCTCGGGACGCGGGCGTCGTTCCGAGGACTCGACGGAAACCTCCCGAGCCCGATCTTCGGTTGGGTGGCCCTCGCGATCACGGTGTGCGCCTGCCTGATCGTGGCCTGGATCAGACGCGGTGACCTCGGCCGCCGCATGCTCGCGGTTCGGTCGAACGAGCGGGCGGCGGCCGCGGCCGCGATCGACCCGCGCACGGTCAAGCTGATCGCGTTCGGCGTCAGCGCGGCGATCGCGGGGCTGGCCGGCTCGCTCTATGCCTACAACTTCGGCTCGGTCAGCGCCGACCGCTTCGACGTGTTCACCGCGCTCAGCCTGATCGCGTTCGCCTACGCCGGCGGGATCACGCTGATCTCCGGCGCGGTATTCGCCGGCCTGATCTCGACGCAGGCGCTGTTCCCGTATGCGCTCGACAAGTGGTTCGGGATCAGCGGCAACTGGTTCCTGCTGTTCGGCGGCGCGATCCTGATCATCACGCTGATCCAAAACCCCGAGGGCGTCGCCGGCGTGTTCTACAAGAAGACGCACAAGCGGCCGGCGGTGCACCCGCCCGAGCGCGCGCCCGAATCCGCGCCTGTGGGTCTCGCTGCGCTCGACGTCCCTGGGGCCGTTACGCCGGGCGTCCCTGCCCGGCGTGACGCAGCCGACGCGACCCCCGTCCTCACCATCCGCAACCTGTCCGTCGCGTTCGGCGGCGTCCACGCTCTCGAGGATGTCAACCTCGAGGTCCGCGACGGCGAGCTTGTCGGGCTGATCGGACCGAACGGCGCCGGCAAGACGACGTTGATCGACGCCGTCACCGGATTCGTCCCGTTCACCGGACGGGTCGAGCTCGGCGGCGAGGACATTACGACCCTGTCGGCGCATCAGCGAGCCCGGAAGGGGTTGTCCCGGACGTGGCAGAACACCGACCTGTTCGACGACCTCGAGGTGGGCGAGAACGTCGCGGTGGCAGCCGCCCCCGACACCGACCCCGAGCGCGTGCTCGGACTGGTCGGACTCGACTGGGCGACCGCCGCGATGCCAGATCAGCTTTCGGAGGGAGCGCGGAAGCTGGTCGGGGTCGCGCGCGCGTTGGCCTCTGGTCCCCGCGTCCTGTGCCTCGACGAGCCGGGCGCTGGACTCGACTCGCGCGAGAGCGAGGAGCTCGGCCGTGCCCTGCGCGCGCTCGCCGACAGCGGGCAGTCGACGCTCCTGATCGACCACGACATGGGACTGGTCCTTGGCATCTGCGACCGCGTGGTCGTGCTCGAGTTCGGCCGGGTCATCGCAGACGGCCCGCCCGAGGTCGTGCGACAGGACGAGCGCGTGATCGCCGCATACCTGGGGGGCGGCGCCGAGGTGAGCCTTTCTAGAGGAGGAAACCCATGAGTCACCGTAGCCTGGAAGAACTGCTCGCGAGCGTGAGCTCGACAGTGGACATGTTGCGCAATGCACAGGTCGGTCCGAATGTGTATCCGGGAGTGCCCGCCGAGTACACCAACTGGCGCGACGAGCAGTGGGCGTGGCAGCACACCTGCGTTCTCTACAACCAGTCATTCCACATGGCCGAGCTTGCCGTCACTGGTCCGGACGCGATGACGCTGCTCTCGCGCCTCGGCGTGAACACGTTCAACAACTTCGACGTCGACAAGGCCAAGCAGTTCGTGCCGTGCACACCGGACGGTTATGTCATCGGTGACGTGATCCTGTTCCATCTCGCTGAAACCGAGTTCAACCTTGTGGGCCGAGCCCCGGTGCTGAACTGGGTCACCTATCACGCTGAAACCGGCGGGTACGACGTGGACGTGGCGCTCGATCAGCGCTCGGCGCTGAGAACCGACGGGCGGCGTGGGCACTACCGCTTCCAGATCCAGGGTCCGCACGCCATGGGCGTGATCGCGCGAGCGCTCGGGACCCAGCCGCCCGAGCTCAAGTTCTTCAACCTGACCACGGCGGAGATCGGGAACGTCACCGTACGAGCCCTCCGCCACGGCATGGCCGGCCAGCCCGGGTGGGAGCTGTTCGGACCCTGGGACGACTACGAGCCCGTGCACGCGGCGCTGGTCGCGGCCGGCGAGGAGTTCGGCATGCGGCTCGTGGGCGGACGGGCGTACTCGTCGAACGCGCTCGAGTCGGGCTGGATCCCCTCGCCGCTACCGGCCATCTACTCCGGCGAGGAACTGCGCGCCTACCGTGAATGGCTGCCCGCAGCCGGGTACGAGGGCTCGGCGTCGATCGGCGGAAGCTTCGTGTCGGCCAACGTCGAGGACTACTACTTCACGCCGTGGGACCTCGGGTACGGGCACCTCGTGAAGTTCGATCACGACTTCATCGGTCGCGAGGCGCTCGCACAGATGGCCGGCGACGACCATCGCCAGAAGGTGACGCTGGCGTTGAACGACGACGACGTCGCGGACACGATCGCGACCATGTTCGGCGAGACCGAGCGCGCGAAGTTCATGGACTGGCCCTCGGCGGTGTACTCGATGCATCCGTTCGACCGGGTGACCTCGAACGGCGACATCATCGGGGTGTCAACCTGGATCGGGTACACGTTCAACGAGGCGAAGATGCTCACGCTCGCCGTGCTCGACGCCGACTACGCCGAGCCTGGCACCGAGGTCACGTTCGTGTGGGGCGAGGAGAACGGCGGTACCTCGAAGCCGACGGTCGAGCCGCACGTCCAGCGCGAGCTGCGGGCGGTGGTCAGCCCGGTGCCGTACGTCGAGGCGGTGCGCAGCGGATACGCGCCGGACAGCTGGCGCGCGGCCCGCAGGTCAGGGCCGCTTACAACCTGATCGCGACCAGGAGTACCGCCCCCAGCGATACCGCGACCCCGGCAGCGGTCAGCCACAACACGAGCGGCGAGGACAGCTCGTCGTAGCTGCCGCGGCGGAGCGCGTCGGCCGTCCGCTGCTGTCTTAGGCCGCCGAATATGAGGACCGCGATCGCGATCAGGCCGTAGGCGACCCCGAGGACGCGGAAGGGCCAGCGGGCGCCGTGAGTCAACTCCGGGACGAACCGGCCGACCGCGATCGCCACCGCGGACGCGCCGATCCCGGTCCGCCACCACGCAAGCCATGTCCGCTCCGCCGCGAGCCACGTGCGCCGGGTCACGTCAGAGTTCTGCGGAGCCGCGGGATCGGCCTCGGGGGACATCGAGAGCCGAGTCTTTCAGACAACCTCGGGCGGTGTAGGGCGAAGCGGTCGCCCGGCGGTCAGGCTGACGCTCATCTTGATCGCCCTAACCGCGCCGGTGGCGCCGGCCTGGAGGGTGACCCCGATTGTGAGCACGAGGAGACCCGGTATGAAAAGGATCTTCGAGCCCAGCATCAGGATGCCCAGGCGTCCCAGGAGATAAGGCGGCGTGCACACGGTGGCTCCGATCGCGCCGCCGACGGCACTCGTCGTCAACTTCTCACGTCGAGATTGGCGCGGCTTCCCGCCGATCAGCCGTGCCGGAATCGCGACGTAGCAGAGCATCATGATCCCGACCACGACGCTGAGCGCGAGCCCGAACCAGGGCCGGCCCCACCGCGACACGATCATCGTCGAGAACGCGAACAGCGCGCCGACGATTGCGCCCGAGGCGAGGATGGGCGTCAGGTGCCGCCTGGCCTCCTCGAGAGCGGGCCGGACCTCGGGGCGCCCGGGCTTGGCGATGGCGAACGCGAACAACGCGTTCAGGAAAAAAGCGACCATCGTGATCGCGACGATCACGAGGCAGACCGGAATCAGGATCGGGCCGCGGAGGACGTGCCATGTGTGGCCGTGCAAGACGTGAATCTTGAGGTCGAACATCGCAAGCCAGATCCACATCGCGGGGAGGATCTGGACGAGCGTGAGCCGCCAGTTGGAGAGCAGCAGCCGCAAGCCGTCGAACAGCAGCACCAACGCGCCGACCGCGAACGCGAGCGGCGCCAGCGCCCGGCGTGACCGGCTCACGCGCAGCACCGCTTCCTCGATCTTCGCCTCGTCGTTCTCCTGGATCGCTTTGACGAGCGAGCGGATTCTGTTCGAGACCGGATCGAGCCGCCGCCCGAGGCTGGCCATCGGTCCCCTACCCGGCCGGCTTCGAGTGTGAGATCGCCGCTCCCGGGCTCCTCAGCAGCACGAGCGAACGACCGGTCACGGTGACCGGCGCCGTCGGATCGACTCCGTGTCCGGCGTGGCCGGGCGTGTTCGTATCGACCTCGACCTGCCACGTGAGGTCGCGCCGCGACTCGGGGATGACGAAATCGAGTGGCTCCCACCAGGCGTTGATGAAGATCAGGAACGGGTCGTCCGGGCGGGCATGGTCGCCGGTCGCCCCGCTCAAAGCCACGGTTACGGCCCTCGCGTACGCCTCCCCCCAGTCCTCCCCGGTCATCAGCTGACCATCGGGGCGATACCAGTCGAGATCGTCGCGTTTGGAGTCGTGCGCAGGCGTGCCGGAGAAGAACTGGCGGCGGCGGAACACCGGGTGCTCCGCGCGTAACCGGCACAGGCGAGCCGTGAACTCGACCAGGTCGGCGTTAGCGACGACCCCGCTCCAGTCGAACCAGGTCAGCTCGTCGTCCTGGCAATAGGCGTTGTTGTTGCCGTTCTGCGAGCGCGCGAACTCGTCACCGCCCAGCAGCAGCGGCGGCCCCTCAGACAGGAATAGGGTCGCGAGGAAGTTGCGGCGCTGGCGCGCCCGCAACTCGAGAATCGACGGATCGTCAGTCTGTCCCTCCACGCCGCAGTTCCAGCTGCGGTTGTCGTCGGTACCGTCGTGGTTGTCCTCGCCGTTGGCCTCGTTGTGCTTGGAGTCGAAGCTGACCAGATCCGCGAGCGTGAACCCGTCGTGCACCGTGACGATGTTGACCGAGGCGGACGGCCGCCGGCCCCCATGACCGAACAGGTCGCCCGAGCCGCTGATCCGCGTGGCCAGACCCGGGAGCGCTCCCTCCACCCCGCGCCAGAAGTCCCTGACGGTGTCGCGGAACTTGCCGTTCCATTCGCTCCACCCAGCCGGGAACTGCCCGAGGTCGTATCCGCCCCATCCCGTGTCCCAGGGCTCCGCGATCAACTTCACCTCGGACAGCACTGGGTCCTGGCCGACCGCCTCCAGAAACGACCCGTGCGGATCGAAGTCACTCGCGCCGCGCCCGAGCGCCGCCGCCAGGTCGAAGCGGAACCCGTCGACGTGCATCTCCTGAACCCAGTACCGGAGCGAGTCCATCACGAGCCGCAGCGGCTGGGGCTGGTGGAGGTCGACCGTGTTCCCGCAGCCGGTGTCGTCGACGTAGTGGGCGCGGTCATCGGCGAGCCGGTAATACGCGCCGTTGTCGATCCCGCGGAAGCACAACGTGGGGCCCCACTGGTCGGCCTCGGCGGTGTGGTTGAACACGACGTCGAGGATCACCTCGAGCCCCTCCGCGTGCAGGGCGCGGACCATCCGGCGGAACTCGTCGACCTGCCCGCCGCGGTCGCCGCTCGAGCTGTACTCGTTATGCGGCGCGAAGTACCCGATCGACTGATAGCCCCAGTAGTTGCGCAGCCCACGCGCGACGAGCTGGGCGTCGTGGACGAACTGGTGCACCGGCAGCAGCTCTACGGCGGTCACGCCAAGCCGCTTCAGGTGTGCCACCGCGGCCGGGTGGGCGACGCCGGCATACGTGCCGCGCAGCTCCTCCGGCACGTCGGGATGGAGCTTCGTGAAGCCCTTCACGTGGACCTCGTAGAACATCGAGTCCGCCGTCGCGAGTCCCGGGGGCCGGTCGTCGCCCCAGTCGAACTCTCCTGACACCACCACCGATCGCGGCACGTACGGCGCCGAATCGCTGCCTTCCGCCCTGTCTGGATCGTCGGCTACGTGTCCATACACCGCGGGATCCCACCTCACCCCGCCGGCGATGGCACGGGCGTACGGGTCGAGCAGCAGCTTGGCCGGATTGCAGCGGGCGCCGGACGACGGGTCCCACGGGCCGTGTACCCGGAAGCCGTAGCGGTGCCCAGGACCGACGCCGGGCAGATAGCCGTTCCACACGTACCCCTCATCCGACTCGAGGTCAAACGTCGTCTCCCGACCCGCTTCGTCGTAGAGGCACACCTGCACCAGGTCGGCGACGCTCGAGTACAACGCGAAGGTCGTGCCGGCGCCATTGTGGTGAGCGCCGAGCCGCGCATGTGGAGCCGGATCGGCCTTTCGGGTTGTAGACGCTGTGACCATTGTGTCGACGGGAGCTTAATCCTGCACGCCGGGGTGCCGGCCCAGGTCGATGCCCGAAGTATCCACCCCCTGTTCGGCCGCGGCACGCCGAAGCTCCTCGAGCTCGGTCTTCAGCTGCCGGTTCTCGCGTTGGAGCAGTACCACGCGTCGCCGCTCGGTCACGAGATCCTCGGCCATCTGGCGTAGCGCACGCCCAACCCGCTCGGGTTCGACCTGCTTCATTTTGGGTCAGGTTGACATCGCCGACCGATTCCGGTCAAGAGGGTCGGCACCCGTTCTTGCGGGAAGCTCTCACCACGTTTTCCCGCGCTCGCAGGGTCACGGCGCCCGGACACCGGTGGGCACCCGGCGCCGCCTGGTGCGGACACCGTTGCATGTTCGGCCGGTGGCCGTGAGACTGCCCATCGAAATGGCCGTGCGTCCGAACGCACCCAGGACACCGGAGCACGCGCGCCTCGAGCAGGCGCGCGAGGGCACTGCGCCGTGGAAGGCGTGGGGACCGTACCTGTCGGAGCGCCAGTGGGGCACGGTCCGCGAGGACTACAGCCAGGACGGCGACGCCTGGAACTACTTCACGCACGACCACGCCCGCTCGCGGGCCTATCGGTGGGGCGAGGACGGCATCGCCGGTGTCTGCGACGAGCGCCAGCGGCTGTGCCTGGCGCTCGCGCTGTGGAACGGCGCCGACCCGATCCTCAAGGAGCGGATGTTCGGACTCTCGAACGGCGAGGGCAACCACGGCGAGGACGTCAAGGAGTACTGGTTCTACCTCGACAGCACGCCAACCCACTCGTATCTGAAGTGCCAGTACAAGTATCCGCAGCGCGCGTTCCCGTACGAGGACCTCCTCGCCACGAACGCCCGTCGGAGCAAGCAGGAGATGGAGTACGAGCTGCTCGACACCGGGGTGTTCGACGACGATCGGTACTTCGACGTGGTCGTCGAATACGCCAAGGCCGCGCCGGACGACATCCTGATGCTCGTCACCGCCCACAACCGTGGCCCAGAGCGAGCCACGCTTCACCTCCTCCCCACGCTCTGGTTCCGCAACACCTGGTCGTGGGGCGACGACGTCCCGAAGCCGACGCTGGCCGCCGTCGACGATGCCCTCGTGCGCGCGAACCACGACGAGCTCGGCGAGTGGCTACTGCGGACCGACACCTGCACGGAGCTTCTGTTCTGCGAGAACGAGACCAACAACCAGCGCCTGTTCGGCGCACCCAACGCTTCCCCATACGTGAAGGACGGGGTCAACGACTATGTCGTGGCGGCTGCGAAGGGCGCCGTCAACCCCGACCGGACAGGGACGAAGGTCGCCGCCCGCCATGTCGTCGAAATCGAACCGGGAGCGAGCGCCGAGATCCGCCTGCGGCTAACGGCGAATGTCGGCGCGGCCCGAACGGACCGCGCCGCCACCGGGGCGTTGAGCAGCGGATTCGACCGCGTCATGGACGACAGGCGACGCGAGGCTGACGAGTTCTACGCCACCGTAATCCCGCCGGCGCTGACCGATGACCAGGCGATGGTCATGCGCCAGGCGCTGTCCGGCATGTTATGGGGCAAGCAGTACTACGAGTACGACGTGCACCGCTGGCTGCGCGAGCACGGCGTCGATCCGTGGGGCCCGAACGCGCCGACCAGCGGCGTCCGGAACGTCCAGTGGTTCCACATGATCGCCGGGGACATCATTTCGATGCCCGACAAGTGGGAGTACCCATGGTTTGCGGCCTGGGACCTGGCCTTCCACTGCGCACCGCTGTCGCTCGTGGACGTCGATTTCGCCAAGGAGCAGGTGGAGCTACTGCTCAAGACCCGGTACCTGCATCCCAACGGACAGATCCCGGCATACGAGTGGAACTTCGGCGACGTCAACCCGCCGGTGACGCCGTGGGCGGCGCTTTACGTCTACGAGCGCGAAATCGAGATCCGCGGCGGCGAGGGCGACCATGTGTTCCTGGCTCGGGTATTCGATCGGCTCCTGACCAACTTCACCTGGTGGGTGAACCGCAAGGACCCGGATGACCGCAACCTCTTCCAGGGCGGATTCCTGGGGCTGGACAACATCGGGATCTTCGATCGGTCCGCGCCTCTGCCCGGCGGCGGCCAGCTCGAGCAGGCGGACGGAACGGCGTGGATGGCCCTTTATTGCCAGTGGATGCTCCAGATCGCGATCGAGCTGTCTCGCCACGAGCCTGCCTACATCGACATGGCGCTGAAGTTCATCGCGCATTTCATGTGGATCGCGGT
>Ga0335072_10014352_pt1 | contig 11253 bp, 13 predicted proteins | sample Lox_Sample_21_FD_206725 | JGI IMG/M metagenome (GOLD analysis project Ga0335072, IMG submission 206725) | Soil microbial communities from Loxahatchee National Wildlife Refuge, Florida, United States - Lox_Sample_2.1 | ecosystem: Environmental > Terrestrial > Soil > Wetlands | place: USA...
GCCTACGGGAGGACCCTGGACGACGAACTCCACGCGCGCCCCCGGCGGAATGCCGAGATGCGTTTGCCAGTTGACATCCGAGCCATCGCCCGCGGGAGCGTACTCGCCCAGCGGAACCCCGTCCATCGCCACGATTCCCAGCGGCTGCGGCACGCGGTTGTACAGCACCGCCAGATTCAGGTACGTGATCGCCGACGCATTCAGCACCCGCCACAGCTGCTTTTCACCCGGCCGCATCTGGATCGTCGCCGGCGGATAATCCGGATACGGCACCGGCACATAGTTGATGGAAAGATCCTTTGCCGGTTTGCCGAAGCCGGTCCCGTTGTTCGCCGCATCGCCATCGCGATCGATCATGAAATGCGGTACCACCGGCTCGGATTTTGAAGGCGGTGCACCCGGGTTCGCCAGGTCCTCGTCGCGAATGATGAATACCCGCTCCGGCAACCCGGCGGCTTCGCGATTCGCCCGCTCGATACCCTCCACGATCAATGCTCCCGATGCGCCCCCCAGAACCTGCGGCTTGCTGTATCCGTGAATGTGCGGGTGGTACCAGTAAAGGCCAGGAGGTTCGTCCTCCGGCACTGTAAAGCGATAATCGAACGATTCGCCCGGTTCGACGGACGTCCGCAGGACGTCGTCCTGATGACAGGTCGGCGGAATCGTCATGCCGTGAAAGTGGAGGTTGGTTGAGATCAGATCCATCGCCATACCCGGGGTGCATAGCGCAGTTCCGGCTCCCATCGGACTCATGGAATCCGATGAAGCAGGGGCGGATCCGTCCAGATCCTTCATGCCATTCTTCAGGTGGATCGTGACCCGATCGCCCGGATACACGCGCAGATTCGGCGACTCATTTCCTGCCCCATCGACAAAACACGTCCGCACCCGCCCATCCGGCTGTTTCTCGTTTTCTGCAGTGAGCGTTACGTCGAGAATTCCACTTTTGCTGCGCACATCGACTGGCTCCGCTGCCAGACTGCCTGGCGCCGGCCGTGGGCACACGCTGATGGTCTGGCCGGTGGCACGGGCAGCGCAGAACGCACCGCTGAGAGCGACTCCTCCCAGCAAAAGTACGAAGCAGTTTGGCACACCCAGGCGGAATCGCCAGCCCAGAATTACTCTCATCACGACCCAGTTGGTATGCTGTCAAGCTGCGCCAGGTCCGGACATCAATGCTTCGTGAAATCATTCCAGAAGTGCGCAGCCCGAGAGGCACCAAGTCGAGCGACCGTGGCATTGGGCGACGATTGAAGAGGCGCGAAACCTGGGAACTGCACCATTCGTCTATGGCGGGGCATACATCAATTCCCTCGCACTTCGTGAGGAGACCCACACTCTTTCAGGAGACAATCCATGAGCATTGCAACGAAGCATGGCGACGGAGGACAGACGGGGCTGGCCGGTGGTATTCGAGTTTCGAAGGCCGATCTCCGCGTTGAGTCCTACGGCTCCGTCGATGAGCTGAATGCACATCTTGGCTTTGCGCGGAGCATCTGCCAGAACAAGGAGATCGCTGGATGGACCGTGGATATCCAGAAGACGCTGTTCCGCGTAGGTTCCGCGCTCTCGACGCCGCCAGAAGGCAAGAAGAAGGCGCCTGAAATTTCGACGGAAGACGTGGACAAGCTGACCGATCTCGTCCACAAAATCGAGGCGACAGAGGGGATTCTGGCGGACTGGTCCCTCCCCGGAGAGCATGCGGAATCTGCAGCCTATGAAATGGCGCGCACGGTATGCCGGCGGGCGGAGCGCGTTGCCGTTCGGTTTGCAGAGAGCGGCGGCGAAGTACATCCCCAGGTGCTGGCTTATCTCAATCGCCTCTCAGACGTGATCTGGCTTTTCGGTCGACTGATAGAGAACAACGCAGGCGTTGACAGCCGGCTGCGCGAAGAAGGTCATGGCGGCCCAAAATTCTCGCGAGCGTGGTGAGCCATCCTGTGGATCGCAACCGAGGGTTCGGGACTACGGCATTCGCCAGACGGATCATCGGATCGACCAGCGCGCAACTTGAATCAAGCACTGCCTGAAACCAAAACGGCTTAGCCCCGCCCCTCTTGCCTATAACTTTCTCCTGCGCCGCGCCTGGAACCGCTGGAATCGATCAGGAACTGGCACCGGCTGCCGGATCTGAGAGCGCGAACTTTCTTATCGCCAACCCTCGAAGTTTTGACTTCGACGAAGTCAATCGGCGCATCGCTTAGATTGGGCGCTCAAGGTGCGTTCGCCGGAGCCGACGCCGCTGTTGGCTCTCACGAATACCGGCTTTGTGAAACCGCCCGCGCGCGGAATGCGCCGAATGCTACCCTGTTGATGTCGTTCGCACCTGATCCTTCATGGACGCGTCTCGCACGGGTTCCGGATGGATCAGAAGCGCGTCACGGCGGGCTGAGTGAGTGGGTGATGGCAGATCCACTGCCTACCCGCCTGATCCTCAACGTGGCCCCGTAGCTCAGGTGGATAGAGCAGCAGTTTCCTAAACTGTAGGTCGCCTGTTCGAATCAGGCCGGGGTCACCATAAAATCAGCAATTTACAAGATCGAAGCAAATCAGCAAAACGTCGAGAGTCACTTTAGGGGTCAGTTGGTTTACACTGTCACCCATGACGCGGACAGCGACGAAACGCGAAGAAAAGAAGCACCGGGGTGTGTTTGAGAAGAGTCCCGGTTCGGGTGTCTGGTGGGTTCGCTACTTCGACGCCGATGGCAAGAAGAGACGCGAGAAAGTTGGCCGGAAGTCGGATGCAATCGACCTCTACCAGAAGCGCAAGGCTGACGCGCGGGCAGGAATCAAGCTGCCCTCCAACTTGCGGCACAAAGGCGAGACGCTCGGTGTCATCATTGACCGCGCGATTGAGTGGTACAAGTCACACCGCCCTCGCAGCCTGAGAACAGCACAGACCCATCTGGAGACCGCAAAGGCTGACCTCGGACACATCGTTGCGGCGGACCTCACGCCCAAAGACGTTGACCAGTGGATCAGTTCGCACAAGGATTGGAGTCCTGCCACGATGAACCGCTACAAGGCGACTCTGGGCAGGGCATTGCAGTTGGCCGTGGTGGATGGTCGCCTATTGCGCAACGTTGCCCGCCTGGTGACCGCCCGCCGCGAGATGAACATGCGGGTGCGCTGGCTCACGGATGATGAGGAGAAGCGCATCGTGGAAGCGATCCAGAATCGTTGCCCAGAGCAGATGCCCGCGTTCACCATCGCACTACACACTGGGATGCGCCAGAGTGAACAGTTCTCTCTCACGTGGGATGAGATTGACTTTGAGCGACGGAAAATCTTCCTGGAGAAGACGAAGAACGGCAACGACCGCGAGGTACCGATCAATCGCACATGCCTTGCTGCCCTGGAAGAACTGAAAGCAGCGCGTGAGGCACGCATCGCTGAGGGCAAGCCAGTGAACGAGTGGTTGTTTCAGTCGTCCCGCTACCCAGGGCAACGACTGCTCAATCCGCGCCAGTGGTTCGATGATGTGGTGATCGACGCCAAGGTGAACGACTTTCACTGGCACGATTGCCGACACACCTTCTGCTCACGGTTGACGATGCGCGGGGTTGACCTTCGGACGGTGATGGAGCTAGCTGGTCACAAGACGATCAGCGTGACTGCCAGGTATGCCCACCTTGCACCGGAACACAACATCGCAGCGATTGAAAAGCTGGACGCGCCGACAGGCAGTCAGTAGTGCTGCTGACAGGGAGTGTCGGGCATATCGCAGTCAATGGCGTGCAGGGTCCGGTTGATGTCTCTTAACTGCAACCATACGAGACAGAGGAAGACCGCGATTGCCAGTAGCAGAATGTGTGTCAGCAGCTTCAGCGTCCACTCCAACGGCTTTTGTTCCGTCTGTTGCGACCCTTGGCGGGGGCACGTGGTTTGCCCTGGCTGCGAGCGTCACCTTTGTCCTTCTTACCGACCGACTTCGATTCACCGTCGGGTAGCTTACTTTCCGGGTTGGAGTCTGCGTAATCCATTTGCATCACCTACCCCACTTTCCTCCAGCGCCGAATAGGGCGCAATGCGTTTCGACTTCGCCCGTACCTAGTCAGACACCCTAAACACACATCGTGTGCATAGAGAAGTGATCGGCACGTGCGAACCGCTTTAGCTCACCATAGGGGATCAGCACCCGACTGCCGATGCGCCGTGTGTTGATGCATTTGTTTGCGACCAGGCGGTCAAGAGCGCGGACAGAGATTGAGAGCTGCTTTGCTGCCGACTTGCGGTCGTACAGAAGACGAGGTTCGGTCGAGTCGTTCACAGTCCTGCCTCGAAGCATTCGTCTTCTGTGAGAGTCAAATCAGGCAGGACGCCAACACTGCCAACAACAGTGGCCAAACGACGGTGCACAAGTCTGACCCCCTCAAAGGCTGGCAGCTCGTAAACAAAACCTGCTGGCAGCTTGCCGACAGATTCTGTGAGCCGGATCAGCAGCGATTCTGTCAGCAGCTCGGTCGGCTGCCGTGGGGTCAAATCTGGTTTGTTGCGGGGTCTGGGGACGTAGCTCATACCGTCGCCTTGCCCTCTAGCCGGTTGAATTTCGCGTTCCTGCGACATTTTGAGCAGAACCACCCATCAGGGGTCTGGTAGACGCCAGTTTGATTCTTACGGCACTGTGCGCAGACATACGCGCCCGCGTAGCCGCCGTTAGCGAGGGACATCCAGTTCTTGCCGGGAATTGGTGTTGAGGAAAAGTTGCGGAATGGGCCATCGGGCCACATTTGACGTACTGAGTTCAAAACTTCAAATCTCCTATGTGTGTGTTTTGGGGAAAAAGAAGGGGTGCCCACCACCCCGTGAGGAGCAGTGGGCACAATTGATAACAGCGATGGTTACGATTAGCTGGCAGCGATCTTCAGAGAGACCAGCGGATTGACGCCAGCATTCAGGGACAGACCGCCGATACGGCTGTACATCAGGAAGCCGATTTCGAGCTGATCCATGTACCGCTCGTTCAGACGAACGATGCTGGGCTGCCCATCCGTACGCAGCAGATACGCACGCTGCAAATCGCCGAACAGGATCGGGGTCGCGTTCGCGGCAATGTTGGGCATGGCCTGGTTCAGAATGACGTCGTAACCCAGCAGTTGACCGAACGGCTGGTCAGTTGTCGGGTCCGGGGTCCAGTACGGTCTGCCAAACCCGTCCTTCATGGCCAGCAGCGTCGCGCGAGTGTTCGCGTTGAACATCCACGATGCGGTGGGGCCAGAGTAGGCGGGATCGAGCGCCCCGTACGTGGCCACGATATCCTGCCATCCGATACCGGCAGCAACGGTCCCCGTGGTCGTGCCCACGACGGCAACACCAAGAATGCCGCCGCTCGCCTGATTCGGCAGAGTCGTGCCAGCAGAGTCCTTGCCGGTCGTCACGGCTGCTTCCAGACCGCGACCATAGCGGATCGCGAAGTAGTCACGGATCGCCGTGTCCAGGTTGAAGGCAGAGTCTGCCATCTCTTCGACGCTGATCTTGACCAGACCGCCGGTCACGGTATCCGTGCCCAGCAGCTTGGACTGGAACGAGGGATCAGTCTCAGCCGGGGAGCTGGTGCCCTCGGTCGACATGAGCGTCAGACCGTTCTGCGTATCGTTGCCCAGGCTGACTTTCAGGATGCGACCCGTGCCGTCGGTCACGCGCTGCTTCACCTTCGTGGCAACGGGGCCATAGAACTTCAGTGCATTGGTCAGTTCAGGAAAGAATTCCTGCGGGATCAGTGCGCCGCCGGTCGCGTCGGACGTGGTCAGAAGATCACGCTTTTCCTGCGTCATCCCTGCGAGACCATACCGGGCATAGCTGCGAAACGCTGCGTTGATCTGGTCGCGACGTTCAGTGCCATGGGCGACCGCGCTAACGCCGGGACGCGGGGAACGCTCGAAGGAACGCGACTCAGCCTCAAACTTGGACAGAGTCTGTGCCCGCTGAATGTCACCATCGAGGGCGCGTGCTTCTGCGTCCAGTTTGTCGAACGCGCTGCGCCGTGCATCGTTCCAGCCCTCGTTGTGAGTGGCCAGAGCCTGCATATCCATCAGAATTTTGTTACGTTTTTCCTGCAAACTACGAACTTCCAGATTCAAAGTACTTTGTGTCTTTCTCGCCAGTGGCGGGTTTGATTGTTTTGGCCAAAACAAAAAGGCCAGCCGAAATGGGCTGACCTTCAGGGAAGTAACGGGCTGGTTTTCCGCGTTACTCGATGTGTGGTGTTAGATCGTTGGAGCTACAGCGCAGAGTCTGCGTTCATGCGGTGAGCAAACAGCGTGCGGACGCGGAGGGAGTCTTCCCTGCGCTGGTCACGGCACTCGTCGCCATCTTCGTCGACGCAGCATGGGTCGTCGGCATCGTCGCCGTCACAGTCCAAACCATCGACGTCGTCAACGTCATCGTCGTCGTCATCACGCTGTGCCAAAGCTGCTGCCTTCGACCGCGCTGAAACACTGGTCTGGACATAGGCGGGAAAGCTGGTGATGGAACGTCGCGTAAAGTTTCGGCGCGATGGACGACGGTGTTCTGGTCCTGAAGCTGTCGCATCATAGCCTCGACTTCTGCCTCGCTGAACTTCCTGCTGATGTCTTTGTTCGCTGCCTGTGCCTGCTCGCTGGCCAGCAGTGCCCGAGATCGCTTTGTCAGCAACCTTGCTCGCTTCTCTGCGCTGGATGGGTCGATCATCAGACGACGGGCGAGAGTCGCCATCTGTGTCTGCGCTTCTTTGATCGTCGTGAGGGCCGGATTGCGAACCACCCTGGTTCCGGTCTGGTTGCCGGTTGCCTTATTGAACGTGGGCAGCGTCAGCGTCGGGTTCCGCTTTGCTTCCTTCGCCGCCTTCTCGTAGCGGATGACTGCCTCGGCGTACTGAGTGAGTGTCTCTGCGTCAGAGGGTCCGAAATGGACGAAATTGCTTAAAACCTCATCGAAAACTCTCCGCTCTTTGGCCGGTAGACGCCGCGTGGGGGCCAGGAGCTGAGAAGCAGACATTGATTCCACGTCCTTTTTGTTCCTTTCCAGGTGAGGTTCGGCTGCCCAGACCCGAGGTGAAAATTCGAAATTTGTGCGCGTGAGACTGGGCGACGGTCCCGGGCAATAGGTCACCAGAATTCCCTGGCATCCCTATCCCCTTCTGTAACAACTACTGTTACCAGTACAGTAATCAACACCGTTGACAAAGGTCGTTGACAGAAGTTGTGAGCAAAGCTGTGCGCAGTGTTGTTGTCAATCTTTGTTGGCAGGTTGGAATGGAAAGGTGGATGGTGATACAACCATCGCCCCCGAACCATCTGCAGCAGACCCTACCGAAGTAATGTTCTGCAGACGGTTCGCTGTTTGGGGTGACCGGGTACGATCCCGACAACAACGGGAGCACGGAGCACTCGACTGTTGTTGTGGTTTGGCACGATAACCTGTGGACCGGACAATCGTCCATCATGGTCGGTTGGATATTCGCAAACAACCGGCAATGACGAGTCGACAGGAAGGTGGTCCAAGCGTAATCCCAATGTGAAGTAATACACAGGATTGAGCATCGCTTGTGCCGTGGACTAACTCACAAAAATCTGCTCCCCTCGTTGCTGTTACTGTGTCAGAACAGCCGGGGAAAACACTGTCTCGCCATAAGAGAACCAGCGGCGTGTCAGACGTTCAGCATTGGAAAGTTCTGCGCTGTCTTTGTTCTTTTTCTGAGGCTGAAATCGCAGTGTGACATCGAATCTGGCCAATTGCATGTACAGCGGTCGCAGCAGATTGCGCGATACTCGGAATCCGTCGTTTGGCTGTGCCTTGCTGCGTCGTCTGCGCTCCAGTGCCGTGATGAACGGCTGGTCGGGGATGTCGATCACAACGGTTGGTTTTTTCTTATCACCACGCAGCCGGAAATATTCCTTCTCGTGAATCGTGAGCAATGCCGACGTGATCGCGACCGCGAGCAGTGTGTGACGCGTGGCACCCTTGCTGGGCAGCTTGCCGGTAACGCGGGTGGTGCGCGAGTTCAACGGTCGCAACTCGAAAGCCCATACGCCACCGCGTTTGCTGACTTGTACTTCAATCTGAACGTCGGAATCCGGTGTTACGGACTGGCTGGTCATGCGCCTGTGCCAGTCTCTGCGAATCTGCGCAGCTCGTCGACGTGGATTAGTCGGCGATGGCGAACGCGGACAGCGGACAAGTCGCCGGTTTCGAGTAGTCGGTACAGGGTGCGACGGTTGACGCCCAGGACTGCTGCAGCCTGTTCGGTGGATACGAGCAGGGGAGCAAGGGTCGCGGGCGAAGGGGTTTTCATGGAGATGTCCTTTCGTGCCCATGTTTGGGCGCAAAGCTGTGATCAAGATCGCCGACAGAGTTGGCGACAGGGTTGGTAGGGTCAAACCGGCCACGCCGGTCACGCACATTCGTCCTTGGCCGTCGCCACTACGGGGCAGGGAAGTCACTACCCCTCTACTTGTATAGACCCCAAAAAAAGGCAAAAACCCCCCAACCAGTCAACTTTATTTTTGCGACTGCCTGTGACGGGGTTGGGAGATGGGGTGCCAGCGAGCGTCCGAAGAACTCACTACCCCTCTATACTCATAGATCCCAAAAAAAGGCAAAAACCCCCCAACCAGTCAACTTTATTTTTGCGACTGCCGCAGATTCTGCGTTGGAGGGGTGCAGAGTATCCGTGGAAACAGGTGCCCTGGCTGCCATTGTCCTAAACGCCAACAAAGGGTCTGGAACGGGTCGTTGTTGCGATACATTTGACCGCTGGCGCGTCGACGAAAGATTGTGACCCTGAGATACGGCAAGACGGTCAGAAAGCGATTCTGTGCGATTGCGCTTAGGTTCGGCGGAATAGACCGGGGTTGTCGACCAAAGCTGTCGCTGGGTTCGTTGACCAGAGCTGTCGCTGCTGGCTGTTTTATTCTCTCGGATCAGCCAAAGCAGTACGCTCCCTGGCTCGCTCGGCTAGGGCCTCGCTCGCTGGCGGTCGCTACGGCGCAGTCGACGGGCGGAATAAACCAGGGGTTGTCGACCAAAACTGTCACTGGGATAGTCAGAGGGTAGCGACAGAGTAGTCACAGGGTTGTTTAGGGGTAGATACTCACAGTACTACAGGAGCCATTTTATAAAGACCATGCAGTCAATAAGATATCGATTTTTAATCACACTCATCTGGTCAGAATCTGACCACTTGTGTAAATTATCTGGTCAGAATCTGCCCACTTGTTTCAATGCTCTGACAGAGTGAATTCTGTGTCTGTCTCCCATAACCATTCCTTGAAAGAGGGTGGCTCTGGTTCCGGCAATCCCTGCTTCTCCTCCTCTTCCTCAATCAACGTGTTCAGCAGGGCGTTCGCACGCCCGATAGCTGTCCCCCGTTCGATCTTGAACCGTCGTTGGAGAAATGCAACGAATCCGCCTCCGTTCGCCTTGTTGCGACACTTGCGGCAGTGCCATGACCCATGCTTGTCGGTTCCACGGTCCAGCGTTACTGAGAACTGCGCCCCGGGGCTGGTGCAGAACGGACACACGAACCCTCCGCGTACAACTTCGTTGTCGGGCATGCACTGTCGATAGAACTCCAGTGCAACCCAGTCAGAGACATTGGCGAAGTCGACGTTTTTTGATGGCCGGGTGGGTAAGGACTCGCCTGTGGCAGGGTGGAGGATCGAAAACACCCACATTCCCTTTTTGTCGGTCGGTTGGCTATCCACCAATCCAAGAGTGGACAGTTTCTGACGCGCATCTCTGAAGACAGACCTGCTCACGTGGATGGTTTCAAGCATGACGTTGATATGTGCGGTCACTGTTCGGTCTGCGGTCCGCTGCTGCCTGTGCAACTTGAGGAGGTTGACATACAGCGCCAGTGCCACATGATCGCCGAGCAGCTTATCGATGGCAGTAGTCGGCAGAACTACGCTGCTCAAATCGTCGTTGATATACGCAAATGAATTGTAGATGCTCATTTTTCCCTTTGATGTGTTCTTTGGTGCTGAGAGGACAGCCGTCGTCTTGCCCTCTAGCCGGTTGAATTTCGCGTCGCTGGCACTCGGATGAGGGTTACCCCTCAATCATGCCCCAGAAATCGTTAAAAAGTAGCCTATCTTTGACGCAGAGAACGAGCCGTCGGAGCCGTACACTGTAACCATGAATGTAACCGAACTTGTTTCCGCTATTGAATCCGAGATTGCCAGCCTTCGCGAAGTTCGCAACCTGCTCGCCGGTCGTGACGGTCATGTTGTCCGTCGTGGTAGCAAACCAGGCAGACCACGGAAGAAACGCATCATGAGCGCAGATGCACGCGCCAGGATTGCAGCCGCGCAGCGGAAGCGTTGGGCTGCATGGAAGAAAGCGAAGAAAGCTGCCTAGGGGTATGACGAAAGAATCAGGCAACCGAACGTCGACCCTGCCTTGGTTCGCGACGATCATCACTGCGGCGACTCTGGCTGTGACCGTCTGTTTCCACTATCAGGATGCAGCGGCAGCAAGGCACGAAGCGTTGCTTGAGCATAGGAGACAGGCGTTGTTCTCAGCGTTGCGCGTTATAGACTTCGCCTACGCGAATATGGACTTTTACGGTAAGCAGCCTCTCCATCCCGTTAGCTGGGATGTCCAGTTGGCGCGAGATGCTGACAACAATATGCGCATTTACTGCCAATACCCTGAAACCATTGCGACATTCCGCAAAGCACTGGGAGCGCGGAATCCCTACGAAGACTCGAAGCCGAATCCACCAGATGTCGCATCTCTCGACGAGTTTAGAAAACAAGTGGCGAAGGAATTAGAGTTGCCCGAACCGATTGGATTCGATCCAAAAATCTCATGGATTAGCTCGCTTCCGGGTGCAGTCGGAGTAAGCCTCAACACAGGCGAAACGCTGAGACAGACACAGTAGCAGTCGTGTCATGCAGATAGCGTCTTAAACGACACAAGCCAAAATACTGTCACAGTCATTGCTACAAATAGTTGTTGAAGTGGTCGACCCTTACGTGCGATTATCCATCAGCTTCTCTCTCCATGTGGTGCAAAGGGGTGCCAGCGGTTCGCTGCTGGCACTTCTGACTCCGAAAGGAATGCAAGATGGACGCTGCAGAGTTGTTCGTGTCGACGCTGGATTTATGCGAGGTTGCCGGATGCATTGTCGAACGTGGTGCTCTCAGCGAGTGCCATGAATGTGGGCAGCGATTTTGCATGCACTGCGATTGCCCGTGTCCGGTATTGGATGAGCAAGAGTAGAATCCAGCCATGAATCGAACGCGAGCGAGGCGAGGCTACAATTTTGGC
>Ga0335072_10014354_pt1 | contig 11253 bp, 6 predicted proteins | sample Lox_Sample_21_FD_206725 | JGI IMG/M metagenome (GOLD analysis project Ga0335072, IMG submission 206725) | Soil microbial communities from Loxahatchee National Wildlife Refuge, Florida, United States - Lox_Sample_2.1 | ecosystem: Environmental > Terrestrial > Soil > Wetlands | place: USA: Florida...
TAACCGGCCAGCACCGTCGCGTAAGCGCGGAAATTGCGCAAGAGATTGGAGGCCACCGTGCAGGCGCCAACCCAAAGCGCCAGGGCCAAAATAAACAGCTCGGGCGTTTGGGCGAAAAAGGCGATCAAGACTACCCCGGCAACGGAACCGATCAGGGTTCCCACAATCCGGTAATACCCCTTCGAAATCGCCATTCCCGGCGTTGGCTGAGTTCCCATCCAAACCGCCATCCCGGCCCAGTAGGGCTGATCCAACTGCAAAAAGAACGCCAGATAGAGCGCCAGCATGCAGGCAAACCAGGTACGCAGGGCAAACGGCACCGCCTCCCGCACCGTGGCGGGAAGAAACTCAAGCCGGAGCAGAGCCAGGAGATCATTTCCCGCTCCCCTCAATCGCTCCGTCCAAATAGTGCGCGAAAGGGCAACGTCATGCATGGCACAAATTCGAATCTGTCTCAAAACCAGAGACTATCCGAAAAACAGGCGCGGCCCACGCCTATTTTTCCGGGCGTCTCTTCATCTCTTTGAGATAATGCGCAAAAATAAGACTTTCAATCGAAAGCCAATAAAGTCCTACGAAATACCAACTGCACAGGACTTTCACGGCTGATGGCAGGAACTGCAATTGCTCCATAAATATTACAAACAATCCTGCGCCGCTCAAAATCGCAATAGCGTACAGGACTTGTATGGCATCCACCTTGGGTGCGTCGGGAGACCGAACCTCTTGTTTGCGGATGAATATGGCAGGGATACCCACAAAAGCAATGAGCTCAGACCATTGAAAGTAGACAGTGGCTCAGCACAAAAAAGTAATCCACACCGATTCACAAATCAGACCGAATCGAGGCCTTAAATCAATAAGCGCCTTTCTTTCAGTTAGGGATGCTGTTGTTTCCACGACGATTCGGATTTTGGCCCATCGACCTCTAAAGTTCAAGAATCGCGATGGAGTTTTTGCTACTAACCCAGCGTTTGAGCGCTGGGGAAACCACGTCCTCTTGGATAAGAGTCCCGCAGGGACGAAAAAAACACGCATCCTTAATCCATAAGATAAAGATTCGGATTTTCATCCACGCGCTTAAACTACCTTCAAGGCTATACGGCGAGACCTTCTCGGCGGTGGCGCGAAATTTTTTCGCGCGTTCCGTCAGGCCCTTTTGATTTCCAGCGCATAGACAATCCCCGGATCGACAGAATAATTCGGCGCCCAGATCTTTGAGGCGAAGCTCTTCCGCCGTCCACAAGACCGCCGCGCGCGCATTCACAGGACCTTGCTTCACCGCGCAAGACGGGCACATTGATAGGCTCCGTTGGTATGTCATCAAGCCCCGAGAAATCGGTCCAGCGCTGGATGAACCGGCCCGAACTGAAAGCCTTGAGCGGCGGTTCGGCGCCCGTCTCGCTGGCCCATTTGCCCACTCCCGCCCAGGCGTTTGTCCTGGCCGGGCTGGCCCATCACGCCCCGGAACGGACCTTCCTCGCACTCACACCGGGAATCAAGGCGCAGGAAGAACTGGCCAACGATCTCGAAGCGTGGAACGCGCCTCATCTTTTCCTTCCGCAAATCGAGTCGCCCACGGCGGAGACGCTGCCCGATCCGGAGACATCGGCGGAGGTCCTTGCCGCCCTCAACCGGCTCGCCGCGAACTTCGCGGGCATCGTGCTGGCCACGGCGCGCGCGGCGGAACAACCCTTGCCGCCACCGGACGTCCTGCGGAAACGACGGCTGCGGCTGTTGAAAAACACGCGCTATGACCGCGACAAACTGCTCGATCAACTGCGGGAAGCCGGCTACGTCCGCGAGGCCCAGGTGCAGGAACGGGGCCAGTTCAGCGTGCGCGGCGCGGTCGTCGATATTTTCCCCTGGGACGCCGTCCTCCCGCTGCGGACCGAATGGGAAGACGAAGAACTGATTTCCGTGCGCAAATTTGACGCTGGCATCCAGCGTTCGGTGCAAAATCTCAAATCGGCCGAATTAAGTCTCGCCGGGCCGGGTCTGGGCGGCGAGACCGTGGATGGAATGGCGGTCCTGCGCGATTATCTGTCCAAGGACCTCGTTACCGTGCGCCTCGGCCCGGAAGAAACCTCCGGCGAGGACGGCGCGGATATCCCCATCCCCATGCCAGGCGAGGAACTGACTTTCCTTCCTCACGACTTTTTGCACGCCCCGCGCGGCGATGCCATTTTGCAGGAAAAACGGCGCGACCTTTTTCTCGACCATCTCCTTGACTGGATCGGCGAGGGCTGGGAAGTGGCCATCTTTTGCAACAATGAGGGCGAGCACCGGCGCCTCGAGGAAATCCTGCGAGAAGCGAAAATCCCGGTTGAATCGCTGGCCTTCATCATCCGTCCGTTGCTGCGTGGCTTTGTCTGGCCGGATGGCAAACTGGTTGTCCTAAGCGACGCCGAAATTTTTGGCCGCTACCAAACCTTGCGCGCGCTGCGGCGGCAGGAGCGGCTGGTCAGTCTGCGCAGCCAGCATCAGGCGCTCGATTTCAGCGAAATCCAGGAGGGCGATTATGCCGTCCATCTTCATCACGGTATCGCGCTCTACAAGGGTGTGACCGTGCTGCCCGCGCAACCCGGCGCCACCACCGGCCCGGAAGTCCTGGTGCTCGAATTCGCCGAACAGAGCCGGCTCTACGTCCCGGTGGAGCAAGCCTACCTCGTGGCGAAATATGTCGGAGTCGGGCGGCGTCACCCTCCGCTCGATACCTTGGGAGGTTCGCGCTGGGAACGGGCCCGGCTCTCGGCCCAAAAGGCGATCATGGATTACGCGGCCCAGTTGCTCGGCGTCCAGGCCGAGCGCGATTCGTTGCCCGGCCATGCCTATCCGCCCGATACCCCCTGGCAGCGCGAATTCGAAGAGGCCTTCGTCTACGAAGAGACCGAAGACCAGGCCCGTTCCATTCTCGAAACCAAACGGGATATGGAGAGCAAACGCCCAATGGACCGGCTCATCTGCGGCGATGTCGGCTTCGGCAAAACGGAGGTGGCGATCCGCGCGATCTTCAAGGCGGTGCAAGAGGGAAAACAGGCGGCGTTTCTGGTGCCAACGACTATCCTGGCCGAGCAACACTGGAAAACTTTGCGCGAACGCTATGCCTCCTATCCGGTCCGGGTCGATTGCCTGAGCCGGTTGCGCCCGCTTCGCGAGCAGCGCAAAACGCTGGCCGGGCTGGCCGGCGGTTCGGTCGATGTGGTCATTGGCACCCACCGGCTTTTGTCCAAAGACGTGAAATTCAAGGATCTCGGCCTGGTCATTGTGGATGAAGAACAGCGTTTCGGCGTCAAACAAAAGGAAAAATTCAAACACCTCTTCCGGCTGGTCGATGTGCTCACCCTTTCCGCCACGCCCATTCCCCGCACCCTCTACCTTTCCCTGACCGGCGCGCGCGACATGAGCACCATCGAAACCGCGCCACCCAACCGGCATCCGGTCGAAACCATCGTCGCGCCCTACGACGAAAGGGTCATTCGTGAGGCCGTCGAGCGCGAAATGGCGCGCAACGGACAAGTCTATTTCCTCCACAACCGGATCAATTCCATTCAGGAAGTCGCCCGGCGCCTGAAACTGCTCGTGCCCAAGGCGCGCATCGATATCGGCCATGGCCGGATGGACGCCGAAGCCCTCGAGGACGTAATGGGCCGGTTCGTCGCGGGCGAGACCGATGTGCTGCTCTCCACCACCATCATCGAAAGCGGCCTCGACATTCCCAACGCCAACACCATCATCATCGATCGCGCCGACCGTTTTGGCCTGGCCGATCTCTACCAATTGCGGGGGCGCGTCGGGCGCGCGCAGCACAAGGCCTACGCCTATCTCTTTTTGCCGCGCCATCTGATGACGGTGGGCGACGCGCGCAAGCGAGTCTCGGCCATCCGCCAATACTCACAACTCGGCGCGGGCTTCAAAATCGCGATGCGCGACCTGGAGATTCGCGGCGCCGGCAATCTGCTCGGCACGGCGCAAAGCGGCCATATCACGGCAGTCGGATTCGACCTCTACTGCCAGTTGCTCAAGGCCGCGGTAGCGCGGTTGAAGGGACAAAAACCGGGGCGGCTCGTTGAAACCAAGCTGCAGCTCGACTTTCTCGCTTGGCAAGAAAACGAGGTCGATGAAAAAGGGGGAAAATTCGGCGCTTTCCTGCCTCGAACTTACCTTCCGGAGAGCCGCTGGCGTCTGGAGGGCTACCGGCGCATCGCGGAAGCCAACACACCGGAAGATCTCGAAAAACTGCGGCTCGAATGGCGCGACCGGTATGGCCCGTGGCCTCCCGCCGCCGAGCGGTTACTTTTGGCCACCGAATTGAAAATCGCCGCCTCGGAGGCGCGGATCAACTTGGTCGAGACCCAGGAAGACAAGCTAATGCTGCGCCAGGGCCAGGATTACATCATGGTAAGCGGGAAGTTTCCCCGCTTGACCGTTCACGAGCCGGTTTTTAAACTAAAGGAAATAATTTCATGGGTTGTTTCCTTGAAGAGGCCCGTTTAGGACTTTTAACCACTGTCCTCTCCTGGCGCCCGAGTCACTTTCATTTACTTGTCATAGCTCATTTGAGCGTGTGGGCGGCACTATCCTTTCTTGCCCCCCCGCCGACCCATGGGCAAATTCTGGCCGATGGAATTGCGGCGGTCGTGAACGATAAGGTGATCACGTTTCTCGAGATCAACCAGGAAGTGGCAGAAACGGAAAAGATGCTGCGGGAAAACCTGCAAGGCGAAGAGCTATTTGAACGTCTTAAAGAAGCCAAGCTCAACGTGCTGAAGGCATTGATCGAACGCCAGCTAATTATTCAGGACTTCAAAAAACAAGGTGGTCTCATCCCTGACACTTATACCAATGAACGGATTAATGACATCATCCGCACCCAGTATGGGGGTGACCGGGTCGCCTTCATCAAAACCCTCTATGACCGCGGCACAACGATGCAAAAGTACCGCGAGGAGATCGAGGACAACGCCATTGTTGGCTACATGCGCAACAAGTATGTGGTTCAAACCGTACTGGTTTCACCCTACCAGATTGAACAGTATTACGCGCAGAATTTGCGGCTCTTCCAGCAGGATGAACAGGTCAAAGTCAGCTCCATTGTCCTGCGCAAATCGCTGTTTCCCTCCCAAAAAACCGGCTCCAATGGCAAGCAAATCACCTATGATCCGCAGGAGGAATTAGCCAAGGAGATTCTCTACAAACTCGACACCGGATCCGACTTCGCCGATCTCGCCAAGGCCTACTCCGAAGGGAGCAACAAGGATGACGGAGGCGAACTCGGTTGGGTGACCCAGAGTGGCAAGACGGCAATTAACCCCGAGTTATGGCCCGCCATCTCCAAGCTGCAACCCGGCGAGCATACCGACGTTATATCGACCTCCGACGGCTACTATTACATCCTCCAGGTTGAGGACCGCAAAAAATCGACGGTTACTTCCCTGGAAGATGTGCATGCGCAAATCGAACAAACCGTCATTAACGAGGAGAGCCAGCTTCGCCAGCAGGAATGGCTCGACAGTTTGCGCGCCAAGGCCTTTATCAAGATGTTCCTCTAAAGCCCAGAGTTGGACCGAATCAAAGCGCTATCTGAGAGCTTGCGGAAAAAACTTTCCTCGCCACGCCTGAAAGACTGCCGCCGTAGCGCGAATTTCTCTGTTCTATCCCTGCTGGTATGACGACTCGACCCGTTCGGCCACGTCGCGATAGCCCATGTCGACTTCGTAGATCTTTTTCCAGCACTCTTCCAGCGCCTTATCCTTCTGTTTAACGGCTTCGTAAGCGATGCCGAGGTTGTAAACGATCTCTTTCTTCATTTCGTCCATCACCGGCAACTCGCCGCTGGCGTCTTCGAAGCGCCTGACCGCCAAGTCACTCATACCTTGGCTGAGAAAACAGAGGCCCATCAGGTTCATGGCCTGGTAGCGAACGTTGGGCTGCTTCATGCCGATCTGCAGCTCAGGGAGGGCCCGTTTGTACTGGCCCACCTTGTAGAGCGCTTCGCCCAGCTCGAAATGGAACAGCCCATCGTTCGGGTAGGCTCGCACCCGCGCCTCGGCCTGGAAGAGGCGCACGTCATCGAGCTCCTTCTTTTTCTCCTCAATGGCGTTGGCGTAGGCCGCCTGCTGCTCGGGATCGGTCTGCTGAGACAGAGCCTCGTTGAGCGCCTCCAATTCCTTATCGACCTTTTTCAGCTTGAGGTCACCGATGGTTTTTTCCAACGACGAGTCGACTTTGCCTCCCACATCGAAGGCGGTTTGATACCAGACGATCGAATTGGCGTAGTCATTTTTCTGAAGATAATACTGCGCGATGGCCTTGGCATAATTCGGATTGGATGGCTCAGCCTGATATTTTTCAGTATTGATTCGTATCTGCTCGTCAATCGCTTCGGTCGACTTGACTACCTTGGCCTGCTGTTCGAGAAGCTCGGCTTCAGACGAGCTCTTGAGCATGTCGCGATAATCCTTGGCTTTATCCCATTTTGTCGAGGTCTGGGCCGCACTCACGTTCTTCATCTCGCTCAGCGCATCGCCATCGGATGGGTCGATTTCCAAAATGCGCTCGTAAGTTTTCTCGGCTTTGACCCAATCTTTTAATTCTTTGTAGGCATTGGCCAGCGCGTTAAGGGTCGCTTTGTCACGCGGTTTCCCTTCGGCCAACGTTTCGTAAGCGAAAGCTTTGAATTCCGGATGGCCTAGGGCCGTTCCGGCGTCCCCCACTAGGGCGTTGGCCTTCGCGTTAAAGGGGTCCAGTGCCAACACCTCTTCGGCAAGAGTCAATTGTTCCGCCGGTTCTTTCTTGCCCGCCGCCGAAAGCTTTACCGCCGCCGGCGCCACCTTGACGCTCAGCATTTGCCGGTTGAAGGAGCTTAGCTCCCGGTATTTTCGGATCTCGACTGCGCGCAGGTACCTGCGGCCATCCAGGAAAAGTGGCTCGTCCTTCAGCACCGATTGCAGCAAGCTAATGGAGTAATCGTAGTTCTTCGAATTGGCGGCATCTTTCGCCCGGTTGAACTGGTTACGGCTATTCTGGTTTAATTCGCGCTCCAACTTTAAACTCATCCAAGTAAAATAATCTTTCCGCGGAATCGGTCAAAACAAATTGATCCGAAATTTTTCAGAATGTCTCTTTGCTTCAATTTGCGCCCGGCGAAAGACCCGATAGATCGTCCGTTTGATCGCTCCCCTCACCATTGCTACCAGCCGGGGCGGGACCGCCGCCATTACGGCCCTGCTGGAGAAGCTGCCGCAATTTCTCTTTTTGCGGGGGCGTCAAAACGGCGATAAGCTGTTGGCGACGCTGCGGCCCGGCGGGAGCGGTTTGAAAAATCTGCTTGATCTGCTGCTTCTGTTCGTCCGTAAGGTTCAATTGGGCAAGAATCTCTCTAAGATTGACTCGCCGCTGGCCAGCATCGGTTCCGGAATTGGAACCCTCCGCCGGCGTAGTCTGGCTTGGCGCAGTATCGTCATCGGCCAGCATAGCAACCGGCAAGACCATCCATAGTGCGCAGATACACCAAAAAAAGGGAGAAAGCATTTTCATGTTGCCTTAGACGCGGCCTACGCAGGCAAAGTTACAGCCTCGCCATTATTTTGGGAGATTCTTCGGCTATCGTTCAATCCAAATCTTGAGCCTGAAAAGGGATGAGGCCATCTTCCTGTCTTCCTTGAGCGTCGCAAAATTCCATTCCTCCCATGGTTCCGGCCAGGTGCTCTTAGAGGCTATCCGGAAATTCCGCATGAGCAGCGTGACGAGTCGAATTTGGGCTGTATCGAGGCGCGAGCGACAAGGTCCTGCGGACGGCGGAAAAGTTTCGCCTCAAAACAACTGCCGTGCGCGGCATCTCCTCGTTCGGCTCATTGCTCCAGCCCCAAAATCCTCTCGCACTGCCACGGGGAATTTCCGGATAGCCTCTACTGTCTACTGAAATGACTGTTTTCTGAATCCAAGCCTGTTAGGGTGCGTTCCAAAATAACTCCGTACTTGACTCCCCATGTGCGTGCGATCAATGGCTGCGCCGGAGCGAACCGCCCGGTTAAAAAACTTAGCCAAAGTTTTTTTTATTCTATTTTTTGTTTGGATTTTGCTCGTGGCCGCCTGGGCCAACATTCATCTGGAAATGATCCAGGCCAAAAGTCCGCGGAACTTTCCCTTTGGTGTTTTTTTGGATTCGAATGGCGCCCCCTACACGCAGGACTTTTCGTACAACGTCCTCTTTCTCAAAGGAATAAGGGAAGGGATTGTCTCCCGTCCGTATGTGCTGGAAAATCAAGAGAAACTGATGCGCCATATGGCGCCGAATCTGAACTTCGGGTTGAGCCATGCTTATTCACCCGTGACCTTTGTCCTGCTCTTTCCTCTTCTTGGACTTCCCGGTCAAAACATCTACCTCATTTATACAATCCTCGGCGCTACCGGCACTCTTTTTCTCCTCTATTTTTATCTGCTCCCGAAAGTAGAAAGTCCGGTGCAACTCTATGCCATGGCTTTGGCCGTCATCGGAGTATGCCTGACAGCCGCGTTCGCGACCGGACAAAGCACGCTCATCACGACACCGGCCCTGGCCGCGCTTTGGGCTCTGTTGCAAAAAAAGGCGCCGAACGCCCTAACTAGAGACATTCTGATCGCGTTCCTTTTTTGGGTTCTTTGCCTGAAACCGAACGTGGCGATGATCCCCCTCTTTCTTCTTCTGGGCGCGCAAAGCTGGCGAGCTTTGAGCATCGCCGTCCTTCTGCTTCTTTTTACTTGGACGGCAACCGCCGGGTATTACGGCGGATGGTGGCAGGGACTTGAAGATTATTTCGCTTTGCTCAGCCAATATGAACCAGTCCGTTTCCCCGCCTTCATCCGCCGTGGGGACGATTCCGCCATCGTTCATTTTCTGTCAAAGTATGATCCTTCGCTCTCTCATCATCTCTTCCTCCTCGACCGGGCGCTTTTTATCACCGTGAATTTGGGACTTGTTCTGGCACGGTGGTTTGGACGTATCACGGCATCGGAACATTTCCAAGGTGCCATCTGGGCATTTCTGCTTGTTTCTCCCTACTTGTTGGGAAGCGAATATTGGATCGTGGTCCTCCTGATTGTGGAAGGTTCGTTTTTTGCCGTGAACAGGCCGTTCTCCGCCGCCTTTAAATTATTTCTGCTTGGGGGGATGGTCTATTTCCGCCTGGGAGTAAATGCGCCGGTCGATTTCAGTTTTCCCTGCAAATGGCTTCTGTTTTTCTGGATCGTTACGCAAGCTTTGCTGGAGCGCTTCCACCGGAAGGAATGGTCCGTTCTCGAGCCGCGGCTAACCAAAAATCCGGTTTCTTAACGTGATCGATTCGACGCCCCATTCTCTTCAATGCCTACCCCGCGGGCTCTCAGGCGTTGCCCGCGAAGGCTAACGCGGGATATAAAGCGTAACTTGGCCGGTGGGGCTCGTGGCGACGGCGCGGTAATGTTGCGCGATGGCCTCCTGGATCCCCCGGAAAACTTCCGGTTTGGCTGCACCGATATCATAAAAACTTTTTTCCACAAACAATTTGGGAAACTGAGCTGAGCTAAGGTTGGCTATCAGCAGATCACTATCTTTGGACCAAATCAATTCCCCGGTTCCCGGAATATTGATGGGGCAAACCGTATCGGTAAGATAATAGTAAAAACCGCTTTGATCGGAGAGCATAAAGACTTTCTCACCCGGTACGGTCCATTTTTGCACGAAAGCCGCATTGGCTTTAAAAGGCGTGTCCGGATCATTGCGCCAATTTTCAAGGAAGCTTCCGCTACCGGCCAACAAATCGGGAAGAGCGAGAGAGAAAATCAAACCCCACCAGGCGATGACGATGCCGGCGGGGAGCAGCAACGCCCACGTTATGCGCGGTAGTTTATGAAATGAAACCAGCAATCGAGTTTCATCCAGGAGAATCCCAGTCAATAAAACCGCGGGATAACTAACCGCAGCCAGGTTGCTTTCGGCGGATCTCCCCGTGAAATAAGAGAAGAGCCCGATTCCCATCAAAGAGAGCAGCAAAACAAAATTCGTTTTCCATGAAAATGCTTTCTTAAAATAGAAATGAAAGACCGTGACCAGGCCAATGACATACGCGGTGAGAATGATTAGCCAGATATCAGGCACGAGCATTCTGAGACACATGAAGCCTGTCTCCATAAACAACCTCTGAAAAGAGGCCAGCATCGTTGGATCCGGCCACAGCCCCGATACGATTCTTAGATAAAGCAAAAAAATCGTTACGCTCGTGATGAGCAGACCCGTCTGAATGGCCAGATCTATGAACGCCTGGAGAGGCCTTCGCTCGCCAAGCCGCATGATCACTAAAGTCACCGACCAACTCAACCACAACACAAATCCCGTATCGAGGTTCCAGAGCGGCGCCAGCGCCGCCAGACAGGAGACCAAACCGTACCTGAACCGGCCCGGCTGCCGGAAAAAGTGAACGGCGGCATAAAGGCCCAAGGCGGGAAACAAAGTGCGAATCGGATCGTAGGCGTAAGCATAATCGGTGGTGGGAAGAACAAAAGCGAGCGCCAGAAGGCCCAAACCAGTAACGAAAAACAATGAGGCGCTCCGGATCACGAGACGCACCGTCAACAAAAGCGCGAGAACGGAAACGGCATGAAGGATAGGAAACGGCAGCAACAACGTTTCTATCTGGCGTGGAAACAGCGCCAAGACCGGCCCAAGAAATTCGATGTAACCGCCGTACTGATGCGGAAATTGGACCAAAAAGTGATGTCCATTGATCACCTGCGCCAAGGCGTGGGTAATGACATTGAGGTGCCCCGTAAAGCGCCAGTCGTCGTTAATCTGGGACCGGATGCACGCAAGGGATGGAATAAGCAGTACCCAAACAAAAAACAACGCCGCCGTGGCAAGTCTCCGATTTCCCCGCGCATAATCGTGCTTCAGTAAAAAATACATAAACCAGCAACCCAACCCGGTGTAGAGAAACCGAAACCAAGTCAGGAACTCATGCCGGACAAAAAACCATTTAAAAACCAACCAGGAAGGAGGCATGCCCTCCAAAGGAGGGGGATGGGGACAATCAACAATCGGCCAAAGACACCAGAGAAAAAGAAGCCAGGAGACACCTACCGCCAGACGTAGAGCTTTGGGCAGAAACGAATCCCTTAATTTGCCAATCACCGAGCGCGACACAGCATACGTTAGGGCAATAAGGATGGGCACGGCTACACACCCCACATCAAAAGCGACGCTTTTCGCCGGTTGTCCTGAATAAAAATAAGCCGCCA
>Ga0335072_10014355_pt1 | contig 11253 bp, 5 predicted proteins | sample Lox_Sample_21_FD_206725 | JGI IMG/M metagenome (GOLD analysis project Ga0335072, IMG submission 206725) | Soil microbial communities from Loxahatchee National Wildlife Refuge, Florida, United States - Lox_Sample_2.1 | ecosystem: Environmental > Terrestrial > Soil > Wetlands | place: USA: Florida...
GACGACCTGCAACGAGTATTGGCGGGGAAAGGTCAGATCGTAGTCGGCATAGATGAGCAGACAGTTCTTGCCGGCGGCGTGGCCATCGGGACCGAGAAACTTCTCGTAATAGCTGACCGGGCTGATGGCGGACCACAGCGCACAGAGGCGCTGTTGCGTGAGACCGGCCTGCTCGAGCCCCTCGCGGATGTGGCGCGTGCTTTGCCCGGCCCAGACAACGTCGCCAAAAGCCGTGGAGGCGTGATTGAAGGCATTCACGCGCAGCCGCGGATCGTGGGCGGTGGCGAGGAATGCATAGCAGGAGCCGAGGCTGGTACCGAGCACGCCGAAGTGCTCGTAGCCCTGGTCCTCAAGCCAGTCAAGGCAGCAGCGGATGTCGACGACGGCCTGGCGGCAGGCGGAGATGGTGCGGCCGATGTTCGCGCTCACGGCGTAATCAGATCGCTCGAGCTCGGCGGGACGGCGGATGTCGTGGTAGGGCTTGGAGAGCCGCAGCGCGGAAATGCCCATTCGATTGAAGACAGCGCAGAGCGCGTTGTGGCTGAAGGCGTCGGCGTTCCACTGCGGCAGCACAACAATGGCCTGCTTGGGGCGCGCGGGGTCTTTGTGCGCCGGCGCTGGATACCAGCGCGCGTTGACCATGTCGTTTTCCGGATAGGGCGTGCGTTCCGGCGAGGTAAAGCGGAGAAACTGCACCTTTTCTGCTTTGCCGTCGGCGATCTGCTGGCGGAGAGTCGCATCGTGGGCGAGCGTTTCAGGCCGAACGTTAGTGGGGTAGAGCTCGGGATAGCGCTCTTCGAGCCAGTAGTCCGTAGGCCGCTCGTAGCCGAAGAACTTGTCGCTGTGGCGGATGAGGAGCCGGTTGATCTGGATCATTGCGGCTTCGGCTGCGGCAGGATCGCGCTCAATCTCAGGGCCGGGTAGGACGGAAGCGAAGCCCTGTGAGGCAAGAAAAGGCGCGAGCCAGTCGAAGCCCCACTCCAGCGGACGCACCACGCGATTTTCGTCGCGCGTGGTCAGCCGCGTCTCCCAGTCATACATCCAGCGCGCGTATCGGCTTTTCAACATCTCTGCTTCAAGTTTATCAATGGCACCAGAACGGCGGCACCGGAACGGCGCGCTGGAGCCGGGGATTCAGGCCCGGCCGGCTGCGCGCTTCAGTGCTAAATAATCAGCCGTGAACCAGCTCAGGCTGAGCAGCAGAATGATGGCGATAATGCCCTGTGAGATGGCGCAGTAGAGACACCAGACTCCGAGGCCGTACTCCTCGATCATGGAAAGCCGGAAGGCGAAGAGGAATCCGAGGGCGGCGCAGAGAAAGGTGAGGAACCGCCAGCGAGCGAAGCCGAAGCCGCCGAGCACCAGATACCCCAAGATGCCGATCGCGGCGACCGGGATTGGTCCGAGCATGGCAAAAGAACTGTGGTTCACAATGCCGCAGTCCCACTTTGCGTTGATGGAGCAAGGCTCCGTGCCGGTAACGTAGTGGACACGCAGAGCGAGCACCGACACGATGGCGCCGGCGAGAGCGAGGGCGAGAATGACATATCGCATCGAGAAGATTGTATCGAAGCGGACCGGCTGCAGCGATGTGCCCAGCCTCACGCGGTTTGAGCGACGCTGAGGCGGGCAATGTCAGTAGGATTGATTTATGGGGGACGAGGGCAAGCAGGCTGGTTGCGGTGGGCGCCGGGTTGCGTTCTTTGGCGGCAGCTTCGATCCGCCGCACCGTGGGCATCTGGCTGTGGCGCGCGCGGCGCGGATGGCGCTGGGCCTGGACACCGTGCTGTTTGCACCGGTGGGGGCGCAGCCGCTCAAGCAGGCCGGCGCAACGGCGAGCTTCGAAGACCGGCTGGCGATGACGCAGTTGGCGATTGCAGGAGAGCCCGGCATGGAGATTTCGCTGGCAGACGCGCCGATGACCGGCGGCGGGCCGAACTACACGCTGGAGACGCTGGAGCGTCTGCGTGCGGAGCTTGGCCCCGGATGCGCGCTGTTCTTCCTCATGGGGGCAGACTCGTTCTTCGGGCTACGCAAATGGCATCGCGCCGCGGAAATTCCCTTCGCTGCCCCTCTGATCGTCGCGTCGCGGCCGGGCCAGTGGCTGGAGGGCGTGAAGGCCGCGCTGCCGCAGGGATTGACGTTGGAAGAGTGTGCCGATAGCCAAAGGGCGGCGCAGGATGCCGTGGAGGTGCGCGAATTTCTGCTCAGGAACCCGGCGGGCAGGAGCGCAAAGTTCTACCTGCTGCCCGGGCTCGACATCCGCATCAGCGCCTCGGAGATTCGCGAACGGCTGCATGCGGCGCCGGATGCAGCCGGCATGTGCGCGTGGTTGCCGGATGCTGTGGCCGGGTATGTGCAGGCCCATGGCCTATACCGATAATTTACTGCCGGCCCGCAACGCGCTACGATGGTGGATTGGAGAGCCTTCCCGACGCATGAACCCAACCCAAGCGCAACCCCACCCGCGCATTCAACCCCAAACCCGCATCCTGGTACAGGCCGCAGCCGCCGTTTGCGAAGACAAAAAAGGGCAGGACACCCGGATTTTGGAGCTCGATCCAGCCGATTCGGGCCTTTCCGATTTTTTCCTGGTCACCTCGGCCAGTAATGACCGTCAGGCTGTGGCAATTGCCGACGAGATCGAACTGCGGCTCAAACGCGACTTCGGCGTCTACGCGCACTCCGTGGAAGGCCGCCGGCAAGGCGAGTGGATTCTGCTCGACTACGTGGACTTCGTGGTGCACGTGTTTCTCGCCCAGCGGCGCGCATTCTATGACATCGAGCGCCTGCGCAAATCCGCGCGGCCCATGACGCCCGCGGAGTTCGACGAGGAGCTGAAGGCGGCACTCAAAGAGAAGACGCGTGCGGCCAGAGATAGAGCCGACGGCATAGCCGCAAAAGCAACACCGAAGAAGACAACGAAGAAGGCGCCGGCCAAAACCAAGCAGGCTGCGGTGAAAAAGACGGCGGTCAAAAAAGCTGCGAGTGGCAAGGCAAAGGCAAAGAAATAGCACGACTCGATCCGAAAATTGAGACGAGAAAAGGGGAACCGGAATAGCGGTTCCCCTTTCGTTCTTGAATGGGTTAATTGGAGCTTAGAAGGTGTAGCGTGCTCCGATGCGAATGGTTCGCGCGTTTTGATAGAGGTACGGCTTGGAATACTGCGAGTTCAAGACCACACCATCTTTGTTGACAATGGATTGTGGGTTGTACCCGGTCTCAGCCGCCTGATAGAGTGCTGCGCCAGAACTGAGGTTCTGTCCGCCAGGATTCAGCGAGGCGCTAAAGTTCATTGAGTCGAGACTGCCCCAATACGACGTGACGGCACGCTGATTCCACAAATTGAGAGCGGTGCCTTCAAACCGGATTGCTTCGTGGTCACCCGTCTTGATGGAATGGGCAACATTGAAATCGGTCTGCGTGAACCACGGTGCGCGGCGGGCATACGGCGTACCGAGCGTAAGATTTCCAGCTCCGTCCGTGGTTACGTTAGACCATTGGCCGCGGCCAAAAATGTATACGGACTCGTATGGTTCGCTGGCGTTCTGGCCGTGGAAGAGATCGATATACGAGCTCTGCGGACTACCCTGCAGAAATTGCTGAAAGAGTCCGAAGGTCGTGGCCTGGCTTCTCCACCAGTTGAGCGTGTAGGTGCCATAACCCTTGATAACGCTGGGACGGTCAGTTGGCATCGGGCCGGCGTTCGATTTGCCATTCGCGCCAAAGTAGTAGAACGGCTCGTCAAAGGCGCGGGTCGTGTCCGGTGAATTGCGGCCCGTGGTACCACCGTCCGTTTGATCGGTCGTCGTCAGGCCAGGATAGTTGCCCCACAGGCTGCTGTAGGTGTAGCTGAACATGCCGCTCCAGCCGCGCTTGGGACTCAGCGTAAGGCGGAGTTCCAAACCATCGTAGTTGCGGATTGCCTTGGGCATCGGCGGGCACGACGGGCAGGTGCCGAAGGACAGTCCGTAGGCAGCATCGAGCGGGCCGTTGAATTGATATTCCTCATTCTGGATGCCGAAGGATTGGCCCAGAGAGGCCAGATAACTGGCATAGCCGTCGAGGGTGGAGTTGACGCCCTCGCCGGGGTTGACGACGGTATAGATCTCGCCCCAGAACGGGTCGGCGAGCGCAGCATCTTCGATCACATGGTCGAGGCGGCGGCGATCGTAGCGCGCTTCAAAGGCGAGGTTGGGCCTGATCTGGTAGTCCCATCCGGCCACATATTCATGCTGGCGATACGGCTTGACGCCAGGTGCAACCGGCTCCCATGGACGGAAGTTGGTGTTCTCTATCAGCGTGACGCCGGTCCCGGCATCGGTCAGGACTTCTGGAACCTTGCTGGTGCTGAAGTTGGCTCCCGTGGTGGGTGATGCGGTGGGGCAGGCCCGATTGTTCTTGAAGACGAGAGGAATGTTCAGATCTGCAGTGCTGAAGCCTGCCGAGGTCCCGTCCGGACCAATAGGATAGGAGCAGTCTTCGTAAGCCTGTGCGCCCCACGAGGTCTGTGCAAGCAACAGCTTCATCACGTCGTTGACCACGCCATAGCTGCCGAAGATCTTCATCTTTCCGGTGCGGGTGGGATCCCATGCAGCGCCCAGCCGCGGCGCGACCTTATCACTCCAGGGAAAGTTAATGGCGCTGACCTTAATGCCGCCTGGCGCCGGGAGGGTCTCATGCTCGATACGGAGACCGACGTCGAAGGTGAGGCCCTTGCCCACGTTCCACGAATCCTGAACGTAGAGGGCATGGTTCCAGTCAGAGGCCGGAGTAGGCGCCCCCGTTGGACCCTCGAGGATGGTCGCGAAGTCCTGAACCGTCAGGTAGCCATACTGGCCGGCGCAATTCCCACTGGGGTACTCATTCCCGAGCGAGGTGCAATTGGCTATGCCTGTCGACGTGAACGGGAAGTAGCTCTGCGAGCTGCCAATGTAGGGAAACGCCAGGGGTACGTTTCCGTTTTGGTTGATGACATTGACCAGGTGATTGAGCTGATAGCCAAACTTGAAGTTGTGGGTACCCCACCAGCCGCCTTTGAAGAAGGCGAAATCCTGGTTGAATTGGTAGTGCTTGTCGGCGTCGACCAGAGTGTAGCTTGAGTCGTAGGCCTGGGTGTTGAAGCCGGTGTCTTGTTGAAGTGCGGTTGGCACCGCGCCCGCGCCAGCGGTATTGTCCGACACGCCCACGCTCGAACTCAGCCATTGAAGATCGGCTCCCGAAGTCGGCCATCCGCGGTCGTGGTAGTTGTCAAAGAAGTAGCCGTAGCGGGTTGTGGAGACCAGCTTCTGGGTGAGAGAGATGTCAGCGCCGACGTTGAAGGTGGCATCCGGGGCCGACCAGCCGTTACCATGCGAAAACTGCGACAGTGGCCTCAGCGTGGAGGTATTCACGATGCCGGCCTGGGTGGGTGTCGGATCGGATATGGGGAAGGAACTTCCTGCTTCCCTCGCATACTGGTATAGCCAGGAGCCATACACGCGGATTCTATCGGTCAGCGCTGCGTCAAGGCGCGCGTAGGTGTAATACGTCTGCCTGTCCTGGGTGAAGTACTGATTGCCGGCGCTGTTGTCATTGGCGCCGAAGTTTACGGTTTCAGCCTGGTCGTTATACAGCGGATTGAACCCCGCGACGAACCACAAACGATCCTTGAAGATCGGTCCGCCAACCAGCACGCCAGGCTGAAGCGTGCGAAAGTGGGGCTTTTGTCCTGAATAGAGCTGATAGGCGGGATCCTGGCGGAGCGCTGCTGTATCTGTACCGGTCTGGGTTGGGTCATACCGCAAATAGGTGCTGTTGGGATTGCCGTCGGTTCCAGAGGATTCATAGGTGCCGAAGACCTCACCATGGAACTCGTTGCCGCCCTTCTTCAGCACGACGTTGACGACGCCGCCCAGCGCGCCGCCGTACTCCGCCGGTACGCCGGATGTGGTCAATTGTTCGTCCTGAATGAAATCCATCGGGACGTTCGCCTTCGAGTAGCCGCCGGAGATATTCTCGGTGTCCTGGCCCTCGACGAGATAGCTGCTCTCAGAATCGGCTGCGCCGCCGATGGAGTAGCCAAAGTTAAGACCGTTGCCGCTGCTGCCCGGCATGGATCCGCCCGTGCCGCCTGTGCCGCGGCCGTTCTGCGACATACCGGAAAGGGGTTCGTCGCGCGCCATCGGAGCGAATTGAATCACCGATTGGTAGGTGATGCCCGTGGGAAGATTCTGCAGCGTCTGATTGTTCAGGTTGGTCATATTCTGCGTGGTGGTGACGTCGATCACCGGCGCCGCCGCGGTCACTTCAACAGTTGTCGCTTCCGCGCCAACCTGCAAAGCGATGTCGACCGAAGGCAGATGGCCGGCTTCAATCGCCAGTCCTCCCTGCTTATAGCCCTTGAATCCCTGAGCGGTGACAGTGATCGTGTAGGTGCCTGGCGGAAGATTGGCGAACCGGTAGTAGCCGCTGGAATCCGTAACAAGCTCCTTGGTGCCTACAAGCGATGTGCCCTCAAGGACGACTTTCGCTCGGGGCACAACTGCCCCTGAGGCATCCTTCACAGTGCCTTGCAGGCCTCCAGTGGTCTCTTGGGCAAAAGCCGATTGCTGCACCGGCAGCACCGCATAGCCAAATGCAAAGGCCAGAAGAACGGCCAAAGCCGGAATGTGCAACTTGTAGAAACGCATCGTCGTTCCTCCAGGATGGGTAGATGGAGCGTAAGTCAGGAAACTTATGCTTGCTGATCGCGGTCTCGGTGCTAGTAGGCCGATCCACTTGCCACGGTGTGAACTAGGCATCAGGGACAGGTAACATGCGGCACCCTGCTACGAGCTTCAAAAGGCGAATTCCTGAGCGAATGTCCCTGGTTCCTCGCGCTGAAGCAAAAGCGGAGCAGACGTATGTTGCTGTTGCACGGATGCATGAAGCGTGCCATTGGGAAGGCAGCGACAAAGTAATCGCTTCTGGTTGAAAACAAATTACCTTTTAGAAGTACTTCTGTTGCAGCTTTGATCTAAAATCTATGAATTTTTGTAAAATGTGGTAGCTATATATGCATTTTGGATGACGCAGCGGCGTCTGTGTCCAACAGAAACCGCCGCCGCTCGTCGAGGCAGGCAAGATCGTCCCAAAGGCGATGCCTCGGGCCGGGTGTCCACACATAGGGAAACTAGGGGTTTCGCATTTAACGCGCCCGTAGCGGGCATCACTGCTTGAGGTTTGCGGCCAGGGTTCGCACTTCCCGTGCGCGCGCCGTGTTTCCACTGGCCTCATAAGCGTCCGCGAGAGCCCGATAGAGATCGGCGTTCGGCGGCTGCAAGGCGACTTGGGCCTCCAGCAGATGCTCGGTGCCTTTCGGATTGCCCATCTTGTTCAGAGCCCGAGCGATAGCCAGTAGAGTGGCCGGATTTGCAGCCACCTTGTTCAATACCGTGAGTTGACCGAGAGCGGCGAGCCGCTCGGTTTGTCCGTCACGATCGAGCATCGCTGCAAGCCGGTACAAGGGACGCATCCCCGCAGAGCCATCGGCCAGAGACCGGTCAAAGGCAGCCTCCGCAAGCGCATCCTCGCCCTCCGCTGCGGCCGCGAGACCGTGTTTGTAGTCGTCGAGAGCTACTCCTCCCGCACTCTCAGGACCGTATGCCGTCCAAAGGTCGACATACTCGGTGACGGGGAGCACCCTGAGGTTCAATGTGGCGTAGGCGGTTTGGTGCTCTTCCAGCCGATTCGCGCTGATGACCACCTGGTAGAAACCGGGCGCCAGCGTGGAGGTATCAAGCGTGTGGCCCGTCAGCAGGTTTCCGGCTGCGTCCCTGTTGTCGGCGTCGATGTCTTCATCTTCCACGGTCCTCTGGTCGGTGGGGCTGGCGATTGATCCGAAGACGTAGTGCAGATGAATCTTTTCGGCTGTAGCGGTAGCGCCGTTCTTCGGGTCCAGCCATAACTGAAAGACGAGAGGCAGGCGGTCCCCCTGGCGCAGAAACACGCTACCCGCGCCATGGGGGGTGAAGCGGTAATGCGAGGCGCTGAAGGGGAGATCGCCGCGGGCGTCTGGCACAGCGGCGGGCATAGTGTAGGCCACCACACTGGAGATCGCCACGCTATCGGCCTTCACGGCGGGCATGGTTACGGTGGCCTGCTGCCGCATTGCAACTTCATTGAGATTGTTGGTCAGCGTGGTGACCAGACGATACGTGCCCGGGGCTAAAGGCAGCCGACCTTCCGCACCGAATCGTTTCTTCTTGGCGACCTCGACCTGTGCCGCTGTAAGCTTCCCGGTGAGTTCGTCCTGCTGATCGTAGACAGGTTTTCCCGCCGCCGTCAGGATGTCTGTCCGCAGGGTCAGGTTATAGTAGCCGCTTCCATCCGGCTGGGTCTTTACCAGATTCGGATCCGGATATTGCATGCTGAGCAGATAGCTGAGAGTGAGCTGGCCGCGGTCATCGCGAAATGTTGCGTAGCTGAAGTTCGTATCCTGGCCCGGCAGGAACAGGCTCATCGTCACATGTTCCCGTGCCCGGTTCACTTCGAGCTGCTCCTTGGTGATCGGGTTATCCGGCAGGCCTTGAATCTCGCTGAGCAGCAGATCGGACGAGAGGCTCGGATCATACTCATCCAGACTGACGTCCTCTCCTGGAATCAGGCTGATCGCCGTTGTGGCAACCTCATCGCCGAGGGACTTGCGCAGGATATCCAGGCTCTTCTTCTGGTCGTTGAGTGCCTCCAGCGAAGAGACCAGGTGGGCGGGTCCGTCGGATCTCGGTGAGTAGAGCGTGTATGGCTCACCTGCGCTTCGCTTGAAGAAGAGGAGGTTGAAGAACGCGGGTAAAGCAAGGCTGGGACTCTGATAAAACCAGATCTCGATCGGCCTCACGTTGCGGGCAGCGGCGTACGTCTCTATCTGTTGCGGCGCACCGAGGGTGATGTAGATTCTTCCCTGATCGGTGCGCCAGCCGTTCTGCAGTCCAATACTGCCGAAGTGCTCGTTCGCGTAGGCAAGCCGGCGGTAGTGTTCATCTTTATAGGAATTCGTTTCGGAGCCGGGATTAGGGTTCCGGATCTTCCAGAATGTCGTGATGAAATCGTCGCGCTCAGCGTCATTCTCGAGAGATAGAAAGTGCTTCCGCTCATCGCTGGTGATGATGTAGGTCACCTCCTCGTTCACCCATTGCCGATAACGAGGGGGCAAATCACGGGCGCGGTTCGCAGCGTGCAGCGATGGAATGTACGGGAGAAAACAGAGGAGAACGAGAACCTTGGATACTGCGCGCGAAGACATCAACTTCAAGGGAGTGAGACTCCAAGAGGATACGAAAGGGAGAGAGCGAACTCTCTCCCTTTCAGGTCTGATTATCCCAGCAGCTACCTAGAATTCAAAGCGGACCGTGGCCCGGGCGTAGAACGGACCCTGGAAAGCTGTCGGGCGGCCATAATCCAAGTTCAGATTCGGCGTGTTGCCAACAATCGGCGTGCCGTTTGCTGGCTGCTGCGTGTACTGCACCTTGGCAGTGATGGGTTGCGAGTTGGTGACGTTGATGGCGTCGATCCCGAGCTTCAGCACCTTGCTTTCATGCAGCGGCAAAGCGTACTCGCCTTTCAAATCGAGCTGCGCGGATGCGGGGGTGCGGCCTGCGGCGCCACGTCCGCCGATGGGAACCTCACCCTGATTCAGGTAGATCGGGTGATCGCCCAGCAAGCTGAGAGGAACGCCGGATTGTCCGCGGAGGCCCAGGCCGGTTGTGAGCCCTTTCAGCCTATGAATGAAAGGACTGTCGGCTGCGGCCGTGTAGCTCAGGAACAGGTTGCCGACAACGCGCCGATCGGTGCTCAGGTAGCCGGGCCGGAACTGATCGCCAAGAAGACCCAGCTTGCCGGCCGTGAAATCGAAGAGCGAGCTGATACCGGGGTCGGACTGGCCGTTGTCGTTGCGGTATGCACCCTCGTAGTTGCCCCAGAGATTCGCAAAGCGGAAGTTAACGACCGCCAGCCAGTGATTGCTATAGCGCTTATCGAGCTCCAGCTCGAGCGCCTGGTAGTGGCGCTGAGGATCGACAAAACCATCCGGCTTGCCATCGCCCGGACCGGCATCCATGGTGGAAAGGTTCAGAAAGCAGGCGCCGCCGAGAGGAGTGTTATTCCCATCGACGAAGATGCCGCCCGCGCCGCTGGTCGACGTGTCGTTGCCGTAAGTGCAACCGGGCACAGGAGCGGTGTAGTTCGAGGCTGTGAGGCCGGTGCTGCTGGCAAGAGCTGCTGCGTTGGCTGTCTGGAACTGCGCCTGCGTGTAGGTAATCTCATTCTCATTTACCGCGATATCTGTCTTGGAGGACGGATTCGCGATACCGCCGTTGTAGTTGCTGCCAATCGTCGAACCTTCCGGCGATTGCGAGCCGATGTCCTCGATTACGCGTGCCAGGCGGCGATCAATATAGTGCGCCTTCACGACTAATCCGCCTTTGATTTCCTGCTCGAAGCCAATAACCCACTCATTCTCGTACTCGGCTTTCGTGCCGGGTATGATACCTTCACCCGTCGATGAAGCAAAACTCGGAGCGCCGAAGTTCGAGACCGCACCAGTGGTGGGGTCAGTCGATTTGGGCAGGCCATTCAGGGTGTGCGCATCGTCCGGAATGACAACGAGAGCGCCGTTCTGGATCACCGGAGCAAAGTAGTAACCCGTATCGTCCTGTTCGTTGCCGAGTTGGCGGTTGGCTGCATCGAGCGGCATAGCCCAGTAGTTGCGGCTATACGTGCCGATGAACTTGCCTCTGCCATGGCCGGTTGGGTCGACGTTGATTCCCAGGCGCGGCGACCAATTACCGCCAAAGACATAACTCAGCACCGATCCGGCGACGCGCTCCTGTTCCCAGCGCCCGCCCAGATCGAGGGTGATGAAGCGGTTCATGGCATAGGTGTCGTCGGCATAAGCGGTGTGATACCGCTCGAGAGAGTTTACGTTCAGTCCGACATAAGTGCCGCGGTAGATGGATGCGAAAACTCGTGCGCCTTGCCACACCGGGCACTGTGAGCAGGTGTTATCGCTCAAGTTGGCCTTATTGATCGCCGTGACCGTGAAGATCGAGTTCGTCTTGGCTCCAGCTACTTTCGCCGGGATATTCGGGAACAGCGTGCTGAGAGCCACACCACCGGCGTTCTTATCGGGAATCGTGAACAGCGGCCCGGACCGCTCAGGTTCGTACAGGAACTTCGTATGATCATAACTGTAGCCCACCGAGAACGTGTGTTCGCCGAGGAAATGGACTGTCTTCT
>Ga0335072_10014357_pt1 | contig 11252 bp, 11 predicted proteins | sample Lox_Sample_21_FD_206725 | JGI IMG/M metagenome (GOLD analysis project Ga0335072, IMG submission 206725) | Soil microbial communities from Loxahatchee National Wildlife Refuge, Florida, United States - Lox_Sample_2.1 | ecosystem: Environmental > Terrestrial > Soil > Wetlands | place: USA...
GTTTCCCAGAAGCCTACATTTCCTTCTTCGACTCGTACAAGGATGCGCAGAGAAATCTTTTTGCTCCTATCCCTTCTTATACAACTTGCAAAGTCGCAATGTAAGGCATACCATCGAGCCATGAATGACAAGTAGAATCACAATAGCTCAAACCGCTTTCGTTTTGGAGAGTACTACTAGCAGCATGTTTTTACCTACAGTGACCACATCTCAGACATCGGTAAGCGCCGTATCCGTGGCTTTACTGATTTAAAGACAATATCAACTTCACAAAGATCCACAAGTTCACAAAGTCCTGCACGGTCAGACGCCAGTGTTCCAGTTGGAGGGATGGTCGGGGCTTTAATCGGAGGTTTGACAGTGGTTCTCGCGGTGATCTTGTGGTAGTTGGGTGTTTTATGCTGGAATGACGACAAATTTGTGCTCCAATGTTAAGATAGGGGACATAAGTATTGCACCATCTTAATTTGAACATGAGTTGCGATGAACTTCCGAGCCGTCGCATTTCGATCACACCCGAATTGCGAGGTCAATAATCTTTATTTCTCAACACAAAAAGCCAGACTTCTGGAAGTACATACCGGTACTTTGGAGCACATGTTCTAGCTCAAATGGTTGATTGGTAGGTCGAGTTCCGGAGGTTGCTGGAGGATGAGTTTCTCCGCGAGGCGTGGGGCGTTTGTCGCTTCCGCTTTCCAAATTCTCATTTAAGCTTTTTGAAATTTACATTTCACATGCATGTCCACCTGACGCATCCGCGTCTCGGCCTCCTGTTCTGCCGCAATCAGGCTACACCGCCAAACCGGTGTTGCCGGTTCTGTGCGACGCGAGATGTAAATACTTTCTCGGCGAAGTCGCACTTCGCCCCCTTTTCATTCCCAAGTTTCTCGCGTTGCAATACGTATAAAGTCTCGTGTTCCCGCCTCGCCAAATTTCGCATCACCCAGTTTACATACATCATGAAAATTTCGGTACACACTGCATTTCTAAGGCTTCCTGTTCTAACTTGCAGTGCTTGACCTTGGCCGTTTCTTTCTTCAGTGCCGGATTCGTTTACGCGGCAAACCTTCCCCGCCAAAACTACCCATGTACCACAGAAAGCGCGTGCCTCACGTACAGCCAGGCTGTCTCGTCCTGCGGTGACGGGGACAATTGTTTCTGTAACGCAGCCGTCTGGGGAGCTCAATGTGCAACCGACTGTTTGATCACGGCCAGCCCGGTGGCGTATTATCCTTGGTCCTCAGCCTCGTCCATGTGCCTTGGAAATTATACCGGCGGACCTGCGTGCGACTTCAATTCAGCTTGCAACGTATTTTCGGCTTCTGTAGCGCTTTGCGCAGTGACGGACGCGGCATGTCAATGTTCTGTCATTACGGAATATGGACCAGCCTGCTCGGCTTGTTATGCTACTGCAGCTCCAGAGGATGCGTCTGCATATGCGGCTCTCTTGTCTGGTTGTGGCGGGGGAGGTGGAAGCGGTGTGACTACTACCACTGGCAATGCGGCGACGACCGGCAACGCGGCTACCACTGGAGCAAATGCTCAGCCGACTACTGCGACGGCGGCGACAAATGCGAAAGCCACTAGTACCGGCTCGCCCAACACATCCAAGAGTACCTCAGGCGCATCTCATGAAGGATTTTCCGGAGTTTCTGCTGTGTTTTGGATTTCCATTATCGTGTTTATGGGCAGTGTGGTGACTTTGTTTGTTGGCTGAGATGGGACTTTGTCGACGTCATGGATTAGTGTTTTAAGTGCGTTGTTTATTGTGGTACCTGTAACGAATTTTTCGCAATGTAGTGAATAGGTTTGCCGAAATGGAAGCTCGAACTTGGGCGGTTAATCCTCAAGGGACAATCTCAGCGATCAGGATGGGTGGTGTTGTGATAAGCGCTAAATTTGCAATCTTTCTGCAGAAATTCAACAACCGTCAACGAATCCCGCTTATGGCAGCCCAGAGCCAATGTCCTTTGATCGCGGGGATTATAAAATCACAAACACGTGCATATCCTAGGTCAATGCCTGGGATGTAGCAATCAAGTTTATGGGCTTTTTTTGAAAGGTTGCCAGTGTGCAGCGGCGCCGATCTCGGCGATCTGGTCCATGGCGACGGTCAATTTAACTCAAGAGATTAAATTGCGATGGTAACATGAGCGCAGATTATGGTTGCGGAATCAAAAACCGGTTTTGGTTGCGGGGCCAAAGCACGTCAAACAACCAGTTTTATTGGAGCGTGAAAAACCTTCTTTATCAGAGAACCAATGGGACAGCGGGGCCACGCCAAGCAGAGCAAAAATAGTAACGTGATAGTAACGTGACAGACAATGACGTCGATGCGGCGGGATCCAAGAGCGCTCACTCCCCCCTCCCACGTCTGTGACGGATTTCGTATATAACCAGCGTACGCCCCAGCGTAAAGACCCCAACAATTTCACTGAGACAATGGATACACCTCCACAAACCATCGATTTGATGACGATTCAGCCGACCGAGGGAAAGCAGCAAACAGAAGAGGTCTCCCGCCTCAAGGGAGGGTGTGACTGTGGTTTTTTCGAAGCGCTTGCGTTAGTTGTCCTAGTTTCGGAACTAATTTCAGGGCTTGTTGTTGTTGCGAGGAAATTCTCACCTGTTGCAATTGTTGTCACCCTTGCTGCTGATAAGTTGGGTGCAGGAATCAGGATGAAGAGTGATGGAAATGCTATTAAAACGTTGTAATAATTCGAGCTTCAGCTCTCTACTGCAAAGTAACTGACATCTCGTTGGATACTTCTCCCACCTCCGAAGGGATATATACCTCTCCAAACTCCACCATTTATATGTCACTTTCTTCTTTATTATCCTGGCAATCGGCAATATCCATCGATGTTTTGACCTCGGCCATATACCTCCAATTTCGTGTGCGCCGGTCCCAAACTAACGAGTTAAAGCCCAGGATCAATGATAGAGGGGACGAAATAGGCTGGGGAGACATCGCTATCCTGCGTAGTTCTTTCACTGCATGCTTGACAGGGATACCAAGGACGATCGTCCACAGGCAGCTTCCAGGTTTCTGAGTATTGGAGAGCACAGTCTTCTCGTTACGTCGAGGTGGTGATATGCAAGCAATATTGACCGCAGTTGAGGGGCATTCACCTTTGGGTTCACTGATTTAGTACGGAACTGACATTGACGGCATATGCTATGGATACGGTGCAGAACTGTACCACGATTGCCAGCATGGTACCAGCGTGGACTGTTTATCACAGTCGAACAAAGGAGGATCGTTTACTTTTCTGTGATTTGAAAAGGTGTATGTAAGTAAGGTTGGTGGGCACTCGGTGTATTAACGCGCCGATAAGTAGAGATCATCATTTTCGTAAATCCTCAGCATTCAACTCCGTCATTGCCAAGTACTCGTCCCTTCACTCCCGGGCACCCAAATCCATCACTGGGGAACACGTCTCTGCTGTGTCCCTTGCCTCCGTGACATATATAATACAACACACATAATAAATAGAAAGGCAAGGTTTATTACAGATAAAATATGGATAGGGGAACCACCACCGTTAGCGCAGGTGCACTATTGAAAAAGTACGGGGTCCTCTAACAGGTATAATATATCGTAGGTGACAACGGCCTGGCGATAGCCAATAAAGGTAACGATTCGAATTTAGCCTGCAAAAAGCTGAAACGCAGAGAATTGGGCCTGAACCGGCACGGAAATACGGTCGCATGACCAAAACTGTAGTATAATTTCAACTGACAACTTTGCAACACAAAAAATCAGCCTCACCGAACTGTTTTCCTGCGGTTCAGTTTCTCTCTTTGAATTTTCCACTCGATCGGCGGTGGAAATTCAGATCAAGATCAAATCAGTTATGAGTGGAATCAAGTATTATCTTGATTTCAACGCAGTCAACGTGAAAATACTGAAAGCAGCTTGAAAAGTTTGGTCTGAACCAGGCCAACGTTTTCCCTCCCCACGTCCTTATCTTCTAATAATGCAATCAGATTGTAATGACGCATACAACATAGAGTAGGCATAATACATAGTAGGATATCTACTAACTCAGTATATTTAGTGAATTAACCGCCGATCGAGAGCACGATCGCCTCGTTCCAAGCGTTTGGATCGCCGGTCCAGTAATATTTTTACAACTGTCGCGTGGATCCGGCAAATCACAGCGAGCTCATCTGCCGTCTCTGACCTAGAAGGCTTATTCTAGTATCTCGCATCTCTTTCACACTTCGCTTTAGAAATTGGGTTTGCACCCCCACGAAAACGAATCGCTTCCGATGCGAAAACAATTTCCGTAGCATCGTGGAACGAAAGCCTATTCGCTATTCATTCGCGGTGCTTACCGTCTGAGATAGCTTCCGATACGGTCCTTCTATTTATTGGCCTCACCGTAACGTCATCGTATCTTATTACAGATGGCTGCAAGAAAATCCAACTGGTCCTGGAAAAACGGGCCTTTCCTTCTCGGCTCATTAACCAATTACTGTTACTCACACAAATGTTTGATCGCCTCCGAGGGCCTTGCGCGTGTGCCACCGGTAACTTTGTTTCCTAGTCCGTTCCCAAGGACAGCGTGGGAAAAGGCAGTGAGGCTTCAGACGACGTACAACTTGTTGTATTCCAAGGTCGCCAATGACCAGTTCCTTGCACCGATATTGGAAGAGTAAGTCACTGCCTTAGTGTGCTGATTAGACTTGCGGAGGTAGATGATTTCGTGGCCAGATTGTGGGGAATTCACAAAGACTGCAAGAAGGAGGGGATCGCACAGGTACATCCAAGTGCTGGTATTCTGATACAGGAAATTTCGCTCGGATTGTTTAGATCGGATTACATGGTTGAAGCAGAATCGGGAGAGATAAAACAGGTCGAGTTTAATACCATGTCGGTTGGCGGAGCAGGACTAGCTACTGGCATTGCAAGACCACACCAGTAATATCTCTTTTACCTCCGGAACTGACAAAGGCATCTCAACATTGTCGGAGCGTACGAGAATACAATTCCAATGGATGCCCTCCCATACAATCCAGGAATCGAAAAGGCCGCTGATGGTTTAGCGGCTGCCCACCACGCCTACGGTGTCCTCGGCGCTGTCGTGCTCTTTGTTGTTCACGACCCGGAGCCCAATATTTTCGACCAGCTTTGGTTATCTGATTATCTTTTCGATGTTCACTCTATAGAAACTGTTCGCCTGACATTCAGTCAGATCCTGGAAATGGCAGAATTAGACAGTGCGAGGAGGCTCGTTCTCAATGGCAAAGAGGTTTCGGTGGTTTATTTTCGAACAGGGTATGTTCCGATAAATTACCAGGAAAGGAGTTGAGAGGCGAGGAAGATGTTGGAGCGTAGTAGGGCAATCAAATGTCCTACAGTCATTACTCAGTTAGTTGGGAGTAAGAAAGTCCAGCAGGTTCTCACGGAACAGGGCGTCGTTGAGCGGTACGCACGCAAGGTTCTGACTGATGTAGGTATCTTCCGGAAGAAAAGGCGAAAGAAGTTAGGTCGACATTCACCGAAATTTATCCATTGGATACCAGTCCTCGAGGTCTCGAAGCGCGATGTCTTGCGGTCGACCAACCCGAGAACTATGTCCTTAAACCTCAACGCGAAGGTGGCGGGCATAACATTTTCCGTCAGTCCATCCCTGGGTTCCTGAGATCGCTCCCGTCGTCAGATCACAATGCTTACATTCTCATGAAACTGATCGTATCCCCGACATGCAGCAACTGGGTAGTAAGAAATGGAGAATGCCAGGAGATGACATTGAGTACGGAATATAGTGTTTTCGTGGCAATCCTTTGGCGTAAGGGAGACGTTCTCATGAATGAACGTGGTGGATGGCTATTGAGAAGTAAGGCTGTTGATGTGGATGAAGCAAATTGTGTTGTGGGCACGGGTACTCTAGGCTCTATTCGTCTCGTCACTTGAGAGCGGGAACCAATTTATTGCGCTAACCGCTCGATTGGAGTAACTTTTTAACGTCTCCTTTCAGCTTGCGCAACAGAAATATTTCATCTTCCTCAATATCCGCAATTGTTGACTTTACTTGAGCCGCCCATCCAGAGGACTGCATGGTCGTATCCTATTCTGGCAATGAACTCGCACCATCGGTTAAGCCCATCAAACGATTCCGCAAGATTCTCATAGCTTGATATCTGATCAGAAGTGCATGACGAGGACGTACTTGGATTCATAGAGAACGACGAGACAAAGGAAGGAAACGTAGACAATCGTCATGAGGATATCTCTCATCCGAGAATATGTTGGCCTAGGGACGAATGGTTTCAATGGTTTGAGGAAGCAGAATTAAACTAGATTGAGCGGCGGCCCAAAGCCAATGCGATGTGGAACCCTGAGAAGTCCGAGTGCCTTCTTGGGAAAGATAAGAAGGAATTCGTTCAGGGTGGTGACTCATTGGCAAGTTCAGACGAGACAAACCTGTGACAACGGAGTATGCTTGACTGAACAATGCACTCAGGATGTTGAGAAGTACTAGAAACGAAAATCGGATGCAGGTATACAGATGCTTGCGACAAAGTTGTAGAGATAGAATAGTGGTAGACCAAACGGCGGAGTCAATTGTTCATAAAATTCAAAGTCTGGAGAGTTCAAAAAGGCGGTTGTCATGGAGCGCAATATCTTTTCTGTAACAGTTACCCCCAGTGACCGATCAGACTGTTGTTAGAAAGAGAAAGGGATCCTACGCAATGAAGCTTCGGAGAAATCCAGCCGCAATACTGACCAGAAGAAGATGGCAGTTTCCTTGAGCATATTTTTCAAAACGATAAATCATGGTGCCAAGAAACCGCACGAAATCGAAGTATAGAAAGTTACAGCAGTCTAAAAATTAGCTGATTATCGCCGAAGGTACGTAAGAAAGGAGCCAGGGTTGCGAGGATTTGCGCATTATGTGCTTACCAATTTTGTTCTTCGGGACGTCCACCTCTCCTTCGGGTGGTATTCATTCAATTCCTCTTTGCTTGGGTCCTCCTGGCTCAATTTCTATAAGTCGACTCAATCTCAGAGATAGAAGTTAGAACCCATACGGAAATTCAGTCTCCCCGAAACTCTAATTTTCCCTGCGGGAGAATTCAATTGAATTAATTTTACACGTCGTGATCCTGCCAGGATCGGCGGCTGCATATCAGACAGGCCCTCGCTGGCTTTCGCTTGACAAGGAAAGGGTTGAACAGGCAAAATACAACGTGTATTCACCGTTGCTCTTCCGTCAGTGACTGTTGCTGGCCTCTCTGTCAAGAGATGAGTCTCCTCCGAGTGTGCCATAGCAAGATACATGTCGCTGGGCGGATTTGCATTATAGAAATCCATTTTCTCACCGTCGCTAAAACGCTACCACACAAAATACGCTACAACACTGCAAAAGTTCCCATAATAAAAAAAACTTTGCAGGGTGCAACGCCGGGACTATATATATAGGTAATCGGTCAGAATCGCCGCAATTTTTCATAACCTCATCGACGAAATTAAGCTTGAAAGCCTGAGCGTCTAACCGAGAGCATGGCTGATCATCAGACCGAGCGAGACCAGTAGTCGCCGATCAAAACGCCATTTCTAACACAAGCCCAACCCAAACAATTGGGACATATTCCGCCGATTCTTCCACTGGATGGAGGCGGTGTACGAGGCCTTTCTTCTCTTCTCATCCTACGAGAGCTCATGCATGAGATTTAGAAGATCCTTGTCGATAACACGAAGGAAGCGGTGGAACAAATTGTTCTGACACCCTGAAACTGAATTATAAGATAGATAGGACTAGACCAATATAAAGATCCCATTGTTACTATAAAGATACAAGACGATACAGCGCCAAATTCTTGCGATCTACCCTCCCTGAATACTTCCTGGCAGATGTTAATGCGACACATTTCAAGCCCCCATTTTCCTCTGCTAATGAAATTGCGTGACTAATCGCATATTCAAATATATACTGAAGTGTGGAACCAATGATTGAGTCCAGGAGCGCCGAGAACATCGTGTCAGACTCGTCTGGACCACACCCGAGCACAAAGTAGTTGAAGATGTTGCAACCCAGATCCGCGCAGACCCCGAATTCGGGTGCCAAAGATACTATCTTCCGCATAATCCACAACCGGTCAGCTTGAGACAGAGATCCGAGCGTATTAGTCAGGAAATCCTCTTGGAATCCCCATACCATGTTACCGCAGCAGCTACCATGATGAATGATTTCACCATCCTCGTCGACAGCGTCTGGCGTACGAGGTAGTGGAGTATTTGTTCCTTCAGGATCCTGAGGGTCCTTTGTCCAATGATGTGCTCCAAGAAAGAGCCAGATAAGAGCCTCACGATTATTGTCAAAGCTTTGTTGAAGAAGTGGTTCAACCGTTTCACCTCCATATTGTGTCAGCCCGATAGCACAGATCCAGCCAAGCTCCGATTTGGTCCACATATCTATCCATCCAGGGAGGGCAAAAAGATTTTTGAAAGTGTCTGAGGATACCGTTTGCCATACCGGTCTGTAAGCGGTCAGTTCGTGAGTGAGAATTGCTCTGATGCAGGCCTTTCGAAATATCTCTTTCAATTTACTTGCTCTGATCCGTTCAACGACACTGAGCAGCCCTTCTCCTCGTGCGGCCCCCAAATTCCCCTCTGAAATGTCCATAACAGCAGCACATGCATGTAAGTCATCGATGTAGGGCTTGCAAAACAGGAAGTCTGGGTCGCGCAAGTACTCTGAGGACATTTTCCGCTGGAACCAATAAATTGGATGCCAAGCGAATTCCATAGTATCTACGTTTGGTCGATGTAACCATGAAAATCGAAGTGTCTTCCAATACTCCAAGCGAATATCATCCAGGTCAAAAAACTCCCACCTTGGCACCCTTCCATACTTGTGAAACCTTGGAACACTGAGCGTGAAGGGTGTGATGAAATTCTTTTCGAATCCTTCTCGTGGAGTCTGAGCAAGGAGAAGGCCCAAAACTCCGACCGATTCTTCATAGAAAGTCTCGCCATGCAGGATGCGATACTTTTCATAGAGACGACGAAGGTAACTGGCTTCTCGAGCTGTGAATAGCCAGCGGTGTCGAAGCTGATATAACTGGAAAGCAGACTGATTTTCGCGAAGAAATTGACATAAAGATGCCGGAGTGAGGACCTGTTCAAAAATGAACTGCTCAAGGGTGGCAGACGCCTGTGCCAGCGTAATCAGCGCCATGAAGTCGACATCGCGGAGCGCTTCAAGAAATACCCGATTGAAAGGGAATGACATTGTTGGATAGTGAGGGAAAAAAAAATTGCAAGGCAGATCGTCTAATAAATGTTCCAGAAATGGAGCGGCAAAATAGTCGGAGATTCAAAATAGTCGGAGATCCTAAATAGAGAGACAAAATGAGAATAAGATAAAATCGCCTGTTCAGATGGCAAAAATCTTTCAATCATTTAACTCCATCTCACAACCTTCAACCTCAGTGATATCAGCAACTGTCAATAATGGTATATGCTCACTCAAATTATACGAACCAGAGTCGATTCGCTCCTCCTTATTATGATCGTAGTTCACCCTCGCCACATGGGGGAAAATTTATATCGAAAGTTCGGAAAATATGGAAGGAGTTCATGGAGAAGCTGCGAGAAGCGATGGGTGGGGACTATCCAGTGGTAGACAACCGCGGAGGACCAAAGCACACTGTGTTCAGTGACCAAAACTTTAGATATGACCGTGAGAAGCCCTGTCAGAGCTACGGCCACCCGAGGGACCAATTTTTCAATTATTCTATACAAGGCAATTTCCAGTCATCTAACGAATTCGTGAGCAACCTCGCGCAACAGGGCAACGGCCGTTACAAGGCGCCTAAAGAGCCGGGAGTATTGGGTGGGGGAAACTTCGCCTCCTGTAATATGCAGCAAACCGGTCAGATCACTCCCCCTAGAGCTTGGTTCGCACAAAACAACTCAGCCTACCACCAAGAGCCTAGGTTTGTTGCTACTCGAGCGGACAATATGAACTACATACCTGGGAATATCCGACAGGCTGGGGGAATCTATCCTGACAACCCCTTCAAGGCGTGGCCTGGGAGGGAAGACCCTCAAAATCCATATTACGGGTGCGGAATTAATGGGGAACTTCCCCCAGAAAGTCGAATGTACGATCAGGCTAGGTGGGGTGGACGGCGTTATGATTATCACAATACAAGATGGTATTAAAACACTTTCAGGGGTCGTGGTTTTACTTTCTTTACGTCTCTACTCTCTTTTCTTACCGACAGGTTAATTCGTTTTAGTCCGTAGTAGCCCCAGAACCGTGCGCTTACGCGGACTCCTTTCATTTGAATTGAAGAATAATTGTAAACTTGTTAGACTATCCCGTCGCATGTTCTGCGACCTCACTGCAGCATGTCATTGGATTCGGTGTAGACTAGATACTGAATCTCGGGGTTGTGTATTCGTCAGGCCTGTTCCTGAGATAGTACTGCTATGAGAAAGGATGTGGCAGTATGGTTGAACTCCGGAAGGCTCTCCTTGAGTCAAACGTCCGCTGCCGCTTTCCGAAAATAGTCATCAAAAGAAAACGTAGCGATTGTCCCGCAAAAGGTGGTCCAGCCACCAATTCGGTGCCACTAAATCCGGACCGTCTTGTTAGAATCTATGGAGTCGAGGTATTGCTGCAAGAGCCAGCTCTCGATATCTTCCTTACTGCGCTCCTCAGTAGAGGCTCTCATTCCACGGAGGTTGGGAATTTCACTCAACCATGTTTGACCCAGACCCGGAGGCAATTGGAGCAGAAAAATTGATGGACGCTAATTAGCAACTTGCCATAGCTCGCTCCCTATGTATGTGCCTCTTTCTTGTCGATAAAATATTCCAATGGATGACATCTATCACCATCAACGAGAAACGAAGAAAAAGGTTTCGTGTATCAACCGAACAGTTTCGCCCTGCCGCGTATCAGGTAAAATCTGGACAAATGAACCGCACTGGATTTGAAGAAACCGTTTGAAATTAGGTGTGTAGAAATAGATGTGTGTGAGCGAGTGAATTGTCTTGAGATGTGGCTACAGACTTGGCTTTATATACTTGTGGCACACAGCGCTGACGTCATTCTTAACAAGTTGTAGAACCATAATCTTCCCTCGCTGTTTCGATGGCATGCCGGAATTCTTCTATATTCACCTCCCGTTTGCACACAATCAAATAACTAATCTTACTATTGTAATAATAACCCTCCTTCCACAACCTACCTATGTAGATGACATATCCGGCAGAGTCAAACTCTGAC
>Ga0335072_10014358_pt1 | contig 11252 bp, 9 predicted proteins | sample Lox_Sample_21_FD_206725 | JGI IMG/M metagenome (GOLD analysis project Ga0335072, IMG submission 206725) | Soil microbial communities from Loxahatchee National Wildlife Refuge, Florida, United States - Lox_Sample_2.1 | ecosystem: Environmental > Terrestrial > Soil > Wetlands | place: USA: Florida...
ATACGGCAATGTTTACTATCTTTCGACCAATGCGAAGGGATCGAATGCGACGGCGATCTGGCGTGCACATAAACGCGGCGCGCTGTTCGCGAACCCCTGCTTCACGCAGATTCACCCGACGTGCATCCCCGTTTCCGGCGATTACCAGTCGAAGCTCACGCTGATGAGCGAGTCACTGCGGAATGACGGGCGCATCTGGGTTCCGAAGAAGAAGGACGATCAGCGTCCGCCCAACCAGATACCCGAGGAGGACCGCGACTACTACCTCGAACGCCGTTATCCCAGCTTTGGCAACCTGGTGCCGCGCGACGTGGCTTCACGCAACGCCAAAGCGGTGTGCGATGAAGGTCGCGGCGTTGGTGAAACCGGGCTGGGTGTTTATCTCGACTTCAAGGACGCCATCGCGCGCCTGGGTGAACAAACCATTCGCGAGCGCTACGGCAACCTCTTCGACATGTACCAGCGCATTACTGATGAGAATCCCTACAAGGTTCCCATGCGCATCTACCCCGCCATTCACTACACCATGGGCGGACTGTGGGTGGACTACAACCTGCAGAGCACCATCCCGGGCCTCTTCGTCGCGGGCGAGGCAAATTTCTCTGATCACGGAGCCAACCGCCTGGGCGCCAGCGCGCTGATGCAGGGCCTCTCAGACGGCTATTTCATTCTTCCCTACACTGTCGGCAACTATATCGCGACCAGCAAGTTCGCCAAGGTCGATGAGTCGCACGGCGAGGTGCAGAGCGTCGTCGCTTCCGTCCAGCAAATGACCAACAAGCTGCTCTCCATCAAGGGCAAGCGCACGGTTGACTCCTTTCACCGCGAGCTGGGCAAGATCATGTGGGACCACTGCGGCATGTCGCGCAACGCGCGTGACCTTGAGACGGCCATTAGCCAGATTCGCACTCTGCGCGATGAGTTCTGGCAAGACGTGACGGTGCCCGGCAGCGGCGACGATCTGAACCAGAGCCTTGAAAAAGCCGGCCGCGTGGCCGATTTCTTCGAGTTGGGCGAGTTGATGTGCATCGACGCCCGGGATCGCAACGAAAGCTGCGGCGGCCACTTCCGCGAGGAGTATCAGACGGCAGACGGTGAGGCGCAGCGCGACGATGAGCACTATTCCTATGCCGCCGCATGGGGCTATGGCGGGCCATCCGGCAAGCCCACGCTCACCAAGGAGCCGCTGGAGTTCCACTATGTTCATCCCAGCCAGAGGAGCTACAAGTAGGTCGGCAGAAATACGGATAAATTATGAGACTCACACTGAAAATCTGGCGTCAGAAGAGCCGCAACGACAAAGGCAAATTCGTCAGCTATGCAATGGATGACGTGAATCCTGAGATGTCCATGCTCGAGTGCCTCGATGTGCTGAACGAATCGTTGATCGAGCGCGGTGGAGAGCCTGTGGCCTTTGAGCATGACTGCCGCGAAGGCATCTGCGGCTCCTGCGGCTTCATGATTAATGGCGTCGCGCACGGCCCGGAGCGCGCAACTACCGTTTGCCAGCTCACGATGCGCCATTTCAAGGATGGACAGGAGCTGGTCATCGAGCCATGGCGTGCAGCGGCGTTTCCTTCGGTGAAGGATCTGGTCGTAGACCGTCGTTCATTCGACCGCATCATCGAGGCGGGCGGATACATCTCCGTCTCTACCGGGAATGCGCCCGACGGCAACACCATTCTTGTCGGCAAGGGTATAGCTGACCAGGCTATGGATGCCGCTGCCTGCATCGGCTGCGGAGCGTGCGTAGCCGCCTGCCCGAACGCCTCGGCCGCGTTGTTTACCGGAGCCAAGATTGCCCACCTCGGCATTTTGCCGCAAGGCAAGCCGGAGCAGGACCATCGGGCGCTCAGTATGGTGGCGCAGATGAACGTCGAGCCGTTCGGAAGCTGCACCAATATAGGCGAATGCACAGGCGTCTGCCCCAAGGAGATCCCGCTTGAAGTAATCTCCGCCATGAACCGCGACTACTGGCGCGGGAGCTGGAAACAGCGCGACGAACTGGTGCGCACGATTACTCCCGTGACCGAATGGGGCACTGGCTCAAAGCTCACGATTGATCCGAACGCAACAAGTTGATTGCACGGCAGGCCGTTCTGAAAAGATACGGCTACCGTGGCCCCTGACGATCTTGTCCCGATGCGTTACTCTGTGATTTGGACCCTTATTGCATGAAACCGATTTGCCGCACGCTTTTGCTGTCTGCTGTCGCCTCCCTCATTCCGTTCGGCGTATTTGCTCAGCAGTCAACTTCCCCGGACACACCGACAAGCCAATCTACAGGACAGACCGCGAGCCCCGCTCTGCCCGATTCGCCCGACGCCCAGGCCCATGTGAGTCCGCAGCCTACCGGCCCGACGGTTATCTTCGATACCAGCATGGGCAGGATGACCTGCAAGCTTTTTTCTGACGAAGCCCCGAAGACGGTTGCAAACTTCATCGGGCTGGCCGAAGGCACCAAAGACTGGACCGATCCAGCGACCCACCAGAACGAGCACGGTAAGCCGCTCTACAACGGAACCACCTTCCATCGCGTTATCCCCGATTTCATGATTCAGGGCGGCGACCCGCTGGGGACAGGTATGGGCGATCCGGGCTATTACATCAATGACGAATTTGACCCAAATCTGAACTTTGACGTAGCCGGGCGCCTGGCCATGGCCAACTCCGGACCGAACACTGATGGTTCGCAGTTTTTCATCACCGTCGCGCCTTATGACAGCCTCGACCAGCACTACACGATCTTTGGCCAGTGCGACGCGCACAGCGTTCTCATCGCGCAATCTATTACACAGGTCGAGCGCGACGATCACGATAAGCCGCTGGAGCCGGTGACTCTGGAAAAGGTTACCATCGTCCAGAATGGCCAGCCGATTCCACCTCCGCCGTCGGAGTCGACGCCTTCTCCAGCGCCTGCAGACAAACCTCAACAGTAATTCTTCGAAGGAGTAAATGCATGTCCCGTCAACCCGGAATCTATGCCATCGTCAACACCACTGAAGGCCAGATCGTAATCCGCTTGTTTGAGAAAGACGCGCCAAAGACTGTTGCCAACTTTGTTGAGCTGGCCGAAGGCAAGCGCGAATGGACGCACCCCGTCGGAAACAAGAAGAGCAAAGACAAGCTCTACGATGGAAGCATCTTCCACCGCGTCATTCCCGACTTCATGATTCAGGGCGGCGACCCCGCAGGCACGGGCCTTGGCGGCCCGGGCTACAAGTTTGAAGACGAGACAAAGGGATCGCCGCACAAGTTCAACGTGCCGGGGAAACTAGCCATGGCCAACTCCGGTCCGAATAGCAACGGCTCGCAGTTCTTCATCACGGTTGCACCCACGGAGTGGCTGACGGGCAAACACACAATTTTCGGCGAGGTGTTGGAAGGCCAAAATGTGGTCGAGAAGATTTCGCGCGTCCCACGCAATGGACAGGACAAACCGCATAAGCCTGTAGTGATTGAGTCGCTGGTGATCGAACGAGTTTAAATCAGCGCGCGCTTGACCGCAGGCCGCGCTGGCCAGAGACAGACTTCAACAAGCCAACAGTCCGGTCATTGCTGATTGAACTGACCGAGGGGCTGTTCAAGCGGAGACTGCAGGCCGGGCTGGCTCAAGACGTCCGGTTCCGACGACGTTTGGGGCAATGACAGCCCAAAAGAGGACGGCGTGTGGTTTAACGGCGCGCCATTATTACCATTCTGAGCCTCACGCTTCCGCCGTCGCTTGGGTACCTCGACGTGAAGCGTCGGGTTCAAAAACTGGCGTTGCGCCATATCAGGGAATTCGAAGTCCAGGCCCGGTGCCCATTCAAGCGGGCTTTCGGTTCCCGGATCAGGCGGGCTGAGGAGCGCAGTTCCCTTGGTGCTGTCAGGAAAGTCATCTGAGTATGAGGTAGAGGCTTCGATATCGCCTTGACCGCCATTGTTCTGCGACTCTCCCGGGTTTGTTGTTCCAGCCTGGCGTACACCGGCCGCGGCCGGCTTTGTGGGTGAGAGATTGCCTGCGCCGGACGCTGGATATGCACCGAGCACAGAAAGGCGTCTCGACTTCGACGCGCGTTTTGAGTGGCCGAATGCGGTGACCGGCCGAGAACTGCTTCCCGCCGGAATGAAAGAGTGGCCTTCCGCTTCGCCGCCAGCGATCCCGCTTACTACGGACGCCCCTGCAACCGAATTGACCGAGGCTGATACTGAAGCACCACTCGCTGTATCTCCATTCAAGCCGGCGGAGACATTCGCAGTGACGCTTTGTCCCATTGCGGTTCCCGCACAGCAAAGTACAAGGGCGCAGAGCCATCTGCCAGAAGTATTTCGCGTGCGCATAGATCAATCGTATCTCAGTTAAGCACGCAGCCTGAATCTAGGAAATGACATAAATAACACGATGAGGGCGCTAAAAAGGAGCGTATCTCGAAAATGCACGAAATATGCGGTTAATATGCTTTCAGTCTGCAGAAACATAAAAATCAAGGACAAAGTCACAATCATAAGCGGCGTTGCCGTAAGCCATCTACCCACGAAGTCATAGACAAACCTGGCTATCGCGACGAGAAGCAAGGGATACAAGATCATCCCGAGGAGTCCAAAGTCCGTTGCTCCGGCAGTCAAGACAGAGTTGGCCTCGTCGAGATAGCTGAAGTTGAATTGTCGATCAACCAAGCCTTCTTCAGAGAAGAACCGGTCCTTGTCCGGGTAGAGGGCCGTGGGGACGGCAGTCGCCATCAGGGAGACAGCATCCTGTCCCAGGGCAGGCGTTATACGAGAGCTGGCATCGAGAATGTTCGCAAGGAATGCAAGCACGAAGGTTCTGGACTGGAAATTTTGCTGCGTAGCATTGCTCGCAATGGTAACAGCGCCACCCTTTTTCACCAGCTTGCCGGCGGCCTGAAACCGCCTTACCACTGTCACTGGTTTTTGGCTGCGGCGCATGGATTCTCCCGAGATCCTCAAAAGCATGGTTGTGAGGGCGCACACAACCACGAACGCTGTCAGCCCTGCAATCAGAAGCATATTGCGTATGAGCCTACCCCGCCATCGGTAACCCGCCAGCGGCAGCAGAAACAGTATCTCGGTCGAAGTGTAAATTGTGGCTCTCCGGCCCAAAACCGTGAGCATCAGAAGCAGAATGAGGGTTGAAAGACCAGTAAGTAGCCTGTCACTTCTGCGTTCCGAGGTAAGAAATGCCGCAGCCGAAATCGCAGTAAGAGGGTAATAAAGCCAGATCAGGAAGAGTCCCGGAATGCTGATGTGCCCCTGGGAAGAAACAGTTCCCCCCACGTCGAGAGAATGTGTCAGATAACCGGCCAATATCGCGAGCGTGCCGACATAGATCAGCGACCGCGTTTTCCTAGTGATCTGAAAATGAAAGCTCGCGCCAAAGATCGGTTTTTCGAACAATTCCCCCAGAAAATAGAGCGCCGCCGAAGAGAATAGAACCGCTGCCATTCCACGCGATAGCACGCCCTCGCTTAATCCCATGACCTCGGCAAGACTGAGGCCGCCTCGCGGCAGCGTGATCCAGGTATTCAGCGCACCGCCTCCGTAACCGAGCAAGAGGGACATGGCCAGCAGCGTGGAGAAGCGGGTAGGTGCACGAAGAAACAACCATCCCCATAAAGTATAAAGAGCGACGGCTGTGGCCACTACGCATGCCAGCACCATCCCCGACTCATCGCTCATTAACCAACCAAGAACACCCGCAAGGGCCAGGACGACGGGAATATAGGTGACATAGATTTGACGCGGAGGTGCAAGATCGTCCCCAAATATGTGGGCTCGCGATAGAACCAGTGGCTGTTGAACGGTTTGGGGCGCTGTTCCCATCTCATTGACTCACATTTACTGAATAGACCTATTGAACCGACGTATATACAACAGCAGCCTGTGCGGCAGCGATAGCGGCTTCCATCCCGCGATAGGCCAGCGTCTTGCCCAGACTCGTCGGAACGTAAAGAATATCGCCGTTCTCCACATAGACGTCAGCCTGCTTACCGTTCAGTACATGCTTGAGATCGAGCATGAGTTCTTTGTGCCCTTCCGGCACCTTGCGGATGAGACGTACTTGGCTGAGGGCAGCCGTCTGGTTCCATCCTCCGGCAAGTGTCAGGGCTTCCATAACCGAAATATGCTCATTATTATCAATAAGATACCCTCCCGACTTCGTTACAGCGCCGAGAATGTAGACAATACCAGCCTTATCTACCTCTATTACATCGCCGGGTAAAATGACGGGGTTCTGCTGCGAGCCCAGCGCCTGCGCATTTGGAACCAGCCTCACCGTTACCGGGTGATGGGGGTCGTCACGATGAGCAATCATCACAATCTTTCCAGCAGAAAGGGCAGGCCCTCCGGCAAGTGCCAGTATATCCAGCAGTCTGAGGCCACCGGAGACTGGATAGATTCCGGGAGCTTTCACCTCGCCGAGCACGGTGGCAGATCGCGACGCGGATTCGACGACCGATACTGTCACGTGCGGATCGAGCATGATCCCGCGGGTGCGAAGCTCGGACTCAATCCGCCGCGCAGCCTGAATTGAATTCAATCCCCCAACCTCGACCAAACCAAGCACCGGCAGGTTCACCTGACCATTCTGGCTCACACGGACCGCGTCCATCGAAAGTTCAGGCGTGTCGAAAACCTGCACGCTCAGGATGTCTCCCGAACCAATCGCGATACTCTCGTCTCCTACCGTCGGCATCGCCGGCGCTGCCTGCGGCGTGTTCGTCTGTCCGAATCCCAACGCACCAGCACCAGCCAGCATCGAGGCAAAGAGAAAAACGAGTGCCAACGCCAGCTTATTTTTTGTCATCGGAGGCTCCATAGCCCGCTCCGTAATTGCTTTTGTACCCGTAGCTGTAGCCGTAGCGTTTGGAATACGTGTAGTAATTTTCGAGCCGCAGATCCACGTCGTTGAGGACAATACCGGATATACGCGCTCCTGTACGCCGGAGTAATTCGCGCGTCCGTAGCAGAGCTTTCTTACGCGTAAATCCTGAACGCACAAGAACCAACACATTATCCGTCTGTGGCGCGAGGCTTAGAGAATCTGAAACAGCAAGTACCGGAGAGGAGTCAAGGACAACGCGGTCATAGTCCACCCGCCATTGTTTGAGTATTGCTTCCATCGCATGCGATGCGAGCATCTCCCCGGGGTTGGGCGCTATCGGCCCCCGAGCCAGCACTGTAAGCCCGGGCAGATCGGAGAGCGGGTGCTCATATGCTTCCTTGCCCGACTCTCGGGCGAGGACCGCGGATAAACCAGTGCGATTGGAAAGTCCGAACTTGAGATGGGTGGTTCCTCGTCGCAGGTCCGTATCCACAAGCAGAACCTTCTCCCCGCGCTGGGCAAAGGAAACGGCGAGGTTGGCTGCGATGGTCGATTTGCCTTCTTCGGCAAAGCTGCTGGTAATCAATAGAATCCTGGGCTCGCGATCGACGGCCGATAGAAGAATCGCAGACCGCAGCGTGCGAAAAGCCTCTGCTCCCAGGGATTGTGGATCGAGATACGAAACCAGATCGGGCAAAATGTTCGGCTTGCCTTTCTGCTGCGCGCCGGAAGCTTCTTTTTTCGTGATAAAGTGCGGCACGACGGCCAAAGTCGGCAACTGCGCGATTGTCTCTGTTTCCTCCGAGGTTTGGAGCGTGTCATCCATGCCCTCAAGTATGAGGGCAAGCATAAACCCGCACATCAGCCCGCCGACTAACCCGAACGTCAGGTCAGACCGCTTCTTTGGCAGCACCGGACCCGTGGGAATCGTCGCCTTATCGATGATATCGACGTTGCCGGAGCTGAGGCCTGCCGTAATCCCGGCTTCCTGAAGCCTCATCTGCAGCGCATCGTATAACGCTGCTGTGGATTCCGCACTGTGCTTGAGAATCTCGAACTGCGCGGCCGATGCATTCTCGCGATATGCTTCCTCCTTCAGAGTGTCCAGTCGCGACTGCAGCAGAGTCTCAGTCTTCACCGCCGTGTTGTATTCTTCAGCAAACCGCTTCGTCAGGTTAGTGATTTCTGTATCGATGTCAGCCTGCACACTGGCCAGTTGCTTGTTCAACTCCCGCACTTTCGGATATTCAGGTCCGAATTTCGAGCTCAGTTGCGCTGCATCCACCATCAGAGTTGCCTGCTGACTTCGAAGGGAGCTAAGAATTGTCCCGGGTGCGACCGAGACCAGTAATTCCGGGTTCCTGGTCAGCGCCATCTTGTAGCGCGCCTCTTTTACGATGCGGTCGGCCTGGGCTTCGGACAATTGCTCATTCACCGTAGACAGGCTGTCCGTAATGAGGTTACCTCCCTCGGCATCGGTGGGTACAATGCCGTGCTTTTGCACATAATCAGCCAGGATCTTTTGATTCATCTCTACCTGCTCTTTCAAGCCGTTAAGCTTCTCCGCGAGCCAGTCTGAGATGCGTTTGGTGCCGTTGTAACGCGACTGCAAATCGCGTTGAATATATGCGTCGACGATAGCGTTGGCTGCATTCATCGCGAACACAGGATCGGAATCCTGATAATGCACATCCACAAGCCCAGTATCGGGGACAATGTCGATTCTGGTTCCGCCCTGGAACATTCCAATGAGCGCGGAACGTTGCGCGGGGGTTAATGTCCCGTTATAAGGGTGTTTCTCGAATACATCGGAAAACGGCGGCTTATGATAGAGATCGAGCGAGTCTATGGCATCCATCGCCACCGTCTGGCTCCGCATAATCTGTACCTGGGTCTGGAGCTCTGTGTCCGGCTCATCGTAATAGCCGCCATTCTGCTGGATTACATTTTCGATACCGATGTTGGCGGACCGGCCCAGATCGATGTTAATCCGCGCAACCGCCTCATATTGCGGAACCGTTGTCTTGATGTGGTAGATGGCGATCGCGACTCCCACCAGGGTTGCAATCAAAATGATCCATTTGCGCTTGAAAAGCATCTTGCGCAAATCCGCCGGTGTGATCACAGTGGGCTGTGGTGAGAGGCTGATTGCCGGAGTCTCCGACTGGGCCCCATGGGGAGGGTTTGTCCACCCTTGCATCCTAGATGTGCTCCTTGTGCCGATCCTGTTTCCGAGCGCTGCTCTGGGCGGAGATAGCCTTGGATATCCCTGGCCTCTCGAAGTAGCCTGGAACACGGGAGCAGCGTGTTTTGAGTGTAACTAACAGAAGAATTTAGGGCAATAGACTCGATCTACATCCAGATCAGACCTGGAAACCGTGTCCAAATTAGATGCCATATGACGGTGGGTCAGTATGTGGCCTTGGAATTATCTGATTTTAATACCTGGGAACTGAGGGGTCGACCTCAGCTGACCAGGCATCAATGCCGCCGCGAAGGGATTGGGCCTGCTCAAACCCCTGCTCGCGCAGCCATGCGGTCACGCTCATGGAGCGAACGCCATGATGGCAGATGGCAACAACATGGGAATCTGGGTCAAGTTCCTGAAGCGCACGCGATGATACGTCGCCCATCGGCATCAAAATGCTGCCCTCGATCCGTGCCTCTTCGTGCTCCCATGGCTCCCTGACATCGAGCAGAATGCAGCTTTCGCGCCGCCCCTGGGTGAATATTTCCTTAAGCTCCCGGGCCGAAATCTCATAATTGACCATGCAATAAGGATACATGGCATGCATTGTGGTAATTCTTCATGTGCTGCCTACAAGCTGCCGGAAGTCCGGGCCTCGTGATACAAGAAAGAAAGCCTTCCCCAACACTTGAATGAGCGATTGATGACGAACCAGGAAAAGGTCTTAATTGTAGAAGACGAGCTGCATGCTCTGACGGGGCTGGCTGAGCTGGTTTCAGGCTGGGGATACCGCACCGATACGGCACGGGATGGCGTGGAAGGCCTTGAAAAGGCATTGGCATGGCAGCCGGGAATTATTGTCACAGACCTGAAGATGCCGCGCATGGATGGCCTGGAGCTGCTGGAGCGACTCAGCGAACTAAAGCAAAATCAGGTGGTTGTGGTATTGACGGCGCAGGGCTCCATTGAATCTGCGGTAGACGCCATGAAGCTGGGCGCGTATGACTTTATTCAGAAGCCGGTGGATGCCGTGCGGCTGCGCCAGATCCTTTCCAATGCCTCGCGTCAACGAGAGACCGAGCAGGAACTGGAAGTCACACGGCGGAAGCTACGCGACACCGGAGTGCTGGGATCGCTGGTCGGCTCCTCGAAGAAGATGCAGGAGGTCTTCGCGATGATCGAGCGGATTGCGCCGTCGAATGTGTCGGTGCTGATCACCGGAGAGAGCGGGACTGGAAAGGAATTGGTTGCGCGCACACTGCACTCGTTGAGTCCGCGCAAGGCCAGGCCATTTGTTGCGGTGAACTGCGCAGCCATTCCGGAAACACTGATCGAAAGCGAAATCTTTGGCCATGAAAAAGGGGCATTTACGGGAGCCATGGAGCGTCGAGCCGGATGCTTTGAACTGGCTGAAGAGGGTACGTTGCTGCTGGATGAGATAGGCGAAATGCCGATTGGCACGCAGGCCAAGCTGCTGCGCGTGCTGGAAGAGCGCACGCTACGGCGGCTGGGGAGCAAAATCGAGTCTCCCGTAGATGTGCGCGTTCTGGCCGCAACCAATAAGAATCCGGACGAAGCAGTCGCCGATGGTCATCTGCGCGCCGATCTTTTTTACCGGCTGAATGTTTTTAATATCCGCATGCCTCCATTGCGCGAGCACAAGGAAGACATTCCTGCAATTGTGGAGTCGATGATTGAGGACATGAACCGGAAGCACGACCGCCAGATCACAGGCGTTGACAGCGGCATGCTGCAGCAACTGATTGCCAGTGACTGGCCGGGCAATGTGCGCGAGCTTCGCAATACAATTGAGCGCGCTGTAGTGCTGGGCGGCGAGGGTCTGCTTGAGGTCCGGCATCTGCCGCCAGGTTTCGGCAAGACAATGGAGAGACCAGTAGAATTGCCAGCGTTGGAGAATGCGATCCGTGTCGAGATCGGCTCGACGATTGACTATGCTGAGCGACTGCTCATTCTGAAAACGCTGGAGTCCCACGGAAATAACAAAACGCGTACCGCCGAAACACTCGGCATCAGCCTTAAAACGCTTCACAATAAACTGAAAGAGTACGGAAACTCCGTTGCAGACGGTGGCTCAGACACGATTGAAGAACAATAGTACTTCAGCTCTTCGGCTCCGCCTTCGTTTCGCTGTCGCATTGCGGGACTTTATCTCACCCCATTTATGCTTGAATGGCACGATCGATGCGACTAAAAACTAAACTCGCGATTGCCATCACC
>Ga0335072_10014359_pt1 | contig 11252 bp, 9 predicted proteins | sample Lox_Sample_21_FD_206725 | JGI IMG/M metagenome (GOLD analysis project Ga0335072, IMG submission 206725) | Soil microbial communities from Loxahatchee National Wildlife Refuge, Florida, United States - Lox_Sample_2.1 | ecosystem: Environmental > Terrestrial > Soil > Wetlands | place: USA: Florida...
TCCCCGTCCATTCGTCACCGGCTCTCCTCAACCGCGTAGGAGCGCCCGACCAATATTATTTCCAGCCATTCTTTCTTTGCTTCTTTCCATGACCCAGTCGCCCGCACAAAACAGTGGCAATACGGGCGCCAATCCGGCGGCGCCTGTGAGCGGGGCGGCAACGGCGCCCGTCCCAAACAACAGTGGCCCAAAAAAGGGCGATCTGGCCCAGCTCAGCCTGCCAAACGCCATCGCCATCGATGGCCATGACAATATTTATGTCGCGGATACAGATGGCCATATCATTCGCAAGATCACACCGGACGGCATGGTGAAAACTTTGGCCGGCGTGCCTTACAATGCCGGCTTTAGCGACGGCATGGGCAGCCAGGCTCGGTTCAATTATCCTTACGGAATCGCGGTCAGCCGCGACGGAACGGTCTACGTGGCGGATACCAATAACCAAGTCATCCGCAAGATCACCCCGGACGGCATGGTGAAAACCATCGCGGGCCGTTTGGGCATCAAGGGCGGCAGTGACGGCCCAGGCCATTCGGCCTCATTTAACCGGCCTTTCGGCCTGGCGGTGGATGACCACGGCAATGTTTATGTCGCGGACGCGAGCAACTGCGCCATCCGCAAAATTACGCCGGATGGAACCGTGACGACATTCGCGGGCAAGGCATCCGAAACCAAGAAGCCGAACGCCGGCAGCACCGATGGGAAGGGTGATGCCGCCCGGTTCGCCTATCCTTCAAGCTTGGCCACGGACCACCAGGGCAATATCTATGTCGTGGATACGAACAATTACCTCGTCCGCAAAATCACTCCGGATGGCGTTGTAACCACCCTGGCGGGAAACAAGGGTAAGTTTGGCAGCAGTGATGGCAAGGGTGCCGCCGCCGAGTTTAACTGCGCCATCGGCATCGCCGTGGATGACAGCGGTAACCTTTATGTGGGAGATGCCGGCAATTATCTCGTTCGTAAAATCACTCCGGACGGGACGGTGACTACTCTGGCCGGCGCGCATCGTCCCGGATATATCGACGCCAAGGGCAAAGCGGCCCAATTTAAACGGCCGGCCGGCATGGCGGTGGACAGCAAAGGAAACGTTTACGTGGCCGATGCTTTTAATTTCGTCATCCGCAAAATCACTCCGGACGGGACGGTGACGACAATCGCCGGTGTGCCTCATGACTCCGGCACCCGGGACGGCAAAGCGTGGTAGAGGCTGTCCGAAAAATGGGCGTAGCTGATGTCCCTATTCCGTCCGTAACATAAACACAGCTTTGATTCGGCGGCGGGGAATGATAAACCCAAGCGGTGAAAGTGAAGGAGTTTCGCTATCCGCGACCCGCCGTGGCCACGATGGCGCAGACGCGAACCGTGTGGCGCGGTTTTTGGCATCTCGTCCGCCAGCGCAAACTTCTTTCGCTGGGCCTTTTCGCCGCGGCCCTTTTGCTCGGGGCGCTGGTCTTTCCCCATGATCAGGCCTGGTTGCGGCAGCTTCATTTTTGGCCGGAGAACGGGGAAAAGATCGCTCGGCGGATTTCGTGGTATCTCGGAACCTGGGGCGATTATCCGACTTACAATCTGCCTCTGGCTTTGGCCTTCTGGCTTTACGGCGTCTGGCGCAAAAGCCGGAAATGGCGGCGGCTGGCGGTTGTCGCCTTGCTCGGCGGAACGCTGGCGGGGCTGTTCGACGATTTTTTCCGCCTGACGCTGGGACGTCCGCGGCCCGATGCCGGCATTCCGGACGGCTTTTACGGCCTCGCTTACGCGTTCCAGGGCAAATTCGAGAGTTTCCCCTCGGGCCATGCCGCGGCGGTGTTCGGCGCCGCCGCGGCGTTGCTGGTCACCGATTTGCCGGTTGGAATAATCACCACCCTCTTCGCCCTCTCGGTCGTCTGGGCCCGGATGGAACTCTATCGCCACTATCCATCCGATGTGCTCATCGGTTCGGCCATTGGCATCTACTTTGGATTGATGACCGGCTGGGGAGCAAAGGCGCGCATCCGGGATCATGGTAGCTGACCCGTTTTTGATCCTTAAGGCGTGCCTTCAAAATAGGGTAAGGTCGCGCCGGGAGGATTTTTGCCCTGCGGCAAGGAGCCTAAGTCGCCGTCCAGTATTCGGCGCGTACCTTGGGATCAGACCAGTAGTCGGGATCCTCGGAGCAGCGTTCATAATGCGCCCAATAGCTGCTAAGATTGATGGTATAGAGTTTAGGCGCGACGCGCGCGCCACCGACAAATCCGCCCCGGATCAGCCGCCGGAGCGTATCCGTGCGGCCGCCGAGCCCGAGCTTGCGGCAAAGACTGCTGTCGACCCGTTCAAAACGTTCCCAAGTGCGCGGTTCCAGGCGATAGAAGCCATCGCCGTTGGCTACGACATCGCAAAGAACTTGCTCGGGCGGCGCGGGCAAGTCCGCGCCTTTGGAGACAAAGCGGTTGGGCGCGACTTGCACCATTCCGCTCCCGGCGCGGGAAGCAGGGCTTTTGCGCGGCGGTTTTTGGGTGGCGCCTAAAGCGCGGCTGCGGAGTGGCCGGGGCATAAAGATTCACGAGTTGACCCCTAAAATGCAATCCCGGGGTCATTTCGCCGCGCATCATGGGCAAGATTACGCCGACTTGTCTTGGCGACCTGCGCGATCTGCGCGAATAACGCGATGAACGGCGAAAAAGCAACCTCTCGATTTTGCCATGCGCCCTCGCCCCGGTTTTCCGCGTCAAGGATAGTTTTCTCAAAATCGCGCGTCATAGGTGCGGTCTTTTTTCGCGGCGCAAATCGATTCGGTGGCGGCCCCGTCATGGCTCCACGAGACAGCGTTCAAAGGTTAAATCGGCGGCTGGGCGGAAAAATGAAGTGAATTCGCGCGCCGGAACAATTTATTTTTTGATTAGAACCTATCCTGCTCTGTTGAAACCCTCTTTTTTGAAGCCGTCATGCCGAGCGGAGCCAAGCGGAGTCGAGGGATCAGTTCCGCGATTGGGAAACAGGAAAGGACGGAGCTGATCCCTCGCTAAACTCGGGATGACAGGCCAAAGAGAGAAAATTTCTACAGAGCAAACCATCTCAAAATCAACGCGAAATGGAATTTCGCGAGGAGCAAAGAAAAATTTCCCAAAAACAAAAGAAATTCTACTTTTCGTCTACTTTTCGAGATCCTCGATTTTGGGCGTATTCACGTCGTCGGTCGCGGCCGAGTCCAACGCCGATTTGTCTATTAAACCGGCATCGACCAAATATTGACCGACAAAACGGCGATGAACGGAATTTTCATATGCGGTCCTGTCGGAAAATTTCCGGACAATATCCAAATCATCGACCGGAATGATGGTCTGAGTTTTACCCTCGATGATGAGATCCAGCTTGAGTTGCTGGGCCGATGAATTTTCTCCCGCCAGGTCATAAATCTTGTCCATGACTTCATCACAAAGTTCCTCCCTGTGCCCGCCATCCGTTTTCATCTGCGCGGAGAGGACGTCGCCATTCTGCTGGGCGGTGACCTCGGTGTAGCCAAGCTGCGCCTTTTCCGGCAGCTCAAGGTCGATCAGCGCAATCACGGGCCCGAAGGTATCGGACATTTTCATCGCGGCCGCTGTAATGGTCGTTACGATCAGAACCGCGACCGCCGCAATAGTAATCCAGGTTTTTCGATCCCAGGGCTTGTTGGCAATCGGCGGCTCCGTAGACCCCGTGGTTGGATCCGGGGGATGAAACGTACCCGCTGTACGGCTTTTTGTCTCCGACCGGGGAGCTTTTGCGCCGGGATGAAAAGAGCCCGGAGAAAAAACCGAACCTTTGCGCGCCGGGCCTGAGGATGGAGCTTGAGAGGCCATGTGACAGTCTAATTAGTGAAAATTATCACGGCATCAAGGATTTCCCAAGGGAAAAGGCGGAAAGGGCGGGATCTCCATTTGCCTTGGCCGCACAAGGCACTCGACATCTAGTTGACTGTTTCCTTAGGAGTTCTAAGCTGCTGTTTCCATGCCAAAAATCTCTTGGAGGAGAAAGGCTTTCATTTTTGCCGGCGCCGGGCTGTTGCTGAACGGATGTTCGGTGGGGCCGGATTATGTGCCGCCGGCGGTGCCGCAACCCGCGCAGTACCAGGAGAAAGGCCCCTGGAAAAGGGCGGAACCGCGGGATGATATTTCCAAGGGAGACTGGTACACGGTTTTTCATGACAAGAAATTAAACGAGTTGGAAGCGCAGGCGCAATTGGCCAACCAATCGCTGCGGGCGGCGGCGGCGCGGGTAAGCGAGGCGCGAGCTTTGGCCCGGCAAACGGAAGCCTCTTTTTTCCCGTCGGTCGACTTTAACGCCACCGGTTCGAGGCAGCGGACTTCGCCCAACAACGGCCAATTGGTGGCGCAGTCACCCGAACACAAGGGGCAGCCTTCCACGTTTACTTCGGCCACTGTGGTGCCGTTCGACCTGAGTTATGAAGTGGACATCTGGGGCCAGGTCCGCCGGGCGTTTGAGTCGGCGGGAGAATCGGCGCAGGCTTCGCTGGCCGATTTTGAAAACGCGCTGCTTTCGCTGAAGGCGGAGCTGGCGACCGATTATTTCGCTCTGCGAACGGCGGACGCGCAAATCGATGTGCAGGAGCGGACGATCAAGTCGTACCAGGAAAATCTCGACCTGAACCTCAGCCGGTTTCAGGGCGGGATCAGCACCCAGCTCGATGTGGAGCAGGCGAAGGCGACGCTGGCGTCGGCTCAGGCGCAACTGGCAAGCCTCAATGCCAGCCGGGCCCAGTTGCTGCACGCCATCGCGGTGTTGGTAGGCGTGCCACCGGAAGGCTTTGTGCTCAAGTTCAGTCCCCTGGACACCGGGCCTCCGCCCATTCCGTCGGGCCTGCCCTCCGATCTGCTGGAACGCCGGCCCGACGTGGCGGCGGCGGAACGGCGGGTGGCGGCCCAAAACGCGCAGATCGGCGTGGCCATCGGGGCTTATTTTCCCCAGTTGACGTTGACGGGAACAACCGGTTTCGACAGCGGGGACCTCGGCTTGTTGTTCAATTGGGAAAGCCGGATTTGGTCCTACGGCCCGAGCATCCAGTTCCCGGTTTTCGAAGGGGGACGGATCGCGGCGAACATCAAGCAACAGCGGGCCGCCTACGAGGAGAATGTGGCGGATTACCGGCAAGCAGTGCTGGTGGCATTCCAGGATGTGGAGGACAGCCTGAGCTCTCTCCGCTATCTGGCACAACAGGAAGAGGCGGAGAACCGGGCTTTCGTCTCGTATAAAAACGCGCTCGATTTGACCAACCAGCGCTATACCACGGGGCTGGTTTCCTATTTTGATGTGATTCAGGCGCAGGGACTGGAACTAGGCGCGGAACAATTAACCGTGCAGATCAAAGGCAACCAGATCGCCACCACGATTCAATTGATCAAGGCCTTAGGCGGCGGATGGGCCGATTCGCCGCTGATGCAGCCCCAGATGGGAAATCACGTCGCCGGACCTTCCGCAGCGCCGACGGTGTTGGGGCCGGTTAATCAGCAGGCCGTTCCGCAAGCGGTGGTTTCGCCAGCCAATTTGCCTCCGCCTATGCAGTCCGCTTCTCATCATTGAGAACCTAATGGCTGTCCAAAAAACAAGAGTGGCGCTGCTTGGGCCTATCAGGCCGGGGGGGCCAGGGAAGAAAAATGAGCTCAAACTATTGCCGACGCCTGTTTTCCGGCATATTTTTAGCTCGTCGTCCTCCGAATTTCAGGTTTAATTAACTGGGTTTCGAGATCGATGCCATTCTTCAACCACGCACTCGCATGAGCCGGGCAGGCAAATTCATCCCAGGTGGGGCGCGCAAAACCATCGAGTTAAATAATGTCCCCGGCGACGGCAGGACGGCGCCGATCCGCGCTCCGGAACCAGGTTCGGGAGGACCGGAAAAATCAAATGGAGGAAAAAAGACTCCCAGAGGGATCGGACTGATCAAACCGGTGTCGAAAGGGCAACGGATGCCCATCGCGGTCATGAGCGCGGTCGTGAGCTGCCTGCTTCTGGCCGCGGCCTTTTATTTTCTTTTGTACCGGCCGCAAGAGGCCAAGGTCGAAGCGGCGGAACTGCGGGCCAAGCAGACCGCCGATCAGTTGACCGCCACGCAACAGGATGAGCAGAAAAAACTGGATGAGATCAGACGGCAGCAACAATCGCAGAAAGCGACACTCTCGGTGGACAGCAATCCCTCGAACGCGAATGTGACGATTGGGGGCGAACATCTGCAGACACCGGCGACGGTGACTGACCTCACGCCCGGACCGGTGACGGTGCTGATCCAGGCGCCCGGATACGAGGATTACTCGCAGACCGTGACGGTAACCGCGGACAAGCCTCTGGCGATGGGAACCATCACCCTGACGGCAAAGGCGGGGCGCCTTTCGCTGACCAGCCCGCAAGATAGCGTCATCTACACGCTGACAGGACCCAACGGCTATAACCATAGCGGACAGGTTCCGGATAACCTGTCGAATCTCGCTCCGGGGGATTATCACTTGCTCGCGTCGCAAGGGGACTGGAAATTGCCGCCGATGGCGCTGACAATTCACGACACGGAAAATGTGCAGCAGGAAATCCGGTTCCCGTTCGCCAACGCGACGATTATGTCAACGCCGCCGGGGGCGACCGTCCGCACCGGGCGCAAGATTCTTGGGCAAACGCCGCTTTCGCTGACGCAGCAGCGCCCCGGCAAGCTCGATATATCGGTCGATCTCGCGCCGTATACGACCCAGCATTTTGAGATGGATCTGCCCGAGTTCGGCAACGTGACCAAAAGCGTGACGTTGCGCCAGGACAGAGATTTTATCGCGGCGTGCGGTTTGCCGATGGTGTGGATTCCGGACGGCTTCTGGGCCGGAAAATATCTGATGCCCCAAAGCGAGTTTGAGGCGGTGGCGGGATATAATCCGAGTTCGTTCCGGCGCTCCAATCTGCCGGTCGATTCCATTACCTGGGAAGACGCGGTGGCGTTTTGCCAGAAGCTGACCCAGTACGAGCGCAAGGAGGGAAAGCTGCCCGAGGGTTACCATTACGCGCTGCCCACCGAGACCCAGTGGTCGGAACTCTGCGCCGACGCGAACATCGACCTGGCCGCGATGTCGCGCACCGAGACAGCTCTGGTCTCGACCCAGGAGGTCGGCTATTCGGAACCGAACAAGTATGGGATTTTCGACGCGCTGGGAAATGTTTGGGAATGGTGCTCGGACACGGACCCCCAGGGCAACCACAGTCTGCGCGGCGGCAGTTGGCTGAGTTCACCCGATAATTTCCCCAACGCCGATACCCGCAACACCGCGGCTCCCAAATACACGGACCGTTTCACCGGCTTCCGTGTGGTCCTGCTTCCGGATTAATGGCAAAGCCAAGGCGCGGCGGGCGGATGAATCAGGAAGGATAGACGAAAAGGGCGAGGCCGATGAGTAAAAGGCCAAAAGCAACGCCGGGCCAGGAAAGGAGGCGGAGCCGTTCGGGAGTGTGGGTCGCGAAATCGATAAAATTGCGCCACAGATGCGGGCTGTAGACGAGAATCATGCCCTTAATGACCCAGATATAAGCCAGGATGGTCATCACAAAACGGGCGGGCGTCGGCACGAGAAAAGCGGAATCGAGGATGACGGCGGCGGCGAGCAGCAAGAGACAGCCGAAGCCGCGCGCCGCGAGAAAACCGGGAACAAAGATGACGGTCAGCACGCCCGCAACGGCCCAGACAGTCATGAGGCCCGTGCGCATGCCGGAGAGTTCTCCAAGATCCATTAGGCCGGTGAGAGCCGTGAACCAAAGAGTGGCCGCGAGCATGAGAACGACGCCGAGGGGATAGTTGCGCGGAAGAGTTTTCATGACTGCGGCGGCCCGGACGGGCGCGAGTGCGGACGGCAGATGACCGAAAGTCATCAAAAGACCGACGATAATAGTCACGAACTTGAGTGTAATGTAGGTGGGATAAGTCATAAGCCTTCGGGCGGTCTACCGCCATTTCCGCGAAAGTCCGCAAGCATGCCCGTTTCGGCAGGTGATGTAAATAGCGGTTGGAGAGCAGGCCATGGTCAAACTTACTGCCGATGCGATTGAGCAGTTGGCAGAATAAAAAACGCGGCGGGGATTTCTCCCGCGCCGCGCTTTTCATTCCAATGGCAGAGCTTAGAACCTATTTCTAGGACTTGCTCTTTTTGCTTTCGCCGGGACGATAGTCCTCCTCGGCGCGATCGAACGCGGCTTCCATCGATCCAAGTTCTTCGCCGGGCTTAAGCGCCTCGTAATTTTCCTTTTCGCGCTCAAGCTGCTCGGCGGTGTAGTCGGCGGCTTTGATGGAGAGACCGATCCGGCGCTCGGCTTTGTCGACTTTGATGACCCGCGCGGAGACTTCCTGGCCGATTTTGAGGACTTCCTTCACTTTCTCGACGCGATCATTGCTGATTTGCGAGATATGAACGAGGCCGTCGATTTCATCGGCAAGCTGGATAAAGGCGCCAAAGCTGGCCACCTTGCCAACTTTGCCGGTGACCAAATCACCGATCTTGTAGCGCTCCTCGATGGTTTTCCACGGATCGTCGCTCAGATGCTTCAAGCTGAGCGAAATGCGCTGGTTGGCCTTGTCGATCTCGAGCACCTCGGCTTCGATTTCATCCCCTTTCTTGAGCATTTCGGAAGGATGGTTGATTTTGCGGGTCCAGGAGAGATCGGAGACGTGAATCATCCCGTCGATGCCTTCCTCGAGCTCCACAAACGCGCCATAGGCCGTGAGATTACGCACTTTGCCTTTGACGCGGGTGCCGGTGGGATATTTGCTGGTAACGATCTCCCACGGATTGGTGTCGAGCTGGCGCACGCTGAGGGAGACTTTCTGGTCTTCCTTGCTGACGCCAAGAACAACCGCCTCGATTTCCTGGCCCTGGCTGAGCACGTCGGCGGGACGCGCGATGCGCTTGGTCCAGGAAAGCTCCGAAACGTGGACGAGTCCCTCGACGCCCGGTTCCAGTTCCACAAACGCGCCATAGGGGACAAGATTGGTGATCTTGCCCTTGACCTTGAGATTGACAGGATATTTCTCGGCGATCTGATCCCACGGATTCGCTGTCTTTTGTTTGAGACCGAGGGAAACCCGCTCTTTTTCACGGTCGATGTCAAGCACGAGCACTTCAACTTCCTGGCCAACCTTAAGCATCTCGCCGGGATGGTTCAACCGGCTCCAGCTCATATCGGTGATGTGCAGCAGGCCATCCAAGCCGTCGAGGTCGATGAAAGCGCCGAAGTCGGTGATATTTTTGACCGTTCCCTTGACCAGTCCACCTTTCTCGATGCCGCCGAGGAGCTTGGAGCGTTTTTCGGCCCGCTCCGCCTCGATCAATTCACGGCGCGAAAGGACGACGTTTTTGCGTTCTTCGTTGAGTTTGACGATCTTGCACTCAAGAGTCTTGCCTTCGTAAATGCGCAGGTCTTTGGGCGCAACAATATCGACTTGCGAACCGGGCAGGAACGCCTCGACGCCGACATTCAGCATGAGGCCCCCTTTGACCACCGCCTTGACTTTGCCGCTGATCAGACCGCCTTCGTTGAAAATTTTGACGATTTTTTCCCAGTTTTGTTTCTGGGCCGCCTTTTCCTTGGAGAGGACAACCATGCCCTCGTCATTCTCGAGGCGCTCGAGAAGGACTTCGATCTCACTGCCCACCTCGACCGGCTCGTTTTCTTCAAACTCGCTCAGGCTAATCACGCCTTCGGACTTGTAGCCGATGTCGATCAGAACTTCGTTGGGACGTTTTTGGAGGACTCGTCCTTTGACGATACTGCCTTCGGCAAATGAACGCATCGATTTGCCTAACAATTCTTGCATGGTTGAACTCATAGGATTTTAAAGCCGCGCGCCGAACACTTGCCGGCCGCGATTCGGATAAACTAGACCGTTCTTTCCGCCAGTCTTAAAGACAACAAAACCGCCTTAACCTGGGCGGATCAGGGTTAAAAGGTTGCCTTTCGCGCCGCCCGGCCAATGCCGGGCTATCAAGCGTCTCCCTCAATAGAGCAGGGTGAACGAAGATTGGCAAGAGCTAATCGAGCCGGCAGTAAAGGCGCCCCCTTGTTTTTGGCCCGGGCGCGACGATATTGACCCCTATGGGGCAAAAACCGTTCAGCCCAAAAACGGTGGGAATCATGGCCGGCGGGATGGCAGTGGCCGGCGTTTTATTGTTATCCGGCGCGGCGGCCTGTTCCCTGATTCTGCTTTCCGCGGGAGACAGACCGCCGCCGCGGGAGGCGCATCCGGCGGAGATATCGGAAGTATGGGATTCGAGATTTGCCGAGAGGCCGCAATTGCCCGATGACATGCGCGAGGTGGCCGTGTCCGCGGCTTACCATTTCAAAAAGCACGAATACGAGGAAGCCGCGGCCTGCTACCAAAAAATTCTCGGCAAATATCCGAACTCTCTTTACGCGTGGAGCAATCTGGGCGTGGTCCGCTTTCAACAACAGGATTATGACGGCGCGCGGATGGCGCTGGAAAAAGCAATTTCATTCTCTCCCAATGACGCCTTTTCCTATTCAAACTTGGGCCTGACTTATTACGGACTGGGGCAATACGGCAACGCCATCTTTGAGCTGGAAAAGGCGGTGCGGCTCGATCCCTATGACGCGAAGAGCTGGAATTTTCTCGGCTGTTCCTACGCGCAACAAGGGGATCGGCGAAAAGCGGAGCAATATCTAAAAAAGGCCATCTCACTCGACCGGAAATTGGGCGACGCCTATTTTAACCTGGCTTTGGTCTACGCGAACGCCGACCCACCGGACCTGACGCAAGCGAAGACTTATTACCGGCAGGCCCTCGTTTTGAATACCGCGCGGGATCCCCAGCTGGACCAATTGATTGCGCACGGCCCGAAAACGGACTGACGCCGGTTCCTTTGCGCTTGAATATCGCCGCCGCCGGGCAATGCTCGGGAATTAAACCGGAGGCAAAATGAGTCTCGAGCTAAATGTGAAAGAGGTGGGTGGAACGGCGGTGAAGTCATCGCTGGGTCTGATGCATGAGTTCAGGGAATTTATTTCCCGCGGCAATGTGGTCGATCTCGCCGTCGGCGTCATCATCGGCGGCGCCTTCGGGCAAATCACCACTTCGCTGGTGAAAGACGTGGTGATGCCGCCCATTGGTTATCTCACGAGCGGAATCAATTTTTCCTCGATCAAGTTTGTGATCCAGCCCCAGATTCTGGGACCCGGCGGCAAGGAGATCAAACCGGAAGTGGCCATCGCCTATGGCGACTTTATCAACACCGTGA
>Ga0335072_10014360_pt1 | contig 11252 bp, 10 predicted proteins | sample Lox_Sample_21_FD_206725 | JGI IMG/M metagenome (GOLD analysis project Ga0335072, IMG submission 206725) | Soil microbial communities from Loxahatchee National Wildlife Refuge, Florida, United States - Lox_Sample_2.1 | ecosystem: Environmental > Terrestrial > Soil > Wetlands | place: USA...
CACCGCGGCCGCATCCATCTTTTTTGCCTATATCGGATTTGACGCCGTATCCACCGCGGCGCAGGAAGCGAAACGACCGCAGCGCGACATGCCCATCGGCATCCTGGGCTCGCTGGTCGTGTGCACCATCCTGTATATCCTGGTCTCGCTGGTCCTGACCGGCCTGGTCAGCTACAAGACCCTGAATGTTTCCGCGCCGGTCGCGCTGGCGATCGACGCCACCGGCGTGAGCTGGGGCGCGCTGCTGGTCAAGGTCGGCGCGGTCTTCGGCCTGGCCACTGTCATGCTTGTCATGCTGCTTGGCCAGTCGCGCGTGTTCTACTCGATGTCGAAGGACGGTCTGCTGCCCAAGTGGGCCTCCGATGTTCATCCCAAATTCCGCACGCCCTGGATCACGACCATCGTTTTCGGCGCCTTCGCTGGAATCATGCCCGCCTTCTTCAACATTGATGTGCTGTCGGAACTCGTCAACATCGGCACACTGCTGGCCTTTACCATTGTCTCGGCGGGCGTGTGGGTGCTGCGCGTGCGTCATCCTGAGATGGAGCGCCCCTTCAAAACGCCGCTCGTTCCGCTCGTGCCCATCCTCGGCATTGTTTCGGCGGTCTACCTGATGACGAACCTCATGCTCTTCACCTGGGCGGTAATGCTCATCTGGCTCGCGATCGGCCTCGTCATTTACTTCACTTACTCGGTGCGCCACAGCAAGGTGCAGGCGCTGCCGGCAGCTGCCGACGGCGACTAAACCGCGTTCTCGCCCAGTCAAATCCGATTGGCGGAGCATCCATACGCGAACCTCCGGCATCTCATCGGAGCGGGGGAGTTCTGCCGAGGGGTCGGCGCTGCGCTCATCTGCAAGGGTGGGACGTATGAAGACTGTGGATATTCGGGATGTGGCGGCTAACCTTGACCGCCTCATCGAGCAAGCTGAGAAGGGCAAGCCGTTCGCCATTTCCATCGATGGCAAGCCGCTGGTGAAGGTTTCCCACATCTCCAGGAAAGAGCTGGACAAGCTTCCGGCGATCGACGATGAGGAATCGTCCGGCGGGCAGGAACTCGCTTCTTACGCCGGGACCGCAGGGAACCGCCATTCGGAGCCCCGTCGCACTGGAATTTGGAACAACTGGCTCGCGGCCCGCGGGTAAACAGCTTTGTGCTGTCCGCGGCCCGCGGCTGAGTCGCCGCGCAGCTGCTTTCAGGCCGCGGTCTTCGCGCACAGCTTATCGAACGCGCGAATAAGCTCGCTTGCGATCTGTTGGGCAGTCGCCTGCTCGATGATGAATCGCTGCATGAGGTAGACGAGCTTGCCGTCGCGCAGGATGGCAACTGCCGGAGAGGTCGGCGGATTGCCTTCAAAGTAGCCGCGCGCGCGCTCCGTGGCCTCGCGGTCCTGTCCGGCAAAAACTGTAATCCTGTGGTCCGGCGGGTTGGCGGTGTTGGCCAGCGCCAGGCGCACGCCGGGCCGCATTTTGCCTGCCGCGCATCCGCAGATCGAATTCACCACAAGCAGCGTCGTGCCGGGGCGGGCCAGCGCCGCGTCCACCTCTTCCGCGCTGCGCGTCTCTTCGATGCCCGCGCGCACAAGTTCCTCGCGCATCGGGATCACCATCAGCTCTGGATACATTCCTATCGCCTCCGAAAGGGAAAGCCGTTCTTCACTATTTTAACCGAATGCGAATTCCTGTCGCGAAACCGGGATTGGCCGGGGCGGCGGCGCATCCGTTCCCGGCGGGAACGAGTTCCGTCGTGTTGTAGCCTTGACTCAATGCTGATCGCGGAAAATCAGCCGCTTGCGCCGCTTACCACCTTCGGCATCGGCGGTCCGGCGCGGTGGTTCGTGGAGGCGACCACGGAAGGCGAAATCGTCGAAGCCGTCTCCTGGGCGCATTCCCGCGATATCCCTCTTTTCATTCTCGGCGGCGGCAGTAACCTTCTGGTTTCCGACGACGGATTCGATGGCCTCGTGGTGCGGATCGCGCTGGCGGGAATGGCCGTGGAAAACCTGGATGGCGAACCGGGATCGAGAATCTATCGATGCGGCGCCGGAGAAAACTGGGACGCGTTCGTCGAGCGTGCAGCCGGTGACCAATGCGCCGGCATCGAATGCCTCGCCGGCATACCCGGCACCGTGGGTGGAACTCCCGTGCAGAACGTGGGCGCTTACGGGCAGGAAGTCGCCTCAACGATCGTGCGGGTCCGTGCGTTCGACCGCGGCGAGGGAAGCTTCGTCGAATTCTCAGCCGAGGAGTGCCACTTCGCCTATCGCCGCAGCCGCTTCAACTCCAACGACCGTGGCCGTTTTGTGGTGACTCGCGTCGATTTCCGCCTTACTCCCAATGCGGTTCCGACACTTCGCTACGCCGATGTGCGACATGCCTTCGCACCCGGCTCTTCCCCCACGCTGCGCGAAGTCGCCGCCGCCGTTCGCCGCATTCGCCAGTCGAAAGGCATGTTGCTGGTCGACGGCGATCCGGACTGCCGCAGCGCCGGAAGCTTCTTCAAAAACCCAGTCGTCTCCGCATCGCTGGCCGAGCATATTGCAGCGTCGACAGCAAAGGAGCTTCCGCGCTACCCCGCCGGGCCTGGGCCCGAACATGCCGGGAAGGTCAAACTGCCCGCCGCATGGCTCATCGAGCAGGCCGGATTCGGCAAGGGCTACACGCGCGGCGCGGCCGCTATCTCCACGCGCCATACACTGGCTCTGGTCAATCGCGCCGGGGCAACGTCAGAGGAAATCCTCTCGCTTGCCAATGAAATCCGCGCTGCGATTGAATCGCGTTTTGCCATCTCATTGGAAATTGAGCCCATCCTCGTGGGGTTCAAGAGCAATGTGGGGTTCACGAGCAATTCCTGAGTGAGCGTGCCCCGTTGCATTTCGTTGCACCTACCGACTCGCTGTCCGTCGCAGAGGCTTGAGTGCATCTGCTTCGCGGTACTGCGGTTCAGCAATTGCTGCCCTGCCGTACTCCAATTCTTTTGAGGCATGTGGAGTGGTATTCATCGGGGGTGCTTTGCTGAGGGAAAATCCGCGTGGCGATTTCGCCTTGCCATACACCAACTGGAGAAGCGCTACCGCCCGACTGCCTGCACCACCATGGTTACACGGCTGACTGCAAGACCTCGCGTGCGGGATTCCGGCCCTCGCTTTCCGGCAAACTACGCGAGCGAAGGAACGCTGTGCAGTCCGCCGCCATCAAGGGCCGGCTGAACAGGAAGCCCTGCATTTCTTCACACTTCAATTTCAGCAGGAGGTCGCGTTGCTGCGCTGTCTCCACGCCCTCAGCAATGCACGCGAAATTGAGGTTATTGCCGAGATCGAGGATCGTCTTCACCACCGCTGCCCCCGATGGTTGCGAAACGATATCGCGCACGAAGGCCTGATCCACTTTGATGCGGTCAATGGGAAACCGCCGCAAATAGGAGAGCGAACACCATCCGGTGCCAAAATCGTCGAGCAGAAGTCCTACGCCCAGTCTTTTCAGATCTTGCATGATCTGCCGTGTTTCCTCAGAGTCACAGAGCAACTGGCTCTCCGTCAGCTCGAGTTCGAGCCATTTGCTGTCGAGTCCGGTCTCTCGCAATACCTGCGCCACCGACTCAACAATATTGCCTTGGTAGAACTGCTTCGGCGATACGTTCACGGCAAGTCGTATGGGCGGAATACCTTGTTGTTGCCACGTCGCGGCTTGGCGGCATGCGCTCTTCAATACCCACCGCCCAACTTCGTCTATAAGCCCCATTTCTTCCAGCTGCGGAATGAACTGGTTTGGCGAGATGATGCCCAGCTCCGGATGGCGCCAGCGTAGCAGCGCTTCAACCGCCACCACCTTTCCCGAACTGGCGGCGACAATGGGCTGGTACTGGAGCACGAATTCGTCTCTCGCACACGCGGTAGTGAGGTCGTGTTCGAGCTTGTGCTGACGGCGCGCCACTCGGTCGAACTCCGATCGGAAGAAGCAATGGGTCGCACGCCCTCTCCGCTGTGCCTCCTTCAGCGCTGCCCCCGCGAACCGCAACAGTGTGGGAACGTCTTCGGCATTGACTGGGAACTGGCTGATTCCGATGTTCGCACTGACAAGTAATTCCTGTTCGCCGACCAGGAATGGCTCATCAAAGACCTGGAGGAGCTTTTGCGCCATTTGCCCGAGGTCGACGTCATGGCGCAATCCCGGAACACAAATAATGAAATCGTCGCCGCACAGGCGGGCCAGCGTGTCGCCCGCCTTCAGCTGTTCGCGGAGCCGTTCTGAGGCGGCGCGCAACAGTGCGTCTCCGATACTGTAGCCATAGGATTCATTCACCGTCCTGAATCGATCGAGATCGAGCGCGATAATGCCCACTCGATTGTGGTTGCGCCGGGCAAACGCGAACGCTTGCGACATGCGATCCTCGAGCAGTTTGCGATTGGGCAGCCCGGTTAATGCATCATGCATTGCCAGATCGTCCAGCTGGATCTGGGCGGCCCTGCGATATGTGATATCGCGCGCGATTCCCATTGTGCCGACGATGGTTCCGGTCGTGTCCTTCAGCGGCACTTTCGTCGCCTGTACCCACACCTCTTTCCCGTTTTGCAGACGCACCTTTTTCTCGCTTCCGAGGAGCGGCCGGCCAGTCCGGAGGATCTCCAGATCCTCTGCCCTGGCCTCTTCCGCTTGCCCGGAATAGGAGAAACTGAACACTTCCGCTTGGCCGATGTGTTTTGAGTCGTCCACGCCGCAGGTATTCGCCATGGCTCGGTTGATCCGCAGCAACTGCCCGTCTCGATTCTTGAAATAGACGCTGTCGGGAATATGGTCAAGGAGCGTGTTCAGCAGGATTCCATCGATCGGATCCTGCTTCGTCGCCGTGGCTGTGGAACGCAATACCCGCGCATCGAACACCAGCAGACTACCGGCGCCGGCGCCCAGCGCCATGATCGTGTACACATTACCGTGCGAAATTGTGCTGTGGAAGACGGGCGTGAAAGCTGTGATCAAAATGCCGGCGGCCGCTCCACAAAGAATGCATATAAGGTAGGCGACGATCCGGGGTTGCTGCTTCTCGCGCATAATGCCCTCTCTCGCCCACGCGAGTTCAGAGATGACAACGGCACCGTCATGCGCCGAACGAGTGCAAATCGCATAATCGGCCAGCTGGGAAAAAACGGGAAGTTACCGAAGCTTATCCATCGCACCGGCGTACATCTATCTAGAAATCTCGCCGCCTGGGCTTTATTCCCTGCGATTTCAGGCCGGAAAGCACCGGGAGTACAAGGCTGGCGGCGCTGAAGCAGGTTGGAATGCTCTAAGGTTTAACATTGGCTTTCTTGCCTAGCTGTGATCTAAGTCACGCAGTGGAGGATTTTCCCGGTACGAATGGGTCATGCCAGCGCTGGCGCAAGTGGGTCATGCAGAGATTCCCGGCAGCCGCGCCACGTAATTCGAAGCGCCGCGAAAGTATTCGAGATCCTCGTAATAGGCGCGAATGCGCACTACGCCGCCGCTGGGCAGCACGCGATAGATTTCGAACCCGTAGCCGGTCAGAAGGTCCCAGAAATCGCGGAAAAATGTGCGGCTGTTGATATTGCCCGATCCGAACTCGAACGACAGCGCGGCGATGGCGCGCCGGCCCAGCGTGCCGCTTGCACCCTTCAGCGCCAGCAACTCCGCGCCTTCGATGTCTAACTTGGCGAAGTCCACGAAGTCGATTTTGAGTTCCGCCATCACCTCGTCGATTGTGTACACATCGACCGTGATCTGCCGCTGCGCCATGGCCGTGAAGAACGTCTCAGTCCGTTGATAAAGCGACGCGGCCTGCCAGCCTGGCAAGCCCACAAAGAACGGCTGCGTTCCGCGCCTGTCGCCGGCGCCGCCGGCCACGATGATTTGCCCCGGGAGTTTAAGGCCATGCAGAGTTTCGACGCATTCCGGCTGTGGCTCGAAGAGCACAAGCTTCTGCGCCGCCGGAAAATGCCTGGCCATGCCGATGGACCATTGTCCGTAGTTGGCGCCCACGTCGAGCAGGACCGGGTTGTGCCGGGGGATACACCGCGCCGCCGCATGGACTTCCGCGTCCAGGTCCCACCCTGAGCCGGCGCCTTTGCCCTGGAGCATTGCCGAACCCATCTCGCTATAGCGCGCAAGGCCGTCCATGCGCAGCGCATGGATGGCCGACGAAAGGATGGGAATGACCGACTTCGCAATCCCACTCATACGTGTGGAACGAAACGATGTCACGCCGACCTCCAATCGCCCTCGGTGGCATTGGAATTGGGTTGATTGTGCCACGATCCTGCAGACTTGTCGCCGTTGCTTCTGCATTGCGCGAAGCCCGTTGTGTTTTAGGGCGCGCGCCGGCGCAGCGCCGCGAGTGCCGGGCGGTCTACGCTCCTCCGATTCGCGCCACTAGCCGCTCGCATTCGGCGGCCAGCACGCGCGCGGCCGGCCCCAGCCCGGCCAGTCTCCCATCGCGCAGGAGCGCGACTTCGGCACGCGTAGCCAAGGCATCGGTCGCGTCGTGCGTGGCCATCACGGTCTGCACATTGTGCGCCTGGAGCCAAACCTGCAAGCGCGCAAGCAGGGTGTCGCAGGCGGTCCCATCGAGAGCGGAAAACGGCTCATCGAGGAGCAGCAGCCGCGGCATCGGAGCGAGTGCCCGCGCCAGAGCCACCCGCTGCGCCTCGCCGCCTGAAAGACTCTGGGGGCGCCGGTCGATCAGCTCCTGTGCGCCGGTCAACGCCAGCATCTGCTCCACCCGTTCGGCATGCGCCTTGCGATCCAGTCCGGAAATTCCGTACGCTCAGGTGAGGGAACAGCGCAGGCTGTTGCGACACCATGGCAAGCCCTCGCCGCCCCGGCTTTTCCTTCACGCCCGTGGCGCTGTCGGCCAGTATGCGCCCGTCGAGGGCAATGCGGCAGTTCTTTCCCGCCGCCAGCCCCGCCAGCATACGCAGCAGCGTGGTCTTACCCGAGCCTGACGGGCCGAAGAGAATGGTCCAGCTGGCATGGAAGGTGCAATCCACCTTGAGATGGAAGCTGCCGCGGCGGGCATCGATGGCGATCTCAAGCACGGCGTTCTCCCCGTGACCATCCGCTTGCATAAATCGCCGCCAGAGCAGCCGCGCTCATCGCCAGCAGCAGGGCTGCGGTTCGCGTTGCCGCCGCATAATCGAAGTTCTCAACCTGGTCGTAGAGCGCGATGGAAAGCGTACGTGTCGAGCCGGGAATATCGCCGCCCAGCATCAACACCACGCCGAACTCGCCCACCGTGTGCAGGAAACTCAGCACCGCCGCGGCCAGCAGGGAACGCCGCGCCAGGGGAGCCAGGATGGAGAGCACAATCCGCGCCGGACCCGCTCCCAGCAGACGGGCCGCATCCAGCAGAGCCGGGTCAATTGCGCCGAAGCCGGCCGCCAGCGGCTGCACCGCGAAAGGGAAGCTGTAGATCACGGAGCCGACGACGAGCCCTGAAAACGAGAATGCCAGCGGATGCCCGACGAGCGCGACTATTCCGCGTCCGAACGCGGTCCGCGGGCCCAACAGCACCAGCAGGAAGAATCCCAGCACGGTGGGCGGGAGCACAAGGGGCAAAGCGGTCAGGGTCTCGATGGCCGTCAGCCACCGGCTGCGACCCAGCACCAGCAGCGCGGCGAGAGGCACCGCGACGACGATCAGGATCGCCGTGGTGACAGAGGCCAGCCGCAATGTCAGGAACAACGCCTGCCAATCCATGTAGAACCGAGTTTAATCGAGCGCGCCGGATCGACTTCGAGTCACGCCCCGGAAGGATTCGCGCCCGGGCACTCCAACCGCCGGCTCACTTCGCCGGCATCAGACCGCTCTTCTCAAGCTGCGCCTGCACCGGCGCTGACAGGATGTAGTCCAGCAGCTTGTGCACCGCCGCGCGCTGGGACGTCTTGCTCACGATCACCACACCCTGCTCGATCGCCGGATAGAGATCGCGCGGCACCACAAAGTAGGTACCGCTAGCTGTCATTCGCGGCGTCACTGCCGAGGTAAGCGAGATCAGCCCTGCGTCGGCGTTCCCCGAGTCAGCATACTGCGCGGCCTGCGCGATATTCCCAGCGGTGACGATCTTGGCCTTCAGGTCGCCGTAAAGATTCAGTTTCGTCAGCGCCGCGACCGCCGCCCGTCCGTACGGCGCGCGATCCGGATTGGCGATGGCCAGCCGTTTCAGTTCCTGGCTCTTCAAAAGATCGAGCGAAGGCGGCAGGTGCGAGTCTTTACGCGTCCACAGCACCAGCGTCCCCCGGGCATAGAGGATCGGCGTCGAAGAATCGGGGCTGCCCGCCGCGTCGGCCAGCCCAGCATCGATCAGCCGCTTGGGGAACGCCATATCGGCTGAAAAGAACACGTCGAACGGTGCGCCGTTCTGGATCTGCGTGGCCAGCACCGCCGACGATTTGAAGGTTGCTTCGGCCTGAATCCCGGTTTCGCGTTTGAATTGGTCCAGAATCGGCGGCAGCACCGGTTCCAGATCCGCTGCAGCGGCGATGCGGATCGAAGGCTGCGCGGCCGCACTGCTTCCCGCCCAGGCGAGGAGGAAGGCCAGCGCCGTGGCCCACGCGGGAGGGCCCACGCTGCGGATGGACCGCGAAGCCGCCTGCACGATTCCGAATGCGCAAACCGTACTGAACCGATCGAAGCGAGCAATCCGTTTCATGCTGGTAGGCTAACATCAGCGATGAGCGACAATCTGCACCAGCTGCGCTGTTTCGGCTGCGGGACCCGTATCTCCGGCGCCGAGGCTGCGGCGGACTTCCGCTGCGCCCAGTGTGGGGACCTCTTCGAAGTCGAGTATCCCGGCTGGCTTGAGCGTACCGGCTTCGACCGTCCCAATCCCGGCGCGCTGAAGTGGCTGTGGCGCGAGCGCCGATGCTCATCGGAGGCTCTGGACCACTCCGGCGTTTGGCGATTCCGCGAATTGCTGCCCATCCTTGAGAACTTCGGCAACGCCGTGACCTTGCGCGAAGGCAACACGCCGCTTTACCATCTGCCGCGCGCCGCCCGCGCACTGGGCATCGATCAGCTGTTCGCCAAGCACCAGGGCATGAATCCGACCGGCTCCTTCAAAGACACGGGTATGACCGCTGCCCTCAGCGTGGCCCGGGAACGGGGATTCGAGTGGGTTGCCTGCGCCTCCACCGGCAACACATCGGCCGCCATGGCTGCCTACGCCGCGCGCGCGGGCATGCGCAGCCTTGTGCTCATCCCCGAGGGCAAGATCGCGTGGGGCAAACTCTCGCAGGCCATGGATTACGGCGCGGTCACCTGCCAGCTCCAGACCGACTTTGACGGGTGCGTGCGCGTGCTGGCCGAAATCGTGCGCTCGTCGCCGGTTTACCTTCTCAACTCTGTCAATCCGTATCGTCTGGAGGGCCAGAAGACGCCGGCCCTCGAAATCGCCGAGGCATTCGATTGGAACGTCCCCGACCATCTGATTGTGCCGGGCGGTAACCTGGCCAACAGCTCCGCACTCGGCAAGGGTTTTCGTGAGCTTAAGGAGCTCGGCCTGGTTGCGCGGATGCCGCGCATCTCGGTGATTCAGGCGGCCGGGGCCAACCCCCTCGTGCGAAGCCTGGCTGAGAGCTTCGGCGCATCGCTCGAACCGGTTCAGGCCAACACGCGCGCCTCGGCCATCCAGATCGGCAATCCGGCGTCCTGGCGCAAGGCCGTTCGCGTCCTACAAGACACGAACGGCTGGTGCATCGATGTCACCGAGGCGGAGATCGCCATCGCCAAGGCCGAGCTTGGACAGGAAGGCCTGGGCTGCGAGCCCGCATCCGCAGTCAGCTTGGCCGGCCTGAAGAAACTGCACGCCCGCGGCAACGTTGCATCCGGCGACTCGGTCGTCCTCGTCCTCACTGGCCACACGCTCAAAGACGCCGACTATACCATCGACTTCCATCGCGGCACGCTTCTTACCGAGGAGGAAAGAGCCGGTGCGGAGGATTTAGTCGCGTCGCTCCGGCGCAACGCGCTCACCGTCGAGGCCTCAGCGGCGGCTGTTCTGGCGGCGGTAAAGGGCCTTTGCGCATGACCGGCCCGGCCTCACCAGAGGCTCCTTTCCGCCTGCGGCTGCCGGCGACCTCGGCGAATCTCGGCCCCGCGTTTGACGCCGCCGCCATCGCCCTTGACCGCTATCTCGAAATCGAAGCCGCCCCGGCACCGGCGTTTTCCATCGCTTGCACGGGACGCGATTGCGACCGCTGTTCCACGCTTGAAGACAATCTCATCATCGAAACGTACAAGACGCTCCTGGCGGAGGAGGGCCAGGAGCCGGATCCGCTCACCATCACGATGGCCAACGCCATCCCGCTCGGCATGGGCTTGGGGTCCTCGGCCGCCAGCCGCTTAGCCGCCGTCGCACTGGCCGCACAGTTCGGCAGGCTGGGCTGGACGGCGGAACGCATTCTGGAAAAGGCATGCGCGCTGGAGGGGCATCCCGATAACGCCGCGGCGTGCTGGCTGGGCGGATTCGTCATGGCCGCCAGCGACGGGGCCGCGATCCTCGCCTCGCGGGTCGTTCCGCCCGTCGACTGGCAGGCCATCGTCGTGATTCCGCGGGAGCCACTGGCAACCAGCAAAGCGCGCGCCGCGCTCCCTGCGAGCTACGCCCTGTCGGATGTCGTCGCCAACATCCAGTCGGCCGGTCTGCTCGGCCTCGCTTTCGCCCAGGGCAGGGCAGACCTGCTCCACATCGCGATGAGCGACCGCATCCACCAGCCTTGGCGCGCCCCCATTTGCCCACTGCTCGACCCGCTGTTGCCGCTGGCGGGCCGCAACGGCATTCTCGGCGTGGCGCTCAGCGGCGCGGGCCCGGCGGTCCTGGTCATTGTCGAAGCCGCGACGGCACTGGAACCCGCCACAGCAGCCATTCGCCAAGCTCTGCCCGCCAAGGAGACGGCGGAATTGCTCGTCTGCCGGTTTGAAACGCGCGGCGCCAGCCACGAATCGCCCTGACAGATTTGTTGGATTCGCGCCTGACCCGAGATTTGGTGCAGCATCCCGCTTGGGAGGGAATCTGATCGGTTTTTGCACCAAAAATGTTATTCCTTGGTCAAAGCGAAGCCGCTAAATCGTTTATCTTTTGTAAAATACCCAATCTTTGATTACTCCCCGGATTACCTAAGATTCCTTGCCTTTGAACTTCCAAACACATACAGTGACGGCGTGGGCAGTTCTGGGGGAGGGCTGCTCTAGCGCCCGCGATCCATATCAGGATCCGGGCGCTTCTATTTTGCCCGCATCCAT
>Ga0335072_10014362_pt1 | contig 11251 bp, 12 predicted proteins | sample Lox_Sample_21_FD_206725 | JGI IMG/M metagenome (GOLD analysis project Ga0335072, IMG submission 206725) | Soil microbial communities from Loxahatchee National Wildlife Refuge, Florida, United States - Lox_Sample_2.1 | ecosystem: Environmental > Terrestrial > Soil > Wetlands | place: USA...
CGGATCGTCCGCACCAACTCCGGCGGCCAGCGGCGCCGACTCGAAGTCGCTCTGGGGATTCTGCATCGCCCCCAGGTGCTGTTCCTCGACGAGCCCACCACCGGACTCGACCCGCAGAATCGCGCCAACCTGTGGAACCAGGTCAGGCAACTGCGGGACAGCGGCACCACGGTGTTCCTCACGACTCACTACCTGGACGAGGCGGACCAGCTGAGCGACCGGCTCGCCATCATCGACCGCGGGCGCGTTATCGCCGAGGGCACGCCAGCGCAGCTGAAACAGCGGTACTCCGGCGACACGATCTCGATAACGCCAGCCGGGCCGCCTGACAGCCTTGAGTCACTGGAGCGCGAACTGGCAGGCATTCCACTGGTCCGCAGCACGCGAATCGAGGACGGCAGCATCCGCCTTGCTGTCACTGACGCCACCCGGTCGATGGCAGCAGTCTTCGCCGTGCTGGCCGGGACCGGCATCTCAGTCCGGGCAGCCGCGCTCGCCCAGCCGTCGCTCGACGATGTGTTCCTGCACGAGACCGGCCGGTCGCTCCGGGACGCGGGCGAACCGGCCGGCGGGCCGGCAACCGAGCAGCAAGCAGGAGAGCAGGTGGCGGCATGACGTTCGCGCTGCAATCCGGGCTGTTCTTCCGTCGCAAGTGGCTGGAGACACTGCGCCAGCCAGTGTGGATCATCACCGGGCTCAGCACTCCGCTGCTGTACCTGGCGCTGTTCGAGCCGCTACTCCGGTCCGTCGCGGGCGGCCCCAGCCTGCCAGCCGGGCACGTCCTGGATGTGTTCGTGCCAGGGATTCTGGCCCTGGTGGCCTTCGGCGCCGGCATGGGCGCCGGGTGGGTTGTCATCTGGGAGCTGGACTCGGGCGTGATCGAGCGGCTCCGGGTCACTCCGGCGAGCCGATTCGCGCTCCTGCTCGGCACGGTACTGCGCGACGTGGCCATGTTCGTGCTGCCAGGCATCGTAGTGATCGGGATTGCCGTCGGATTCGGGTTCAATGCGCACTGGGCCGGGCTTGCGCTGATGTTCGTCTTGCTTGCCTTGTTCACCGCGGCCTGCTCGGCAACCTCATCCGCGCTGGGAATCCGGCTGAAGCAGATCGGCAGCCTGGCGGCGGTGGTGACCGGCGTACAGCTCCCTCTCACCCTGCTGTCCGGCATCCTGCTGCCGCTGTCGCTGGGACCGGACTGGCTACGTGTCCTTGGTCACCTGAATCCGATGTACTACACCGTCCAGGCTGCCCGCGGCCTAGCGGCCGGGACGATCACGACCACGGCTGTCGGTACCGGGTTCCTCGTGACCGGTGCGGCCGCAGCGCTCGCGATGTGGTGGGGAGTCCGCAGCTACCAGCGGGCGATGACCTGACCGTCCAGGCCAGTGGATGACGTCTAAGGCGTGCGGTCGGCGCGTGCCGCGGTGACCACCACGGTGGCGTAGGTCATCGTGAAGCTGCCGCCGATCGCATCGATGGCGGCCCCGACCTCGGCGAGGACCAGCGCCACCTTGTCGGAGGGGAGCCCCGTGAGGCTGCCGAGAGTGGGCAACTGGTCCAGCCATTCGTCCCGGCTGTAGGTGCGCTCCCAGTCGAACTGCCACTGCTCAGGTTCGCTGAACCCGCCCGCTTCCCGGATCCCGTCGGCGATCTTGGCGAACAGCGGCTGGTAGAGATCCAGGGCCGACCCGCGGGGCTGGTTGCTGCGGTTGAACGGCGAGTCTGGCGCCACCTGGCGGTAGGCCCTGGCGGCGGCGTCCGCCAGCTCTGGCGGTGCCTGGGCCACGTGGTTGAACGGCGCGAGCCGCCCGCCCGGCCGCAGCACCCGGGCCGCCTTGGCCGCTCCGGCAACCGGGTCCACCCAGTGCCAGGCCGTGCCTGCGACGACGGCATCGAACTGCCGGCCGGCCGGCTCCCAGGCTTCGAACGTCGCGACCTCCACCTCGACACCGCTGCGCCGCGCGAAATCCGCCATCCGCGCGTCCGGCTCGACGCCGAGCACCTTGCAGCCGGCCGCCTGGAACTGCCGGGCTGCCGTGCCAGTGCCGGTGCCGACGTCCGCGACATCCGGTCCGGGGCTGGCCTCGATGATCCGCGTCACCATCGCATCCGGATAGGGCGGCCGGGTCCGGTCGTAGCGCTCGGCGTCGACGCCGAATGACTCGGCGACCTGCCGGAACTGATGAGGCTTGAGATCGGAGGGCGGTGATGCGGATCGCTCGGGCTCTATAGTGGGCATGTGCCCACCGTAGTGGGCGCATGCCCATTTGTCGACTGCCCACTTGTCGATGGAGACGGGCTTCGCCCAGAGGAGAAAGGCCGCACCGTGCCAACCGGGGTGCACATCAGCGACGTGCGCGACCAGCTGTTCGACGCCGCCGAGCGCGTCCTGACCAGGGACGGGCCTAACGCCCTCACCAGCCGGGCCGTGACCATGGAGGCAGGCTGCGCCAAGGGTGTCCTGTACCGGCACTTCGATGACTTCGACGCCTTCCTCGCCGAGCTAGTGCTCGATCGCAAAGACCGGATGGACACGCAGGCTGCCGCACTCCGCGAAGCTGCCGGGACCGGCACGATCGCCGATAACCTCACCGGCGCGCTGACCACCTTGTTCAGCTCGGTCGCCGTGGCCATGGTCGCCCTTGTCACGTTCCGGTTCGAGCTGCGCGTCCGGCTGCGCCGAGAGTGGCCAGCGGGCGTTCCCCTCCTGACCGATGCCGTGGCGATGGTCGCGGACTACCTCATCGCGGAGCGCGACCTCGGCCGCATCGCGGCCGGTGCCGACGTCGGCACGCTCGCTCCCACGCTGATCGGTGCCGCGCACCTGCTGTTCGCCGACCGGACCGGCACGCCAGCGAACACTGAAGCCGTCCGCAAGATGGTGATCACGGTACTGGCGGGCGCCATTCAGGACGCTGACCGGGGCTAGTCAGCCCTTGCCCTGCAGGTTGTAACTTACGGTCTGCGCCCGGATCTTGCCGTCGCGGAACACGAACGTGTCGACGCCCTCGACACGGGACCCGGCCGCGTCGGCGGCCCACTCCAGCAGCAGGACGTCATCGGCGAAGGTCTGCTTCTTGAGATCCCAGGCCGCGTCTGGCAGGTCGGCGAGCAGTTCTGCAAACGCTTGCCGGACACCGTCCTTGCCATGCTTCACGCCCGCCGGCGTGATCACTATCGCGTCATCGGCGAAGTCAGTGACGATCTCATCGAGGTCCCCTGCACCTAGCGCCGGGCCGTGATGGGCAAATACTTCCTGCGGCGTGCGCGTCATCCCATTTCTCCTTCCAGGGTGGCAGCGATCGTCTTCTGGTCGCCGGCCCAGCCTGCACAGCGGGCATCTTGATCGCATACCCGTAGCTCGTGTCGATGACCCTGGTGCGGGGGATCCTCGCATGGTCAGGAGAGCCCGGGGTCGCCGACGCCAATAATCGGAGCGATCATGACCAGCGCGGGAACGCCGGTTACCGCCCAGCCGAAACCGAAACTGGCCGGACAAACCGTCGTAGTGATCGGCGGCAGCGCTGGCATCGGGCTCGAGACAGCTCGACGCGCCCGTGCTGAGGGTGCTGCCGTCGTGCTTACCGGCCGCAATCCCAGCCGGCTCGAGCAGGCGGGGGCCGAACTCGGCGCGCAACGCACCGCAGCATTTGACGCCAACGATGCGGCGGCCCTGCGGAAGTTCTTGCAGGACTTGCCAACGCCGATCGACCACGTGATGGTCACGGCCGGCCGTCCGCGCTACGGGCCAATGCTTGAGATGGACGCGTCCCAGGTCCGCCATGCGATCAGCGATCGCGTGGTGCTAGCGCTCGAGCTCGCGCGCCACGCAGCCGTCAAGGTCAGGCCAGCGGGCACGCTGCTGCTCATGGGCGGGACCGGAGCCCGCAGCGTCAGCCCGGGCGTCGGGATCGCAGCCGCCGTCACCGCCGTGCTGCCGCCGTTCACCGCGGCCCTCGCGCTTGAGCTCGCACCGGTGCGCGTCAACCTGATCGCCGCCGGCTTCGTCGATACCGCGCTATCAGCATCGCTGCTGGGAGACCGTATGGAGGAGCGCCGCGATGAGCTGCGAGCAACGCTCCCGATCGGTCGGGTCGTCGGCCCTGCCGACGTCGCGGCACTCGCCATCCACATCATGACAAACACGGCGCTCACCGGCGCTACCTACGACATTGACGGCGGGCAGCAGTTTGTTTCGTAAGGCACGGAGGACGGTGCTCAATTCGGGACGTGCGGGTCGGCCTGCGCCGAAGAACCGGCAGATCTGCTCGGAAGAGCCTTCATCCTCCGAGGCTCAAAGGTGAGACGACCTTGGTGTTGATGTTGCCGGGGCGCCGGAATATCAACAATGAGCCGCCGCACGGAGCTGATCGGGGCGATGACCGCTGCCTTCCAGAAGGAACATGCCTGCAGAAATCACCTCTGACCGCCGCCGCTTTCTCGGCACAGCGGGCGCCGCGGCTGTCGCCATAGCTGCCGCCCAGTTCGGTCTGACAGGCTGCACGAACTCGCCTACGAGCGCTCCTCGGACGGCGGGCGGAGCAGGCGGATCCGCCGGGGCAGCAGGAGTGGCCGCGGCCTCGCCGGGACCGACATCGTTCGGCCCGGTGAAGCAGATAACAGCCGGAGTCCTCAATGCCGGCTACGTCGAGGCGGGCCCGGCCGATGGCCGCCCGGTTGTCCTGATGCACGGCTTCCCTTACGACATCCACAGCTATGTCGAGGTGGCGCCACTACTGGCGGCGGATGGCCACCGCGTGATCGTCCCGTACTTCCGCGGCTATGGCACGACTACCTTCCGGTCAGCCTCGACCCCGCGGAACGTCGATCAGGCAGCGTTCGCTCTCGACGTCCTCGCGCTGATGGACGCCCTCAAGATCGGCGACGCGGTCCTCGCCGGATATGACTGGGGCTCGCGGACCGGTGGCATCATCGCTGCGCTGTGGCCGCACCGGGTCAGGGGACTGGTATCGGTGGGCGGCTACCTGATCACCAACCTGGCCGCGCAGAAGCAGCCGCTCCCTCCTGCCGCCGAGAACGCCTGGTGGTACCAGTACTACTTCGATACGGAACGGGGTGTCCGGGGTCTCACTAAATACCGGCACCAGCTCGGTTTGTTCATCTGGAAATTCAACTCGCCAACCTGGAAATTCTCGCTGGCAACCTATAACCAGACTGCGGCAGCCTTTAACAACCCGGATTACGTCAAGATCGTGATCGGCAATTACCGCTGGCGGCAGGGCCTGTACCCGAGTGAACCCCAGTACGCCAGTATCGAGAGCAAGCTTCAGAAGTCGCCTGCTATCACGGTGCCCACGATCACCATTGACGGCGAGCACGACCCGTTCACGGCTCCGGGCAACGGTGCGTCGTATCGGCACCACTTCACCGGCAAGTACGAGCACCGGAAGCTCGATGTCGGCCACAACGTGCCGCAAGAGGCCCCCGAGGCGTTCGCGCAGGCCGTCGTCGACGTCGGCCGGCTCTTGCGGCGGAGCCGGCGACAGTAGACGCGCGGCACCGCGAGCGCCGGTTGCGGCTAGATCCCGGCTAGATCATGGTGATATCTTGATAGCACCATGCCGATGAAGCCCGGAAGCACCAAGAATCTGCTGCTGCGCCTAGACCCCGAGCTGGCCGGGCGCCTGCAGGCCGTAGCCGATGTCGAGGGCCGCCCGGTCTCCGAAGTCATCCGCGAGGCCATCGCCGCGCTGGTCGAGCAGCGCCGCGGCGACGAGCGGTTCCTGCGGCTGCTGGACGACAACCTGGCGCGGCACCGGCAGGCGCTTGAACTGCTGCGGGACGACCCGCCGTGATCGCGCTGGAGCTCGCCGACCTGGTCTTCATCGCCGGCCGGACGCTCGGGCTGGATACCGGGCAGGTGCTCGATCTGCTCGACGTCGCCGCCGCCGAGCACGCCCTGGCCCAGGCGCGGCCAGCCGGCGACCCGGCCGCCGATGCCGCCGCGCTGCTGCACGCGCTGGTGCGGCAGCGGCCGCTGCGGCGCGGGAACCAGCAGGTCGCGCTGGCAGCCATGCTGCAGTTCCTGGCCCTCAACGGCCAGGACATGGACCCGGCCGTGCCCCTTCTCGTCGCGGCCATGGTCGCCCGGCTTGCGGCCGGTGCGCTCGACACCAAGGACGTCGCGAACTGGCTGGCGCCCCGGCTGCGGCCCAGCGGCCGTATCGCGGCCGGTGTGAAGGAGGCACCAATGCCCGCGGGCATGTTCGAGCGGTTTACCGACCGGGCCAGACGGGTCATCATCCTGGCGCAAGAGGAGGCCAGGGAACTCGGGCACGGCTACGTCGGCACCGAGCATCTTCTGCTTGCCCTGCTCCGTCAGGGCGACGGCGTCGTTGCCCGGGTGCTGGCCGCCCACGGCGCCGACTATGCCCAGGTCCGGGATCGGGTGCTTGGCCTGCTGGCCAGGGCGGGCGAGCAGGCAAGCCCGACGACGCGGATGGTCCGCCTGCCCGTCCCGGCCGGCCTTGCGGACGCCCTCGAGCAGCTCCCCCGGGTGCGGCAGCAGAAGGCGGCTGCGGTCGATGCGGGGGACTTCGAGAGCGCCGCAGCGCTGCGCGAAAGGGAACAACAGCTGCGCGGCGAGATACTCCGGCTGGCGCGCGAGTGGGAAGCCGGAATAGAGGTCCCGGCCGTCATCGCGGAGGAGGACCCGCATTTGTTCCGCGAGCTCGATCGCCTGCGCGACGTGGCCCGCCGACACGGCATCGACCCGGACGGCGGCACCGCACGACCCGCCTGAGACCCAGTCCAGCTGAAACCGCCTGCGGCAGCGGACACGACGCACGGCGAGCGTCGCTTGCGGCTAGATCGAAACAACCGCCGGATGCCTGACGACCTGGCGCATTGTCAGGTAGTACAGGCCGGAGGCGACGATCAGCCCGATGATCCAGGAGATGTCGGCGCCGCCAAGGTGGGCGACCATCGGTCCGGTGTAGAAGGTCGTGGACATGAACGGGATCTCCACGGCAATCCCGATCAGGTAGGAGCCGATCGCCCGCCAGTTGAACTTGCCGTACACCCCAGCCGGGTCGAAGATCGCGTCGATGTCGTATTGCTCTTTGCGGACCAGGTAGAAGTCGACGAGGTTAATCGCCGTCCACGGGATGAGGAAATAAGCCAGAAACAGGATGAAGTTCTGGAAGTTGTTAAGGAAGTTAGCGCTACCGGCAATAGCGACGACGGTGCCCACAACAGCTGAGCCCAGCACGAAGACCAGCCGCGTGCTCTGGCGGACCTGGATCCTGCTCAGCGCCGTGACCGTGGTCGTTGCCACCATGAACATGCCGTAGAGGTTCAGTACGTTCACGGCGATGATGCCGAGAACGATGACGAGCGCAAACAGCCACCCTGTGTGCGAGGGACCGAGCCCGGTGACGAAGGCAGTGGAGCCGCCGTTAAATGCCGAGGCGGCGACTGCGACCGCGATCGACCCGAAGGCCATCATCCAGATGGTGCCGATCACTGAGCCTGCGTAGGTCCACCAGAAGGCGGAGTGCACGGTCGTCTCCCGCGGCAGGTAGCGCGAGTAGTCGGCTACGTAGGGCGCATAGGTGATCTGCCAGGTCGCCGCGATCGCCACTACGAGCAGGAACGTGCCAGCGCCCACGTGCCCGGAGTGCCAGACGGCACTGACGTGGTGCTGTGACAACAAACGATAGGTGAGATAGATAAACCCGAGCGCGCTGATCAGGCTGATCCAGCGCTCGTAGTGGTGGATCAGCCGGTAGCCGTAGACCGCGAGCACAGTACAGACGGCCGCCACGATGATCGTGGCCGGCGTGGTTCCGATGCCCCACCAGGTAGCCAGTGCCGATCCGCCGAGAACAGCGCTGGTCGCGAAGAAGCCAACGTACATCAGCACCACGAGGATGAGCGGCAGGATCGCGCCGTAGAAGCCGAACTGAGCCCGGCTCTGGATCATCTGGGGGATCCCCAGCTTGGGGCCTTGCGCGGAATGGAGTGCCATGAACACGGCGCCGATCAGGTTCCCGATCGCCAGGGCCAGGATGGCCCACGGCAGCGGCAGCCCCACGATGACCCCGAGTGCGCCGGTCACAACGGTGGTGACCTGCATGTTAGCCGCGAACCAGACCGTGAAGAGGCTCCGGACCGACCCATGTCGCTCGCTGTCGGGTACCGGGTCAACGGACCTGCGCTCCACGGCCAATGCGTTATCCATGCTTCCTCCGCTACGTCCAGCCTCACAGGGCGTAGAGCAGATCATGGATGTACAAGGGCATCCGGAGCAAATCGGGCCGTACTGAGGACTGCCACGCCGCAGGCTTCTCTTTCATGAGATCACCTGACACGGTGTGCTCCGTCCGTAACAGGCGGTGCCCGCTATCTAGCGGTGCTGCTTGCTGCCGGGGGACCGGCTGGGTCATCCCGCGACCGCGAGCGCTTCCGGCAGCGAGCAGAGCCGGATGCCCAGCTGATCGATCAGCTCGCTGATGTCCGGATCGGTGAGCACTGCCAGATCGGACAGCCGGTACTCAGCGGCCCAGCGATACGGCACCGAGTCAGGCCCGGTCAGCGACTCCAGCTCCGAGCTCGGCACGGCCGGGTGGGCGACGAGCAAGTGCACGCCAGGTCGCAGCCCGCGCAGGTAGTCAACCAGCCATGCCTTCTTCCCGCTGGCATCGCGCGGGCTGAGCTCGGAATAGCTGGCCAGCCTTCCGCTGATCTCGTCCGAATACAGGAACGGCACGCCAGTCTGCGCCGACACCTCGGCGTACGCCGCCGGAAGCGTGGAGCCCATGTGACAGTCGAGGTAGTCGGGGCTGAGCCCGGCCGAGCGGAACAGGCCGACCTGCGCCAGCAGCTCGCGGACCGCGTCGTCGAACTGAACGTGCTGCTGAGCCAGCTCGACGGACGTGAAGAAGGTGCCATCCGCTGATGTCAGAGACAGCCCGCCGGTCACCGGCCGCCAGCGGAAGTAATCCCACTCACAGGTCAGCGTCTGATGTACGCCGAGCGGCACGCGCAGCTCCCGGCCGATCTCCGCAGCCTCGCCGAACCACGGGCACGGCGCCATCGCAGACGACATCGTAACGATGCCGTCGCGGAAGGCAGCGGCAATGCCCTGGTTGACGGCGTGGCACATGCCGAAGTCGTCGCCGCGCACCATCAGCCTGATCTCGTCTGCGGTGTTCACGCATGCATCATCGGCCCTTCCGGTCCGCGCCGGCAAACGGGGGCGGGGAAATGCATTGCCCGGGTCCTGGTGTTCGTAGATCCTGACGGGCATGGACGTGGTCGGATGCCTCGGGTGTGATCTCCTCGCCGGCCGACGGCCCTTGCCCGGGGGTGTCGTTCACCAGACCGCGTCCTGGGTGGTGAGTCATGTCGTCGGCAGCTCCAGGCCCGGATGATGGCAAGCGGCGATCAGCCGGCCGCCGCTGATGTTGAGCGGTTCTGCGACCAGGCCCGCGAGCTGTTCCGTAACGTCAGCTGCGGTACCTGACGTTGACGCGCTGCCGGTTAGCGCACTTTCGCACCACCGGAGTAGACAGCGCGGATGTTCTCCTTGAGGTTGGCCAGATCGAACGGGTCGCCTGCGACAACGACGACATCTGCGCGCTTGCCGGCCATGATCGTGCCCGTATCGTCGGCGACCTGCAGCAGCTCGGCCGCCGAGCTCGTCGTGGCAGCGAGAACCTGCGCCGGAGTGAGCCCGCCCGCCGCCATGAGCGGCAGCTCCTCGAGGTTGGTGCCGTGCGGACCGACGCCGCTGTCGGTGCCCATCGCGATCTTGACTCCGGCTGCGACCGCGCGCGCGAACGCATCGGCGTGCGCGGCCATGACTTCCTGAGCTTTGGCCAGCACGCCCTCGGGCAGCTGGCTGCCCTGCTTTGCTGCGTTCACGACCGCGTGCGGGGCCACCAGGGTGGGGACAAGCCAGGTCCCTGCGCTGAGCATCAAGTCGATAGCCTCGTCGTCCAGGTAAATCCCGTGCTCGACGGACCTCACGCCGGCCCGCACTGCGTTCTTGATGCCGTCAGTCGCCTGAGCGTGCGCCATCACCGGCAAGCCCACGGCATTCGCCTCGGCCATCAGCGCGGCCAGCTCGTCTGGCCTGAACTGGGCGTGCTTCGGGCTGTCGCGCGGCGATAGCACCCCGCCCGAGGTGTGCACCTTGATGACGTTCGCGCCAGCGCGGATGATCTCGCGAACTCGCTTGCGCATTTCCTCCGGTCCGTCAACAATCCCGCCAGGGCGGCCTGGATGTGACGACAGCAGAGGCGTGGTGATCCCAGACGGCAGCCAGCCGTCGCCGTGGCCACCAGTCTGGCTCAGCGCGTTGACCGCGATCTTCATCCGGGGTCCGTCGATCAGGCCGTCCTCAACGGCCCGCTGCACGCCAAGGTCGGCGCCGCCTGCGTCGCGCACCATGGTGATGCCGCAGTCCAGCGTCGCCGCCAGATTGCGCGCCGCCTCGAAGAACTGGTAAGAGAACGGACGCTGTAGCCGCCGCACCAGGTCGATCCCGGAGACCATCACATGCACGTGGCAGTCGAAGAAGCCGGGCAGCAAGGTCAGGCCGGACACGTCAACCTGCTCGTCCCCGTCGAGCCCGACCCCGACGTCAACGATGCGGCCCTCCGACATCGCCACATCCGCGGCGGCTATCGGGCTGCCCGTACCGTCAAATACTCGCCCGCCGCTGAGAACCGTCCTCGTCATCCGTCCGCCTCCGAAGCTGTGCTGGGGTCTTCTGCGCGCAATGCCATCATTCCCCATCTTTCACCCAGGGCGGTGAAGCGTACTTAGCCCTCGCCTATCACGTCAGGTCCGGCTGCGACCGAGCCGCCAGAAGCAGACAGCGGCCAGCGCGAGAGCGAGGACGAGGAAGATCCCGGTCTCGATCCACTGGAGGGGCCAGTAGCGGCTGGCGGGCTGGTAAGTGATGGCTTCCCGGATGCCGCGACTACCCAGGCAGTGCCCCGGGTCCGGAGGCTTTGCGGGCGGAGGCGGCATGCAAGCGGCGGGCACCGTGCTGACGGGCTGCCCCGCCGCGGTGATGGCTCGGCTCGAGATGATCCAGGCGCCGGGCTGACGGGGCACGATGCTGGCCGTCAGATTGCCGAGGTTCATCCCGGCAGACTCGACGAACGACGGGCCGCTAACGACCGTCCGGTCGGGCGGGATGAGGTGCGGGCGGACCCACAGCGGCATGGCGATCTGGACGGCCGCGAAGATGGCCAGGGTGATGGCCATGGCGGGCACG
>Ga0335072_10014363_pt1 | contig 11250 bp, 7 predicted proteins | sample Lox_Sample_21_FD_206725 | JGI IMG/M metagenome (GOLD analysis project Ga0335072, IMG submission 206725) | Soil microbial communities from Loxahatchee National Wildlife Refuge, Florida, United States - Lox_Sample_2.1 | ecosystem: Environmental > Terrestrial > Soil > Wetlands | place: USA: Florida...
TGGTCGCCATCCGGCGCGACCGGCCCATCACCGTGATCGGTTTCACCATTGCCGACGGCAAGATCGTCGAGATGGACTCGATTGCCGATCCTGAGCGGGTCCGGCGAATCACCGCGGGCATGTCCGGCGGCTGCTGACGTGTGGTTCCAGACATGCTAGTTTGTTTGGTCACCACAAAAGCCGCAAAAGGGCTCCCGAAAGCTACCAAACAACTAACATGTGGCCTCCAGTGCAGCTCGTCATCAGGAACAGAGCCGGTCCGCTAACCGAAACGACCGTGACCGTAATCGGCAGTCCGGGGATCGGCCGGGCTGCCGAACAACTGGGCCGTCGGCCCGGATTCCACAATGGCGCCGGGCGTGTTCTCTGCCGCCAGGAAGAAGGCGCAGTTGCCGGCGACGCGCTGCGCCTGCTGCATGTTGTGCGTCACGATGACGATCGTGACCTGGTTCTCGAGCTCACCGATCGTTTCCTCGATCCGGTTGTTCCAAGGCGCATTCAATTTTCTATAACGACGATAGGAAAGGTAGCATATGCCGTCACGAGACGTCATCCTCGCTAAACGCGCAGCGACTGGCCGCAGTCACTGGCGCCGATCTCCGGTATCGATGGAGGTCCCCAGCGGATAGCGCCGAGGACCTCCATCAATAAGCGCTACTCGTCAGCGACGATGGAGCCGACACGGTCGCCGAGGCCAGGGTCGCGCCGGCTGAGAATGAATGAGTAAACGACAGCGACAACCACTATCCCGAGTGCCGCGTACGGGAACCAGTCAAGCGGCGGCGCTTGGCCGGGCTTGACGAGGTAGTACATCGGTACGCCAATGACAATGAGCCCGAGCACGGGCAGCACGCCGTGCTTGATCACGTTGAACTCCGCTGGCCGGAACTTGCGGTAGTAGAACGGCAGCGCGAGGTTGGCGAGGAAGTACACCACCAGGACCAAGATGGTGCCCAGCGTGGATGACTCGTCGAAGAAGGTCAGTGCGTTCATGCTGCCGCTCTCGCCGTGTCCGCCGATCAGGTGCAGGAACGCCCAGACCAGGATGATCGCGCTGGCGATCGCGACGAAGACATAGATGGCGTTGTGCGGAGTGCGCCGGACCGGGTGGACTTTCCCGATCCAGCGCGGGAGCAGCCCCTCACGGCCCGCGTTGAAGATCAGTCGCGCCTGGGAGTTAATTGCAGAGATCAGCACCCCGATCGTGGAGGTGATGCCGGCCAGGTAAGCGATGACAGCGAAGCCGGCCAGCACGTTGTGGGCGACGGAGATGAACGGGATCGCGGAGCTCGCGAGCGTGGACCCGTGGTAGCCGAACCCGGTAACCGTGGAGAAGGCGAAGAGCACGTAGCCGACCACCATCAGCGCGATGGACAGGAACACCGCCTTGGGCACGTTGCGTCGCGGATTGCCGGTCTCCTCGGCAAGCGCCGCGGAGTTCTCCCAGCCAATGAACAGGTAGATAGCGAGCGGGAAGCCCGCTGCAAGCCCGGAGAAACCATTGGTGATATGTGAGGGCTCGAATGCGACGCCAGACAGGTGCCCGCCGTCCTTAATCAGCACGGCGACTGACACGACGATCAGGACCAGCATCTCGAAGGCGAAGAAGAACCCGGCGAGCTTGGTCGACACTCCCACGCCGCGGATCGTCATCATCGTGGCGCCGGCCGTCAGTATCACCGACCAGATGATCCACGGCACGTTCCAGCCGAAGTAGTAGTTCAGCACCGTCTCGAGGAAGCCGCCGGAGATCGCGAGCACAGATGAGATCGCGATGATGTACCCGGCTCCGCACAGCAGTGCGGTGGTCACGGCACTGGTACCCCCGAAGGTCTTGCCGACGAAGGAGATGAACCCGCCGGTGGACGGCTGCGCCCGGGAGAACTCCGCCAGGGTGTTGCCCAGCAGCGCGATCGCGATGCCAGCCACGATGATCGTGAGCGGCGCAGCCACTCCGGCGGTGAAGACCAGGAAACCGAAGCCGAAGAAGAAGCTGTAGGCCGGGCCAATGTTTGCCATTGTCGAGGCAGAGATGTCCAGCAGGCTGAGCGCGCCGCGGTGCAGCCGCTCGGGCGCCTCGGGCGCCTTGGTCTCGGTGAACGGAACGGATGCCGCATCGCTCATGACCACTCCTTATGCAGGCGGCCCTTGTCGGCAGGGTTGCCGAAATTGTCCGGTGCTGCGCCCCTCAGGGCAAGAGCCGTCAACGAAATCGATATGGACGGTCATTCGATATCAGCGTGGCTAGTCGACTGATTTACAGGTGACAGTCAGCCCGTGCCCGCCCCGGGCTACTGTCGGTCCCTGCGCTTAGCCTGCTGCCACGTGGGCTGGGCGACCTAGCGAGAGCTGCCGCTGACGACGCCGTCTTCGCTCGCCTCAACGACTAACATGCGCCAGCGGCAGTACAGCGCTCGACAAGGAGAAGTCATGGCAACTTTCACCCGGTCCGACGACCTGCGGGGAGCGGAATTCGTCGGCGCGGACCTGCGTGGCGCCCGGTTTGTCGAGGCCGATTTGTCCGGTGTCGTGATGCGCGGAGTCCAGGTGGAGGGGGCGGACATCGACGCACCGTGGCTCTTCGACGGCGACAGCTTCTTGCGCGTCAACGGGATTGACGTGATCCCATTCGTCGAGGCCGAGCTCAACCGCCGCTTCCCGGGCCGAGCCGGCCGGCGCGCCGAAGATCCGGATGGTCTGCGCGCGGCCTGGGCTGCACTCGAGCGCACATGGTCGGCCACGCTCGAGCGCGTCGCGGCGATGCCGGCTGGCACAGTCGACGTTTCGGTGGGCGGCGAGTGGTCGTTTGCGCAGACGCTGCGGCACCTGGTGCTGGCCACGGACATGTGGCTCGGCCGGGCGATCCTTGAGATCGAGCAGCCGTTCCACCCCATCGGTCTGCGGGACACTGGAGCCGAGGCAGACGGCTTCGACATATCGATCGCCGCGACGGCCACACCGTCGTACTCGGAGGTGCTCGAGGCTCGGGCGGACCGCGTCGCGATGGTTCGCGAGTTCCTCGCCGGCGTTTCATCAGGGCAGTTGGCTGCGACGCGCAAGAACCCGCACGATCCCGAACACCCGGAGACAACCCTCTCTTGCCTGCACGTGATCCTCGAGGAGGAGTGGGAGCACTACCGCTATGCCGTACGCGACCTCGACGCCATCGAGGCGAAGTACGACGAATAATCCGATGACCCGGGTAACTGACCCGGCTCCTCCGCGACGCCTGCCCTCTGTCGGTCCCGGCGGCAACTCCGACGAAGCGATGGGCACCGCGACGATCATCGCGGATCCTAGCCTGCCGGAAAGACGGCCTCGGCTCTCGTAGTTGCCGACGCCGGTGCTGCTTGACGATCCGTAGTAGGAGCTATATATATACGTCATGGCTACTACGTCTCTGCTGCGAGTTGCTGACCGCAACGTCTTCCTCGCCGAGCTCGAAGACCAGCTGCGCCAGGGTCAGACCGCCCTTGCCCTGGCCATGACGGACCTGGACGACTTCGCCGCCATTAATCAGACGCGTGGGCGCGAGGCTGGCGACACGGTGCTGGCGGCCTGGGACCGCGTACTCCGGGCCAACGTTCCGCGAGAGGCCTCGGTGGCACGTCTGGGAGGCGACGAGTTCGCCGTCGTGCTCCCGGGCACCTCGGCTGAGAATGCCGTCGTGCTGCTCGACGAGCTGCGCCGTCACCTAGCCGGCATGACCGTCGAGGGCATTTCGGACGCCGTGACCGCCTCGGTGGGTGTCGCAGCAAACCCGCCGCACGGCACGACCGCCGAACATCTATACCGCGCCGCGAGCGAGGCCCTGATGCGCGCAAAGCGTGACGGACGCGACCGGGTGGCCATGTACGTCGAGGAGAAGATGGTCCTCAAGAGCAACTACTACAGCAAGGCGAATCTCGAGCGCCTTGCTAAGCTCTCCTCGGCTAGCGACCGCACTGAAGCCAGTCTGCTCCGCGAGGCCCTCGACGACCTCCTTGACAAGCACAAGGACGCGCTCTGACACCACCTGCTCTCGCACCGAGCGAGCAGGGGCGGCGCAACGCAGACGCTCCTCGTAAGCCGCGCCGTACAGAGCGGATCGTCACGGCTAACTGACCGCTTGTCGAGCACTGTTGGACCGTCGGCGTTTCGCGGACCGCCCGACCGCCGCACTGCGACTGCCCATCCTCTGTCGGACCCGGCTTCTAGCATGGTCCGGTGGCTAGGGCGCAATTTCGGAGTGACTCTGATGGCTGACGGCGATGACGTGCGCCGGCTTGCGCTAGCCCTGCCGGAAGTCGAGGAGATCGACAGCGACGGCTTCGACTTCCGAGTCGACGGCAAGGGGTTCGTGTGGTCATATCCCGAGCGGACGCCGGGCAAGCCGCGGGTCATCCGGACTGACATCGCGGTGTTGTTCGTTGGTGACGAGGCGGAGAAGCAGGCCCTGCTGCTGGGCGAGCCGGAGGTCTTCTTCACCACGCCGTCCTATGACGGCTGGCCGCTGGTGATGTTGCGGCTAGCGCAGGTGGATGCCGATCGCCTGGCGGAACTTGTGACCGACGCGTGGCGGATGCGCGCCCCGGCCGGCATCGCCAGCGAGCTAAGCCCGATCGACTTCCCCGACGGCCGCTGAAGCATCCCGCGGCCCTTGACTACGTCAACCGGCCGCCGACCCCGTTGATCGCGTACTAGGCCCCGTGCTCCGAGCCTGACTGCCTGCCTGGCGAGGAGCAGGTTTAATGCGCCAACGAGCAGGGCCGGCCCTGTGAGGCATCAAGGCACTTTCGGAGCGGATCTGCGTCGGGCTGGCGTCGCGGCCGCGAGCGGACGGGCAGCTCAGTGCCGTCGCGAAGCCGCGCGCGGGTCACAGGCCATACCGCCTCATCTTGCAGTGGGGCAGGTTGCAGACATGCGGACCGCCCAAGGCGTTGACCCAGCTCTCAAGCTCGCGGACGAGCTGGCGGACGTACGTCTCGAAGGCCTCGGTGTCGTCAGGCGCTGGGATGGTGGGGTCGCTCACCGGCTAACCTGCCGAACCCGGAAAAGGGCCGGTGTCCCTGCAGGGTTGTAGCCGCCGTATGGGTTCCAGCTCGTGAGACATAGGTTCCTACTCCTCGTCCGCAGCTCCGTACTCGCTACCGGCACGCGAAAACCTGGACGGACTAGGATATACTACCGCCAACTGCATAGGCTGCCGCCGCGCAGCTGCGCGCGAGTCACGAGGTAGCGCCAGTCCCCGGTCATGCAGCCGGTCATCAAACACGAACGCGCCATCTGATGGGTGCCTGCTCACTGGTGCGGTAGGCCCATTAAATCGGCACCCATAAGGCAAGGGTCTTAACCGTCGACCCACTGGAAGTCGTCCGCGGCTCGCCCGACCGGAGCCAGTCAGCGCAGATACGGGTCCGCGAGGGCGAGGATCTGGTCGTGTTGGTGACGGGGGCGGTGGCGCAAGCTGGCTCCGACCGCGTAACGGGAATTGCGCCGGCCGAGGGGTCCCGCAATCGCGCTGATAGTGAGATCAGTCGTCGCTAGCAGGCCACGAGCTTCGGAGAAGACCCAGGCCACCGGGCGTTTCGTTGGTCTGCTTCGACCGGTGCTGCAGGAGAGGGGCAAGAGCGTCACGATGCTCGGCGTAGAACGTCGCGAACGCCGGAAGCAGCTGGCCGTCAACCTGCCGTCGGCCCCCGTGGATCGGATAGTAGGCGGCTAGCTCCGAGTCTGGCTGTGTGGCGATGAGCAGGTTAACTGCGGCGAAGAGCAGGGCCGGGCGACGCTGCTCGGCAGGGTGGCGAGCAGCAGCGACCTGAACCTTATGCCGCGTCACCTCGCCTTAGTCAGTAGGCCCAAGGCATGGGCGATGCGCGTGCCGAGGTCGGAGTCGACCTTGCTCCAGTATTCCTTGACCGCGCGCTCCTGGATGCGGCGCTCCACTCCCTGGCTTAGATGCCAGACAATGTTGCCGACCAGATGATCCCGATCGGTTTGCGACATGACCTCGCGGTAAAGCGTGCCCGGCTGGACGAAGTCACTGTCGTCCTTGTGCGCTACGTAAGCAGTGCGCGCAATCTCGGCGCCCTCGACGAACCAGGCCGGGTCGTCATAGCGTCGCGGGTCAGCCTGCGGTCCACCGTAGCTGTTCGGCGCGTACACGGGCTGGCCGTCGTTGTAGCTGAAGGTCATCGGGCCGTCCTTGGTGTAGCTATGCACCTCGCTGATCGGCCGGTTCACAGGCAGCTGGAGATAGTTCGGGCCGTTGCGGTACCGGGCCGAGTCGCCGTAAGCGAACATCCGTCCCATCACCATGCGGTCCGGGCTGGGCCCGATGCCCGGAACCATGTTCGATACCTCGAACGAGACCTGTGTGACCTCAGCGAAGAAGTTCTGCGGGTTGCGGTCGAGTACCATCCGGCCAACCGTGATCGGCGGGTAGTCCTTTTGCGACCAGACTTTGGTTATGTCAAAGGGATTGAAGCGGTACCTCGCCGCGTCCTCGAACGGCATGATCTGCATGTCGAGGCGCCAGGCCGGGTAATCCTTGCGGGCAATAGAATCCCACAAGTCACGCCGGTGGCAGTCGAGATCTTCGCTGCGCATGGCCCTGGATTCGGAGTCGGTCATGTTCTGGATGCCTTGCTCGGTCTTGAAGTGGTATTTGACCCAGAACTTTTGACCCTTCGCGTTCTCCCACAGATAGGTGCTGCTGGCATAGCCGTGCATGTGCCGCCAGGTGTGCGGTGTTCCCCGGTCGCTCATCAGCATCGTGACCTGATGGGCCGACTCTGGTGACAGAGTCCAGAAGTCCCACTGCATGTTGTTGCTACGCATGCCGGTGTCGGGCAGGCGCTCTTGCGAGTGAATGAAGTCAGGGAACTTCATCGGGTCCCGCACGAAGAAGACCGGCGTGTTGTTGCCGACGATGTCGTAGTTACCTTGTTCGGTGTAGAGCTTGATAGCGAAGCCGCGAACGTCACGATCTGAGTCAGGGGCGCCTTCCTCGGCGGCCACGATCGAGAAGCGCAAGAACAGCGGCGTGCGCTTGCCGACCTTGCCGAGGAAGGCAGCCTTGGTCCACTGGCTGCAGTCTGCAGTCACCTCGAAGTACCCGTAGGCGCCGCCGCCTTTGACGTGGTAGACGCGATCAGGAACGCGCTCGCGAACAAAGTGCGCCAGCTTCTCGTTCAGGTAGTAATCCTGAAGCAGCACCGGTCCGGCGGGCCCGGCCGTGAGTGAGTACTCGTCGCTTGGCAGCGGGATGCCGGCGTCCGTCGTCGTGTTTGGTCGCTGGTCACTCATTCTTCAGCCCCCACTCTTCCTGCAAGATCTGGGTTGCATTCGCTCAGACTCGTGGCGAGGCAATCGCGCGGGGTTCTTGTCGCGCGGCGCACTGACCTGCCAGCGGGTGACGGCCGTCTACCGGAGCCATCGCCGCCAGCGGGCTGGCCCGACCGAACTCAATTGCGCTGAAGTGACATCTAGCTGCGCAAATTCGCAGGGCCACACGGCATGTCGGCCGCGCGCACCATCACCGGTCGAGCCTCCATGTGGAGGTACCCGGCCGCCGGATCGTCACACCATCCGCTTCCGTGGCGCTGGCCGACCAGATATCGGCCCGCACGTCGGCGGACCAGAGTTGAGCGAGCAGTTCGGGCAGAGAAATCAGGCGGCGAGATTCTCAGTTGTCGCCGCGGCTCCAGCGGGCCGGCCGCGACCGCGACGTAGTCGTGCGCCGCTAGAGGGGGTCAAGCGGCTGCGCAGGTGCCCGCGACGGGATTCGAACCCGCATTCGCTGGTGTTTAAAGCCGGTGTCTCTGCCAGTTGGACTACGCGGGCGTCAGACTGCTGCGCGCATCCGCCTGCGTAATGTCGGCCCTGTCTGGCCCGGCCGGTCACAACTCCGCCAGACCTTATTGTGATTGCCATTTCCCAATCCCATGAACGGAAGTTACATGAGGGGCGGACCATTCTGTATCCTGATTTGTCAATTTGACTCAGCTTGACCCCGGGCAGGTCACTCCCGCCTGGCGACTCAGGCGTCTGGCGCGGCACTGACACGGAGCTGCCCAGTTCGTTCAGTGACGACCTTCCCGCGTGGACGCCATCACCCGGACGGGCTCGCGAGGGGATCGAGCGGCCCTCGCTAACGGGTTCGATGGATTGTCAGTACGTCGCGCTAGCATCGAAGAAAGAGTCGATCAAGTGGCCCGGGGAGGTGGTGGCTATGTGCGGGAGTGAGCAAGCCACGAGCTCCGGCCGCGCGCTGGCGGCGGTGGACGCGGGGCTGTCCTGGCTCGCCACGGCCGACATGGTCGCCCTAACCACCGAGGAGCAAGTCGCCCTAACCACCGAGGAGCAAGCAGACTGCCTGCGGGCGCTGGAGCGTGCCGAGTCGCGGCTGACCGCGGTGCGCGCGGCGGTGCTGTCGGCGTTCGACACCACTTGCGGCTACGAGGCCGACGCGGCCCGCGGATCGGTGAGTTGGCTGCGCTGGCAGACCCGCGTCACCGGCACCACAGCCACCGCCGCCGCGGGCTGGATGCGGCGGTTGCGCGCCCACCCGGCGGTTGCCGGCGTGCTGGCCCGGGGAGACATTTCCGCGTCCTGGGCCCGGCAGCTGTGCGAGTGGAGTGACACCCTGCCCGAGGACGACCGGGCCGGCGCCGACCAGATCCTGCTGGCCGCCGCGGGCGACGGCTGCGAGCTAGCCGACATCAGCAGGCTGGCCGAGGAGATGTACCGCCGGTGCGCGCCACCGGATACCGACCCCGAGGACGAGAACTTCACCGCTCGCAACGTTCGGCTGACCCGGCACTTCCGTGGCCACGGCAAGCTCGACGGCGACCTGACCCCCGAATGCGGCGCCGCGCTGCAAGCAGTCCTGGACGCCCTCGGCCAGCGCGCCGGCCCCGAAGACCGCCGCAGCCCCGGCCAGCGACGGCACGACGCGCTTCAGGAAGCCTGCCGTCGCCTGATCGCGGCCGGCGGCTTGCCCGACCGGGCCGGCCAGCCCACTCAGATCCAGCTGCACATGACGCTCCAGCAACTCCTCTGCCTTGACGGCGCCGCCGAGGCAATCGCCGGGTGGCCGGTAGCCGGGCCCGGCTGGGACTGCGACGCCTCCATCAGCCCCATCGTCACCGGCACCCTCGACGCTGACCTGCTCGACCAACTCGCCAGCCTGCTGCTTGGCGACCTCCGCGGCGGCGCGCAACCCGGTACGGACGACAGCCAGCAGGGCACCAGCGCACAAGCCAGCACCGACGGCAGCCGGCCAGGCACCAGCCACGACGGCATGGCCGCCGGCCAGGATGAGATCTGGCCCCACGACAGCTCGCCCGACACCGGACACAGCGGCAGCGCACCAGACGACACCGCGACCGCGGACAGCGGGTCCAGCGACAGTCGCTCCAGCGACAGCGACCCGAGCGAGCCCGCGCCCGACGACAGAGCGCCCGACGACACTGGCCTCAGCGACAGCGCGCCCCACGACAGCGCGCCCGCCACTGGACACAGGGACAGCGCCCCCGACGACAGAGCGCCCGACGACACTGGCCTCAGCGACAGCGCGCCCCACGACAGCGCGCCCGACGACACTGGCCTCAGCGACAGCGAGCCGAGCGAGCCCGCCACCGGTGGGGCTGCCGCTCGGGACCGGGACACCTGCCCAGCCGACTCGTGCCACCAGCGGACCAAAACCGCGGCACGGCAGCTCATCATGGACCGCGCCACCCGGCTGCTGTGCGGCCCGTCTGGGCTGGCCGCCTACCTACGCACCCAGCTACTCCCCCAGCCCGCCGCCAGCATGAGCCTGCCGCTCGACGTCGGCCGGCCCACCGAAGTAATACCCCCGCACCTGCGCCGCGCCATCCTCACTCGCGACCGGCACTGCGCCTTCCCCGGATGCAACCAGCCACCAGCCGGCTGCCAGGTCCACCATGTCATTCCCCGCTCCCAAGGCGGCACCACCAGCCTGCACAACTGCTACCTGCTGTGCACCTTCCATCACCTCATCGCCGTGCACACCTGGGGCTGGCAACTACGTCCCAACCCCGACGGCACCCTCACCGCCAGCAACCCCTACCGCAGCTACACCAGCCACAGCCCGCCCGCTAGCGCCGCCTGACCCGCCTACCCGGCGAAGGCGCCGCCAAGCCACCTTTCGGCGCCCGCGCGAGTCGATCGCTGACAGCTCCGGTTGGTCAGTTGTCGGGTCTCGTCGCCTGTGCAGGCTGACGCTCTGCCGCGTGTCCCGGCTGCGCGCCAGCGTGCTGGTAGTCGAGAACGAGCCGCGGCAGCTGCTTACCCTGGCCCCGCACCAGAGTTGCGGGCGGCAGGCATTCCGGATTGCCGACCTCGCCGAGAATGAAGCAGCTGTGGCTGAGCGCAACCGCTCCGGCGACGACAAGCGCCAGGCTAGCCACCTCGCCGGCTATCTCCCACGGGCCGCTTCGGATGTGTTCACCGAACAAGAACACACCCAGCAGGATTGCCGCTAGCGGGTCAAGAATCGTGAAGCCGGGCTGAGATGCGGCCAGCGGGCCCGCCGCCAGCGCGTGCGAGGCGAGCAGCATTGCTGCCGCGCCGGCTAGCAGCAGCAGGTATGGCGACCAGGTCGAGAAGACACCGCCCAGGCCGCTACCGAGGTGAGAGCTCAGCTCCTTGATCACCGCGGCCACAAATCCCCAGGTAATCCCGGTGGCGGCGCCAAGCAAGGCGGCCCGGCGGGATGACGACGCCCTCGTGCGGCCACCGGGGCGGACGGACGTGGCAACAGCGACCAGCACAATGGCGAGCGTGAGCAGGCCCGCCAGCGTCCAGGCCGGGCCTGGCGCATGCTGCCGCCCTCCCGACGGTGCCGCCAACGCGAGGAACCCCGCTACCCCGGCGGACATCGCAGCTGCCGCCAGCCAGTCGCGGCGCCTGATCCTTACCCGGCGCCGGCCGGCGACCGCCATGTAGCCGAAGACCAGAAGCAGCTCCACGGCCATGACGGGCTGGACCAGCGCCAGCGGGCCGAAGTGCAGCGCCGTGAGCTGGAACCCGAACCCGAGGATCATGCTCGCAATCCCGAGAAGCCAGATAGGGCGCCGGGCCAAGCGGATGAGCAGACCGAAATCGAATCCGCGCGCGGCTGCGACGTTCCTGGCCCCTAGACGCTGAGCGATCGAAGCCGTGGCAGTGCAGAAACTGGCGGCCACAGCCAGCAAGATCGCCTTCTCCATCAGGCCCCACTTTGCGTCCGGAGGAGCACCACATCCT
>Ga0335072_10014364_pt1 | contig 11249 bp, 8 predicted proteins | sample Lox_Sample_21_FD_206725 | JGI IMG/M metagenome (GOLD analysis project Ga0335072, IMG submission 206725) | Soil microbial communities from Loxahatchee National Wildlife Refuge, Florida, United States - Lox_Sample_2.1 | ecosystem: Environmental > Terrestrial > Soil > Wetlands | place: USA: Florida...
TGCACACGCGCCACCGCCGCCGTCGATGCCGGCTTTCCAGCTCATGGCTTCGCTTGCCGGCACAGGTGATCCGGGTCACTACCAATCGGAGGGTTCACGGCCTAGATTGTTCTGTGGGCTTGTCCGGCTGCGCGTGAGCTTTTGCCCACCGTTGAGCCGCGCGTGCACTGGGGGTTTGCCATGGAGCAGGCAACGGACCGCATCGCTGAGCAGGTGAGGGAAGTGGTTGAGACCGCGATGGATGCTCTTCGCGTTCCGCCGCCGGGCGATCTCACTCCGATTGAAGCAGCCAGATCCTACGCGGCAGACGTACTACGCGCCGAAATGATTGACGTGGGCCGCAAGCTGTGGCAACGGAGCTATGTGGACGGCAACGGCGGTAACATCAGTGTCCGCCTCGGACCCGACTATGTGCTCTGCACGCCGACGCTGATGAGCAAGGGCGATCTGAAACCCGCGGACTTCTGCCTCTCCGATCTTGCGGGCAATATCGTTGCCGGAGACCGCCCGCGTACCAGCGAGCTCCTGCTGCATCTTGAGATTTATAAGGCTGAGCCGCGCGCCCGAGCTGTTGTGCATTGCCATCCGCCCTACGCCACCGCTTTTGCCGTGACGGGATCGGCGCCGCCCGCAGGTTACATCTCCGAGTACGAAATCTTCATCGGACCGGCGGCCGTGGCGCCCTATGAGACCCCCGGTACCCAGGCCTTTGCCGAATCGATTTTGCCTTTTGTGCACGACCATAACGCCATTCTGCTTGCGAATCACGGTGTCGTGTGCTGGGCCGGCACAGCTACACATGCTGAATGGCTGGTTGAGGTTCTCGACACGTATTGCAAGACCTATCTGATCACGCAACAGATCGGAAAGCCGCTTGTGCCGATTTCAGACGAGAAGATTCGTGAGATCCTCGCGATCAAGCGCCGCCTTGGGCTTCCCGATGCGCGGATGAGTCAGCAACCCGCACCCAAAATGCCGCAATCGTCTCCGAACGAGGAACTTAACCGGTTGGCGGCAGAAGCCGTGGCGCGGCTCGAGCGTCGCGAAACCTGATCGGGACCGCGAAGAGAATAGGTTGTATCTGTGCTACACTAAGAGTGCGCTCAGTGATTTGGCCGTGAGCGGCGGTTTGCCTCTCCAAAGGCAAGTTTGCCTTGCACAGATTTCCCCAAGCCCCTACAGCGTAACCACATCGGCCCTATTGCGGGGCAGCGGGCAAGTGTTTCTGCACGCTTGTGGTGCCGGATGGCATTGGGCCGCCCGGCGGTTCAGCAGCGTGGGTAAGCTCCGGGTTGCAGGCGTTTTTCGACGTTGAGAAGCGCACCAGCCAGTCCTCCGGGCCTTTCGGTTCTCTCTTACGCATATTTTTAAAGGCAGTTCCGCGCGGGACGTGTGTCTGTGCGCGGTATTGCAGGTCCGGTTCCGATTGCAGGCCTCAGGGAAAAACAGGCTCACGGAACCCAACAAGAAAGATTCAGTTTTGACTACACAGTTTTCGAATTTTGCAATTTCGGCCTCGCTCCTGGCGCGGCTTGACGTCAACAAGTTCATCAACCCCACTCCAGTGCAGGCCGGAGCCATTCCTCCGGCTCTCGAAGGCCGCGACGTACTGGCTACCGCACAGACCGGAACCGGCAAAACCCTCAGTTTTCTCATCCCGATCGTCGAGATGCTCCAGAAGACTCAGGATCGGAACGCCGCCCAGGCGCTCATCCTTTTGCCAACCCGCGAACTGGCCATCCAGGTGGAGGCGGGCTTCAAGAACATTCGCACCAGCCCGCTGCAGACTGCGGCACTCGTGGTCGGCGGACTGCAGGAGCGGCCGCAGCTCGACGCCATTCGCCGCGGCGCGCGCATCATCGTGGCTACGCCGGGGCGGCTCGAAGACTTTATCCAACGCAAGCTCGTGCGGCTGGACCAGGTAAAGATGCTGGTGCTCGATGAAGTGGATCGCATGCTTGACATGGGTTTTCAGCCGGCGATTGCTCGCATTGCTGCCATGCTGCCGGCGAACCGCCAGACGCTCTGCTACTCCGCCACCCTCGAGGGTTCGGTGAGGGATGTGGCGCAGAAGTATCTCTTCAATCCGGCACGGGTCGAGATCGGTTCAGTTCTTAAGCCATCGCAGAACGTGGAGCTGCGTACCTTTGAGGTGGAGCAGAGCCAGAAGCAGGAACTGCTGGAGCATCTGCTGGGCGCCGAACAAGGCAGCTTTCTTGTTTTTGTTCGCACGAAGCACGGCGCTGACCGGGTAGCGCGGCGGCTGGCCCGCTCCGGCTGGACGGCCACACAAATTCACGGAGATCGTTCGCAGTCGCAGAGGAACTCGGCTCTGCGCAGCTTCAGAGAAGGACGTCATCGCGTGCTGGTGGCGACAGACGTGGCCGCGCGCGGCATTGACGTGGCCAACGTTGCCCACGTGGTCAATTACGACATGCCCAAGCTGGCCGAGGACTTCGTCCACCGCGTGGGCCGCACGGGGCGTGCTTCAGCCAAGGGTGTAGCCTCCACGTTTGCCGGCCCCGCAGAGCGTGGCGAACTGCGCAAGATCGAACGCTCGCTGTCGGTTCAGATGAAGAAGTTTCGTGTTCGCTCTCTGAATAACGGCGCCGGACAAAAATAGGCGCGGAACCGGGCCGGGAGATTTGACGCAGTCTTCCGGCCCGGCATCGCGTACCGCGCGGCGAAATCAATCTTTCGCCGGTCATCTGCGTCGTCCGCCTTCTGCGGTAAGATGGTCGCGGCTTTTTCATTGACAAAGGAGCGCGATGATCCGGCCATCGCTGGGCCTTTTTCTTGTTCTCTCGGGGATCTCTGCACAAACAGCGAATGCTCTGCGCCCCGGTGTCTGCTCGCTCGATCCTCCTCCCGACCAGGTGTCGCGCGCCAGCATCTTCAGTCCACAGCAGGAGCAGTGGCTCGGCGACGCCCAGGCCGACATGGTCGAGCCACGGTATTCGCTCGAACCTGCAGCGGCGAGCCAATACCTCAGCGAGATCGGACAAAAGCTTGTTGCGCAGTTGCCGCACGATTCCATTCATTACACCTTCCGCATCTTTGAGTCACAGGACATGCGAACCTTCTCGCTTGCGGGAGGCCACGTCTACATAAGCCGCAAGCTTGTGCTCGACGCACGCAGCGAAGATGAGCTGGCGGCCATGCTGGCCCAGGAGATCGGGCGAAACTACGTGCACCACGCTGCCTCTGTTGTCACGCTGCGCCTGAAGAAGATGCTCGACGTGAAAGAAGTCGGCGACCAGGCCGATATCGTCGACAAATTCCAGCGCCTGCTCAACATTCCGATTCCCGGCAGCGCGCAACTTCACCCGGAAGACCAGGAAAAGGACGAGTTGCTGGCTGATCGCGTGGGGCTCTACATCCTGATCAAAGCGGGCTATGCGCCCCAGGCCTTCACTTCATTTCTCGATCGCATCACGATGAACGGTGGGTTCACAGGAAACTTCTTCTCCGACTTGTTTGAGACGACGCCGGAAGTCAGCGTGCGAATCCGCCAGGCGCACAAGGTGATCGATGCGCTGCCCGACTCCTGCCGCATCGAACGGCCAAAGTACCGGCCCAGATTCAAGCCGTTCCAAAACGCGCAGGCGGAAAAACCTGTCGATCCCATTCTTCCCGAGAGTCCTGGCCTCCAGTTCTCTGCGTTGCAGCCGCCCATGAGCCCGGCACTGGAAAATGTGCGCCTCAGCCCCAACGGCAAATTTGTGCTCGCCCAGGATGAGTCGCAAATCCATGTGTTCGGCACGGACCCGATGAAACTTCTGTTCTCGATCGATGCGCGCGACGCGGAGATGGCGCACTTTACGCCGGACTCAACCAGTATCGTTTTCGACTACGATTCGCTTCGCGTGGAGAGCTGGAGCGTGATGACGCATCAGCCCGAAGGCGTGCTTGATTTCCCCGATTATTTTGGTTGCCAGCAATCGAGTCTCTCACCCGGAGGAAGCGATTTTGCCTGCATCACACAGATCGGCAACCAGCTTTGGCTCAGACTCATCGATCTGCGCACCGGCGAACTGATTTACCAGAACGCTAACTTTCATGGGTTTGGCGTCTACGATCAATCGATAATCGCCAACCAGTGGGACTTGGCGAATCTCGTTTGGAGTCCTGACGGACATTATTTTCTGGCCGTATCGGGGAGCAATCGTGTTGCCATCGATCTCATTGACCGGAAACAAGTGAAACTCGAGGGCATGCTCGGAGATCTTTATCAGGGCCGCGTGGCTTTTGTCGGATCCGATGCGCTGGTCTTCGACTGCAAGTGGAGCGACGCCGCCTGGATGCCCGGCATGCAATTCTCCATGTGTTACGTGAGTTTTCCGGAAGGTAAGGAACTGAGGACGTTCAAGACCGGATTCCAATGGATCGATGGAATCACGAGTGGTCGCGACGTCTCAATGGGGCCAAATGACCATTCTGCGGCCGCCCTGTTCGATCCGGCAGCCGGAACAAGCAATGAAGGATTTGCGCTCGAACCTGTCGATCTTGCCGAGAGCGAACTCGCCGTGGAGTCGCCACAGGGAGGAATCGCGGTGGGCAAAGCGGGCAGCGAATTCCATACGATTCCGGTTCCGGTTACACCGATTCCTTTTCTTGAAGCAGGCGCCTTCAGTGCTGACGGCAAATTTCTGGCGATCTCCGATCGTGCCCGAAGCGCCGTGTGGGATCTTGCCTCAGGCAAACGAACCGCAAGCATGGGGCCTTGCCGCGCAGTTGCATTTAACTCCGCCGACAGGCTTCAGGCGATCTTTCTCAATCAGGAGCTGACACCATCCAGCCATCCGGAAATCGACTGGAAGACCCGCAAGATGGTGAGGGTGGTCAATGTTGGCGGTTCGCAGATGCAATTTGGCAGTGTACTGGCGACACTCGCGCCCACTGATCCGAAGAGTGGATTCGTTGGCGATGTGACGATGAACATCGCCGACGCCGCGAGTGGAGCGCGGCTATGGACGATGCGCTTTCCCAACGGTGTGCCCGGCCTCACGCCGGCCGACTCAGGCAAGCTGCTTTTGACGGCGGCCTGGAATTCGGATGCCGCGAGCGAGCTGATGCACGGCAACAAGTCGAAGTTTCTCCACAGTTCCGACTCGATCGGCAAGTACGATCAGTATGGCCTGCTCGTTGCGATTCTGGATGGCCGTACAGGCATTGCAGACCGGTTGTTGCTTGTGCCGGAGATGGCTTCTGACAACGAAGACCCGCGCTCCGTTGCGCTCTACGGCGATCTGCTTGCCGTTCACGGGAACCGCAACAATACAGTTGTCTATCGCACCGCAGACGGGAAGCGCATGATGGCGTTTCCCGGTCGTTTTCTTGCCGGTGATTCAGAGATGGGTCTGATTGCGGCCACGAATCGTCTCCAGGAACTGACTGTGTACGACGTAGCCACCGGCAAAGCGGTGCAGAGCGTCAATCTCGATCAGGCGCCCCTGCTCGCGCGATTTATCGCGGTGAAGAATGCGCTCTTGGTGCTCTCCGGATCCCAGCGCGTCTACACATTTGATCTGGCAAAGACCAAACCTTCGAACGCATCACGCTGACCGTGGGGCTATCTGGTCGCGCCTTGCGCCGGCGGCCGTTCGCGTGGCGTAGAGATACCAGACCAGCCATGCGGGCGATGTCCAGGTGTAGTACCAGGATGTAATGCGGACGTTCGAGAGCAGTTCAACGAGCGCGACCCCGGCGAACAGGATGATGGGAGCCAGAGCCCGCTTCGCATCCAGCGCGCGATAGACGCCGAGGAGAACAGCGGGCAACAGAACGGACTCATCGGTGATCCAGGCATAGGGCGCACACATCAGCGAAACCAACAAAACGACAAGGCCTTCGTTTGCCCAGTCCCACCGCGCACGGCTCGACCAGAAGAACCACGCGGCCCAGATACACGCTGCGATTGTAGGCAGATACTCAAGCCAGCCCGCTTGCGCGGCCACGTCCCAGCGGAGATACGCGCTCAGGGTCGGCGCAAACCTGCCCTGCAGGCCACCTGTGTGGATCATCGCGAAGTACTGCGACCAGATATGCGGATCGAAGAGGGTAACGACCGCATCGCTGGCCGCGAGCGCAACGACAAACCCAACCAACACGCGGCTCGACCGTTGCAAGATCGACCACAAAAGCAGCACCAGCACCACGGGCAGGAAGAGGTGCGGCTTGAGACTGCACGGCAGCAGCGCGACGCCGGCCCAGAAGGGATGCGTCTTGTGCAGGTAGAGAAATAAGGCTACGCCCAGCAGACAGAAGATGCCGACTTGTCCAGCCATGATGCAGGCGACTGCCGGCGCAAACAGGAACCCGAAGAGGTGAAGCCGGCTTGCCGGTCTGCCTGCCATCAGCCAGACAATCGCAATTGACGCCGCCAGGCAAGCCAACTGCACCATCATCCAGAGGACAAGCCCAGCTTTGGCGCTCATGTACCCAAGTGGCAGCAGAAGCGAGAGACCGGCAGGTGGGCTCGGAGTCAGCTTGATCTGCAGGTCGCCGAGTCCGGTCGCCTGTTCAAGTTGGAGCACCGCCCTGGCGTCAAAAGGGCTTGCGCCGTGCGCCATCTGCTGCCCCGCAGCCCAGTAGCCGATGAAGTCGCGTTTGGCCGCATCGGCGTCAGTCATGCTGACCGAGTAAATGGCCGCAAGAAAGCAGAATCCTGTTGCAACAATGCAGGCGGCAGCAATCTGGCGAACTCGGCTTTGCGTCATCTAGTCCAACTCCGCGGGTGTGGATCTTGGTATGTTCGAGGCATGCTTCACGCTCTTCACGCGCGTCGCCACCAGGAAGCAGAGCAGCCATGCCGGTGTCGTCCAGATATAGCCGTGGAGTTTGATGTCGACCGCGCGGCTCACCTCGATCAGAGCCGTGCCAACCGCCAGAATCAGAGGAAGGAGCAGCTTCCACGAATTCCGCGCCCGAATTGCGGCAGTCATGACGGCAACCAGCACGACCGATTCATCGGTGAACCATGAGTAGGGAGCGCACATCACGGCGACGAGCAGTACGACTAATCCATGGTCGAGCCACAGCCAGCGCGTACGGCGTGTCCAATAGAACCATCCGGCCCAGACGCATGCGGCCAGGGCGGGCGCGAATTCAATCCAATGGGCTGAGTCGTCGATCAGAGAACGCAAGGCGATGCTCAGTGTCGGCGTCACGCGATCTTTGACGGAGCCCGTGCGCCACATCTCCAGATACTGGAGCCAGATGTGCGGGTCAAACCAGAGCACGACCGCGGCGCTTGCCAGTAGCGCGGCACAGAATCCCATGAGCGGCTTGAAGTTTCTGCGATGGAAACTCCACAGGGCCAGTACGACAAAGAATGCCAGCAGCAAATGGGGCTTCAGGGCGCAGGGCAGCAGCGCGGCGCCGGCGAGGAGTGGCTGCCGCTGAAGCAGGTAGAAGAAGACAACGAGCGAGAAGAGAAGGAAGATCCCGATCTGTCCTCCGATGAGGCAGACAAGCACCGGAGGAAAGATGAATCCGAAGAGATAGATCAACGTCTGCGGCTCGCCGTGCAGGCTCCATAGCAGGCGCATGGCCAACGCGACGCACGCGAGCTGCAGCATCACCCAGCCCACCTGGCCCGCCTTGGCTGACAGGTAGCCCAGCGGCAGCAGCAGCACCCAGGCCGCCGGCGGGCTGGGAGAGATGCTCGGCTCGTGTTGCTCGAAGCCCTCCGTCCGCTCAATAGCCAGCACAGCGGCCTCATCGTAGGGGTTTTGATGATGAGCCAGCTGCTGCCCGGCGGCCCAGTATCCGATGTAGTCCCCGCCGCTGCCGGTGCTTTTGGCTGGCACGACCTTCCAATAGGCGGCGCCGACCAGAACGAAACCGAGAACGACGATCGCCGCTGCTGCAAGGCGTCTGGCAGGACTCTTGCTCACAGTCAGACCTCCGTCCTCAGCGCTGGCAACAACCGCGCCATCGAGGCTGAATCTGCTGCATTCAGAGTGGTTTGCGGAGGTTTCATTGCCTCCACTCTATATGCTTGCCGGGTGGCGGAACAGTGCCGGAAAGGGTCCACAGGGTTACCGTCGGTAGCCGGGGAAGGCGGCAGCTTCGGGCCAAGGCCCAAGCCGGGATACAGCGGTCTTTTCATTGACTCTAAACCCTGTTTCGAGTATCCTGAAGTCCTTGCGCGGTGTTGCGTCTGGCGTCAGGGTGTGTGCACTCTGGCTCCGCTGGCAAAGGCTTCCAATGGCCTCTCCAGACCAGGCGGCCGGGGCTGAACGCAGGGTATTAAACAAGTTCAGACCGGCAAAGGACCCCCGGGTTGGGGTCAGCTCCGCGATCCTCACCCGAACAGGTTTGTTTGGAAGTGGGTGGAATTGATGGCCCGTGCGTTGTGCATGGGTATAGGCGCGCGTTGCGCCAGAGTCTTTGAAAGAGGACTGCTGGAACCCGGTTTAGTCGGGCCGGCGTTCGAGGGCAGGAGAGAGATGTCGACCTTTGTTCCGAGCGGCAAGAACATTGTCCGCAAATGGTATGTGGTGGATGCCGACGGCCAGACGCTGGGCCGGCTGGCCACCAAGGCTGCCAGCGTGCTGAGCGGCAAGCTGAATCCCCGGTACGTGCCGTACATCGATACGGGCGACCACGTCATCGTCATTAACGCGGAGAAGGTGCGCCTGACCGGCCTCAAGAGCCAGAAGAAGGTCTACCGCCGCTATACGGGCTACCTGGGCGGACTGCGCGAAGAGTCGTTTACGCGCCTGATCAGCCGCAAGCCCGAAAAGGTTCTGGAAGAAGCGATCAAGGGCATGCTGCCCAAGACCAAGCTCGGCCGCTCGATGGGTTCCAAGCTGAAGGTCTATCGCGGTGACAAGCATCCCCACGCGGCCCAGGGGCCGGTGGCGCTGGAAGTCAAGTAAGGCAGCGATCAGCTTCTAGCCACTAGCTTCTAGCTTTTTCTTGCTGGTGCGAAGTGGCGACAGAATGTTGATGAGCTTATTGGAATACGAACAGGCTGGGAGCTAGCAGCTAGAGGCTAGCAGCTTAAGAGGATTTTGAATGGCAGATCTGGTTCAGTATTACGGGACGGGCCGCCGCAAGTCGGCGATCGCCCGCGTCTTTCTGCGCCCCGGCACGGGCGAGTGGAAGGTCAACGGCAAGGCGTTCGAAGAGTACTTCGTTACCGAGCAGCAGCGCGTTGCCGCCAAGCGGACCCTGGTTGTGGCCGAGCTGGCTTCGAGCTTTGATGTGGTGACCACGGTCTCCTCAGGCGGCGTGGCCTCGCAGGCCGATGCCGTCAAGATGGGGGTTGCCCGTGCACTGATCCAGTTCAACCCGGAACTGCGGAAAGCACTGAAGGCCGAAGGCCTCCTGACCCGCGATGCGCGTGTCAAGGAGCGCAAGAAGTACGGCCAGAAGGGCGCCCGCAAGCGGTTCCAGTTCAGCAAGCGCTAGTGAGCAGCTGCTAGCCGCTAGCTTTCAGCTTATTCGTGCCGGAGCCGCACTGGTCGAGTTTCTCGAGTCCAGGTGCCAAGGCAGGATGAGAAAAGAAGCTAGGAGCTAGTGGCTGGTAGCTTGGTTGTTCAATCTCCCGCATAAGCGGGTTCAATCCGGGCGCCGGCATCGACCACCCGGATGCAATCCACGAAGGAGGCCCATTGGCCACGATCACAATGAAGGAGCTGCTCGAAGCGGGTGTGCACTTCGGGCATCAGACCAAGCGCTGGAATCCCAAGATGAAGGAGTACATCTTCGGCGAGCGCAACGGAATCTATATCATCGACCTGCAGAAGACGCTCAAGCTGTTCAAGGATGCGTCGAAGTTCGTCACTGACCTGTGCGCCGGCGGCAAGACGATTCTCTTCGTCGGCACCAAGCGCCAGGCGCAGGATGCCGTGGCTGAAGAAGCCAACCGCGCCGGGATGCCTTACATCAACCAGCGCTGGCTCGGCGGACTGCTGACCAACTGGGTGACCGTGCAGAAGTCGGTGAAGCGCCTTCAGGAACTCGATGAGATGGCCGTGGATGGCCGGTACGAGCTGCTGACCAAGAAAGAGGTCATTCGCCTGGAGCGGGAGCGCAAGCACCTGCAGGCGAACCTGGCCGGCATCAAGGCTATGAAGCGCCTGCCTGACGCGCTCTTCGTGGTCGACTCGAACAACGAAGCGATTGCCGTGAAGGAGGCCCGCAAGCTGGGCATCCCCGTGGTTGCCGTCGTCGATACCAACTGCGATCCGACCGTGGTCGATTACGTGATTCCAGGCAACGACGACGCGCTGCGCGCCATTCGCCTGTTCACCTCGAAGATTGCCGATTCGGCAGCCGAGGGCGTGAACCTGGTGGGCGACAAGGCCTTCGCCGAAGAGCTGCCTGAGGCGCCGGCCGATGAGACGGTGGCGGCTGAAGCCTCTTCGACCGAGGATGTCGATCTCGAAGCGGCCCTGGGCGGCGGCATTCGCAAGGCGCCGGCTGCGGTAGCGGCCCTGGAAGAGGAAGAAGTCGCGGAAGGCTTTTAATCTGATCTGCGCATAAGGTGCGCATACTGAGGAGAGCGTGGCCGCCATCTTTGACCGCCACGCTTTTCTTATGCCGGACAGGATCCGGCCTGAACAACTGGAGATGAAGGAAGCGAGATGACTGCTGTGAGCGAGAAGATTGATGCAAAGTTGGTAAAGGAGTTGCGCGAGAAATCCGGCGCACCCATGGGAGACTGCCTCAAGGCGCTGCAGGAGACCAAGGGAAATATCGAAGACGCGTTCGTCGTGCTGCGCAAGCGTGGCATGGCCTCGGCCCAGAAGAAGGCCGCCCGCACCACCAACGAGGGCGCCGTGGGCACGTACATTCATGCCGGCGGCAAGATCGGCGTGCTGCTCGAGGTCAACTGCGAGAGCGACTTCGTGGCCCGCACTGAGGACTTCCAGGAGCTGCTGAAAGACATTGCGATGCACATCGCCGCAAGCGATCCCCGCTATGTGAAGCCGGAGGACGTGACCAGCGAGGATCTGGAACGCGAGAAGGAGATCTATCGCGCACAGGCCGCCACCACCGGCAAGCCTGCCAATGTGATCGAGAAGATCGTCGACGGCAAGATGGCCAAGTTTTACGAGGAAGTCTGCCTTCTGGAGCAGCCATTCATCAAGGAGCAGGCCATCTCAATTAAGGAGCTGATCGCGCAGAAGGTAGGCAAGCTTGGCGAGAACATCACAATCCGCCGGTTTGCCCGTTTCAAAGTCGGTGCTCCCGACTGGACGGTTGCTCAGACCAAGGCTGTCGAAGCTGCCGAG
>Ga0335072_10014368_pt1 | contig 11248 bp, 9 predicted proteins | sample Lox_Sample_21_FD_206725 | JGI IMG/M metagenome (GOLD analysis project Ga0335072, IMG submission 206725) | Soil microbial communities from Loxahatchee National Wildlife Refuge, Florida, United States - Lox_Sample_2.1 | ecosystem: Environmental > Terrestrial > Soil > Wetlands | place: USA: Florida...
TCAGGGCGATCTGCTGCGCGGGAGGGGCAGCCATCGCACGCCTGGGTGCGTGTCTGAGTGGTGTAACAACAGATGCCCGTGAGGCATGCCCGAGGGGGCATCCATCAGCCGGTGACATGGCTCACGGTGTCGCAGTGTGTAGTTATCTGATTACAGAATGTCGGCTAGCTGTCGCCAGGGGGCCGGGACCCTAAGGTAGGAGGGTGCATGGCAGCACGACCGAGAGGACAGGCTGAGTGAAAGCCGCGGTGATCTACGACAACGGTGGCCCTGACGTACTTCGCTACGAGGAGGTCCCCGAGCCTGACTGCCCGGCGGGCCGCGTGGTGGTGGACACGGAGGCAATCAGCATCGAAGGCGGCGACCTGCTGGCCCGGGTGGCCGGCCGGCTGACCACGGTGCCGCACGTCGTCGGGTACCTGTCCGCCGGGACCGTGAGTGAGGTCGCGCCGGACGTGGACGGCCGGGCGGTCGGCGACCGGGTGGTCGCCCTGGGCGGGGCCGGATCGCACGCGGCCAGGCGGGCCGTCCCGGCCGCCATGACCTGGCCGATCCCGGCTGGCCTCGACGCGGCCCGGGCGGCCTGCGTGCCGGTCGCGTTCGGGACCGCCCAGGAGTGCCTGTTCACCGCGGGCAACCTCGCCGAGGGCCAGACCGTCTTGGTCCACGCGGGAGCGGGCGGCGTCGGGATGGCGGCGATCCAGCTGGCCAAGCGGGCGGGCGCCACCGTGATCGCCACCGCCTCCAGCGATGAGAAGCTCCGGCTGCTGGCGGCCCTGGGACTCGACCACGGCATCAACTACGCCGCGGACGGCTTCGTCGAGCGCACCAGGGAGCTGACCGGGTCGCGCGGCGCGGACGTTGTCATCGACTCGGTTGGCGGCCAGAACCTGATCGATAGCGTCGAGGTGCTCGCCTACCGGGGGAGGCTGGTGAGCGTCGGCATAGCCGCCCGCACTGGCTCGACGGTCGAGGCGCGGTCCTTGTGGGCGCGGAACAACGCGCTGCACGGGGTCTACCTGGCCGCATCGATCGCGGCCGAGTACCCCCGCGTTCACCCAATGATCGGTGACATGCTGGCCCGGGTGGCCAGTGGCGAGCTCCAGGTGGTGATCGATCGCTCGTTCCCGCTGGCCGAGGCGGCCGCGGCGCACGCCTACGCCGAGAGCCGGGCCGCCTTCGGCCGGGTCGTGATGACGGCCTGACCGGGGCTGGCCGGGCGGCAGGCATCACCGGGCCGGTTGGGGGCAGATCAGCCGGTATGCGTAAGGACGGATAACAACGACGGGAGGAGAGCGGGACATGAGCGCGACCGATGGCTTCGTGATCGTGGGAGCGAGCCTGGCCGGGGCGAAGGCAGCGCAAGCCCTGCGCGAGGAGGGATTCGCCGGCCCGGTAGTGCTGATCGGCGAGGAGACCGAGCGGCCCTACGAGCGGCCCCCGCTGTCCAAGGAGTACCTGCTCGGCAAGTCCGAGCGGGACAAGATCTACGTCCATCCGCAGTCGTGGTACGCCGACAACGACGTCGACCTGCGACTCGGCGTCCGGGTCACCGGCCTGGATCCCGCGGCCCACGAGGTGACGCTAGCCGACGGCAGCCGGGTGAGCTACGCGCGGCTGCTGCTGACCACCGGCTCCTCACCGCGCAGCCTGCCCGTGCCGGGCGCCGACAGCGACGGTGTGCTGCACTTGCGGCGGGTCGCCGACAGCGACCGGATCAAGTCGGTCTTCCAGACCGCCTCGCGAATCGCGGTGATCGGCGCGGGCTGGATCGGCCTGGAGACCGCCGCGGCGGCCCGGCAGGCCGGCGTCGAGGTCACGATCCTTGAGTCCGCCGAGCTGCCGCTGCTGCGCGTGCTCGGCCCCGAGGTCGCCGCGGTCTTCGCCGACCTGCACCGCCAGCATGGCGTCGGGCTGCGGTTCGGCGTCCAGGTAAGCGAGATCGTCACCGCCGGCGGGCGGGTCCAGGGCGTGCGGCTGGCCGACGGAGGCCACGTCGAGGCGGACGCGGTCATCATGGCCGTCGGGATCGCGCCCAATACCGAGCTGGCCGAGGCGGCCGGGCTCGAGACCCTCGACGGGGTGGTGGTCGACGCGGGGCTGCGGTCCTCCGACCGGGACATCTATGCCGCCGGGGACGTCGCCAACGCTTACCATCCCGTGCTGGCCAGGCACATCCGGGTCGAGCACTGGGCCAACGCCCTGCACCAGCCGCAAGCGGCCGCGCGGGCCATGCTGGACCAGGACGTCTCCTACGACCGGGTGCCGTACTTCTTTACCGATCAGTACGACCTGGGCATGGAGTACTCCGGCTACGTGACGCCTGGCCACTACGACCAGGTCGTCTTCCGCGGCGACGTAGGGCAGCGTGAGTTCATCGCGTTCTGGCTGGAGGGCGGCCGGGTGCTGGCCGGCATGAACGTCAACGTCTGGGACGTCAACGACGCGATCCAGGACCTGGTGCGGGGCGGCCGGCCGGTGGAGGTAGCCCGGCTCACCGACCCGAGCGTGCCCCTCGACCAGGTGGCCTCCGGGATGTCCTGATCTGAGGGTTGCCTGTCCATGAGGACAGGGCGACAAGAAACGTGCTGGCCAGCAGGGTAGAGGTGTCAGAGAAACCCTGCTAGGCAAAGGAGCACGTCCCGTGACCGCAAGCATCGCCGGCATCCCGATCCCGGACAGCCGCCTGGTCGCCGACGCGACCGAGCTGATCAAGGCCGAAGAGTCGCCGCTGCTCTTCCACCACTCCCGGCGCGTCTACCTGTTCGGCATGCTCCAGGGGAAGCGGCGCGGGCTGTCACCCGATCCCGAGCTGCTCTACGTGGGGGCCATGTTCCATGACCTCGGCCTGACCGAGAAGCACCGGACGAGGGACCAGCGCTTCGAGGTGGACGGGGCGGACCTGGCCCGCGACTTCCTGGCCGCCCATGGCATCGGCGACGCGGAGGCAGGCCGGGTGTGGACGGCCATCGCGCTGCACACGACACCGGGCATCGCCGAGCACATGGAGCCGGAGATCGCGCTGGTCACCGCCGGGGTCGAGACCGACGTGCTCGGCATCGGCTACCGCGACCTCGACCCGGCCGACATCAGCGCGGTGACGGCGGCCCATCCCCGGCCGGACTTCAAGCGGCAGATCCTGGCCGCCTTCACCGACGGGTTCTCCGGCAGGCCGGAGACCACGTTCGGCACGGTCAACGCGGACGTGCTCCAGCACTTCGTGCCCGGCTTCCGCCGGATGGACTTCGTGGAGGTCATCGAGTCGAACGCCTGGCCCGAGTAGCGTCCCTGGGCAATCACCGTGATTGGGGTGTTACTGGTGTGATGCTCTGATGCGGGGGGTATGGCGCTGGGCGGGATAAGCGGGGGGAGAGGCAATGAGCAGGCGACCACCCAAGACGACCACGGACGCCGGGGCGCCCGCGCCCAGCGACGAGTACTCGCTGACAGCGGGCCCGGAAGGACCCAACCTGCTGCACGATGCCTACCTGATCCAGAAGCTGGGGCGCTTCGTCCGCGAGCGCGTCCCCGACCGGGTCTACCACGTCAAGGGCGGCGGGGCCTTCGGCTACTTCGAGGTGACCGCGGACGTCACCCCGTGGACGACGGCCGCCTTCCTTGGCCAGGTCGGCAGGCGCACGCCGGTCCTGGCCCGCTTCTCGACGGTGGCCGGCGAGGAGGGGTACCCGGACACCGACCGCGACGTGCGCGGCTTCGCCCTGAAGTTCTACACCGAAGAGGGCAACTACGACCTGGTCGGCAACAACACGCCGGTGTTCTTCGTGCGCGACCCGATGAAGTTCCCTGACTTCATCCACTCCCAGGAGCGCCTGCCCGACAGCGGCCTGCGCAGCAACAACATGCAGTGGGACTTCTGGTCCCTGTCGCCAGAGTCGGCCCACCAGGTGACCATCTTGATGAGCGACCGGGGAACACCGCGCAGCTGGCGGCACATGAACGGCTACAGCAGCGACACCTACATGTGGCAGAACGCCGGCGGCGAGAAGTTCTGGGTCAAGTACCACTTCAAGACCGAGCAGGGCATCGCGAACATGACCGACGCCGAGGCCAAGGCCATGTTCTCTGAAGACCTCGACTACCACCGGCGGGACCTGCGGACGGCGATCGACGACGGCGACCACCCGTGCTGGCACCTCGAGATGCAGATCATGCCGTACGAGGACGCGGCCGACTACCGCTTCAACCCGTTCGACGTGACCAAGACCTGGCCGCACAAGGACTACCCGCCGATCCCGGTTGGCCGGCTGGTCCTCGACCGCAACCCGGAGAACTTCTTCGCCCAGATCGTCCAGGCCGGGTTCGACGTGGCCAACATGGTGCCCGGCATCGGGCCAAGCCCGGACCGGATGGTGCTCGGGCGGATGTTCGCCTACGGCGACTCCAGCCGCTACCGCACCGGCCCCAACTACGAGCAGCTGCCGGTCAACCGGCCGCTCAACGAGACGCACAACTACAACAAGGACGGCCCGATGCGCATCGCGCACAGCAACGGCCAGCCGGTCTACGCGCCCAACAGCTACGGCGGCCCCAAGGCCGACGCGGAGCGCTACCGCGACCCGGGCTGGTTCGTCGATGCCGCCGAGCTGATGCGCACCGCCTATGAGGCGCACAAGGAGGACAACGACTTCATCCAGCCCGGGACGCTCTACCGCGAGGTCATGACGCCGACCGACCGGGATCACCTGGTCGGCAACATCACCGGGCACCTGAGCCAGGGAGTGGAGCGGTTCATCCAGGAGCGCGCGGTCAACGACTACTGGGCCAAGGTCGACCCGGACCTCGGGGCCCGCGTGGCCCGCGAGCTTGGCATGGCGACCCCGGCGCCCTAGCGCCCGCGCGGCTAGAGCCAGGCCCGCAGGTCGGCGACATCGAGCAGCGGCAGTCCCCAGCGCAGCGCCGATGCCTCCAGGTCGGCCGGGCCTGACATCGTCCCATCCGGGTTCATCACCTCGCAGCAGACGCCCACGGCGGGCAGGCCCGCAGCGAGGCAGAGGGCGACCGTCGACTCAGTGTGGCCAGGACGTTCTGCCAGGAGGCCAGGTCTAGCCGCAAGGGGGAACACATGCCCGGGTCGAAGGAAGTCGCCCGGCCGGGCGGCCGGGCTGGCCAGCTGGCGCACGGTGGCGGCCCGCTCGGCGGCGGAGACCCCAGTGCCCGGCGAGGAGGCCAGGTCGACCGGTATGTGCGGCCGGGTCCCGTGCCGATCACCCGCTCCGGGAACCGGCGGGATCTCCAGGCGCTCGAGGACGTCGGGCGAGCAGGGGACCGTGGTGTGCCCGCAGCACTGAGTGAGCAGGAACGTGAACGCCTGCGGGCGGATCGAGGCACCCGCGAAGATCACGTCGCCCTCGGCCTCCCGGTCGGGATCCCAGACCATGACCCCGCCTCCCGCGGCCAGCTGAGCGATCGCCTTGTCTACGCCCGCCCGTCCCTGAAGGTGCCCGGCCCAGCCCAGCGAGGCGACCGCGCGGGCGAGGTCGGCGGCCGCCGAGGCCGGACGAGTGGCGACCAGGCGAGAGATGAGGTCGGCCTCCAGGTTCACGCGGTCCCCGGCGGCCAGGCCGCGCAGCGTGGTCTGCTCCAGGGTGGCCGGGATCAGCACCACCGAGAACCGGTCGCGCTGCAGCTCGGCGATGGTCAGGCTGACGCCGTCGATGGCCACGGCAGACTTGGCAGCCGCGCTGGCCAGGAAGCGGGCCGGTGGCTGGATCCAGATCCGGCGGGAGGCGCCCTGGTCATCGATGGCGGCGATCTTGCCGACCGCGTCCACGTAGCCTTGCACGAGGTGCCCGCCGAGCTGGTCGCCGACGGCCAGCGGCGCCTCGACGTTGACGGCCTGGCCGGGAGAGCACCGGTCGAGCGTGGTGCGGCGAAGCGTCTCTGAGGTAACCGTGGCGGTCACCCGGCCATCGGCGATGTCCTCCACCGTGAGGCGGACCCCGCAGACGCACAGTGAGCCGCCCGGGCCGACGCTCGAAGCGGTCTTGGGCAGGCGGATGACGATGCGGCTCCCGGTGAGCGACTCGACCTCACCAATCCCGCGAATGTGCCCGGTGAACATGATGGTTCATCCCTTCCACGCGACGGCAGCAGCAGTGCCGCCTGGCAGCAGTGGCGTCAGGGACCGGGAGGCCCGAGAGGGGGGCGGGGTGTCACCGCATGGCTCCGGACTCGCACCGGATCGCCGCACCGCGGGCGCGGCTGGCGGACTATGACCGCCGCACCTGGAATCTCACCAGACAAGCTCAGGGTACAGGGCGCGGGCGGCGCCCGCGAAGAGGGGGATCGGCTCGCCGGGAAAGTGCAGTTTTTATATTATATTGGAACTATCTGGATAACGCGCCCGTGCGGCGTGCGGCGGGAGGTACGGTCGTGACGTCTGTGCTGGAGGGTTTCCGCATCCTGGAGGTGGCCGAGCACACCTTCGTGCCCGCGGCCTCGGCCATCTTGTCCGACTGGGGCGCGGAAGTCATCAAGGTAGAGCCGGTCGGACGGGGCGACGCCATGCGGGGCCTGGCCCAGACCGGGGTCATCGACCTGGGCGGGGGCGGCGTGCACCCGCTGCTCGAGCACTCCAACCGGGGCAAGAAAAGCATCGCCCTCGACCTGGCCACCAGCGAGGGCCGCGCGGTGCTCTACAAGCTGGCCGAGGTCTCCGACGTCTTCCTGACCAACAAGCTGCCAAGGGTCCGCGAGGCCCTGCTGATCGACGTGGAGCACATCCGCGAGCACAACCCGGACATCGTCTACGTGCGCGGCTCCGGGTATGGCCCGAACGGCCCGGACGCCGACCGCGGCGGCTACGACATCCTCGGGTACTGGTCCCGGTCGGGCGTCGGCGGGGCCCTGCAGGTTCCCGGCGACGAGGAGTTCATCTCCCAGGCCGGGCCCGCCTATGGCGACTCGATTGGCGCGATGACGATCGCCGGGGGGATCTGCGCGGCCCTGCTTGGCCGGGAGCGGACCGGCGAGGCCCCGGTCGTTGACGTATCGCTGCTGGGCACGGGCATGTGGGCGATCGGCGCGGGGGTCGCCCTGTCGCTGCACACCGGGCACCCGCTGCGGCGCATGCCCGCCTCGCAGCGGCCGATGCACAACCCGCTTTCCAATGCCTACAAGACCGCCGACGGGCGGTGGATCCACCTGTCCTGCCTGCAGGGCTTCCACTACTGGCCCGCCACCTGCACGGCGATCGGCCGGGAGGACCTCATCGGCGACCCGCGATTCGCCAGCCACGAGGACCTCACCGCCCACGCCCGCGAGGCGGCCGCCATCTTGCAGGAGGTCTTCCTGACCCGGACGGCCGCGCAGTGGACCGAGCAGCTCAGGGACTTCCGCGGCCAGTGGGCGCTGGTCCAGGACAGCGCCGACCTGCCCGGCGACCCGCAGGTGCTGGCCAACAACTACATCATCGGTGCCCAGACCGCCGAGGGGACGCCGTTCTCCCTGGTGGCCACGCCCGTCCAGTTCGACGGGGAAGCCGCGGCGACCAGGCGGGCGCCCGAGTACAACGAGCACGGCGACGCCATCCTCACCGAGGTGCTCGGCTACGACTGGGAGGCGGTCATCGACCTCAAGCTCAAGGGAGCCGCCGGCTGACCGGTGGCCGTGAGGCTCGCCTTACAGGAAGCCGACGCCCGCCCGCAGGGCGGCGTTGATCGCCTCAAGCCCCGAGGTCTGCCTGACCGAGTCCGGTCCGTCGAACGGGCCCTGCCACCGGTAGCCGAACTGGGTGATGCAGTTGCGGTTGCTGGCCAGCACTGAGGCGGCGTTGCGCCGGATGAACGCGACGTAGTCGGCATTTCCCGGCGGGCCGACCCGGGCCGCCAGATAGCCAAGGTTGCGCATGAAGATGCCCTTGAACTGAGGGGAGTCCGTCGAAGTGCCCGCGTCGGGACTGCCGAACTCAGTCAGCACGCCCTCTTGCACCAGGACCGGGCTGACCAGCACGGCGTCGGCGATCTGCCTGGCGATGGGCAGCGGGTCATGCCCGGCGATGTCGAGGCCGGCGTCGGCCATGTCCGCCAGCGCCCCGAGGATGACCCCCTGGTTGTAGGACCAGGTCTGCTTGTGCCCCTCGTGGCTGCCCTCGGCGGTCAGCCCGTCGTAGATCAGGTGCCGGGGGTCGGCGACGATGAACTTCTCGTGGAACCACTGGCCCGCCTGGGCGATCCACTGCCGGTAGACCTCCCGCTCGCCGTCGGGCACCCGCTGGTACAGACGCGCCGCGACCGCCAGGAACAACTCGTTCTCGATGGCGTTCTTGCCACCCGTGCTCTTGCTCCACAGCACGCCGCCATCGGTGGTCCGCTCGTCCCAGCCGCTGGCCATGTCCGCGAAAAGGTAGGTGGCCATGGTCAGGTAGCGGCCTCGGCGCTGTTGATCGCGGGTGAGGTCATGGGCGCTGATCCAGGCGAGCGCCCACCAGCCCTCGTCGTCGTAGAAGTCGTTGAGGAAGCGAGTGTCCTCGTGCCGGTCGAAGGTGTTCTGCACGACGTCCAGATAGCCCGCCGTCCCGGTCAGGGACATGTAGTCGATCAGCGCATGCAGAGCGTTGGCTGAGTTCCACCAGCCAGGGTCGCCCGGGCCACGCAGCTTACCGCGGCCGGGTATCGCCCACAGCCCGGTCTTCCTGTCGTACCAGTTCTGCAGCGACGCCACCGCCGCCGTGGCGTAATGCGCGAGGGTCCCGTTCTGGAAGCCGCCTGGACTCGTACTGCCGGTCATCATGCCTCACCCTCCGTCCCGGCAAGCGAGCGTAGCCGACCGGGTAGCGCGGGCTGGGGATCATCGCGTTCTCGTTCTGCATGTCGCGCTTGGTCGGGTCGGCTGGCGGCCGCGCTAGGGCTGGGGGTCGGTGAGGAACGCGAGCATCTCCGCCGCCAGTTCCGGGCTGACCATCGCGGTGCCGTGATCGCCGGGTACCTCGGCGAACCGCGCGTGCGGCAGGACCGCGGCTAGCGCGCTGGCCTGCCGCTCGTCCTGGTCGCCCGCCACGACCAGCACCGGCGTGGTGATCCCGGCCAGGTCGCGCCCCGGGGTCGGAACGGACGTGTCCAGGACGTACAGCAGCGCCTGCGGGTCGGCGCCCGCCTGCGCGAGCCAGTCGGCCTGCATCGCCAGGGGCGACCCTGGTTCCAGCGGCCGCCCGCTGGCGATCGTCTCCAGCGCCTGCCGGTGCCCGCCCGTGCGGGGAGTCGCGCCATCCAGTGCGTCCAGGCCCTGGCCAGCGACGATCGCGCGGGCCGGCCGGGCGCCACGAGCCAGCATGCGCAGCACCACCTTCCCGCCCAGCGAGTACCCGGCCAGTTCATAGCGGCCGTCGTGGTCGCCCAGGCCCAGGAAGTCGACCAGCGCCAGCCCGTCGTCGGCCAGCACATCAGGCGGGTAGGCGGCCGGATCGTGCGGCCGGGCGCTGTCACCATGTCCGCGCAGGTCAGGCAGGATGACACGGAAGCCGTGCCTGGCGAGGACAGGCGCCGGGCCGGACTGGAGGAAGTGCAGCCCGGTGCCGGTGAACCCGTGCAGCAGCACCAGCGGGCGGCCATCCCCGATCGTCCGGAACACCAGGGGCTGGCCATCGCGCCCGGGGAACGTGGTGAACTCGGTCGTCAGTCCGTCGATCATCAGTGCGTCCTCCATCGCGCCGTCGCTCATCGCGCTCTCCTCCATCGCGGGGGTAGCAGTTTAGCCGTCTCGTGGTGGCCCGGTGTCCGGCGCTAGCCGGCCAGGCCGGCTTGATGGTTAGCTGACGGCATGATCGAGGCTCACCAGGCGGTCCGAGTCGAGCAGTCGGGACCGGTCACGACCGTCTTGCTGGACCGTCCCGCGTCCCGTAACGCCGTTGACGGCCCGACCGCCGCCGCCCTGGCGGCGGCGTTCCGTAGGTTCGACGCCGACCCGGGCGCCGCCGTCGCGGTGCTGCACGGGGAGGGCGGCGTGTTCTGCTCCGGCGCCGACCTGAAGGCGATGGGCACCGAGCGCGGCAACCGGGTGGCCGCCGATGGCGACGGGCCGATGGGAGTCAGCCGGCTGCGGCTGTCCAAGCCGGTGATCGCCGCGGTGTCGGGATACGCGGTAGCCGGAGGCTTGGAGATGGCGCTGTGGTGCGACCTGCGGGTCGCGGATGAGACGGCTGTGTTCGGTGTGTTCTGCCGTCGCTGGGGAGTCCCTCTCATCGACGGCGGCACCGTTCGGCTGCCCCGGCTGATCGGCACCAGCCGGGCCATGGACATGATCCTCACCGGCCGAGCGGTTGACGCGGCCGAGGCCGCCGCGATCGGGCTGGCCAACCGGGTCGTGCCAGCTGGCCAGGCCCTGGGGGCCGCCCAGGAGCTGGCGGCCACCCTGGCCGCGTTCCCGCAGGCCTGCCTGCGGGGCGACCGGGCCTCGGTGCTTGACGCGGAGGGACTCGACGAGGAAGCCGCGCTGGCCTCGGAATTCGGCTACGGGCGGGCCGTGCTGGCAGGCGGGGACGCCTTCGCGGGCGCGGCCTCGTTCGCCGCGGGCGCCGGGCGCCACGGCAGCTTCAGCGACTGACCGGTCTGTGGCCCTGATCGCGTATCAGGAAGGCGGATGGGCGCTCTGCCATGGCAGGACGCGTCGGCACTCGGCGCCGACGCTGGTGAGTGCGGGAAGGGGCTTCATCATGCCCGCCACAGCCAACACGCCCCGGATACTGCGGGCGGATCATGTCCAGCTCAACGGGGAAGCGCCCGGACTGCCGTTCGTAGCGAACGGGGTCAAGCGCTCGGGCTGGCTCGTCCTGACCGATCAGGGCGAGTTCCGCTTCTACGATAAAGAGCTCCCGGCCATGACCAAGGCGCCGGCGCTGAGCGCGGCGGCGGTGGACCAGTTCGTGCGGAAGGTCACCGCGGTCGGGGTCCTGGTTCGCTTCGGTAAAGACCGCTACAACATGGGGTTCACCGGCGAGCTGGGGCCCTCGGTTCCCGGGGCGCGATCCGATGCCGACGAGCGGCCGGCTCCCGGGCCGCGGTCGGATGCCGAGGGGCAGCCGGTTTCTAGGCCGCAGTCGGTTCCCGGGGCGCATTCGGCGCCCGGGGTACGGTCGGCGCCGGGTGAGCGGCCGGTTCCCGGTGCGCGGCCGGTTCCCGGTGCGCGGCCGGTTCCTGAGTGGCGGTCGGCTGAGGGCCAGGAAAAGATCGGCGAGGGGGGAGATCTCGTCAGCAGCGTCGGGTCCCTGATCGCCGACGGCGGGGCAGCGGGC
>Ga0335072_10014370_pt1 | contig 11247 bp, 5 predicted proteins | sample Lox_Sample_21_FD_206725 | JGI IMG/M metagenome (GOLD analysis project Ga0335072, IMG submission 206725) | Soil microbial communities from Loxahatchee National Wildlife Refuge, Florida, United States - Lox_Sample_2.1 | ecosystem: Environmental > Terrestrial > Soil > Wetlands | place: USA: Florida...
TCGTGTCAGTACCCTTTTCGGATCATTGTGAACCTCTGGTCAATGGCGCGGAAGAATTGCGGCAGTTGCTGGAGGGTTTGAGTGAGAGAGTGGATCGAGGGCAGTGGAAGTATTTTGAGTTTCGCTCCATCGCATCGGTGCCTGATTCGACGAATGCATTTGCGATCAGCAACGAATATTACCTGCATCGACTCGATCTCCGGCATTCTGAGGAAAAGCTCTTTCACGGTTTCCATAAGAATTCTGTGCAACGGAAGCTGCGCCGTGCTGAGCGGGAATCGCTGCGGTATGAGGAAGGGTCTTCTGAGGTGCTTCTGAAGCATTTTTACAACTTGCTGATCATGACCCGTCGGAGGCAGGGAGTTCCTCCTCAACCCTCGAAATGGTTTCGCAGCTTGATCTCGTCGATGGGACAGAGCCTCAAAATCCGGGTTGCGCTGAAGGGAGAGACGCCGGTCGCGAGTATTCTGACCATCTCGGACAAAAGAACCATGGTGTACAAGTACGGATGTAGCGACCCAAGATTCGCCAATCTTGGCGGAACGCCCCTATTGTTTTGGCGCGCCATTCAAGAAGCGAGGGCGAAAGGAATGGAAGAGTTCGATATGGGACGGTCGGAGACGAGCAACGAAGGCCTTATTCGATTCAAAGAGCACTGGGGGGCAAAGAGAATCGCATTGAACTACTGGCGCTACCCCGCCTGGGCTGCCGGTTTGGGGCCAGAGCGCGCAATCAAATACGTTCGCAAGTTGATTTCGATTACCCCGGATAAGCCCCTCGTCTTACTTGGCAGTCTGCTGTATCCGCATATCGGGTAAAGAGAATCCGTCGCTCTGTCTGCAGAGTTCTAGGTTTACGCGATCCTCGCCCGCAACGCGCCTCCCGCGAAGTAAATTAACATTCCGGTAATCGCGACACTGGATGCATGGGCAGCCGCCTGGCGTCCCATGATCACGCCTCCCAAAAAGACCAGGAAACCGAAGCCGAGGACCAAAGTCCCGATCTTGGTCATGGTTGGCCTCATCTTGTGACTGTCGACATATACAGCCGTGCCATTGCTCTGAGCGATGAGAGATGACATTGTAGGAGCCGATTTGCCGCGGGTTCCTGTGAGAACGCTGACGACAGGGCAGATGATCAGCGCCACGCCACCGCTGATCAGCGTCACCAGAGCAACGTCGAAATGCAGTCCGAACCGCAGTGTGGCGCCGGCAATCGCGCCCGCGATGTAGGCTGCTATGGCCCCTTGCCAGTTGGCTTTCTTCCAGAGCAGTCCGTACACGATTGCAATCACGAACAGTGGCATATCGAAAATGCTGATGATCGTGAGGTACGCGTCAACCGCGCCGCCGAGGTAGGGAATCAAGCAGGTAATCGCAATCATGAGGACTCCAGCGATCAGTGTTGCTGCCCTCACGGCAACCAGCAACTGCTTGGGTGACGCATCTCTTTTTATGAAGCGACCATAAATGTCATTCGTGATAAGAGTCGCGACTGCCCCAAGGTTTGAACCGATCGTCGAAAGCCCGGAAGCCATGAAACCGCAAATTACCAACCCCAACGCCCCGGCAGGAATTAGATGGACGATGAGTGTCGGCACGGCCAACTCGCCCTTCGCGAGCCCCGGATAAAGAACTCTTGCCGCCAATCCGGGTGTGATCCACAAGAAGGCAAAGGGAGTGATCATGAGAGCGGACATGACCATGCCTTTCGAAACCACTCGCGGATCGCGAGCCGAAAAAGCCGACTGCAAGAGGCCCTGATCCAACGATGCCCACTGTAAGCCAAGCAGCAGAATCGCCAAAATGAACTTCCAGTTGTATTTTCCGGACTGCAGAACAAATTCGAGGTGTTCCGGCGGCAGGTGTGCCACAAGTCCAGGCCACCATCCAACGGCTCTCATGGCAATCGGCAGAACTGTTAGAACACTTAGCATGACCAGCAGGAAACCAAGGTTATTGGTCAAGACAATCGACCACATTCCGCCTGCCATCGTGTAGACAATGACAATGACCGAGAACACCAGGATCCAGAGCACAAAGGAGTAAATACCCGTCAGCTGTTGTGCAGCCATGACTCCGGCATAGAGCACAACAGCGATCCAGAAGGTCAGGCGGAGGATCCAAAGCACTCCAACCAGGCTGCGAACCCCAGGACCATAGCGCATTTCGAGGAATTCCGGAACCGTGCGGATACGCAAACGACGCAACAACGGAATGACATACAGTCCACTGAAGACCAAAGCCATATTGCCGGTCCACGTCAGCCAGATGATGGAAATGCCGCTCTGATAAGCTGTGCCGCTCACGCCGATCAAGCTAAACAGACTGATGTTAGCTGTGGTCATGCTCGCGGCCAGAATGAAAGGAGTCAGTTGGCGATCGGCTAAGTAAAAGTCATCGGGAGAGCCGATCCATTTGTAGAAACGTGAACCCAGCCAAAAAATACCGATAAGGAAAGCCGCCACAGTGACATAGTCAATTGCCTTCATGCGGGAACGGGTTCGCCTCCCAAGCTAGCTGCCTCGTGCTGTCGCTCTGCCAGAAAGGCTTCAACTTCGGAAGGGGTGGGGAACGGGTCTATCCCGCCCAACGCTCTCGTCGAAATCGCTCCGCAAGCGCTCCCCCATGCAATGCACGTTTGCAAGGGCGCACGATTGAGATGCTGGAAAATAAAGCCGGCATCGAAACTGTCGCCGGCGCCCGTGGTATCCACTGGATGGATTTGGAATGCCGGGACAGAAGTGACTCGGCCGCCGCAAATTACCGACACGCCATCGTGGCCGCGCTTGATGATCGTTGTGTGGCTGAAGCCGCCAAAGTACTTGGCGGCATCCGCTAACTCTCGAGTTTCTGAAATTCTGGCTGCTTCTATCTCGTTGGGTAAGAACAAGTCAACTTCATGAAGCAACTGCTGCATGCCGCTGTCCCACTTTTCATGGGGATCGTGATCCGGATCGAGCGATGTAGTAAGTCCGGCTCTTCTCGCACCACGAAATAATTCCAGGCAGCCTGGCTGCAATCCGGGTTGTAAGTAAAAGCTCGAGAGGTGTAGATGGCGGGCCTGCTTGACATAGTCGACGTCCACCTCTTGGAGAACGAAGCTTTCGCGAACTCCGGGATAGCTGACCATCGCGTAGTCGTCGGGAAATGACATCGACACACAGATCCCAGTGGGCAGGGCCGCATCTCTGACGACCCGCGAAATGTCCACGCCTGCAGTGGTTAGAGCATCCAGCAGAAAATCGCCGACGTGATCCTTACCAACCTTGCCCACAAATCCCGTGGCCGCTCCCAGGCGGGCGATGTTGAGCGCAAAAATGGCCGAAGAGCCTCCTAGAGTGAATTTCATGCCTTTGGCATGCTTCAACTCCCTGAACGCCGGTAATGACGGCAGGCCCGTAAGAATGAGGTCCGCATTGATGTCGCCCACCACCACAATATCCATGCCACTCCTATACGCGCTCCGCTCATGAGAGAGCTACTCGAGTGGATTTCCAGTAGCGCGAGCCCGGTAATAGGCGAAAAGCTGCATCACCGGCATCGCAAGGATCAGACGTGCTGACTCGGACAGCCCCGAATCTAATTCGAACAAGAAGTCCGATTTTTCGCGGATTTCGGTCGACGCTTTTTCACAGATCACAAACTTGCACACTCCCGAAGGCCGCAATCTCTCCAACAGTGGCAATTCGTAACTTGCCACGCTCTCTGCATGAAGTAGAGTGACGAGCGTACCTTTGCTGAGCAAGTAGTTCGGACCATGCATAACTTCCAGCGACGGATACGCCTCGGCCGGCGCTTTCACCATCTCTTTGACCTTCAACATCGACTCGGCTGCGAGGCCATAAAAAGGCCCCTGGCCCAGCGCAACGTAGTCAACGAACTGCTTCTCCTGAGCCATTGACCTTACGGTGCTGCTGCAACCTTCGATCACCCGCCGGCAGACCTCCGGTAGCTTATACAGTTCCCTCAACAGTCCATCATTTCGTGTCGTCGAGGCGATGACGAACTGAAGCGCCAGTAGACCGGCGGTGAATGATCGTGTCATATAACGGCTTCGCTCCGCAGCCGGTGTCAGCAGCATGCCGGGCTCGCAAACTTCGAGCAAAGGACTGTTCGCTACGGTAGAAAGAGCAACGGCCTTGGCAGATCGGGACTCGGTGAACCAGCGGGCGGCGGCTACGGTTTCAGCTGACTTTCCGTTTCGCGAGACTGCTAGAAGTTCGTAATTGCCCGCTTCCGAAAAGATGGCATTAGGGAAAGTGCAGATTTCGGAGGCAGAAACACCGAGTGCTCTGCGACGAGTTGACTGCGTAAAGGCGGCCGCGGCGCTGAGGCATAAATAAAAGGAACTGCCGCACCCAGCCAGAACCGGATGTTTACTGGAGATCCATTCCCTGATCTTGTGGTGTTCCTTTCTTTCGCATAACTCAAGAATTTGCTGCCATACCTCGGGCTGGGAATGAATTTCAGTGAATGTGTAGTCAGTCATTTCTTGTCATTTGTCCGTTTGAGCCGTCTTCGGAAAAGATCAGTGAATTCTTTGGTAGTTTGCACGCACCAATACAGAAGCATGACCGCGCCGATCGCGAAGACACTCCATGTAATCCAGTCGATGTGCATCTGGTTCATTGTTCAGAACAGGCGTTCTGAATATCAGGCTGAAAGCAGATCAAGCTAAACTCCAAAATTGCCTTCGCCTGTGCGGTTTGGCAGGCCAGCTTACCATAGCTTTCGTTTCTTTTCGAAACTATTCTATTATTCTCCTTTCTAGGAATGCGGACAGGAGCAAATATGGTCAATCGCAGGCAGTGGCTGAAGGGATTGGGGATGATCGCGGGAGCCGTTGCTCACTCAAGCCGTGGGCTGGCTGCCAGCGCAGATGAATCGAAACAGATCCCACAGCATTCTCTGGACCTCTCGGAGTTTGAGCCAACGAGCATGCTGCAAGTTCAGGAGTCGCGCGTGGAGCGCGCCCGCTTTCCTCTCATTGATTTTCACACCCATATCTCGATATCCGCGAAATCGGAAAATGGCGTGGCTTTGGCGTCGGACCGCAAGTTCCTAGGGAAACCGGAAGAGTTACTCGCGACGATGGATCGAAAGAACATCTGGGCGATGGTGAACCTGACCGGTGGTTACGATGGCGGCCTGGCCGAAACGATTGCGAGGTATGATCGCGCCTTTCCCCAGCGCTTTTACACCTTCACCGAACCTTGCTACGAACGCTGGAAGGAACCCAACTATCCTCAGGTTCAAGCACGGGCGATCGAGCAGGCACATCAGCAGGGCGCGCGGGGCCTCAAAATTCTCAAGACTCTCGGACTTTATCTTCGCGAGAACACAACGTCCGGTCAGCTTGTAAAAATTGACGATCCGAGATTCGACCCGATGTGGGATGTTTGCGGGCAACTCAACCTGCCCGTGGCGATTCACGTGTCCGATCCGATTGCATTTTTCACCCCGACAGATCGCTTTAATGAGCGCTACGAGGAGCTAAACAGACATCCTGATTGGTCTTTTTATGGACGCGACTTTCCCACCAACGCGGAGTTACTCGAAGCCCGCAACCGGGTCTTTGCCCGACACCCGAGAACTCAATTTGTGGTGCTGCACGTGGGTAACTTCGCCGAAAACCTGGCCAACGTAGCGGAAAATCTTGATCGCTTTCCGAACATGACCGTTGATATCGCCGCGCGAATCGGAGAAATGGGAAGGCAGCCCCGCACGGCTCGGAAGTTCTTTGACAGGTATCAGGATCGCATCCTGTTCGGCACCGACGCTACTCCGCACGGCGACCAGTACCCTCAGCAAGTATTCAACGATCAGCTGTACGAGATCTACTATCGATTCCTCGAGACGGAAGACGAGTACTTCGACTACGCTCCGGCGAAGATTCCTCCCCAGGGGCGCTGGCGGATCTACGGCATCAATCTGCCGGAAACGATTCTCCGCAAAGTCTATTTCGCGAACGCGGCTCGACGTCTGAACGTTGCAGTGTGATGTTTCTTCTGCCGGAGTCCAAATGCTCCACTAGATTCATGCCGATAGATTCATGTCGAAATCTTCCTTTTTTAACTGGACAAACCAAAACAAAACGATATAAAAAGAAAGCGATTGCGAAACTAAACGAAATACGCCGGCAGCGTTTGGTTTAAAACAGCGACTTGAGGGGCGGCACGAGCAGCGATCCTGACTCCTTAGGAAGTGAGCACGCGAATCGGTCTTCCCTTCGAGCACTGTCCAAGTGCGACAAACAGACGCAGCGAGAAGCGCATGCAGGAGAGTCCCGCCATGTCCCTTCCCTCCTGCTTCTTGTGCGGTGAAGGAGACTCACCAATGAGGAACACCATCCTGCTAGTCGTGGCTCTGCTCAGTTCGGTAGTGATTGGGTTCGCACAAGTCGACACCGGCAGCTTAGTCGGGACAGTCAAGGACGCGAGCGCCGCCGTGCTTGCAGGCGTGACCGTCACGGCGACCAACATGGATACCGGCGTTCCTACCAGCGTAAAAACCGACGTGAACGGCAATTACGTAATCACTCCGCTCCATATTGGCCGATACTCGATTTCTGTCGAGGCTACGGGCTTTCGCCGGGAAATACGCAAGGACATTGTCCTCGACGTGCAGCAGAGCATCCGGCTTGATTTCACTCTTCAGGTTGGCTCGATTTCCGAAACCATGGAAGTCAGCGGGGAAGCTCCGCTTCTGGAGACCGAGAGCGCATCGCTGGGCAATGTGATCGATAGCAAGCAAATCGAGGAGCTGCCCCTGAACGGGCGGCGCTACACCGATCTTGCCGAGCTCACCTCCGGGGTGGCCAAGGTCATCGAGGGTCCGGTGAACGGCGGCAGTACTCCGACGAACGGGAATGCCGGCGGAAGCTTCGCCGTCAATGGCACCCGCGGCGATCAGAACAATTTCATTCTCGATGGCATCGACAACAATTCCAACGACAACGGAGATGTGGCCGTACTGAGCAGCGTGGACGCGATCGCTGAATTCAAGATTGAGACTTCAAATTACTCTCCGGAATTCGGGCGCAGCGGCGGCGCTGTAATCAACGCCAGCACAAAATCAGGGACAAATCGTCTGCATGGGAGCGCCTGGGAGTTTTTCCGCAATGACGCCTTGGATTCCGCGCAATACGGTTTTGGCTCAGTCCTGACCAAAGCACCCTACAAGCAGAACCAATTCGGAGGGACATTGGGCGGACCGATCAAAAAAGACAAAGCGTTTTTCTTTGTCGACTACGAAGGGACACGCATTCACCAGGCGCAAAGCGATATTGTCACGGTGCCGACCGACGGTACGAACGGCACTTCCAACGAGCGCGCCGGTGACTTCAGTGGCGTTCTGGGACCTCAATCAATGATTTGCGGCTCGGACGGAGCCTCGGCTTGCGTCGATGCGCTCGGGCGGCCTGTCTATACCAACGAGATTTACGACCCCTCGACGACGACCACACTGCCGAACGGTTCGGTGGTGCGGAACGGTTTTGGCTTTGATCCCAATACCGGTCTGCCAATCGCGGGACAGGCAAATATCATTCCCGCGGGAAGCCTCGTGAGCCTGGGACTGAACTATGCCGCTCTCTATCCTGCCCCGAACCAGCCAGGACCGAACGGAGACTATTCGACCCTCAACTATGCCGTGAACGCGCCCGGGACTGACCAGGTGGATCAGATGGACGCTCGAGTCGATGAGAACATAACCGAGAAGGTCCAGTTATTCCAGAGGTTTTCATTCATTAAGGACACGCGCTTTCAGGCGCCGGTGTTCTCTGGCATTGCGGACGGAGGCAGTTACAACACTGGGAATCGGCCTCTAAACACCGAAGGCGCGGTGTTCGGCTTGAATTATTCCATGAAGTCGAACATAGTGAACGCGGTTCGCGTCGGATTTAACCGGGTCCACTACATCGCCAACTCTCCTTCTTATGGGCAGCAATATCCGCCTGCTGGTCTGCAATTGCCGGGGGTGCCAAACGATCCTCTCGTCAACGGACTGCCCTGGTTCGCTCCCAGCGCGTACGCAGGGCTGGGTGAACCCACATATACGCCGACCCGCAGCACGAGCCAGGACATCCAGATCAACGATACGTTGAGTCTCGTCCACGGCAAACACTTGCTCAAGCTTGGACCGCAGTTTCGCTTCGATCAGTTCAACCTTCTGCAGATTGGCCAGCCGCGCGGCAATCTTTCGTTTAGCGGTCAATTCACGTCCGACTCCGGTACGCTGGGAGATGGCAGCGGCAACGGCCTGGCCGACATGCTTGTGGGGCTGCCGGTCACGTCGATTATCTCGACCGAGGTGTATTTCGGCAATCGCCAGCACACGTACGGGGCGTTCGTCGAGGACACCTATCGAGCGACGTCCAAACTGACGCTGGACCTGGGACTGCGTTGGGATTATGCCACGCCCGTCTACGAAGCCCAGCATCGACAAAGCAATTTCGACTACACCAAGGGAATCGTTGTTCCGGCCGGGACTCCGGGTTATCCGAAGAACCTGGCGACGACGAAGAAAGATGCCTTCGCGCCCCGCATTGGCCTCTCCTACAGCCCTACATCCAAGCCGTTCGTGATTCGTGCCGGGTACGGGCGCTTTTTTGTATTCTATGAAATTCGCACAGGCGACCCGTTGCAAATCGACTACAACCTCCCGTTCTTCTTCGAGCCTACGTTTAACAGCGACGGGATCACCCCTTCGCAAGTCACCCTCGCGAGTGGCTTCCCGGCCCTCAATTCGAACAACGCGCCGTTTGCGAATGTGACCAGCCAGGACTGGAATCCTCAGACGCCGGTCTATGACCAGTGGAATCTGAATCTCGAATACCAATTGCCGGGTCAGATTGTGATCAGCCCAGGTTATGTGGGAACGAAAGGCACTCACCTGCAAGTCGTGCGCGACCTTAACCAGATTGCCACACCCCAGTCGACGTACGATCCAACCTTGGCACCCTACTGCGACCCGACCGCCACTCTGCAATGCCAATTTGGAACTTTCACGTCTATCTTGAATCGCGGAGATTCTATCTACCACGCGTTTCAGCTCAAAGCCGAAAAGAGGCTCAGCCATGGGCTTTCGTTCCTCAGCGCGTTCACTTTCGGCAAGGCCATAAATGACCAGCCGGAGATTTGCTGCAATTCTCCCTGGCCGCAAGACAGCTACAATATCGCGGCAGAAAAGGGACTGGCTGACTTCGATAACCGCAAGCGTTGGGTGAATAGCGTCGATTACCAACTGCCCGTGGGGAAAGGACAACACTTCATGAACCAGGGTGGCTTGCCCAATGCGATTCTGGGCGGATGGCACTTGGGCGGAATTATCACGTTACGCTCAGGCTTTCCGTTTTCACCCGCAATCGGATTTGACCCCAGCAATACGGGCTCTCCGGGGCTACAACGGTCCAATCAAATCGGCACCGGTGCTCTGGCGCACCCGAGTATCAACTTGTGGTTCAACCCGAACGATTTTCCGATTCCCGACTGCCCCAGCGGTTGTTTCGGCAATGCGCACAAGAACATTCTGGAAGGTCCGGGAGAGAAAACGGCCGATTTAGCGGCGCGAAAGATTTTTAATTTGAGAGAGCGGGCCAATCTGGAGTTTCGAGCCGAATTCTTCAACGCCTTTAACCACCCGGTCTTTTCTCAGCCCGACAACTACATTACCGATGGTCCAGGCGCCACCGGGGTGATCACGTCTACTGTAATCCCGCAGCGGCAGATTCAGTTTGCTCTGAAGTTGGTGTTCTAGTTTCGTTGGTCCCGTGGAATAGTGCGAAACGATCTCCTGAGTAGTGAGGAGCGAATGGGAAGGGGGATAGAGCTTCGATGCAGCGTCGAGACTTTCTAAAAAGCAGTGTTGCATTTGCGGTGGCTGCCGAACTTGAAACCAAAAAAGCGCAGGCTTTCGTTCCTGCCCATAATTGGGGGAAATATGATTTCGGATCGGGCCCCCGCGTGACCGACCGTCTCAATCAAGGCCCCTTCCCTCAGTACCCGCCGGGCGCGGTCATCCCCACGGATGACGTGGTTATGACGACCACTCCATCCGACGAAGCCGTGCCGAATTATGGCAAGGGACTGATCACATACATCACGGCAGATATGGGCACGGAGGAAATTAAATCAAACAACGTGCCGCAAGCGATCGAAGAACTGGTTCGACTCCCTCTGGGACAGCAGCTTTACATACGTCCGACGTGGCGTGAGGTTCAGCCGCGACCTGGACGCCTCGAACTGCCCGACTATGTGAAGCTCGTTTTTGATTTGTCCAAGAAGAACAACAAACGGGTCGGATTTCGCATTCAGATGAGCGCTCCCGACTACACGCACCAACCCGCGCTTCCGGATTTCGTCCTCGAGAAAGTGCCGAAAGTCGACCTGGTACTGAGCGACACCGAGAGCCGCGCCGAGGCGGAAAGATACTTGCGCAATCCGCATGCCCGCTATCAGCCGCGCTTTGATGATCCTTTTTTCCAGCAGGCGTTTCGTGAATTAGTCGGCTTGTTGGCGGCAGAATTCGATGGAAGCCCGAACGTCGAGTTTATGGATACCTTCATGTATGGATTCTGGGGCGAAGGTCATACCTGGCCTTTTGGCAACAATCCCTTCCCCGATTACCAGACAGCCGAGCGAACCTGGATCCAAATGCTCGAAGTCCAACTGGAGCATTTCACCCGGACGCCGTTATTGACCAATACCCAACCTGACTTTAGCCGGGTTGGCAACTCAGAGATCCTCGACCGCACGGTGCGCAGCAACAATTGGATTCGTAGTGACACCATCTTCATCGAGAACGAGCAGATTGAAGCCCTCAGTAATCGGCCGCCCTGGATCGCTGCGTTGCTCGAGCAAGGGATTCCCGGGAAACCTCCCGACCCCAACGCCGCACATGAAGGGATATCCCCCGCAGAAAACATGATCTCGCACGTGATCGATGTCGGGGCGAATTACTGGTCGCTTTGGAATTTTCACCAGATTAGCGCAGGGAACCTGATGAACTACTACCACGCTTATCCCGCGGCCTTCGATCGGATCAATCGACGGATCGGTTATCGCGTCCGGCCCACGATGATTTGGAAATACGATGACGATGGTTATCTCGGTCTGATTCTTGGTTTCGCTAATGACGGGATCGCCGGAGTTCCAGGAGTTCTGCGGATCACGATTGAGAGCGAGGATGGAAAACCGCTGAAGAGCGGTTGCCTCGACGCCGGATATCCCTTACCCGGAAAGCTTCG
>Ga0335072_10014371_pt1 | contig 11247 bp, 5 predicted proteins | sample Lox_Sample_21_FD_206725 | JGI IMG/M metagenome (GOLD analysis project Ga0335072, IMG submission 206725) | Soil microbial communities from Loxahatchee National Wildlife Refuge, Florida, United States - Lox_Sample_2.1 | ecosystem: Environmental > Terrestrial > Soil > Wetlands | place: USA: Florida...
CTGGTCAGCTCGAGGACCGGGTCCGGCCCGGCCGGGTCGATGAGCTGTCCAGGGTGGCCGTCAGCGGTGGGCACTAGCCGCGTCCGCAACGTCTCGTGCCGGCTGATCAGCGCGCCGAGGGCCTGGCCCAGGGCCACGACGTCCAGCTCGCCTTCGAGCCACACCAGCCCGGGCACGTTATGCGCGGGAAGGCCGTGATGGAACTCGTCGATGAACCACAACTGCTCCTGGGCGAACGACAGGGGCGGGAGGCTTGGAGTCATCGTTAACCCTTCTCGGCGACGTCCGCGGGTGCGGATTGGAGGTACTTCCCGGCGATGTGCCGGCGGCGCGGCTTGAACTGCGACGTCAGCATCCCGTTGCCGACGCTGAATCGCTCCGGGGCGATGACGACATCGCTGATCCTCATCTCCGCACCGAAGACGGCGTTGGCCGCGGCGACCTGATCGGTTATCGCTTCCGTGTCGGGCGGATCGCTGGCCGGGGAGATCACCGCCGCCAGCCGGGACTGGCGAGGGCAGGCCACGACGCATTCCTCGATGGCGGGGCTGCCCCGCAGGAATTCCTCCAGCGGGCGGACCAGGATGTTCTTGCCGTTGTCAAGGACGACGACGTCGTCGGCCCGGCCCTGGATGAACAAGAAGCCGTCGTCGTCGAGGTAACCGAGATCGCCGGTGCGGACCGTGCCATCCGGCGCGAACACGCGCTCCGACTCGCCGGGACTCGCGTACTCGTACCGCCAGTTGACCGGGTGCTCGCTGTGCACCGCGATGAGCCCGCGGGCGTCGAACGTCACCTTCTTGCCCGGCAGCACCTGCCCGACGCTGCCTTCCCGGTGTGCCCCCGGATGGTTCTTGGCGACGATGCAGGTCTCGTTCAGGCCATAGCCCTCGTAGATCGGCAGCCCGGCCTCGGCGAAGAACCTCAGCGTGGCGGGCCGGGCCGCCGCCGAGCCTGTCCAGAGGTACCGGATCCGATCACCGAAGAGCTTCCTGGCGGCATCGCGTAGGTTCGCCGCGGACGGCTGGGCGGCGCTGGCCGCCCGGCGAGCGCTGGCCTCGATATGGCCGCGTGCGGTCTCGTAGAACGCCGGGACCCCCATCACCACGGTGGCCCTGGCCTGGCGCAGCGCCGGGAACGCCGCCTCGTAGGTGCTGATCGTTACGTCGTGGCCGAACCGGAGCGCCGAGTAGACCCAGTACCGCTGCTGAAGGAGCGACAGCGGCAAGAAGACGAACAGGTTGTCCCCGTCGGTGTGGCGGAACATGGCCTGCACGGCGCTGATCGAGCTGTCGATGCTCCCCACGGTCGCGGCCAGGCCCTTGGGCTCACCGGTGCTGCCTGAGGTGAACTTGATCGTGGTCGAGTCTTCCGGCCGGTAGCAGGGCGTCGGCAGCGGGCCCGCGGCTGCCCCGAGCCGGGTCAGCTCGCCTACGTCGCTGATCGGGCGAATACCCTGGCCGCCGCTCGCCGGCCGGTCGGTGAACAGCACGGCCAGCCCGTACCGGTCGAGCAGGGCCGGGGTCGCGTCGAACTTGCCTTCCTCGAAGCCGCAGGTCACCGCCTTCAGCTGGAGGGCCGCCAGGTCGAGCAGCACCCACTGCGGACTGTTGGCCGCCGCGATGCCGATCCTGCTCCCCGGCCCGATGCCGGCGGCTCGAAGCCCGCGGGCCAGCTGGCCCGCCGTCTCGTAGAGCCCGGTCAGCGTCATGGTGGACGCGTCGCCGAGCCGCTGGAATGTGATCCGGTGGCCGGCCGGGGGCGGCGCCGCGACGATCTGGCTGATCACCGATCCGGTCATGCCGGGCTCGCCGCCGCGATGAAGCCCGCCATCTGCCGGATGGTGGCCACCTGATGCAGTTGGTCGAGCGTGATGCCCACGCCGAACTGCTTGCGGACGGCGGTGAAGATACGGGCCGCGGCCAGCGAGTCGCCGCCCAGGTCGTAGAAATCCGTGGCCGGGTCGATCTCGGCGGCGGCCACCGGGAGGACCGTAGCCCACAACTCGGCCACCTGGCGCTGCAGGCCCTCGGTCTCGGCCGAGGGCGCCACCGTCGCGGCTGCCGCCGGCGGCCCGGCCAGCCTGGACAGGCGGGTCCTGTCGACCTTGCCGTTGTGGGTCAGCGGGAGGCTGTCATGCCAGACGATCACCGACGGCGTCATGTAGCCGGGCAAGTGCTCACGCAGTGCCTGCCGGACCTGGTCCGCCGCTGGCCGCGCGTCGCCCGCGGGCACGAGGTGCGCCACCAGGCGGTCCCCGTCGGCACCGGGCTGGCGAACCACCACCGCCTGCTTGACCTCACAGATGGCGGTCAGCCTGGCCTCCACCTCGCCTGCCTCGATCCGGTAGCCGTTGACCTTGACCTGAAAGTCGCTCCGGCCGAGGATGTCGATGTTCCCGTCGGGCAGGTAGCGGCCGAGGTCGCCGGTCCGGTACAGCCGTTCGCCCAGCCGCTCGTCGTCGCTGAACCGCGCCGCGGTGCGCGCCTCGTCGGCCCAGTAGCCGCGGGCCAGGCCGACGCCGGCCGCGCAGATCTCCCCGGTTACCCAGTCCGGGGCGTCGAGCCCGCCGGGCTGGAGGATGTAAGCGCGGTTGTTCGCGTTCGGGCGGCCGTACGGGATCCGCTCGCCGGGCTGGTCGTCGCCTATCGGGTACAGGATGTTCCAGATCGTTGTCTCGGTGGGGCCGCCGAGCGATACCAGCCGCGCCTCCGGCATGACCTGGCGAAGCAGCGCGGGCAGCGGGGCGGGGATGCGATCGCCGCTCATCATGACCAGCCGCAGTGCCGCCAGCTGGCCGGAGCCTTCCTGGGTCGCCTGCTCGGCCAGCAGGCGCACGATGGCCGGCACCGAGTTCCAGATGGTGACGCCGAACCGGTCGCATTGCTCAAGCCAGTGAGCCGGGTCGGCCGCCCGGTCGGCGTCCACCATGACCAGCGCCGCTCCCGCGGACAGCGCGCCGAAGACATCGTAGACGGACAGGTCGAAGCTGAACGCGCTGATCGCCATGAAGCGGTCACCCGGCCCCACGCCGAACCGGGCATTGCAGTCCGCGACCACGTTGGCGACGCTGCGGTGACTGACCATGACGCCCTTGGGATCCCCGCTCGTGCCCGACGTGTACAGCACATAGGCCAGGTCGTCAGGGGCGGCTCCCGGGGTCGGCGACCAGTCACCGCCGGGCGCCGGCGACCCGAGGTCCACGTCGAGCACGCGCAGGTGGCCGTCGGCTGGCCGCCAGCCGACGTTCGTGAGCACGCAGCGGGCCTTGCCGTCGCGGAGCATGTAGCGCACCCGCTCGGCCGGCAGGGCGGCGTCCACCGGCAGGTACGCACCACCCGCCATAAGCACGGCGAGGATGGCGATGACCTGCTCTGGCCCGCGCCGCATGACCAGGCCAACGAGCTCGTCCCTGCGGACGTCGGCGGCGCGCAGCCAGGCCGCCGCCGCCACCGCCCGCTGGTACAGCTCACCGTAGCTCAGCGACTGGCCGGCCCCCACGACCGCGGGCGCGTCCGGCGCGCGCTCCGCCTGCGCCGCGAACGCGGTCGGCAGCAGGTAGTCAGGTACCGGGCCGGCGGTGTCGTTGACGGCCCGGCGGCGCTGGCGCTGCTCGGCGGGCAGCAGGTCGAATGACGTGGCCTCCCAGGCTGCCTCGTCGGTCAGCGCGCGCAGCAACGTGGCGTACCCGGTCATCACCGCGGCGATGAGGCCGTCCGGGAACAGCCCCGTGACCTCGTCGAACTGCACCACCAGGCCGTCGTGCTGCTCAAAGGCGAAACCGTTGAGCCACACCTGCGGGGTCTGGCTGGAGGTGTACACCTCGGGGCCGAACAGCTCAAGCGCCGAGCCATCGGCGCCGGCCTGCCCTATCGCGCTGTTGAACGTGAACGGCATCCTGGTGTCCGCGCCGGGATCACGCCTGGCCATCTCCCGTAGCACCTCAATGCCGGAAAAGTGGCGATTGTCCAGGTCGGCCCGTAGCCGTGCCTGCAGCGCCCGCGCCTGCTGAGCGAACGTCACGTGCCGATCGAGGCTGACCTCGATCAGCATTGTCTCTGAGAAGTTCCCGATGGCCTCGGCGATCCGGGGGTGGATCGGGGGCCTGACCGCAACGGTCGTGGTCAGCGTGAACCGGCTGCCCGCACCCCACTGGGCCAGCACCTGGGCGTACCCGGTGAGCAGCGCCACCGTCGGTGTCACCCCGGCCGTCGCCGCCCGGGCCCGCAGCGCGGCCCACGCGGCCGGGTCAAGCCGCGTGGTGTGCTGAGCGAACCGCGGCGTGCTGATCGCCGACGGGCTGGTGCGCAGCGGCAGGTCGGGGTGAGCGGGCAGGTCGCGCAGGCGGCCGAGCCAGTAGTCGCGGGATCGCTTCGCGGCCGAGCTGCCCCGCACCGTCGCCAGCGACGCGACGTAGTCCGCGAACGACACCTCTTCGCTCTCGGTCGGCTCGCCGCCGGGCGGATTACCGGCGTAAGCACGCCACCATGCGGCGAAGAAGCCGAACATGCTGATGCCGTCCATCACCAGTCCGTCATGGCTCACGTGCAGTCGCATGCGCCCCGCGCCCAGCAGCGTGACGTCCGCCGCCAGCATGGGCGCGTGGTCGGTGGGCAAGATCCGGTGCGAACGCTGCCGGCGCAGGTCCGCCAGGCGGGCTTGCTGAGCGGGCGCGGACTGCCCGCTCAGGTCGAGGCGGCCGATCGTGATCTCCGCGACCGGCTCCGTGACCTGCCGGCCATCCGGGGTGAACCGAGTGCGGAGCATGCCGTGCCGCGCCACTACCGCCCGTAGCGCCGCCTGGAGCTGGTCGACGTCCCAGCATCCGTCGACCTCGTGGTAGATGTGGCTGGCGACGTTCCCCATCTCGACCGAGTCGCCGCGCCCGATAAGGTACCCGCGCTGCAGCAAGGTCAGCGGGAAGCCCTCCACCGCGTCATCCGCGCCCGCGGCGGTCAGGTAGGCCAGCAGGTCGGCCTTGACCATCTTGATCCGTGCGACCAGCTCAGGGTCCACGCGCTGCTGTGGCCCACGGAGCCGCAGGTCCTGGCCCGAGACGGTGAGCCGCAGCCCGCGCCGCTGCACCTCACGCAGCACCTCCAGGTGGTTCAAGCCAGGTCCCCTCCCTCGGCCGCCGCCGCAACCAGCGCGGCGAGCTGCGCGATGGTGCGCTCGCCGAGCAGGTCCTCGATGGCGATATCGGCGCCGGTGCGGGCCAGGATCTGGTACTGGACCGCGATCGCCTGCATGGACTCTGCGCCCAGCGAGACCAGCGTCGCCTCGGCTACCGGCGTGTCCGCTGGCAGCTGCAATGTCTGGCGAACCAAGTCGGCCAGCCAGGACGGGTCCGGCGAGCTGGCCGCCGAAGGCGAGGGGAGCCACGGCGTGGCGAAGAAGACCTCCCGGGCCAGGTCTACCCGGCTGCCCGGGGGCACCAGCGTCACCTGCTCGGGCCACCGCATGCTAATCACGGGCGGCTCCGTCCCCTGCCCTGTCGGTTCCGGGTCCGCCAGGCCCAGTCCGCGGGCCAGGTGGCTGGCGAACCGTGGCATCAGCGGCGCCGCGCACGCCGCCAGCAGCCTGGCCGCCGCCAGCTCAAGCGCGACGGCGGTGCGGGTCTCGTCGTGCCACTCAGGCAATCCGGCCACAGCCGCCTCGAGCTGGGAGAACCGCAGTGTGTCCGCGACGATGCCGGTCAGCGTCCGCGCGGCCTGGTTGAGTGAGTACCCGTCCTGGCCGAGGCTGACGGCCATTTCGGCCAGCCGGGCCTCCAGCCGTCCGAGGAACGCCGCGTGCTCCGGCGTCCAGACGCCCGCGTCCGGCGCGGTCCCGCCGTAGTACTCCTCCACCCGGGTGCCGAGATCGTTAAGCCAGCGCTGCCAGGTACCGGCCAGCGTGTCCCGGACGACCTGCTCGTAGCCAGCCAGGGTGAAGTTCGTGCGCTCCGTCTCCGGCCGGGTCAGCGCCAGGTAGAACCGGATTCCGTCCACGGTTTCCGGCGACAGGATGTCCTTGCCCCAGATGGCGTGCCGCCGGCTGGTGGAGAACTTGTCCCCGTCCAGCAGGTAGAACTCGTTCACGTGGTAGTCGACGTCCGGCGTCCACGACGGGCTGGCCAGCTTGTACAGCGCGGGGCTGAGGATCGAGTGATAGAAGGTGTTGTCGTAGCCGAGGAAGTGCACTATCTTCCAGTCATCTTCCGGCGCGTCAGCCCGCCAGCCGGTCCCCAGGCGGCGGCCTAGCGACTCGATGCCGTAAAGGAAGCCGAACGCTAGCTCGATCCACACCCACATGACCTGGCCTGGCACGGCCTCGGCCTGCTGCTGTGGCGGGAGCACCCCCCAGCCGGACGGGTGCGTGAGCGCGACGTCAACCCGCTCCCGTGCGAAGATCCGGTTGGCCAGCTCGCGCACCCGCACTGGGACTCGTCCCACCTTGTGGTGCTCGAGGACGCCGGCCCGCAGCTCGTGCAGCGGCAGCGTGTACCGGGTGATCGGGGCCGCGGTCGGCGCGGCGCCGGCGGCCGAGGTGGCGGCGACCGGGTCGATCAGGTCGACGCAGAAGTTCGGCTCGCCGCACTCCTCGCAGATGTTGCCGCCGGCGACGGACCCGCACGTCGGGCAGCCCCCGTACACATAGGGCTCATAGAGGTACTGGCCGGTCTCCCCGTCGAACAGAGCCGCGCCCGCGGCCGGGGCGACGAGCCCGGAGCCGGTGATCCGGGCGAAGAACGCCCGCAGCGCCTCCGGGTAACGCTCATCCCTGCTGGTGTGCACCACCTGGTCGGGCTCGATGTCCATCAGCGCCAGTGCCTGCGCTATCTCGTCGGCGTAGTGCTCGGCGACCTCAGCGGGCGTGCGCCCTTCCCGGCGCGCGCATTCGGCGACGTAGCTCTGGTGGTCGTCGGTGGCGGCCAGGTGCCATACCGTCCGGCCCTGCATCCGCTGGAACCGGACGAATACGTCGGTGCCCAGGTACGGGCCTGAGAGGTGGCCGATGTGCAGCCCGCCGTTCGGCGTTGGTGGCGTGGAGAACGCGAAGATCGGCCGGTCGGCGAAGCGGCGGCGGTCGTCCCGGGTGGCCAGCCGGGACGCCCGCGGGGCGTCCCGCCAGTAGAACGTGACGAAGATCAGGTCGTCCGGGCCAGGATTGTCAAGGTAGTGGGTCTCAAATGGCTCGAACTGGATCACTGTTCCCGGCGATACCGGTGTCCGCTTGGCGTCGACGATCAGGTCGCCGTGCCCGGACACGATGACGAACGTTTCGGTCTCGTCGTGCTGGTGGGGATCGGAATGCCGGCCCGCGGGAACCTTGGCCCAGTCCGCCGCCACTCCTAGCGACTCGACGGCGGCCATGTTGATCTCGCCAAGCTCGATGCCGAACGAGCGGTGCAGCGAGTTGCCGTCATATGTGCTGACGATCACCTGTGACTCCTTAGCTCCGGTGGGCAAGCAGGTCAGCGGCCTCGGCGGCGATCGCCGGGCCAAGCCGGTACCCCGAGCCGCCGGCCGCCCCGGCGAAGACAACCCGGCCGGCCGGGTCCAGCGCCCGTACGACCGGTTCACCATCCGGGCTGTAGGCGTCGCAGAACAGCCGGCCGCCCTGGCAGGCCTCGGCTAGCCGCGGCGAATAGCGGCGCAGGCAGTCTCGGGCCGCCTGCAGGTGCGCCGCGGTCAGCCCGGCCGCTGGCGCGTCCGGATCGATGTCCCACTCGCGGCAGGAGTAACTGAACAGCCAGTGCCCGCGGTGGGCCAGTGGCAGCAGGAACGCGTCGTCGGAGTCGAGCAGGATCGCCTGATCGCCGGGCGCCGGCCGGCGCGCGATATGCAGGGCGACGATCCGCTTCACTCGCAATCCGAGCGGGGCGACGAGGGCACGCCAGGCTGGGGTACCCAGCCATGGTCCCGGGCTGAGGATCACCCCGTCGACCGTCAGCTCCGTGCCCGTTCCGCATCGCAGCGTGACCGTATCGTCGCCGGACTCCAGCCCGGCGACCGTCATGCCCTCCAGCAGGTCTACTCGCCGCCGCAGTTCCAGCGCGAGCGCCTGGGTCAGCCGGTACACATCGCTGTAGTGGCTGCCGGACACGCGCCACGCGCGCATGCCGGGCGGCACCGACACGTCCACGCTGGCGGGCACGCTGGCCGGACGGGGCGCCGCCAGGGGCAGGTAGCGCCCGATAAGCCCCTGCTCGGCCACCACGGTCGCGCCCACCGGGTTGATCAGCGTTCCTGGATGATCCCGGGCCAGCTTGGCGTAGTAGCCATGGCTGTAGTTGGACATCGACCGAGTCCGCGCTGTGGCGCCGCGCAGCAGGTGCAGGCCGGCCGACCGGCGGCTGGCGCCGGCCCCGACCGCATCCCGGTCCAGCAGCGTGACATGCGTGCCAGCACCGCGCGTGGCGACCTCCCGCGCGGCCAGGCAGCCAATGATCCCGGCTCCCACGATGGCAACCGCGGACCGCCCCGTCTCCATAAGATCCCCGCAGCCTCGTCGCCCGCCACCTGGGCCGACCAGTCGATGAATGAGTTCACCTGTTGCCCTGAGGGCACGCTTCCGAGCAATCGGTCGAGAATCCGCTGGGCCCGCCAGGCGTTGAGGCTCAGGTTCGGATCGGCTAGACCGCGCTGCCCGCGGGCGGCATTCTGGACGAAGATGTCGTGGCCTTCAGGGCCGTCCCATCGAACGGCGAAGCTGCTGTCAATCTTGAACTCGTCGCCCTCGCGTTCCAGCCGGGCCTTGATCGGATCCAAGAAATCCATGGGAGCCGGGGCGAACCCTGTGGCCCAGATCACGACGTCCAGTTCGACGCCATCCACCGAGTCCGGACGTTCGTTGTTCGCCAGCGTGAGGGCGCATGCTCCGTCGGCCACGGGGGTGACCTGGGTTACCTGATGGTTAGGGTAGAGCGCGACCAGACCGGTGTTGCCGTTAATGAAGTGCTGCGTGTAGATCTTCTGATAGATGAGCCGCAGCGTGGCCTCTGAAATCCCGTCACTGGTCAGGATATTGCGGGCGTTGAATGCCTTACGCGTCACCGCGTCTAGGCTCGCGAAATAATCGGAGTAGCTAGGCGTGTAGTATTCGTTCGTGAACGGTGAGTCGTCGAGCGGGAAATAGTTGGGTCTCCGTGATACCCAGACTACCTGCCGTGGCATGTGAACGCCATCGCGTGATATCAGGTTGAGGAACGCCTCCGCCCCCGACTGGCCGCCCCCGACGACCCCCACGCGCAGGCCGCCTAGGTTGTGCGCCTTTCCCATGAAGTCGCATACGTGGAACTGCCGGTCGCCGAGGTGTGGGGAAGCCTGTGCAGGGACCCGGGGCCGGGTCCCCACTCCGATCACGATATTGTCGGCCGTTACGGTCGCCTCGCGAAGGCGGACATGGAATACGTCTGAATACTCGACCGACAGCACCTCCTGCCCGAACGTGATATTTTCGTTCTTGCGGCAGGCCCACTCCATGTAGTTGCGGAACTCCTGCCGCGGCACGGCGTCAAACTGGGCGTTGAGGTAGTGATAGAGGCGGCCCGACTCGTGCAGGTAGGAGAGGAACGAGTACTCGCTGGTCGGTTGGGCTAGGCTGACGAGGTCCTTGACCATGGAGACCTGGATGGTCGTGTCCGGAATCTGCTGGCCGTCGTGCCATTCGAAGCGCTCGTTCTTGTCCACGAAAAGGTTCGTGATCTTTGGGTGGCGGCGCATTAGGGCTGCGAGGCTTAGATTTGCGGGTCCTACGCCGATGCCAATGCAGCGATAATGTCGCGCCGAACCACCCCCTGCTCCACTTGCCAAGGCGCTTGACCTTTCTCCCATGATGTTAGGGAAGGCTTTCCGCTGATGCGGGCAGAGTTCGTGACCCGCCCAGAATTTGCACCAGTGCCCATCGAATCGGCATTACGCTATTAGTGCCCGATAAATTTCTCTAGCCGAATGAGATTACTGCTCCATGGGCATTCCATTCCGACGCCAGCGGTCATCTAGCGCATATAGCCAGACATTAACATGGCGCCTAAAGGGTGTCAAGGTGCCAATTTGCGCGAGCCGGACAGCACGATATAACAGGGGGTTGCGATAGGGATGATCTTGCTTGGTGGCGGTGGGCGAGCGTGGCTTGTCCGTCGATTTGTCAATGGTGGGCGGCGTGTGGCAGGAGTAGGCGTCTTGTCAACACGTTGCGGATGCTCTATTTGATGCCTGATCTGCTGGCCCGCCGGAATGCACCGTTAATGCATTCCTTTGCATCGAGGGACGGCGAGACTCTTATGATGCGTCAGAACGCCCGCGAAGCGGTGGATGCTTGCTCCTGGGCCGGCAACCCCGGCAACCCCGGCGAGCCCGGACCAGCGGCCGTGCGGCCAGGCCCGCCAGTCCGCGTCGATGGTGCCCGAGGCGGATCACGGTCCCCGGTCCCAGGGGTGACGAGCTCCTGGCCGACCAGTCGAAGCGCTTCGTTATCCAGGTGGAAGGCTGGCCCCGACGCCCCCAGGCAGCCCACAACGTCACCTGCCTCAACGTCACCTGCCTCAACGTCACCTGCCTCAACGCCACCTGCCTCGGTCCCAATCAGCCCCAATACCACTCACCTCACAAGTCACTATGAGCACATAGGCATCAATGACCAGCCCACTGGCGCGGCGTCTCCCCGGTTGCAGCGCCAGACGGCTGAACGACTGAACGGCCACCACCCCAAGGCGCAAGCTGTTGATTATGCCGCAAAACGCGGCACAATCAACAGCTTGCGCCATTTCAGCCAGCCAAAGAGGCGCCACCGAGCCGCCGTCTCCGTTACGTGCGTCGCCTGCCGTGACGCAAGGAACCTTCGGTACCAACGAGACCCCGGAACGAAGGGCACCCGGAAGCAAGACCCGCCGAAGCGAAGGCCCGCCGGAGCGAAGGCCCGCCGGAAGGGCACCCGGAAGCAAGGCCCGCCGGAAGGGCACCCGGAAGCAAGGCCCGCCGAAGCGGAGGGCCGCCGGAGCGAAGGCCCGCCGGAGCGAAGGCCCGCCGGAAGGGCACCCGGAAGCAAGGCCCGCCGGAAGGAAGGGCACCCGGAAGGGCACCCGGAGCGAAGGGCACCCGGAGGGAACGGCCACCCGGGGAAAGGGCACCCGACGCCAGGCCCGCCGGTCGTCAGCCGCGCCGGGTGGCTCGCGTGTCGCCCGCGGGGGCGGGCGCGGTACTGTCGCGGACCGTCAGGGTCGGGGGGATCAGCACGACCTCGTCGGCGCCGTCGGCCATCCGG
>Ga0335072_10014372_pt1 | contig 11246 bp, 9 predicted proteins | sample Lox_Sample_21_FD_206725 | JGI IMG/M metagenome (GOLD analysis project Ga0335072, IMG submission 206725) | Soil microbial communities from Loxahatchee National Wildlife Refuge, Florida, United States - Lox_Sample_2.1 | ecosystem: Environmental > Terrestrial > Soil > Wetlands | place: USA: Florida...
TATGGCCTCAGCGCAGGCATATTATCCCGGCTCCGACCGCGACCCCCGCCAGGGCGAGTGCGCCAGGGCGGATCCCGGCGATGGCGATGATCACGCCGGCCAGCGGCATGCTGGCTGCCTCGGTCGCCGACTCGGCGGTGGTGACCACGCCCGCGACCCGGCCCAGCGTCCCGGCCGGCGCGAGCCGCTGCAGGGTGGTGGCCGCGACCGTGTAGAAGACCATGCCGCTGGCCCCCCACGCGAACGCGCCGAGGTACGCGGCCGGGATCCACGTGGTCCCCGTGAACAGGGCCGCCGCCAGCCCGTAACCGATCGCGCCGCCGGCCAGCGCCTTGGTGGTGGCGCCGGTCCCGGTCAGGCGACGGCCGACGCGGGGGAGCGTCAGGCCCGTCACGATCGCCCCGGTTCCGATCGCCGCCTCGAACAGCGCGAACTGGGACGCGGGCCGGCCAAGCACGTGCCTGGCGTACAGCGGCTCGACGACCAGAAACGCCCCCGACGAGAACGTGACGGCCATCGCGGCCAGCGCGACCAGGCGCAGCCCCGGGTCCCGCGCGACCGCCATCGCCCCCGCCGTGGCCGCGCGCAGCCGCGGCCGTCCGGCGGCGGAGCGGCTCTCGGCCGATGCCGGGCCGCGAGAGCCCTTCGCGCTGTCGGCAGGCTCGGCCGGCAGCGGGAGCAGCGGCAGCGGGAGCAGGACGATCACGCCCGCCAGATACGTGGCCGCGTCGGCGACGAACGCGGCGCCGAATCCCACCGTGGCCAGCAGGACGCTTGCCGCCAGCGGCCCCCCGATCTGCCCGATCGAGCTGGTGACGCCGAGCAGCGAGTTCGCGGCGAGCAGGTCATCGGCCTCGACCACGCGCGGCGGCAGCGCGCTGGCGGCGGGGCCGGACAGCGACCGGGCGACGCCGTAGGCCGCCGCCATGACGTCGAGGAAGGCCAGCGAGCCGGCCGCGGCCATGGCGAGCGCCGCGGCGGCGGCCGCCAGATAGCCGGCGATCATCATGGCGCGCGGGCCGAACCTGTCGGCCAGCGCGCCCGTGAGCGGGCTGAGCACCGCCGGCGGTACGGACCAGCAGACGACGGTGACCGAGATCGCCTCCGGGCTGGCGTTGAACCGGTAGGCGGCGAAGCCCCACAGCACAATGGCCGATGCCCAGCTGCCGACCGAGTTGACCGACTGCCCGACGACTAGGAACGCGAACCGCGAATCACGGAGCGAGGGACGGACCCGGCGCGCCGGAACTCGGCGCACACCGGAGAAAGCAGACATGACAAAACCTCCACGCGAAGCTGCGACGGTGAACGCTGCAGCCGCGGTGCCCCGCGCGCGAAGGCCTCAGGAGTGACCCGGGCCCGGATTCAGAACCGGACCGGCATAAGCGAGGTTCAGGCGAATCGCACGGGAGACACAGCGGCGTGGACGGCCTTGATGATCGTCATAGTTACCCCTCCCGTGGTGGTCGCGACACCGCCATCATGGCACAGACAGGCCGGCTCTGGCCGGGCCAGCCGGTCAGCTGACCGAAGAGCCGTCTTCGACCGGCTGGGTGACGACCGAGTTGACCTCGTCGAAGATGCCGGGGGCGTTCTGGAAGGCCCCGCTCGGATTGTCCGACAGCGTTGAATCGTCGATCGTGAGCGTGCCGCCGTCGGCGTCGACGACGAAGAAGATGGCGCCGCCGCCCTCGCGAGCGGTGTTGCCGGACATCGACGAGCCGTCGACGATCAGGTTGTAGCCGTCGCCGTCGGTGTAGATCGCGCCGCCGCTGCCGCCTCCCGCGGTGCCGCTGGCGGCGGGGTTCGCGCCCGACCCGATCGCCTTGTTGCCCGTCATCAGGCTGTTGTAGACGGCGAAGTTCGCGTAGAGCCCGCTGAGGGCGGCGCCGTTGGAGCAGGAGTTGCCGGTGAACGTGTCATCGGTGATGTAGACCGGGACCTGCATGTACATGCCAGTCGCGCGGATCGCGCCGCCGCCGAGGTCGGGGCCGCTGGGGTAGCACTGGTCGCCGGTGAACGCCGAGTTGACCACCTTGAGCTGGCCGCCCTCGTCGAAGATGGCCCCGCCTCCGTAGCTGGCCCCCTTGGTCTCCTGCGTCGCCGAGTAGGCGTCGGTCAAGGTCATGTTCTGCACGACGAGCTGCGGCCACTGCTGCTCCCAGCAGTCGCTGGTGGTGTAGGTCTGCGCGGGGTCGCAGGTGTTCATGTACAGGATCCGGATGTTGCCGCCGCCGCTCAGCGTGACCTTCCCGCCGCCGTCGAGCACCACCTGGTGGCTGGTGTTGACGACCTTGGCGGTGGCCGTCATCGTGATCGTCACCGGGCGGGGGCCGCAGTCGAAGGTGATGATGCCGCCCTCGGCGACCGCCTGCACGACCGCCGCCGACGTGCAGCCCGAGGGCGAGCCGTCGCCGATCACGTGGTCGGGATGGCTGGTGTCGACGGCCAGGCCCGCCGCCGGGACCGCCGCGTGCCCGTCCGGATTGCCGGCCCGCAGCGCGCTGCCCCCCGAGGTGGCGCCGCCGCCGCTGGCGGTGGGAGTGCTGCCGCTCCCGGCGGCTTTGCTGGTGTGATCCACCGCTGTGCCAGCCGTGACGAAGGCCGGCTGGCCGCCCGGGCTGTCGGCCGCGGGCGCCGTGCTGGCCGGCCCGGCGCTGCCGGGCGGCACCGTCGACGGCGCCGCGGCGACGCCCGCGCAGGCCGCCGCTCCGGTCACCAGGAAGCCCGCCGCCGCCACCCTGGCGCAGACCAGGCCGAATCGCCCCACCAGTCGCATAACGCGCCATGCTAGCGGCAGGACCATGGCTGGCGTCGGCTTTAGACGGGACTCGTGGCGACCTGGGGCGTTGCGCCCATCGTGGGACCAGGCGGTCAGATCCGCTCGATGATCGTGGCGGTGGCCATGGCGCCGCCGGCGCACATGGTGATCAGCGCGGTGCTGGCGTCGCGCCGCTCGAGCTCGTGCAGCGCGCTGGTGATCAGCCGGGCGCCGGTGGCGCCGACCGGGTGACCGAGCGCGATCGCCCCGCCGTTGACGTTGACCCGGTCCTGCGGCGGCTCGAGTACCTGCAGCCAGGACAGCACGACCGAGGCGAACGCCTCGTTGACCTCGAACAAGTCGATGTCCGCGAGCGTCATCCGGCTCGCCGCGAGTACCCGCCGGGTGGCCGCGATCGGGCCGTCGAGGTGGAAGTACGGCTCTGCGCCGATCAGGCACTGCGCGACGATCCGCGCTCGCGGCCGCAGCCCGAGCGACCTCGCCCGGTCGGCGTCGGCCAGCAGCACGGCGGCCGCGCCGTCCGAGATCTGCGAGGACGTGCCCGCCGTGTGCAGGCCGTCGTCGAGCACCGGCTTGAGCCGCGCCAGCGCGCCCAGACTGGTCTCGCGCAGGCCCCCGTCCCGGTCGACCGTCCCGTCGGCCGTCTTCACCGCGACGACCTCGCGCGAGAAGCGCCGCTGCGCCCAGGCGGTCGCGGCGCGCTGCTGCGAGCGGAGGCCGAACGCGTCGATCTGGTCGCGGGACAGCCCGCGCCGCAGCGCGATCCGCTCAGCGGCGACGAACTGGTTCGGCAGGTCGATGTCCCAGCTGTCCGGGCGCGGTGAGCCGACCCCGGTGCCGACGTTCGCGCGCAGCGGCACCCGTGACATCGCCTCCACCCCGCAGCCGACGCCGACGCTGATCGCGTCGGCCGCGATCAGCCCGGCGATCAGGTGCACCGCCTGCTGCCCGGAGCCGCACTGGGCGTCGAGGGTCAGGCAGCCGGCCTGGTACGGGAGCCCCGCGTGCAGCCAGGCGGTCCTGGTGATGTTGCTCGACTGCTCGCCCGCCTGCGTCACGCAGCCGCCCGCGACCTGCTCGACGATGCCGGCGTCGACGCCCGCCCGGTCGAGCAGCGCGGTCTGCGCGGCGCCGAGGATCTCGGCCGCGTGCAGGCCGGACAGCGCCCCGCCGCGTCGGCCGACCGGGGTGCGCACCGCCTCGACGATCACCGCGGTCCCCACGCCGATCACTCTCCGATCGCGTCCAGCGCCGTGACAACGTGTTCCATCGACGTTGCCGATGTGCTCTAATCCATTAGAACACGTTCCAGTTTTCGGCATACCGGAGGCAGCCGTGGCCGTACCGGATCTCCCGCCTGGGTTCGACCTCACCGATCCGGAGCTGTACGCCAGCCGGGTCCCGTCGGAGGAGTTCGCCGAGCTGCGGCGGACGCAGCCGGTCTGGTGGAACGCGCAGCGCCGCGGATCGGCGGGCTTCGACGACGAGGGCTACTGGGCGGTGACCAAGCACGCCGACATCATCGATGTCTCCAAGCGCAGCGAGGTGTTCTCCAGCTGGGAGAACACCGCGCTGATCCGCTTCGACGAGGGCATCGAGCGGGACGCGATCGAGATGCAGCGGGTGATCCTGCTGAACATGGACCCGCCGCAGCAGACCAAGGTCCGCGCGATCGTGTCCCGCGGCTTCACCCCCAGGTCGATCATGAACATGCGGGGCAGCCTGCGGGCACGGGCCGAGCGCATCGTCGCCACCGCGCTGGCCGAGGGCACCGGTGACTTCGTCGCCGACGTCGCCTGCGAGCTGCCGCTGCAGGCGATCGCGGAGCTGATCGGAGTGCCGCAGGAGGACCGGAAGAAGATCTTCGAGTGGTCGAACCAGATGATCGGCTACGACGACCCGGAGTTCTCCGACGCCGGCACGATGGCGGCGATGGAGCTGCTCAGCTACGCGATGGAGCTGGCCGAGCAGCGCAAGGTCGAGCCGCGCGACGACATCGTGACCAAGCTGGTCAACGCGGAGATCGATGGCGAGCAGCTCGACTCCGACGAGTTCGGCTACTTCGTGCTGATGCTCGCGGTGGCCGGCAACGAGACCACCCGCAACGCGATCTCGCACGGCATGCAGGCGTTCTTCGACCACCCGGACCAGTGGGAGCTGTTCAAGTCGCGGCGGCCGGAGACGACGGCCGACGAGATCATCCGCTGGGGCACCCCGGTTACGGTGTTCCAGCGCACCGCCACCGCCGACACCGAGCTCGGCGGCCAGCAGATCAAGGAGGGCGAGCGGGTCGGCCTGTTCTACCGCTCCGGCAACTTCGACGAGGACGTCTTCGACCACCCGGAGCAGTTCGACATCCTCCGCGACCCCAACCCGCACCTCGGCCTCGGCGGCTTCGGCGCGCACTACTGCCTGGGCGCCAGCCTGGCCAAGCTCGAGATCGGGCTGATCTTCAACGCCATCGCCGACGCGATGCCCGACATCCGTCAGGCGGGTGCGCCCGAGCGCCTGCGGTCCGGCTGGCTCAACGGCGTCAAACGCCTCCCGGTCACGTATCGCTAGCCAGGTAAGACCAGGGTCCGTTCGAAATCCTGGGTTTAGTCTTCCGAGCTCGACACGACCCACATCGAGAAGTACTGCGAGCCGCCGCCGTAGGCGTGCCCGAGCGCGGTCCGCGCACCCGGCACCTGGTGCGCGCCCGCCTTGCCCATCACCTGCAGCGCCGACTCGGCGAACCGGAGCAGCCCGGACGCGCCGATCGGGTTGGAGGAAAGGACCCCGCCGGACGGGTTCACCGGCAGCTTTCCGCCGATCTCGGTCTCGCCCGCCTCGGTCAGCCGCCAGCCTTCACCCGGCCCGGCGAAGCCGAGGTTCTCCAGCCACATCGGCTCGTACCAGGAGAACGGCACGTAGATCTCGGCCACGTCGATCTCGTCGACCGGGGACGTGATGCCGGCCTTCGCCCACAGCTCGGCCGCCGCCGCGACCCCGGCCGCCGGGTTCACCGGGTCCTTGCCGGAGAACATCGTCGGCTCGGTCCGCATCGCGGTCGCCCGGATCCACGCCACTGGCCGGCCGGCCGCCGACGAGGCCTGCGCGGCCGACGCGTCGCCGATGATCACCGCGCAGGCGCCGTCCGACGACGGGCAGGTCTCGTCGTAGCGGACCGGATCCCACAACATGGGCGAGGCCTGCACCGACTCCAGCGTGATGTCCGGCTGCTGCAGGTGCGCATAGGGATTCAGGGCGCCGTTGCGCCGGTCCTTGACCGCGACCATCGCGCCGATGTGCGACGGCGCGCCGCTGCGCCGGATGTAGGCGCGGATATGCGGCGCGAAGTACCCGCCGGCCCCGGCCACCACCTGGATGCTGAACGGCGGCGCGATCGACAGCGCCCACATCGCGTTGGACTCCGACTGCTTCTCGAACGCGACCGCCAGCACCCGCCGGTGCACCCCCGCCTGCACCAGGTTGGCGGTGACGATCCCGGTGGCGCCGCCGACCGAGCCCGCGGTGTGCACCCGCAGCAGCGGCTTGCCGACCGCGCCGAGCGCGTCCGCCAGGTACAGCTCGGGCATCATCACGCCCTCGAACAGGTCCGGCGCCTTCCCGACCACCACCGCGTCAATGTCGGCGAACGTCAGGCCCGCGTCGGCCAGGGCGCGGTCGGCCGCCTCCCGGCACAGCCCCGCCATCGACACGTCGGTCCGCTTCGACCGGTGCCTCGTCTGCCCGACCCCGAGCACGGCCGCCCGCATCATCGGCCCTCCATCACGCACACCAGGTTCTGTTGCAGCAGCGGCCCGCTGGTCGCGTGCCCGAGCGCGCGATCCGCGCGGCCCGCGAAGATCGCCGAGGCCGCGCACCCGATCCGGGCCAGCCCGGCCGCGAACATCGGGTTCCCGCACAGCGCTCCGCCGGACGGGTTGACGTCGACCTCGCCGCCAAGCCCGAGCGCCTGCCGGAGCACGATCTCCTGGTGGGTGAAGGGCGCGTGCAGCTCGGCGACGTCAACCGGCCGCTCCGCATCGGGCAGCAGCGGCGGCAGCGCCAGCAGGTCCCGCGCCCCCAGCGACCCCGACTCGATCCGGTGCCCGAACCAGCTGATCCAGGCCGGCCGTTTGCACAGTTCGCGCGCCCGGTCCCCGGCCGCCAGGATCACCACCGCCGCCCCGTCGCCGATCGGCGCGCAGTCGTGCGCCCGCAGCGGGTCGGCCACGTACGGCCGCTCCAGCAGTTCCTCGGCAGAAAAATCCCCGAATACCTGCGCGACCGGGTTCGACACCGCCGCCGCCCGGCTGCGCGCCGCGACCTCGGCCAGGTCCTTCTCGGTCCACAGCCCCGCCTCGATCCCGGCCCGGGCCTGCAGCGCCGCGACCGACACCGCGTCCGGCCACAGCGGCGCGACTAGGTACGGGTCGAGCTGCAGGGCGAGCACCCGCCGCAGGTCGGCCCCGGACGACTTGCCGAACCCGTAGGCGAGCGCGGTCTCGGCCTCGCCGCTGACGATCTTCACCCACGCCTCGTACAGCGCCCACGCGCCGTCCATCTCGACGTGCGACTCCCTGATCGGCGGGACCGCGCCGATCGCGTCGACCGCCTGCACGAACGAGAACGCCCGCCCGGCCAGGTAGTCGGACGAGCCCGAGCACCAGAACCCGATGTCGCCCTTGGCCAGCCCGGTCGCGCCGAACACCTCGGCGAAGATCGGCACCAGCATCTCCACCCCGCCGGTGGTCGCGTCCGACCGGACCCGCACCGGCGACTGCGCGAACGCGACCACCGCCACCTCAGTCACAGGAACCTCGCATACGTGTCGTACGGCGCGTCCGGCTCCCCGGTCGGCGCGAAGTGGCTGATGTTCTCGGCCGAGGTGCCCCACTCGGCGCGCGGCCGCCAGACCGCGCGCACCCGCAGCCCCAGTCGCACCGACGACGGCGGGCAGCCGAGGATGAGGTGCTGGAACGCGATATCGGCCCCGTCGAGCAGCACCGCCGCCGCCACGTACGGCGGCGTGACCTGCTGCCCCGGGTACCCCACGTTCACGATCGAGAAGGTGGTGACGGTCCCGCTGTCGGGCAGCTCGACCGTCTCGTCGGCGGGCACCCCGTCGGCCGGGCAGACTCCCCGGGACGGGACGTACACCTTCCCGCAGGCGGGGCAGCGGCGTCCGGTCAGCCGGCCGTCGGCCAGCCCGCGCAGGTAGGCGCTCTCGGCCGCCGACGCGGTGTGCTCGTACCGCAGCCGCACCGGCGTGATCGTGATCGTGACCGGCGCCGCGTCCTCCCGCTTCTGCTGCGGCCAGAGACCGTCGGGCGGCGTCCCGGCGGGCTCGAAGCACGTGATGTCGCGGATGCTGCCCACCCGCTCGTCCGCCCACCGCGGCTGTACCCGCATCCCGGTCCGCATCGCGGCGGCCGATCCGGCGTCGACCGCGTGCAGCAGCGCCGTGTCCGCCCCGTCGAGCCTGATCAGCGCCCACCCGAACGGCCGGCCGAGCGGCTGCCCGGCCAGCGGCGTCGGCTGCCACGACCAGCTCAGCACCGTCCCGGCCGGCCCGACCACGACCAGCTCCCGCGGCGGCAGGCTGGTCGCCGGGTCATACTCGAACGGCGGCGCGTGCACCCGGCCGTCGCCGCCGCGCGCCCCCAGGATGCGCCGGTCCCGCAGTCCGGTCATGAACTGACCGAGCACCGGCCCGAGCGACCGGGTGTAGTCGAACGCGATCTCCATCGGCGCGTGCAGCTGCGTCTCCGTCACATCATCCATAGTAGAACGTGTTCTAGTAATTGCTTGTCCAGACTGAGAACGCGTTCTAGATTGGGCCCGTGAGCGACATCGGCTTGTGGACCATCGCAGCGCAGGCCCCGGACCGGACCGCGGCGATCGAGCCGGACGGCACGGCGGTCAGCTACGCCGAGCTCGCGGCCCGGGCCGACCGGCTCGGCCGGGGCCTGCAGGCGCTCGGGCTCGCCCCGGGCGCGACCGTGGCCGGGATGCTGCCGAACGGCGCCGACGCGCTCGCCCTGTTCTTCGCCGCGCTGCAGACCGGGCTCTACGTGGTCCCGGTCAACTGGCACCTGACCGCGGCCGAGGTCGGCTACATCCTCGGCGACAGCGAGGCGGCGGCGTTCATCGCCCACCACCGGTTCGCCGGCGTCGCCGCGGCCGCCGCCGACCAGGCCGGCATCGCGCCGGGCGCGCGGTTCGCGGCCGGCCCCGTTGACGGCTTCGCACCCCTGGCCGGCCTCGGCGCGGACGGCGAGGGCCGTCCCAGGCACCGCACGACCGGCGCCCCGATGCTCTACACCTCCGGCACCTCGGGCCGCCCCAAGGGCGTGCGCCGGGCGCTGACCGGCGAGGATCCCGACGCGGTGCCGCCGTTCACCACCTGGTTCTTCGCCATCTTCGGTCTCCGGCCATACGACGGCCACGTGCACCTGTGCTGCTCGCCGCTGTACCACACGGCGGTGCTGAACTTCGCGACGATCTCCATCACCCTCGGTCACCCGGTCGTGCTGATGGACCGCTTCGATCCCGAAGCCCTGCTCGGCCTGGTCGAGCGGCACCGGGTGACCAGCAGCCACATGGTGCCCACGCAGTTCAAACGGCTGCTCGCGCTGCCCGAGCGGGTCCGTTCCCGGTACGACGTGAGCTCGCTGCGCTGCATGATCCACGCCGCCGCCCCGTGCCCGCCCGAGGTCAAGCGGCGGATGCTCGACTGGTGGGGCCCGGTGGTGACCGAGTACTACGCGGCCACCGAAGGCGGCGGCAGCGTCATCACCGCGCGGGAATGGCTCGCCAGGCCCGGGTCGGTCGGCGCCGCCTGGCCCGGTTCCGAAGTCCGGGTCCTCGACGACAACGGGGACGACGCGCCGACCGGGCAGCCCGGCCTCGTGTACATGCGGATGGGCACCTCCACCTTCGACTACTACAAGGACGAGGAGAAGACGCTCGCGTCCCGCTCCGGGGGCATGTTCACCGTCGGCGACATCGGCTACCTGGACGCCGACGGCTACCTCTACCTGTGTGATCGCAAGGGCGACATGATCATCTCGGGCGGGGTCAACATCTACCCGGCCGAGATCGAATCGGAGCTCTCCTGCCACCCGGCGGTCGACGACGTCGCCGTCTTCGGCATCCCGCACGACGAGTGGGGCGAGGAGATCAAGGCGGTGGTGCAGCCGGCCAGCGGGATCGCCCCCGGCCCCGGGCTGACCGCGGAGCTGCTCGGCTTCCTCGACGGCCGGCTCGCCTCGTTCAAGCGGCCGAGGACCATCGACTACGTCGCCGAGCTGCCGCGCGACCCCAACGGCAAGCTCTACAAGCGGCGGCTCCGCGATCCCTACTGGGCCGCGCGTGATAAGTCGATATAAAGACAAATCTCTATTTCGAACGGACCCGGGCGACTGTCCAGGCTTCACGCGTCGCGGAACTGCGGGCGACGCTTCTGCGTGAACGCGCGCGGCCCCTCCCGCGCGTCGTCGCTCGCGAACACCGAGGCGCCCAGCTTGGCCTCGATCGCGAACGCGTCGTTCTCGGCCATGCCCTCGGTCTCCCGCATCGCGGCCAGGATCGCCCGCACCGCCACCGGGCCGTTGGCGGCGATCGCGCCGGCGATCTCAAGCGCCTTGGCCAGGGCCTGCCCGTCCGGCACGACGTGGCCGATCAGCCCCATCGACAGCGCCTCCGCCGCCCGGATGTGCCGCCCGGTCAGCAGCAGGTCGGCGGCGAGGGTGTAGGGGATCTGCCGCGGCAGCCGCACCGCCGAACCGCCGAGCGGGAACAGCCCCCAGCGCGCCTCGGAGACGCCGAACCGCGCGCTCTCGCCCGCCACCCGGATGTCGCACGCCTGCAGGATCTCGGTCCCGCCGGCGATGGCCGGCCCCTCCACCGCCGCGATCAGCGGCTTGCTGAGCCTGCGCCCCTTGAGCAGCGGCTCGATCACCGTCAGGTCGACGTCGCCCAGCCGCGAGCCGGGATGGTCCGTGGTCATCGCCTTGAGATCGGCGCCCGCGCAGAACGCCCCGCCCGCCCCGGTCAGCACGCAGACCCGGATGCCGGGGTCGGCGTCGACCTGATCCCACGCCTGCCGCATCAGCGCCATCATCGAAGGGCTGAGCGCGTTGCGCGCCTCCGGCCGGTTCATGGTGACGATGAGAACGTGTCCGCGCTGCTCAATCACCGCATCTGGTGAGTCGGTCATCATGTCATCCCCTCTTGCCCCGAACAGTAACACGTTCTAGTTTCTACCCATGGCACTGAATATGGCCGACATCTTCGAGCACGCGGCCGACACGTTCCCCGACCGGATCGCGCTGATCTGCGGCGACCTGAAGGTCACCTACCGCGAGCTCGAGGACGAGGCCAACCGGCTGGCCCACCACCTGGCCGCCCAGGGAGTCGGGCCCGGCGGGCACGTCGGCCTCTACGCCCGTAACTCGGTCGAGACCGTGGCGACGCT
>Ga0335072_10014373_pt1 | contig 11246 bp, 11 predicted proteins | sample Lox_Sample_21_FD_206725 | JGI IMG/M metagenome (GOLD analysis project Ga0335072, IMG submission 206725) | Soil microbial communities from Loxahatchee National Wildlife Refuge, Florida, United States - Lox_Sample_2.1 | ecosystem: Environmental > Terrestrial > Soil > Wetlands | place: USA...
CGGTCAGCGCGGCCGATCTCTTCCTGAGTCCCACTCCTTGCACTCCTTCTGCGTTGGGGGGCTTGCCGGTCAGAATTGTCAGTGACCCATGGCACAGAAACTAACTGGAAACTTTCCTATAAGATAGACCTGTTGCCAGATCTTAACAATGGACGAACTTGGTGGTGTGGGGCCGTAACGGCCACGCTAACCCGTTAGAGGGGGACGACATGGATGACCCGGCCCAGGCGGCATCACAGCCGCCAGTACCGCAGCCGCGCCTGAAGCCGGGCACGCCTAGCCTGCTGCGTGAGCTGAACGACCGGGCGGCGCTTGAGCTGCTGCTGGCCGAGGGACCGCTGACCCGGGCACAGCTGTCTGAGCGCACCGGGGTATCCAAGGTGACGGTCTCCCAGATGCTGGCCCGGCTGGAGGAGCGTGGCCTGGTCCGGGTCGCGGGGGAGCAGGCGGGCGGCCGGGGGCCGAACGCCGCGCTGTACTCCGTCGTCTCCTCAAGCGCGTACGTCGCTGGGCTGTATGTGGAGGCTGACCTGGTCAGTGCCGCTGTCGCGGACGTGGCGGGCAACCGGGTGGCCGACGTGAGCGTGGATCCCAACGGCGTGGATGATCCCGTCGGCATGGTCCGCGAAGCCATCGGCCGGGCCTGCGAGAGCGCCGGGATAGACCTGCCTGACCTGTCGGCCGTGGTGATCGGCAGCCCCGGCGTCCTCGATCCCCGTACCGGTGCCCCCCGGCTGGCGGTTAATCTGCCGACCTGGCATGAGGGAGTGCTCGACGGGCTGCGCGACGCGCTGCACACCCCGGTCGTGATCGAGAACGACGTGAACCTGGCCGCGATGGCCGAGCACGCCGACGGGGCGGCGGCCGGGCTCGACGACTTCGTCATGGTCTGGCTGGGCGGCGGCCTGGGCCTCGCCACCGTCATCGGCGGCCAGGTCCTGCGGGGCAGCGGCGGGGCGGCGGGCGAGATCGGGTGGATGCCGGTACACGGGACGCTGCTGCCCTCGGGTCATGAGCATCCCGGCAAGGCCGGGCTGCAGGCCCTGGCCGGCGGCTGGGCGATCCAGGCGCTCGCGACCGAGCACGGCCTCGGCGGCGGCTCGGCGGGTGACGCGGTCACGGCGGCGGTGGCGGACGCGCGGGCCGGCGGCTCGCGCGGCCCTGGTTTCCTCGACGAGGTGGCGCACCGGGTGGCCATCGGCGTGGCCGCGATCTGCGTCGTGCTCGACCCGGGCCTGGTCGTGCTGGGCGGCCCGGTTGGCCACGCCGGGGGCGCCGAGCTCGCTACCCGGGTGGCGGCCGGGGTGCCCCAGATCTGCCTGGCCCGTCCCACGGTCGTGCCCACCGCCGTCCACGGGGAGCCGGTGCTGCGGGGCGCGATGCAGGCCGCCCTGGCCCAGGCCCGGGCCGGGCTTCTTGGCTCGCTGGGAATGGAGTTGTAGTTGAGGTCCCACCTCGAGGACGAGATCTTCCGCCAGCCTGCCTCCTGGGCGACCGCCATCAGCCGGGCGGCCGAGGCCAGGCTGCCCCGGCCGGGCGAGCGGGTCGCGGTGATTGGCTGCGGCTCGTCGCTGAACGTCAGCCGGGCCTACGCCCGGCTGCGGGAAGACGCCGGCCAGGGCGTGACCGACGCCTACCCGGCCTCCGAGGTCACCGGGACCCGCTCCTACGACCACCTGGTCTTCATCTCCCGCACCGGTACCACCTCGGAGGTGCTCGCCGCGCGGAGCCAGGCCCCGGCGGGCGTCGTCACCACGTCGGTCACCGCCGACCCGGACTCGCCGCTGGCCCAGCAGACGCACAACCTCGTCCTGCTTGACTTCGCCGCCGAGCGCGCGGTCGTCTCCAGTCAGTTCGTCAGCACCGCCCTCGTCCTGCTCCGCGCCCACTTGGGCGCGGGCCTCAGCGCGCTGCCGCTGGCCGCCGCCGCCGAACTGGCCCGGCCGCTACCCGCCGGGATCACCGACCGCCATGAGTTCACGTTCCTCGGGGCCGGCTGGGCGTCCTTCGTCGCCGACGAGGCGGCACTCAAGCTGCGCGAGGCATCCCAGTCGTGGGCCGAGTCCTACCCGGCCCTGGAGTTCAGGCACGGCCCGATCAGCGTCAGCGACTCAGGCACGGTGATCTGGGGGATCGGCGAGATCCCGGCGCCGCTGGTCGCGGACTGCGCCCGTACCGGGGCCCTGGTCGTAGCAGGCGATGCCGACCCCCTCACCAGCCTCATCGGCGCCCAGCGCCTGGCCCTCGCCCTGGCGCACGGCAAGGGCATCAACCCCGACTACCCCCGCTCCCTGTCTCGCTCGGTGATCTTGGCCTGAGGTCAGGCCCGCTGAACCTTGGACGGGCCGCGGCTAAGGCGCGGCTAAGGCAGGCTGCCTACCTCGAGCTGCTCGATCGACAGGTCCTGGCGCTGACGGCCACCGGGAGCCTCGTGGTACCAGAAGGCGGTGGAGGCGAGGTCATCGCGCCTGGGCAGGTAACGGCCATCGCGCCGCCAGCCGAGGTCTTGCACGGTTACCCGGAGCGACGTGGCGAAGTGCACGGGGTCGGGGCCGTGCCAGCGGTACATCCCGAACCGCGGTACCGCCTGGTACAGCCCGTCGGGCCTGAGGACCTGGTGCAGGCCGAGGTAGGGGCTGCAGTAGGTCGTGTAGCCCGCCCCCGGCACGTCAAAGTTGTAGGCGCCGCCGAAGTAGTCCTCGGTGCCGGTACCGCAGATGGTCGGGAACTGGCCGTCGTGATCGAGGTAGAACTTGACCTCGCCCTCGCCCCACCAGCCAGGGTAGGTAACGCCGGCCGCCAGGTAGGTGCCCGCGTAATGCCCGCGGCCGTGGACGTCGCTCACGATCGTGTGGATACCGTTCGGCCCGACGGGCCAGCTGCGCCGCCACTCGGCGTGCAGGTAGGCGGCGCTGGCTGGCACGTCTTCCTCGGTGTAGTCGGCCTGGTAGTAAACGACGGCCGCCTCCGCGGAAAGGTTCTGCAGGGAAAGGACCGCCCGCCGCCGGAATGGCATCGGCCAGTAGGAGTTGAAGCCACCGTGCGGTGCCACCGTCACGAACTGCGAGCTGAGCGGCGCGTACTCGCCCCAGCCCTGCCCGAAGAAGTCGCCAAGCGGGACGACGATGGCTGGCTCCGGGTCGTCGTCCCAGCAGGCGCGCAGGACCATCCGCCGCCACCACGCCGGGTGGACGGTCAGCCAGATGTGCCGCAGCACGCCCGGTCCGCTGATGTCCGCCAGTGTGAGTGTCGCCTCGGCCGGGATGACGACGCTCGGCGACACCTTCCAGCCGACGCCAAGGTCGCGGGCCGCGCCCTGCCCCGTTCCCTCGGCCGCCATCCCGCCCCGCCCGGCCTCCCCCGTCGGGTTCTCGGGGCTGACCGACCGGCTGCGCGCGTCGCGCAGGTGGGCGATGTCCATCCGTGACCTCCTTCGGGTCTCCGGTTACGGGCGGTTCAGGCGCACGCGCTCGGCCAGCCTGGTCAGGCCATGCAACGCGTCGACCGCGGGGGTGGGGACGCCGACGATCGTGCCGATCTCGCGAACCGCGCCGGTCAGCGCGTCGAGCTCAAGGCGGCGGCCCGCCTCGGCGTCCTGCAGCATCGACGTGCGGAAGTTTCCCAGCTTGCGGGTGATCGCGTTGCGGTCGGACGGCGACTGGCTGATCGGGCAGCCGATCCTGGCGCCGATCTCGCGGGCCTCGAGCATGGCCGACTCGCAGAACGTCCGCACCAGGTCGTCGGCCAGGATCTGCCCCGCCGTCGCACCGGTCAGCGCCGAGACCGGGTTGACCGTCAGGTTCCCCCACAGCTTGTACCAGGCGTCGGTGCGGATGTTGTTCGACAGGTCGATCGTGAAGCCGGCGTCGCCAAGCACCGCCGCGACCGCCGTCAGCCGGTCCGTCGCGATGCCGGACGGCTCGCCCAGGATCAGCCGGTTCGCGTTGAAGTGCCTGACCACGCCAGGCGCGGGCGAACTGCAGCTGAAATGGACCACGGCGCCGATGACCCGGCTGGCCGGGACGATAGCGGCCATCTTTCCCCCGGGATCGACCGTGTTCAGGTGGACTCCACGGCACGGCCCGCCGAAGCCATCAAAGAACCACCAGGGCACCCCGTTCAGGGCGGGCAGCACGATCGTCGACGGCCCGAGCAAGGGCTCCATCGACTCGACTGCCGCCGGGGCCGACTGTGCCTTGACCGCCAGCACGACGAGATCCTGCGGGCCAAGCTCGGCCGCGGAATCGGCCGCGGGCACGGTCGCCACCTTCTCGGCTGGCTGCGGGCCGGAAAACTGCACGCGCAGCCCATGGGAACGCAGCGCCGCCAGCGTCGCGCCCCGCGCCAGCACCGAGACCTCGGCGGCTCCGGAAAGGGCCAGCCGCCCCGCGATGTACCCGCCAATCGCTCCGGCCCCAACCACACACACGCGCATAGCCAAGTAGTACTCCGTGGCCCCGGCATCCCCGTGACGGGGGACCCCTTACCTGTGAGCTTGGCTGCGGTGGGTATGACACCATTTGTACGAAACTTGTGATGCACGATGCTGATGGGTAACTTGCGACAATGGGTAACAAGACCGCCAGCGCCGGGTCGGCTGCCAGATCGCTCGCCGACGCGAAGCCCGTCTCGTTCTGGCTTGACTCGCCGGGGGCGCCTGGAGCACTCCCGGCCCTCAGCGAGCGAGTGACGGCGGACCTGGCGGTCATCGGCGGCGGGTTCACCGGCCTATGGACCGCGCTGCTGGCCAAGGAGCGCGACCCAGGGGCCGACGTTGTCTTGCTTGAGGCCAAGACCGTGGGCCACGCGGCATCGGGGCGTAACGGCGGGTTCTGCTCCGCCAGCCTGACCCATGGCTTCGGCAACGGCCTTGAGCGGTTCGGCGACGAGATGCCGGCCCTTGAGCGCCTGGGCGATGAGAACCTGGCCGGCATCGCGGACACCATCGCCAGGTACCAGATCGACTGCGACTTCCAGCCCACCGGCGAGCTGAGCATCGCCACCGCCGGCTGGCAGCTCGACGGGGCGTGGGACGAGGTCGCCCAGGCCCGCGCGCTTGGCTATGAGGCCGAGCTGCTCGACGCCGACGGCATCCGCGCCGAGCTCAACTCGTCCGCCTTCATCGGCGGCATCAGGACCACCAACCGCAACGCGATGGTCGATCCCGCCCGACTGGCCTGGGGACTTCGCCGGGCCTGCCTGGAGGCCGGGGTGCGTATCTACGAGAACTGCCCGGTCCGTTCTGTCGCATCGCAAGGGCCCGGCCTCACGCTCACGGCGGGGTACGGCGAGGTGCGGGCCGCGCGGGCGGCCCTGGGAACGGGAGCGTTCACGCCCCCGCTGCTGCGGCGGGTCGGCAACTGGGTCGTGCCGGTCTGGGATTACGTCCTGATGACCGAGCCGCTCACCGCGCCGCAACTGGCCAGCCTCGGCTGGACGCACCGGCGGGGCGCCTCCGACCGGGGCAACCAGTTCCACTACTTCCGGCTGACGGCCGACAACCGCATCCTGTGGGGCGGGTACGACGCCGTGTACTACAACGGAGGCCGGCGCACCGACGAGTACGCGACGAGCCCGGCCACGCACCTCAAGCTGGCCCAGCACTTCCTGGCCACGTTCCCGCAGCTTGAGGGGGTGCGTTTCAGCCACGCGTGGGGTGGCGTGATCGACACCTGCAGCCGGTTCTCCGCCTTCTTCGGAACCGCCCACCGCGGTCGCCTCGCGTACGCGGCCGGGTACACCGGGCTCGGCGTCGGGGCGACCAGGTTCGGCGCGCAGGTGATCCTCGACCTGCTCTCCGGCGACCAGACCGAACGGACCGCCTTGACCATGGTGCGCTCCAAGCCGGTGCCGTTCCCGCCCGAGCCGCTGCGGTCAGCGGTCATCCAGGCGACGCGGGCCTCGATCGCCCGGGCCGACCGCAACGAGGGCCGCCGCGACCTGTGGCTGCGCACCCTGGACCGGCTCGGGCTCGGCTTCGACTCCTAACGTCGCGATGTCATCGAGGAAGGTGATCGCGGCGGCGGCGCTGGCGCGGCGCCAGGCGAGCAGGACCGTCTCGAAGCTGTCGTGCGGGTTACCGGTGCCGATGGCCCGCGCGATGGGCTCAAGCGCTTCCCGCTGCCGGCGGATGAGGCCGCTGGGGTCGCCGCCGCGGCGCAACAGCAGCGCTAGCTTGAGCAGCAGGTGGGAGCGGATGTCCCTGACGTGCTCCACCGGCGTGTCCAGCCAGGTGCGCACGGCCGCGCTTCCCGGGCTGGTCGCGGCGTAGATGGTCCGCTGCGGCCCCTGGCCAGGCTCGGTGCCCTGCGGGACGATCAGCCCGGCCTCGGCCAGCCGGCCGATGGCGCGGTAGATGACCGGCCTGGGGATCTGCCAGACCCGCCCGAGCTCGCCGTCGGGCGTGGTGAGCTGCGCCACCGCGAAGCCGTGCGTAGGCTGCTGGCTGATCACCGCGAGCACGGTCCACTCGGGCAGCCCCATGACGGTGGAGGCAGTTGGCGTCTCGCTCACGGCTCATGAGCGTAGTGGCTCAGCTTGCTCGCCGGGAACCACGTCGGCTCCGCCGTCGGCTGGACCCGGTGACCCGGCCTGGTAGCGGCGGAACGCGGGGAACGCCGCACAGGCCGCCGCCACGCCCACCACGCAGGCCAGCCCGCCGGAGACCAGGGAGAACCGGCTGCCTGCGACGGCCGCCACCGCCCCTGACCGCAACTGGCCCGCGGGCGGGCCTGCCGCGTAGCTGAGCAGCTCGATGCCGGCCATCCGTCCCCTGACGTCATCGGGGATCGTCTGGTTCCACAGGGTGGAGCGGAAGATCGCGCTGGACTCGTCCGCGCCGCCCGCGACGGCCAGCAGGACCAGGCCGATCCACACGTCGGGGCTGAGGCCGAACGCCGCCAGGGCCAGGCCCCAGCACGTCGCCGAGATCGCGATGGCGACGCCATGCCGGCGCAGGCGGCCCATCCAGCCGCTGGTCGCCGACACCGCCAGCGCCCCGGCGGCCGGGGCGGCGAACATCAGCCCGGCCGACCAGGGGGCATGCAGCGTGGCCGCCATGAAGGGGAGCATCGCGTTCGGGTAGGCGAAGATCATCGCGACCAGGTCCACGGCGTAGGAGCCAACCAGGTCCCTACGGCTGGCCGCGTAGCGCAAGCCGGTGAGGATATCGGGCATAACGGCCGGCCGCCCTCCGCCCGAGCCGGCCGGCTGGGGCAGCGCGGGCAGCCGGGACAGCAGGGCGAACGAGAGGACGAACCCGGCCGCGTCCAGCGCGTAGACGCTCCACGCGCCGGGTGTGATCGCCAGCGCTCCGCCCAGGGCCGAGCCGGCCAGCACGGTCCCGTTCATCGACATGGACATCAGCGCGGCCGCGGCGGTCTGCTGCTCGCGCGGCACCAGCCGCGGGATCGCCGCGTCGAAGGAGGGCCGCTGCAGGGCGAAGATCGCGGTCATGAGCGCGGCCACCAGGTAAAGCGGCCACAGCAGCGGATGCGGGGTCACCGCGTTGACCAGCAGCAGGCCCGCGCAGGCGGCCAGGCCAGGCTCGCACCAGCGCATGAGCGCCTTGCGGTCGAGCCGGTCCGCGAGCACGCCGCCGTACAGCCCGAAGATGAGCACGGGGACCAGCCCCGCCAGCCCAAGCGTGCCCACGATCAGCGGCGAGTTCGTGAGCTGCTTGGCCTGCACGAGCAGCGCCACCTCGGTGGCCTGCGCTCCCGTCATCGCGATCGTCCGGCTGCCGAACACCGCACGGAAGTCCCTGGATGACCGCATCGGCGCCAGGTCAGGCAGCAGGGCCGAGCGCAGCGTCACCCGGTGACGCTACCAAGTCCGCGACCGGTGCCCTAATGGTTTTGGGTGCGGCTCGTATGGAGTGAGGTGGCCGGTCCACCCGCGGGGCTAGTCAGGGGGCCCCTTCTCGGGAAGTGTGACCTTGCGGGTGCGGATTCCGGCTTAGGCGGCCGCGGCCTCCGCGTTCAGCGTGGTCGCGATAGCACTGGCCAGCTCCGCCCCCTTGACCTCGAAGTGGCGAGTGAAGTACTCCCGGTGCTCTTCGTGATCGTGAAAGTGATGCGGGGTGAGGACGGCCGAGAACACCGGCACGTCAGTGTCGAGCTGTACCCGCATGAGCGCGTCCACCACGGTGGCCGCCACGAACTCGTGCCGGTAGATGCCGCCGTCGATCACCAGGGCGCAGCCGGCGAGCGCGGCGTATCGGCCGGTGGACGCCAGCCTCTTGGCGCGCCACGGGATCTCGAAGGCGCCGGGGACCTCGATCACGTCGACGTCAGTGAAGCCGCGCTCCGCCAGGCCGGCCTGGCAAGACGCCACGGCGCGGTCGACGATGTCGGCGTGCCACCGGGCAGCGACAAGTGCGATACGGCTCGAATCGGGTGACATGTTTCCTCCTGTTCGCTATGTCACCCAGGGCACGGCAACGCGAACAGGAGCCGCCCGCACGCGGGCACTCCGCTAGCGCGCTCTCTTCCATCCGGACTATGACCGTCGGCTCCGGGATCACACCGGAATCTGCTCGACCCGCGCCCTCCGCAGAGAACGTGGCGCTCGCGGGCTCAGCAACCGGGCCAGGCCCAGATGCCATTACCGCCGGTGGGGACTTTCGCCCCGCCCTGAGAACGTGTACGAAGCACACCGTAGCAAGTCCCTCAAAACACGCGCAACGCCTACCGCTGAGCAGTGCGGGGCGTGGCACCGGGACTGCTCCCCGCCCGTTTTCCGGGCCGCCCGGTTCGGGGTGAGGGTTCAGGCGCCGAGTGTGTACTGGCCTTGCGCTGTGCCGGGGTAGAGGCGCTGGTGCTCGCGGGCGAGATGATAGCGCCAGTACTCGTCGAAGTCGCCGTTGCTGATCACGGCGCGCAGGGTGAGGACGGCTTCGGCACCCTGGAGCCCCCAGCGGGCTCCGGTGATGTCGAGCCGGTCGCCGATCAGGTGGCGGCAGGCGCCCTCGATCACCCCGGTCGCGATGGGCCAGCCCGCGGCCAGGGCCTGGTCGTAGCGCAGGTACTCGTGCTTGGTGGCCAGGTAGCGAACGCAGGCATCGGCGCCGACCCGCTGATCCTGGGTGAGGCCGGCGGCGTCGGCCTCGGCGGTGATCTCGGCGGCGGCCCGCGCGCTGTCCCCGGCGAGCACCGCGAGTGCCTTGACCGCGACGCGGGCAGCGTAGAACGCGGCGATGTCGGATGCGGCGCTTACCACCGCCTGCTCGACCTGCCGCTTGCCGATCACCGGCCCGCAGCGACCGGTGACGGCCGCGTGCGCGGTCTCGAACGAGCCCCGCGCCGCTTCCACCGCGGCCAGCCCCGATCGCCGGCGAATGCCCCGCCGCTGGTGGGACGACCGCGTCGGCCTCGCTCAGCACCTCATCGACCATCTCCCGGGTGATCACCAGCCGGGACAGCCGCTCCTCGACCCCGGCCAGACGCTCAGCCAGCACGGCGATCCGTCCGCGCAACTCCTCTGCTTCCGCTCGGGCCGCCGCCTCCCGACGCTGCAGTTCATCGATCAGCGACCCCATCAAGCGTCCTCCCTGCCCCTGCCCAAAACAGTAGAAGCCAGCAGGCGCCAGCAGTAGCCCAACCATCAACTCTGCAGGTCAGTCGGTCCCTCGAAACGAGCCGCACCCAATGGTTTTCCCATGTCAGGCATGATGGCTTACGTGGAGTTTGTCGCGATCGAGGAGATTCACGCCGCGGCGCTGCGGGCGCTGCCCGCGGCGGTCGCCGCCTACCTGGAAGCTGGCGCGGGCAGCGAGTCGACGCTGCGGGCCAACCGGGAAGCCTTCGGCCGGTGGGTGATCAGGCCGCGCCCGATGTCGGGCGTGAGCGAGCCGGACATGGCGGCCACGGTGCTCGGGATGCCGCTCGCGGTGCCGATCTTGACCTCGCCCTTTGGCGGGGATGCCCTGTTCCATCCGGACGGCCAGCTGGCGGTGGCCCGCGCCAACGCGGCCTGCGGCACCGCGTCGATCGTGCCCGAGGTCGGCAGCTTCTCCTACGAGGCAGTGCGGGCGGCGGCGCCAGGCGCCGCGCGCATTGCCCAGATTCACCCGTATCAGTCGTTCGGCACGGTGGCGAAGCGGATCCGGGCGGCGGGTTATGACGCGCTGTGCGTGACGGTGGACTGCCCGCAGACCGGGTGGCGGGTGCGGAGCAGGATGAGCGGCTTCCAGCCCGACGTCCGGGTGTGGGCGGGCAACGACACCGGGGACGGAGGCCCGAGCGTGGGCCGCATGTTCGCCGTCCCCGTCAGCGCGGACAACCCGTCATGGACCTGGGAGCAGCTGGCGGAGGCCACCGGGCGGGCGGAGCTGCCGTGGATCGCCAAGGGCATCCTGACCGGCCAGGCGGCGGAGGCTGCCCTTGGGGCCGGGGCATCGGCGATCCTGGTGTCCAATCACGGCGGTCGGCAGGTCGACCCCTCCCCGGCTAGCCTGGACGCGCTGCCCGAGGTGGTCTCGGTGGTGGCAGGCCGGGTGCCCGTGCTGCTCGACAGCGGCATCCGTTCCGGCGCTGACGTGCTGATCGCCCTGGCGCTTGGCGCCGACGCGGTCGTGATCGGCCGGCTGGCCGCCTACGGCCTGGCCGCTGGGGGCGAGGCCGGTGTTCGCCAGGTGCTCGAGCTGCTGACCGCCGAGCTGCGCACCCTGATGGTCCTGGCCGGCCTGCCTGACATCGCGTCGATCACTGCCGACGTCGTGGCCCGCCGCTAGGCCCGCAGTCCGATGAAGGCGGCAATGGTAGGGTCGGGCGAGTGGCTAGGAAGATCGCGACCAACACCGTCGTCACCCGGGAAGAACTGCTCGACTTCATCCGGCCTCGGCACCAGGGGATCGTGATCACGACCCGCCGGGACGGGCGCCCGCAGGCCTCGCCGACGACCTGCGGAGTGGACGAGTCCGGACGCATCGTCATCGCGACCTACCCCGAGCGGGCCAAGACCCGCAACGCCCGCCGTGACCCGTCGCGGGTGAGCGTGCTGTTCCTGTCCGACGACTTCGGCGGCCCCTGGGTGCAGGTCGACGGGACCGCCGAGGTGCTGGACATCCCGGCGGCGGTCGAGCCGCTTGTTGACTACTTCCGCTCGATCTCCGGCGAGCATTCCGACTGGGATGAGTACCGCCAGGCCATGGTCAAGCAGGGCAAGTCGCTGCTGCGCATCACCCCGGTGAGCTGGGGCCCGGTGGCGACGGGTGGCTTCCCGGCCGGCCTCGCCTGAGTCAGCGG
>Ga0335072_10014376_pt1 | contig 11246 bp, 9 predicted proteins | sample Lox_Sample_21_FD_206725 | JGI IMG/M metagenome (GOLD analysis project Ga0335072, IMG submission 206725) | Soil microbial communities from Loxahatchee National Wildlife Refuge, Florida, United States - Lox_Sample_2.1 | ecosystem: Environmental > Terrestrial > Soil > Wetlands | place: USA: Florida...
CACCGTGAGCTTGGTCGACACCTTCGAGCCCGCGACGATGGCGACCAGCGGCCGCGCAGGCTTCTCGAGCGCGCGCTCGAGCGCCTCGAGCTCACCGACCAGCAGCGGTCCCGCGCACGCGGTGGGCGCGAACCTCACGACGCCGTGCGTGCTGGCCTCCGCCCGGTGAGCGGTGCCGAATGCGTCCATCACGAACACGTCGCAGAGGGCGGCCATCCTGCGGGCGAGCGCCGGATCGTCCTTCTTCTCGCCCTTGTTGAAGCGCACGTTCTCGCACAGCACCGCCGTGCCGGCCTCGCAATCGACCCCGTCGAGCCAGTCGCGGCGCAGCGGCACGGCCTTGCCGAGCAGCTCCGACAGGCGCGCCGCCACCGGCTTCAGCGACAGCGCCTCGTCCACCTTGCCCTCCTCGGGGCGGCCGAGATGCGAGAGTATGAAGACCTTGGCGCGCTGCTCGAGCGCCCGGCGGATCGTCGGCAGCGCCGCGCGAATGCGCGCGTCGCTGGTGACGGCGCCATCCTGGACCGGGACGTTGAGATCCTCGCGGATCAGGACCCGCTTGCCGCGCAGGTCCATGTCCGTCATGCGCAGAACCTTCATGACGCCTTCGACCACGCCAGGACGGTGTCGATCATGCGGTTGGAGAAGCCCCACTCGTTGTCGTACCAGGCGCACGCCTTCACCAGCGTGCCGCCGATGACCTTGGTGAGCGTGGCGTCGAATGTCGACGAATGGGCGTCGTGATTGAAGTCGATGGACACCAGCGGCGCCTCGTTGTAGGCGAGGACACCGCGCAGCGCGCCGTCGGCGGCGTTGCGCAGCGCCTGGTTGACTTCCTCCACCGTGGTGGTCCGCTTGGCGGTGAAAGTGAGATCGACGAGCGAGACATTGATCGTGGGCACGCGCACGGCGAAGCCGTCGAGGCGTCCCTTCAGCTCGGGCAGCACCAGCCCCACGGCGGCGGCGGCGCCCGTCTTGGTCGGGATCTGCGACATCGTCGCCGAGCGCGCCCGGCGCAGGTCCTTGTGAAAGACGTCCGTCAGTACCTGGTCGTTGGTGTAGGAGTGAATCGTCGTCATGATGCCGGCCGAGATGCCGATGGTGTCATTCAACACCTTGGCGACCGGCGCCAGGCAGTTGGTGGTGCACGAAGCATTGGAAATGACCGTATGCCGGCTCGAGAGGACTTGGGTGTTGACGCCGTAGACGATGGTCGCGTCTACATCCTCGCCGCCGGGGGCCGAGATGATCACCTTCTTTGCGCCGCCGGCCAGATGCGCCCCGGCCTTGGCCTTGCTGGTGAAGAGGCCGGTGCACTCGAGCACATACTCGACCCCCAGCGATCCCCACGGCAGCTTCGCCGGATCCCGCTCCGCGAGGACCCGAATGCGATGGCCGTTGACGACCATCGAATCGCCGTCGACCTTGACCTCGCCGGGAAACCGGCCGTGTACGGAGTCATACTGCGTCAGGTAGGCGTTGGTGTTCGCATCGCCGAGATCGTTGAGGGCGACGATCTGCACCTCCTCGGTGCGCCGGCCTTCGAAAAGCGCACGCAGGATGTTGCGGCCGATGCGGCCGTACCCGTTGATTCCCACCTTGATTGGCATGACCCTAAACCCTCTATGTAACGGGGCCCCTGCCCCGACCTATTCTGCGGGTTGCGCAAGCCGCAACCCGCTAAGCGTAGCGGCGCTACGCGCCGAAAAGAAACTTTACTTCACGCTCTCGAGCTCGAGCAGCTGGCCGATCTCTCGGTTGACATGCTCGGCGGTGAAACCGAAGTGAGCGAGCACCTCGGCGCCTTTGCCGGAAGCGCCGAAGCGATCGATGCCGATCACCCGGCCGTCCATGCCGACGTAGCGCCACCAAGATAGCGTGGCACCGGCCTCCACCGCTAGACGGCGCCGTACCGCGCGCGGCAGCACGCTTTCCCGGTAGGCATCGTCCTGGCTGTCGAAGACCTCGGTCGAGGGCATCGACACCAGCCGCACTCGCCTGCCGGCGGCGTTGCGCGCGGTCACCACCTGCGCGGCCAGGGCGACCTCGGACCCGGTCGCGAGAACCAGGCACTCCGGGGTCCCCTCACAGTCGATCAGCACATAGCCGCCGCGGGCGACGTTCGCCTGCTGCTGCGCCGTCCGCCCCTGCTGGGGCAGAGCCTGGCGGCACAGCACGAGGGCTGTGGGCCCGGAACGCTCGACCGCCGCCGTCCAAGCCACCGCGGTCTCGAAGGCGTCGCACGGCCGCCAGAGGCGCAGGTTCGGCATGGCTCGCAGGCTCGTCAGGTGCTCGACCGGCTGATGCGTGGGGCCATCCTCGCCGAGGCCGACCGAATCGTGAGTATAGACCAGCACGACATGCGTGCTCATGAGCGCGGCGAGCCGCACCCCGTTGCGCGCGTAGTCGGAGAACACCAGGAAAGTGCCGCCGTAAGGCAGGAAGCCGCCGTGCAGCGCGATGCCGTTCATCACCGCGGTCATGCCGAACTCGCGCACCCCGTAATGGATGTAATCGCCGCTGGCATCCCTGGGCTGGAAGTCGCGCGCGCTCTTGAAGCGGGTGTTGTTGGACCCGGTGAGATCGGCGGAGCCGCCGAAGATCTCCGGTATTCGCGGCGCGATCACGTTGAGCGTGGCCTGCGAGGACTGCCGAGTCGCCTGCGGCGCCTGTTGCGCGAGCGCGGCGGCGAGCGCCTGGGATACGGTCTCCCGCCAGTCGGGCGGCAGCTCGCCGCGTGTGCGGCGCTCGAGCTCGCGCGCGAGATCCGGGTGCGCGCCCCGATAGGCGGTGAGCAACTCCCGCCAGGCCGATTCTGCGGCCGCGCCGCGGCTGCGATGATCCCAGGCCGAGCGCAGCTCGGCGGGAATGACGAACGGCTCGTAGGGCCAGCCGATCGCCTTGCGGGCGGCCGCCACCTCGTCGGCCCCGAGCGCCTCCCCGTGCGCTTCCGCCGTGCCCTGCTTGTGCGGCGCGCCCCAGCCGATGATGGTCCGGCAGCAGATCATCGAGGGGCGCGCGGTCTCGGCGCGCGCCGCGCGGATCGCGGCCGCCACCGCTTCCGCGTCGTGGCCGTCGACATGCGGCACGACATGCCAACCGTAGGCCTCGAACCGTCTCGGCGTGTTGTCGGTGAACCAACCCTCCACCTTGCCGTCGATGGAGATGCCGTTGTCGTCGTAGAAGGCGATGAGCTTGCCGAGGCCCAGCGTACCGGCGAGCGAGCACGCCTCGTGGGAGATGCCTTCCATCAGACAGCCGTCGCCGCAGAACACGTACGTGTGGTGATCGACGACGGAGAATCCGGGACGGTTGAACTGCGCCGCCAGCATCCGCTCCGCGAGCGCGAGCCCCACGGCGTTGGCGAGGCCCTGGCCGAGCGGGCCGGTCGTGGTCTCGATGCCGAGCGCCGGCTCGTGCTCCGGATGGCCCGCGGTGTGGCTGCCGAGCTGGCGGAATTTCTCGATTTCCTCCAGCGAGAGCGGATAGCCGGTCAGATGGAGGAGCGAATAAAGCAGCATCGAGCCGTGGCCGTTCGACAGCAGGAAACGATCGCGGTCGAGCCACTGCGGATTACCGGGATTGTGCTTGAGGAAATCGGCCCACAGCACCTGGGCGATGTCGGCCATGCCCATGGGCATGCCGGGATGTCCGGAATTGGCGCGTTGCACCGCGTCCATCGACAGAGCGCGGATGCAGTTGGCGAGCTCGCGGCGTGTAGTCATAGGCTGAGGAACCCCTGCAGTGCCGGCGTCGGGTGACGGGAAAGCACCGGGAAACGGAAGCGGGCGCGCATTGTCCATCAGACGCCGCCGATGCTCAATCGTGTTGCGCGGAGCAGCGCCTGTGCCGGCGCGGGCCTGCGCCGCACCCGCAGCACGCCTGCCTCGGGGCGGCGCAGGAGCTGTCCCAGCATGTGAGGCGCGCGTTCAGCGTATGAACAGCCGCTTCGCTGATGAGTCGAGCCCGGGCATGCGTCGCCGCCACCCGACAGCGACTTATGTTCGGTTGGCCAAGATCACAGTATTGCCGCGACGAGCGGCGCAATGGCACAGATTTCCGCGATGTGCCGGGCCGCGCGCGACTCAGTTCACTGCAGGCCCGCGGCGCTCTGTTACCCTCCCGTAATGGCAACGAGCGTCGTGCGTCTGACTCACCTCACGGACCCGCATCTCTACGGCGGCGAGAACGAGCTGCTGCGTGGCATTGCGACATTGCCCGCGCTCGAGGCGACGCTTGCCAACGCGCGGCAGCGCGACTGGCCGCCCGATGCGCTGCTGGTGACGGGCGATCTCGTGCAGGACGACCCGGCGGGGTACGCACATTTTCGGCGCCTGTTCGGCGCGCTGCGGCTGCCCGTGCTGTGCCTGCCCGGCAATCACGATGAGCCGGAAGCCATGCGCCGTGAGCTCGACGGCGCGCCATTCGTCGTCGGCGGAGTCGTCGATGTCGGGCTCTGGCGCATCGTACTGCTCGACAGCACGATCCCGGGCTCGGCTGCCGGATGCCTCAGCGCGCAGAGCCTGGCCGCGCTGCAGTCGGCGCTGGCCAGCGCTGCGCAGCGACATGCGCTCGTGTGTCTGCACCATCATCCGGTATCGATGGAAAGCGATTGGCTCGATCGGGTCGGCTTGCAGAATGCCGGCGAGTTCTTCGACATCATCGATCGGCATCCCAATGTTCGCGGCATCGTCTGGGGGCACGTGCACCAGAGCTATGACGCGCTGCGCAAGGGCGTACGGCTGCTCGCGACGCCCTCGACCTGCGCCCAATTCCTCCCCCGCGCGGAGCAGTTCGCGATCGATCGCCGCCCGCCGGCTTATCGGACGCTCGAGCTCAACGCCGATGGCTCCATCCTGACGGACGTCGTCTGGGTCGAAAGCGGCGCCGGCGGCGGCTCGAAGTCCGCTTGGGCCGCGGCCTGAGCGGCAGCCAGGCCGCGCCAGGCCTCGAACACGGTATCGACGGAGATCTGCTCGGCGCGCTCGAGCTCCGGCGGGCCGCCTACACCCAAGACCGGCGAGCCATTCGCGCTGCGCGGCAGCCAGACCTTCCGCGATTGCGTGCCATAAAGGACGACCAGCGGCACGCCGAGCGCCGCCGCCGCATGCGCGGGCCCGGAATCCACGGAAATCACGCTGTGCGCGATCTCACATAACGCAAAGAGCGGGCGCAGCCGGGTGTTGGCCGAGATGACGCGGGGGAGCGCAGCGGCCGCCCGGACGAGCTCGATCAGCGGCATCTCGGCCGCCGCGCCCCGCAACACGAGCGTCGCATCCGGCATGCTGTCGTGGAGCCGATGAAGCAGCTGCGCCCAGCGCTCGATCGGCCACGCCTTGTCGTCGCGCCCGCGCCAGTTTCGCAGTCGACGGCGCCCCATGCTGCGGTGATTGCCCGGCTGCACGAGGATGAGCGGCCCACCCTGATAGCCGCGTGCGCCCAGCCAGCGCTCCTGCTGGACACGCTCCGCGTCCAGGACCCGAAGCCGCGGCGACCACGTCCCGGGAGCCGCCGGCTCCGGATAGTCGGCCGCGCTGAGCGCGGCGGGCGTCTGCCGGGCGAAGCGCAGCAGCGCCTCGAGCCAGAGAGTCTCCGTTCCCGGCGCCTCGGCGATGAAGAGGCAGCGGCGCGGGTCGATGCCGCTCAGGCGCAGCAGCCGGCGGATTCTGCGCACCTGGCCGGCGTGATGCTCGAAAACGTAGACCGGCCCGGGCGCGCTCGCGCGCAGGGCGCGCAGAATTGCCGGCCAGGCGAGCCCGAGGAAGCTGGGCGCCTTGCGCGGCAGCGGCCAACACTGCGCGACCTCGGCCAGCCCCCGGTAGACGTCAGGAGCCCAGGCATCCGCGCCGACGACGTAACACGGCTCGCCGTACCGCGCATGCAGCAGACGCAGCGCCGCGGTCAGCATGACCATATCTCCTATACGGCCGAGCTTGAAGACGAAGGGACGCAGCGGTCGAGCCATCATGGCGCCATGGTACTTGGAAAATCAGGCCGCCAGCATTTCGCGCCAGTGCTGCGCCACCACGGCGAGGCGAAATCGCGGATCGGGCCCTGTCACCGGCCGCGAGCCGGCGCGCCAGGCGCGGATACGCTCGACGTAGATGTCGAAGAGGCCGAGCGCCGCGGCCGCGCGCGCGGGCCAGCGGCGCGAGCCGGTAGGCCAGCCGCCCAGCAGCCCTTCATACACACGCTTGGCGGCGGTCGCCGGCAGTACCTGCGCAGCGTCTCCCAGGACCTCCAGCGCCGCCCCGCAATCGTGGGTGAGGACCGGAGTCCCCAACGCCCGCGACTCGGCCAGCACGAGACCGAAGGTCTCCGGAATGACGAAGTTGGGAAAGAACGTGCAGAGCGCCGTGCGTACCTCCGCGTGGATGCGCTGCTGGGGTTGCGGGCCGAGATATTCGACACCCTCCAAGCGCGTGGTGTCGCCAGTCTTGTAGCCTGGATTGCCGACGACGAGGCGCATGTCGGGCATCGCTCTTCTCACGGCGCGGAATGCATCCAGCGTGAACTTCAATCCCTTGTTGGGTGAAGACAGGAAGACGAGCTTGCGCTCATCGATCGCGGAGCCGTCCGGCCGCAGATCGTCGTCCACGGGATTGTAGATGGTGCGCGCCGAGACACGGTCGCTCACCCCCATCCAACGCAGCGCCGCCTCGACTGCGAGCCGCTGCGTGTCGGAGACGCAGATCACCCGCACGGCAAGCTCGCGCAGGAGCGGGGCGTCGGCGGCGATTCTCCTGGCGCGCTTCGAGCGCGGTCTCACCCGGTCGTGCAGCCAGAGATGCACGCGCGCGTTGGGATAAAGCTGGCGCACCCACGGCAACGCGCGCGAGTCCCGGTTGACGATCACCTGAGTTATGGTGGGATCACCCCGCGGCGGCAGGTACCGTCCGTTCGCGCTGGTACGGTTGTGCTGCACCACGAGCGCTCCCAGGGCATCGGCGACACGGACCACCGTGGCTTCCGTGCCGCCCATCGCCTGGCGACGCAGCGTCTGGGTGTCATACGGCTGGTCGCACACGGGGTCGAAGAAGAGGACGGCGCTCATGGCGGCGATGATTGCGCATCGGGTATAAGGCCCGCAATGAGACTGCTCTTCGCGGAATCCAGCACCCGTGGCTACGGCACCGAGCAGCACGTCGCCGCCCTGGCGACCGCGATGGCGCGGCGCGGACATGACGTGCGCTGCCTCGTGATCGCCGGTAGTCCGGTAGCCGACCTGCTGGAAGAGGCGCGGGTAGCGACGGTGGCCGTACGTCCCGGGCGGTCCCGCGGCATGCGAATCGCCGCAACGTTGCTGCACCTCGCGGTGCGGCGGCGGCCGGACTGGATGGTCTCCAACGATCCGCGGTTCTATCGCATGCTGCTGGCCGTCCGCGGGCTCGCCGGCGCGCGCGTGGCGCTCTTCCGGCACTGGCACGACGCGCCGGCGAAGCCGCGGACCCGTGAGCTGCTGTCCCGGCGCACCGACCGGTTCATTCTGGTGTCGCAATTCCACCGCGCGGACTACGGACGCCAGGGGATGAGCGTGGAGCGCGCGTCCGTACTCTACAACCCGATCGATACGGCGCGTTTTCGGCCGTCGGCGGCCGCGCGGGCGAGCGGCCGGGCCCGACTCGGCTTCAGCGACTCCGATACCGTCATCGGTTACGTCGGCAGGGTGATCGAGGCGAAGGGCATCTTCACTCTGCTCGATGCGGCCGAGCGGGTCCTCGCGGCCGAGACCTCCGCGCACCTGTTGTGGGTGGGTGACGGGGAGGATTCCGCGACTCTGCGTGCACGCATCGCGCACACGGCGCATGCGAGCCGACATCACTTCCTCGATTGGGAATCCGATCCGGCGGCCCTCTATCCGGCGCTCGACATTCTCGCCGTGCCTTCGACCTACCCGGAGCCTTTCGGGCGTGTTTCCGTCGAAGCGCAGGCAACCGAAGTGCCGGTGGTCTCGAGCCTCGCCGGCGGTCTGCCGGAGACGTTCGTCCCTGACAGCACGGGAATTGGCGTCGCGCCCGGTGACGCCGACGGGCTCGCGCGCGCGCTGCTGCAGCTGATCCGCGATCCCGAGCGGCGGCGGCGAATGGGCGCGGCCGGCCGCGATTGGGCCTGCGCGCGCTTCTCGCTCGAGCGCATCGCCGAGGATTTCGAGCGCGTGCTCGCGGGCGACTAACGCGCGGCGGCGGCCACGGCCGCGGCGCGCTTGCCGATCAGATAGAAGTTGCCGCGGAAGACCGGGCATTCGGCATGTTGCCAGTCAAAACCCGGCAGCGACTTCTCCAGCGACTGGAAGTACTTCACGTTGTCTTGCTCGCCGAAGCTGCGCTGGTAGGCGCACAGGACATGGGTGAACCCGGCGAGCGCCGGGGCGATCCGCTCGCGCACGGCGAGCGGTGTCTCGCTCAGCGACCAAGTCGCGATGAAGAGCGAAGGCTGCTGCTCCGCGCACTGCCGGGAAACGACAGCCGCTGCCGCATCGCCCGAGTCCAGCCACTCGAGGTTGCCCGGCGGCTGGCCGGCCGGCCCGGTCGGAAAGACGTTCCGCAGATAGAAGCGCTGCAGCGCGCACATGACCGGCAGGTCCCAGATGAGATACCGCTCCCGGTAGCCGAGATTGCGCAACAGGCGGAAAAAGCTGCCGTAGCCGGCGCCGAAGTCCACCACCAGGCGCAGAGCCGCGAGCTCGAGGTTCGTGGCTTCCAACAGGCGCACCAGATGATAGCCATGCTGCATCAGCAGCGGGCTGCTGAGCGGATAGTGCGGGTTGACGAGTGGCTTGCCCACTGGAGATTCCGTGAGCGCCCGCTGCAGCTCCGCCGAGAACCGCCGGGACGCGAGCAGGTAGCGCAGGTAGCCGCCCGAGCGGCTGCGGATGCGCGGATGGACGGTCTTGGCGACAGGCGGCAGACGTAGGAAGCCATCCGCGCCGTCCTCTTTGATGGCGCGACTGATGTCAGTCGCGAGCCCCGCCCATTCGCCCGTCACCGACTGGCGGGCGAGCGCGCCTTCCAGCTCGGCCAGCAGCTCGCGCGTGTGTTGCAGCCTCGGCGGCGTGTACTCGCCGAGGAGCTTCGCGGCCATACGCCGCAGCGCCGTCGCCGTCTCGACCTTCAATGAAGCCAATACTTTTCTCCGGCTCGATGCATGTCCCGGGCAATCACACTCGGACCAAGGGGCTCAGCTGGCCGCACGATCCGACGTGGCCGGGGCGGCCTGCAGCCGGTCCAGCAATCCGCACCACGCTTCGAACACCACTCGCTCTGGAATCTCATCCAGACGGCTCGCCACGGGCGGGCCGCCTACACCGACCACCGGCGATCCCGTGGCGCTGCGCGGCTGCCAGACGGCTGGCGGGTATGCGCCGAAGAGGACGACGAGCGGCAATCCAACCGCGGCCGCGGCGTGCGCGGGACCGGTATCCACGGAAATCATGCTGTGGGCCTGCGCGCACAGGGCAAAGAGCGGTCGCAGGGGCAACACGGCGATTGCGAGCGACGGCAGCTGCGCCTCGGCGCGAATCGACTCGAGGAAGGCCTCCTCCTGTGGCGCCCCGACCAGGACGATGAAAGCCTGCGGCAACCGCTGCTGCAAATGCCGCTGCAGGTCCCGCAACAAAGCCGCCCAGCGGTCCAGCGGCCAGGCCTTGTGATCGTCGGGCGAGACGCGGGGCCGCGCGCCGCCCTTCATGGTGCGCTGATTGCCGGGCTGCACCAGCACGAGCGGCCGCCCGAGCCATCCCTTCGCCGCGAGCCACGCCTCGCATTCCGCCTGCTCTGTGGGTGCGATCTCGAGCCGCGGCGCGCAGCGCGGCCGCTGCTCCGGCCACGGGAAGTCCGCGTCTCGATACGCAGGCGGGGTACCCCGTCCGAGCGCGACGAGCCGGTCCACCCAGTGCTCCAGAGCCTGCCCACGGCCCTGCGCCTCCGCGAGCACGTCCTCCATGAAGACACAGTGATCTGCCCGCGTGCCGCTCAACCGCAGCAAGCGGCGGATGCGCGGCACTTTGCGAGCGAAGTTCTCGCAGACATACACCGGCGCGGCGCGATCGGCACGCAGCGCTCGCAAGGCGCGCCACCAGTTGGCGTCCAGAAAAAACGCCGTATGTCGTCCGAGACAGATGACCTCGGCAACATCGGGGTGCGATCGATAGATCTCCGTGCTCCATGCCCCGGCACCGATGACCCGGCACGGCTGGCCGAACCTCCGGTGGAGGATCTCGAGCAGCGCGGTCAGCATGATCATGTCACCGATCCGGCCGAACCAGATGACGACCGGACGCGAGCGCGGCGGCGCCCCGGCCAGATGACGGCTCACTGCTCGTCCGACTGCACGAACAACTCCTTGACCGCGATACTGACCTGCGGCAACGCGCGAGGCCCGATCGTATCCTGGAGGCGATACGTCAGGGCGGTCCGAAACTCACCGCCAGTCGTGTCCGAATACGCGTCAATGCAGCGGCTGTTGACGTCGATCACCCAATACTCTTGGACAGCAAATCGCGCGTACAGCTCCCGCTTCCTCCCTTGGTCGAAATCGATCGTGCTGTCGGAGACTTCCACCAGCAGCAAGACATCTTCGGGTGCGGGATGCGACGTGAAGTAATCGTCGGCCCGCGGCTTCAGCAACATCGCGTCCGGCTGTGGCTGCGAGTATTTTCCCAGATTGACAGGATTGCCCAGTCTCACAATGGCGGCATCGCCCACGGCTCGATACAACCACCTGGCCAAGCGTCCGGTCACACTGCCGTGACGGGGTCCAATAGGCGGCATCTCGAGAATCTCCCCTTCGATCAGCTGGACGCGGTCTTCCGGCGTCAGCAGTCCCTTCTCTCCCATCTGTTGGTAGAGATCGATGGTGATTTGCTTCTGCGCGGGAGCGTAGACGGCGATCATTGGGGTTATCTCGAGCGGCGCTGCTGCCTCTTGCGGGCCAGTATACCGCCGCGTACGGTCCGCGGCCGTGGCGGCGCATCGGAAACGCCAGTGAAGCCACCGCGAGTCGTACGTTGCTCCGCCGTTATCAGTCCAAGCTTCTCCAGACGCGCCTCGATAGCGCGCAGCGTACGTCCGTGCTGGCGCCCGATGGCGGCCGGTGAATCGCCACGCTTGAATGCAGCGACGAGCCTGGCTTCCTCCTCCGTCGTCCACGCCTGACCGACGTTGCCGGGCAGCTGCGCGCGCCGCTGCGCGCGGGCGGCCGTTTGCTCGAGGGCGGCGAGTCCGGCGAGCAGGGCCCGCAGCACCTCC
>Ga0335072_10014377_pt1 | contig 11245 bp, 10 predicted proteins | sample Lox_Sample_21_FD_206725 | JGI IMG/M metagenome (GOLD analysis project Ga0335072, IMG submission 206725) | Soil microbial communities from Loxahatchee National Wildlife Refuge, Florida, United States - Lox_Sample_2.1 | ecosystem: Environmental > Terrestrial > Soil > Wetlands | place: USA...
ATTTCCGGCTGAAGGTTTTCCGTACCGTTGCTGAGGAGCTGAGCTTCCGCCGCGCTGCCGAACGGCTCCACCTCAGCCAGCCCGCCGTCAGCCAGCAGATCCACGCTCTTGAAGAGGAACTGGGCACGACGCTCTTCGATCGGGGCAAGAGCCGCATTCGCCTCACCGAGTCCGGCGTTGTGCTGCTCCGTTACGCTCGCAAAGGGGCCCGCCTGGCCGACGAGGCCCGCGCCGCTCTCTGCAGCCTGCGCGGCGAATCCAGCGGCGTCCTGCGCATCGGCGCCTCGATGACCGTCACACAATACATTTTGCCGCGCATGCTGGGCGCCTTTCTCGAGCAGCATCCGCGCATCGAGCCCGCTGTCACCAGCGGCAATACCGAACAGATCGTCGCTGCTCTCGCCCGGCACAAGATCGATCTCGGCCTCATTGAAGGCCCGGTGTCTTCGCGCGATGTCTTCCGCCAGCGATTCTTTGAGGACCGGCTGGTGCTGATTGTCGGCCGGCGCTATCCATGGCCTGGCGCTCCAGCGCCCGCCAAATCGGCGCCTGCCATGGTTCCCGTCCGCGCCCTCACCGAAGTCCCGCTGTTGATGCGCGAACGTGGGTCCGGCTCGCGCCGCGTCGTTGAGCTGGCTCTGCGCCGCGCCGGTCTTCGCCTCAGCGATCTCCGCATCGCCATGAATCTCGACTCCATCGTCGCGATCATCTCCGCGGTGGAAGCAGGCCTCGGCGCCGGCTTTGTCTCCGAATGGGCCATCCAGAAAGAGCTGAAGCTCGGCACCGTTCGCGTTGTTCCTGTCGAAGGCCTCGATATACGCCGCGAAATGCATCTCATCCGGGCCTTCGGTCCGGTGCCCGAAGGACCGCCAGGCGCCTTCGAGCGCTTCATCCTGACCGAATAAACGCTCGTGTCGGCTCTGGCCCAAACTCCACGCTCGGGCTTGGGCTACCGCCTACCGCCTACCGGCTACCGCCTACCGCCTACCGGCTACCGGCTACCGGCTACCGATTCGATAAGCATTCCTTATCACCCTTCCGGAAATCCGTCTGGTCCGCTGCCGGTCCTCCCTTCATCCTTAAAGAGCATGACGAAGAATCTGTTCTTTCTGGGGATTATCCTGGCGGCCAGCGGAATCCTCTCCCCGCCCCTGGCTCTGGCTGGAGGACTGGCCTACGGCCTCTCCGTCGCGCACGGATATCATCTCGAGGCTCGACGCCTTTCCAAATTTCTCCTGCAGGCCTCAGTCGTGTGTCTTGGATTTGGCATGAACCTCGGTGAAGTGATCCGTGTTGGCCGCTCAGGCTTCCTCTACACCGCGCTCGGCATCACTTTTGCGATGCTCCTCGGCCTCGGCCTCGCCTGGCTGCTGCGCGTCGGCAGGACCTCCGGCTTCCTCATCTCAGCCGGAACGGCCATCTGCGGCGGCAGCGCCATCGCCGCGCTTGCCCCGGTCGCCAACGCCAGCGAAGAAGCCATGGCCGTGTCGATGGGCACCGTCTTCGTGTTGAATTCCGTCGCGCTTTTCATCTTCCCGGTCATCGGCCACGCCCTTCACCTCAGCCAGACGCAATTTGGGCTATGGTCCGCTCTGGCGATTCACGACACCAGCTCCGTGGTTGGGGCCGCTGCGCGCTATGGCGCCGTCGCGCTGGCGATTGCCACCACCGTCAAACTCGCCCGCGCGCTGTGGATCGTCCCCATGTCGGTCGGCACCGCCATCGTCAGCCGCAGCCGCGCCAAAATCCAGCTGCCCTGGTTCATTCTCTTTTTCTGTCTCGCCGCCGTCGCCAACAGCGTCGTGCAGTGGTTTCATCCCGAGTATGTCCAGCTGGCACGACTCGGCCGTCTCGGGCTGGGCGTGACCCTGTTCCTGATCGGAACGACAATCTCGCGCCAGACGCTGAAAAGCGTGGGCATGCGTCCGCTCATTCAGGGCGTGTTGCTGTGGGTCGTGGTCGGCAGCGTCTCGCTGATGCTGATCCTCAGAGGCTGGATCCACCTCTGAGGTCTCGAAGGCTACTCCTCAGAGAGTGAGGGGTAGTAGCCCTGCTTGGCGTCCACCTGGAGACCGGTGAGTCCTTCGACGTGGACATCGATCACATGGTACTTGCCGCTGATCGCCTGCTGGTGGCTGTAGTAGACCAGCGTGTAGGCCGTGCGCAGCGAGTCGGTGATCTTCACAAACGCGCTCTGGATGCCGTTCTCGCTCAGCTCGTGATCCACATCGCCGCCCGTCGCAATCGCGTAACGCGGCAGCACATCCTCGGGCTGCAGGAAGGGCAGCTTCGTGCGGTCGAGATAGCCGATGCCCCACAGAGCCGAGTCGCCGACGTTGGTGCCATAGACGGAGACGTTGTGGGCGAGGAGGTACTGGACGACTTCCTTATAGCTGGCCTTGCTGCGTGAATTTTTTCCGTCGCTGATGACGTAGATCACGCGCCGGCGGCCGCGCGGCTGGCTGGCCAGCTGCTCGGCGGCGTAAAGGATCGCGTCATTGAGCGGATGAATTTCCTTGGGCAGCATGAAAACGCCGCTGGCGTTGCCATGCTGCGGCGCCAAAGTTGGATCCACCTGGAGGCCGTTGACGGTTGGTCCGGCAGCGAAGGGGCCGTCAGTCAGGGGAACGCCCGGCTGTTCGCCAGGCTTTTTCGCCATGTCCATGGCGGCGACGAGTCGCGGACCCTGGGCTGCGGTGAAATCGGTGATCATCTGCGGACCCGTGCCGGCGTAACTGATCACGGAGACTGTGTCGGCAGGCGTCAGTCCATTGCTGACCACCGAGAGGCTGCGGTTGACCTTCGCCATGATGTCCGAGGGAAGCGTGGCGTCGATGACGAAGGCCACCGACAGCGGAAAAGCATCGGTGCTGAACCAGGCGATGTTCTGCTTTATCCCGTCCTCGTAGACGCGGAACCGCCACCAGGGGAGGCCGGCGATTTCCTTGCCGTGTTTGTCCTTGACGGTAACCGGGACTTCGACGGCGGTGACACCGGTGTGGATGGTCATGACCGGTTCCTGCCCGGCATTGCCGATCTCGGGAGCCGGCCCGGCGTTCGAGGGCGGGGCCTGCGGCGTCTGCTGACCGACGGTGCCGTTATCGATCTTTGGGGCCGCCTGGCCGGCGGCTGCGGCGCCGTCCTCGTCAGAGCTTGCGCCTTTGCCGGGAGCGACCTGGCCGCGGAGATTGGGCAGAGGGGCGGAGGGCTGGCTTTGCGGCGCGGGAGCGTTGGGCGGGGCGGACTGGCTCTGGGAGGCAGCTTGCGGGGCCGGTGCATCCGGCACATTCTGCTGGTCCTGACTAAACGCGGAAATGGCGGCAACCGCCGAAAAAAGCAACACAAAAGCGCTAAGCCGAACTACCCGCATCACGCTGCAACCCCCTGATTGGTGCAAAACTGCTCTCAAGCGCGCCCTCCGGTGCTTCAGCTGAGAGAGAGAACGCGCGGATTTTCTACTGTTTAAGATGCGCCCTCGATCAGCGGGACTCTGTGGGCGTATGCTCAAGATTAACAGAGCGACCGGCTCGCGCTGTCCCGAACCCGGCAGAGAATAACCCAACCTGAAAGTCCTCCGTCTAAACGCAAGGAGAATTTGCGTGCGCTGGCGTGTATTAGTCCTTCCCATTCTGTTTGCGGGGACCGTTAATCCTCTGACGTGGGGGCAGTCGGCTCCGTCACCCGACGCGCCGCCGGTCAGCAACTTCCCGGCCGATAATTCGCCAACCGAGGTCAATCCCAGGGAGACGCTGAAGGTCACCTCGAACCTGGTCAGCGAGTACTTTACGGTCCGCGACAAGAAAAACGCGCTGATTCCCTTTCTCACCAAAAACGACTGCTCGGTATTTGAGGATAAGGCGCAGCAGAAGCTTACGAGCTTCGTGGCGGAGGCCAACCAGCCGCTCACTCTGGGGATCCTGATCGATACCAGCGGCAGCCAGCAGTATGTTTTGCCCCTCGAGCAGCAGTCCGGCGCGGCCTTTCTCAAACGAATCCTCCGCCCCAAAGACGAGGCATTTCTGCTGAGCTTTGACGTCGGCGTGAATCTCGAGCAGGACTACACCAGTGATGCGCGGCAGCTGGAGCGCGCCATGGACAAGGTGCAGATCAACACGGCCGCCGGGGGTGGGGCAGGAGGCGTGCCGGGGATCGGACAGGGACCGGTGCCGGTGCATGGCGATCCGAAGGGGACCCTGCTGTACGACGCTGTGTATCTGGCCTCGAACAACAAGCTGCGCTCGGAAACGGGGCGCAAGGCGCTGATCCTGTTGACCGACGGCGAGGACCAGGGGTCGGAAACCAAGCCGAAGCAGGCCATTGAAGCGGCGCAGAACGCCAACGCCATTATTTACGTGATCCTGATCGCCGATCGCGGCTTTTACTTCAACAGCGGGTTCGGGATGGGCTACTCGGGCGACGCGTGGATGAAGCAGATGACCGAGGCGACCGGCGGCCACGTCATCAACGTCGGCAACAACGGCAAGAAGCTCGAAGACGCCTTCGATCAGATCGAACAGGAACTGCGCACGCAGTACGTGGCGCAGTACGTGCCGGCCAACAAGACGATGGACGGACGGTTCCGCAAGATCGACATTGCCTGCCACGATCAGGACGGCGACCTGAAGGTTCAGGCGCGCAAGGGCTATTTTGCGGTGAATGAGGACGAGTGACGAAGAGAGTTTGGAGTCCAGGGATTAGTGTTCAGGCCCTCTAAACTCCAATCTCTAAACTCTTCTCTTCCTGAATGCGCGCCATTCCTCCGCGGTGATCTCCCAAACCTCGCTCGGTTGGCGGCCGGAAACCAGGTTGCGCTCTTCGATTCCGATCAGGCGCATGCCGGTCTTTTCAGAGATGCGGCGCGAGGCGATATTCTCGACAGCCTTGGGAGCGCGCAGCACCGGATACTTAAGAACATCGAACCAGTAGTCGTTGACTGCGATGACCGCCTCGGTCATCAGGCCCTGGCCGCGCGATTCAGGCACCAGCCAGAAGCCGCGATGATCGCGCTCGCCGCGGATGAGGCCGATGGCGCCAATAATCGTGGCCGGGGCCGGCTTTCGGCGCAGCGTCCAGTGCCACTCCTCTCCGCGATCCATCGCCGGCAGTGCGCGATCGCGAATATAGGAAAGCGCGCCGTCGGGCGGGTAGGGCCAGGGAACGACTGCGTTGAGATATTTCACGATCTCCCACTGGGGAAAGATGCGCTGGGTCTGCTCCGCGTCCTCCAGGGAGAGCGGTTGCAGCACCAAACGCGGAGTTTCGAGAGCGGGAATCACGAACCCAACATTACCGGCAGAGCGAGTTGCAGACTCGGCCGATTGCGATCAGTGGTGGATGACTTTTCCTTCGCCAGGCTTGACGCTGCCGCAATCGGAGCTCAGGAATTTCGTCTTCATGGTCATGTGCATGGTCATGCCCTGCGGGAAGGCGGGACCACTGGTTTTGACTTCAGCGTGGCCGTGCCCGTTCTCCGGGTCATCGATCAGCATCTCGAAGTGCACGTTGGTGGAATACCCACCCTGGTTGCTGCACACCTCGTCAAAAGTGACCTTGTGGGGGTCCTGCTGCAGGTTGGACTGAGTGCAGTCGGCAGCGTGGCGCTGCTGTGCGCCCTGGATTTCTTTTGTCCAGCTTTCCGGAGTGAGACAGCCCTGGGTCACAGTGGTGTGTCCCCCGTCAACGCCGCGGCCCATGGGCAAGTCGGGAGCGCCGGAGACGTTGGTCGTAACCTCCGACTCCCAAAGGCCCATCCTGATGGGAGGATGCGTCGAGAGGTCTTGTGCCGCCGCCCACGTGGCGGAAGCCAGAAAGGCTGCGAGCGACGCGATCGAAAAAGCGCGGATTTTCACAGGTGCCACCTCGTGGGAGGGTTATAGCACGAGGAGCGATCCGGAGGGAATGTGAAAGCGAGCGAGCCACCTATGGACTTGAGGAGTTCTGGACCGCTCCATTTTTCATCGCCCAGGCGAGGAAACCGTCGGGGGGATTTTTCACTGCAGCGACGTTTGCATTGAGAACCGCGGCGATGTGCTGCCAGGCGATGTCGCTCAGGTTCGCTCCATGCAAATCGGCATTGGTGAGATCGGCTCCGTCGAAGCGGGCGCCGGTGAGGTCGGCGCCGGAGAGATCGGAGTCGCGCAGGTCGGCATGATCGAACGTGATGGCATTGAGGCGGGCATTGCGAATGTTGGCCGATCGCATCTCGGCCCAGGAGAGGTCCGCGTCGCGAAGATCGCTGTCGCGGAGATCGGCCGCGGTGAAATTCGCGCGCATAAGCTGAGCGTGGGGCAGGCGAAGCGTTTGCAGAAAGGCTGAGGAGACGTCGACACCGGTCAGGGGAACGTGATCCGCATTCAGTTGCTGCAGAGCCTCGATGCGCCCGCCGCTGCCGCCCTTGCCCTGGGCGGTGTTGATGACCTGCCAGGCCTGATAATGGCGCTGCTGCACGCGGTCGCCGGATTCGCTGAACCAGAAGATGACGCCGATGAGGATGGAGAAGCTGCCGAGGTATTCGAGGACTTCAAGGAAGCTCCAGTTGCTGAGAAGATAAGCGAGCCACTCCCAGAGCCAGTCCACTGCGATGAGCGGAACGAGCCAGCGGTGGCGCGTGCGGGCTTTGCGCTCTCGCCAGGGAACCGGGCGCGAGCGCGGATGGTGGAGGATCACACTCCGTCCTGAGATTGGCGCGCGACACTGCGCGCAGCGACGGGCAACAGCGCAGCGCCAAGCAGGCCTGCGTCGGCGAGGCGCGCCGGAGCGATGTGAGTCTTGCCTGGCTCAAAGATATTGGGATCGCGCGGCATTGACATGCGGTAGACGTAGCTGCCTTCGCGCAGAGTCGAAAATATGCGCGGGGCGAAGAGCGGCCAGGCGGCGGCAGCGCCTCCTCCAATGACATAGAGAGGCAGATCGAGAGCATTCACGAGGTGCGCGAGCGAGAGACCCAGTGCCTGGCCGACCTGGTCGAAGACCCGCAGGGCGCGCTCGTCGCCGGAGCCCGCAAGTTCGGCCACGGCGGATGCTGTAACCGTCGCCGGAATACCGAGTTCGACGGCCATGCGGACGATAGCGGTAGCCGAAGCATACATTTCGAGGCAGCCGCGCGCCCCACACGGGCACGGGATGCCGTCCGGAAAGATGGGGCCATGGCCGGACTCGCCGGCAGCACCCTTCATGCCGTTCCAGATGCGTCCGTCGAGAACGATGCCGCAGCCAACACCGGTCCCGAGTGTGAGCATGAGCAGCGAGTTCACGCCGCAGTCGCGGCCCGTACCCAGAAGGCATTCGCCATAGGCCGCGAGAGCAGCGTCATGGCCGACCTGAACGGGGTGGTCGAGACGGTGTTCGAGCTCCATGCGAAGGTTGAGCCCATCGAAGCCAGGCAGGTTGGGCGGATGATGGAGAACTCCGAGAGGAAGCTCGATTGGACCGGGGCTGCCGACTCCGATGCCGACCAGATGGCCCTCATGCTTTTCGATGAGCCTGCGGATGGCGCCGGCCATGTCGTTGAGGACGGCATGGGGTCCGGCGTCGAGACGGGTGGGGAGATAGATCGTGTCGATGGCTTCGCTGTGTTGTGTCACAGCGGCAATGCGGAGATTGGTGCCGCCGAGATCGACGCCGATGGACCAGGAATTCATGGTGCGCGGAAAGCCCATCATACGCGACGGAGAGGCCTGGTGCGGCGCGGCGAAAATGCAGCGGCACCCGAGATGGGCGCCGGGGCCCGCGCAAATCGCATATGATGGTGCGGGCAATGGCTCACCCGATTTCCCGAACGGAGATCGATGGTTGCCGGCATCCAATTTGTTATCCAGTCCCGAGGAAGTTTTCAGCCCACACAAGAAGGAGAGACGTATGCAACGCACGGCGAGCGCCGTATGGCGCGGCGGCCTGAAAGACGGCAAAGGCAGCATTTCCACCCAGAGCGGCGTATTGAAAGACACGCAATATTCCTTTTCCACACGGTTTGAAAACGGCATTGGCACGAATCCTGAAGAGCTGATTGCGGCCGCACACGCCGGTTGCTTCACCATGGCGCTGAGCGCGCAGCTGGGCAATGCGAATCTGACGCCGGAGTCGCTGGAGACCACCGCCGAGGTGAAATTCGAGAAGACCGACGAAGGATTCACCGTTACGGCCATTCAGCTGACGACGCGCGCTAAGGTGCCCGGGGCCGACGCGTCGAGCTTCGAAACGGCAGCGAATAATGCGAAGAACGGCTGCCCCATTTCGCGCCTGTTCAAGGGCAACACGCAGATCACTCTGGACGCCAAGCTGGTTTAGGGAAAACAAGTCTAAGAGCACAGGGCTCAGACGGGCGCCGCCTGATCGCGGCGCCCGGCGTTTGGAGAGAGCTTTTTGCCTGTCGCCTGTGCGAGAAAAACGGCATGGAACCCGTAACGCATTTTTTAACCGGTGCGTGCCTTGGGCGCTCCGGATTCAATCGCAAAACGGCCTACGCGACGCTGGCGATGACTCTCGCCGCAGAGGCACCGGACCTGGATGTGCTGTGGGGCTTTCGCGGGCCGGTCGCCGAACTCCAGCACCACAGGGGCTGGACGCACTCTTTTGCCGGGACGCTTGTGGTCGCCCTCGCCACCCTGGCCTTCGTGTGGGTCCTGCATCGATTGCGCCGCAAAGAGCCAGTCATACCGCCCCGGTGGGGATGGATTCTGTTTTCCGCCTGGATTGCGGCGATGAGCCACATCCTGCTGGACTACACGGTCAACTACGGAGTGCGGCCTTTCTTTCCCTGGCACGAGACGTGGTACGCGTGGAGCATCGTGTTTATCGTCGATCCGTGGCTCCTGCTCGCGCTGATGCTGGCGCTGGTTGTGCCGGCGATCCTGGGTTTGGCCGATCGCGAGATCGGGGCGCGGAAGAAGCGCTTTCGCGGCCGCGGCTGGGCCATTGCGGCACTGGTCTTCATGCTGGCGTGGTGGGGACTGCGCAACGCCGAGCATGGGCACGCGCTGGAACTGGTCCGCACCGGCACCTATACGCGCGAACCCCTGCTTCGAGTGGCAGCCGAGCCGCATTTCGCGAATCCGTTTCGCTGGCGGATGCTCATGGAGACGAAGGACTACTACCAGATCGCCGAGGTGTACACGATCGGCGACACCGTCAGCACCGACGACTACGCCGATGTGATCTATAAGCCCCCGGTCACGCCGGCGGTCGCTGCGGCGAAGCAGTCGTATCTGGGGCGCGTTTACCTGGACTGGGGAAAATGGCCGGTGGTTGAAGACGAGGGAACGATTCAGGCCCCAGGCGCCGACCCGCCGCAACCCGGCTGGCATACCGTCGAGTTCAACGATCTGCGGTTTGGCTATGGGCCTCTCGGAACCAACGGCAGGGCGCCCCTGGGCGGCTGGGTAGTTGTTGGCCCCGGCGGGGAAATCGAAGGCATGTATATGTCGGGGCGCGAGCAGCGATGATCGCTGGGGCGGCACGGGCGGCTTGTTGGTCCTGTGAAGAGAGCGCTTGATGAAACTGCAAGTCTGGCTTGACCAAAGGTTTCCGCGTCCGCAGAATGAGACAAGGGTTTGAACTCTGGACTGATGAGGGAATGATGGCCGCATATCTGTTGCTGGTGCTGGCAGTTTTGAGCCGGGTGGTGCCGTTTCCGGGAATGAACTTTACGGCGGTCGGCGCAGGGCTGCTGTATTTTGGCGCCCGGCGGCCGTTGCGTGAGATGGCTCTGCCGGTTCTGGCCCTGATGGGTACGGATTATTACCTGACCGCGTTTGCCTACCACTATCCCTGGCATACGAGCGCTTACCTGATCACCTGGGCCTGGTACGCGGGAGTTGTGGTGCTCGGGCGGATTCTGCTGCGGAAACAGGTGACGGTGACGCGGGTCCTGAGCGCTCCCGTGCTGGCATCCACATCGTTCTTTCTGATCAGCAACTATGCGGTGTGGGTGGGCAGCCTGCTTTATCCCCACACCATGGCCGGGCTCGGCGCCTGTTATGCCGCCGCGCTGCCGTTCTACCGCAACGATCTTCTGTCGACGACGCTGATCACGGTGGTTGCTTTTGGGACGCCTGTGCTGGTGTCGAAGGTATCGGAGCATCGGGCACAGAAGATTGCAGCGTAGGGGCTCTTCGCGGGCAGGCGAGAAGTTTGGGAGATGAGCGGCTGCCTTCGGGTGGCCGCTTCGCATTTTTGGCGCGGGCGGTGAAGCGCCGAACCAAGGGCGCGCTGATTTTCCTGCACGTGCGTACGACGTCGCCGCCAATCTTGATCACCCGATAAACATTACCTTCGATTTGGCCACAGGCCAGTTTCAGTGATTCAAATCACTCACCTTCCCAGCAGGCAGAGCAACACTTGGATGGATCGGAACCACGTCGTTTCCATCCCCCGCTTTGTTGACCTGACGCCGCTGAGGCAAGCGTCGACTCCCAGGCAGGCCGGACTAACGGGCGCGGGTCCGTCCGCCGAAGGAGCAGGCCCATGCGACCTTGTTGCTCGCAGTCCTTTTCGCCGTCGGTTCGCCATCTGTCGCGTCTTCTCTGTCATCGATGCAGCGTCTGGATCATCGTCTTTCTGGTCGTCTTCATCTTCATCTCCTCTGTGGGACTGGGAGGGCAGGGTGTCAGGTCCGCGTTCGATCGTCACAACCCCGCGACGTCGTCAGCGCAAAGCGCCCAAACCACCTCTCCGCTGATCGAGAAAGAACTGCGTCTCGCCGGCGACTACTTGGTGGGCCGCGGGGTGCCTAAGGATCCTGCCCAGGCTGCGTACTGGTACCGGAAGGCCGCCGACCAGGGCGATCCGGATGCGGAGAACCAACTCGGCTACTTCTACACCTGGGGCATTGGAGTCGCGCGGGATGACGCCGAGGCCTTTCGCTGGTTTGCGCGGGCGGCTGGTTCGGGGTGCCCGGCCGCCAAACTGAACCTGGCGGTGATGTATTACCAGGGGGTTGGGACGCCGCGGGATCTAACGCTGGCGCTGCAGCTCCTGAACGAACTGGCCGACAAGCAGTACGCGCGTGCCGAAGCATACCTGGGCATCATCTACACGACAGGTGCGGACGTTTCGCAGAACACCGCGGCCGGTGAAAAATGGCTCAGCCGGGCAGCGAGAGAAAAGAATCCCGAGGCAGAGTACGCGCTGGGGGTTCTGTGGTCGTTCGCAGCCAGCCGCGAGCACCATCCGGCCAAAGCGCTGAAGCTGTTCCGGAGGGCGGCGCACCAGGGCTATGTTCCGGCGATGCATGCGCTGGGGATCCTGC
>Ga0335072_10014378_pt1 | contig 11245 bp, 9 predicted proteins | sample Lox_Sample_21_FD_206725 | JGI IMG/M metagenome (GOLD analysis project Ga0335072, IMG submission 206725) | Soil microbial communities from Loxahatchee National Wildlife Refuge, Florida, United States - Lox_Sample_2.1 | ecosystem: Environmental > Terrestrial > Soil > Wetlands | place: USA: Florida...
ACAAGCCCACCGCTGGCACCTCACCCAACCCCAGCCCGGCATCATGACCTGGCGAACACCCAGCGGCCGGAGCTATACAACACAACCCGACCCGTACCCCGGTTAGAGGTTGTGGCGACTGCTGGCATGACATTGGCGTGAGCGAAGAAGACCCGGCTATCGGTCAGGACCCCATCATCGAACCGCGATGGCAGCGGCCCGCAGCGTCACCCTTACCGGACAATCGGGAAGTTCCATTATTCGCCCGCGCCGCTCCGGCTGAAATGACGCATTACCTTAGACGGCTCGGATGACCGATGGCGTCAGGGCAGCCATGGCCTGGCTAACGGGTTCCAAGCCGGGACGGGCGGTGATTACCCGGACGATAGCCTCGTCCAGGCCGCTGCTGAGCCGGGCGAATGCGGCTGGCGCCTCCGCGGCGGGACCGTAGTAACCCACCGCGTGCAGCATTTCGTCGGGAGCGGCTGCCACGAGCTGAGCCATTGCCTCGCCCCGGTCTCGCCGTGCCTCCAGTTCGCGCAGTTCCTCATCGAACCCCATCTGGGCGAACAGCCCTCGGTAGCCGGCGCTCTGGGGGACGCCAGGGTGGCCCATGGCGTAGCCGAGCACCTGCGTGCCGAAGGCCTGCCGCGCTGCGGCGACGTCATCATCGATGCAGACCCGGACGTACATGGTGATCGGCACCGCTCCCGCGCCGCGGCCGGCCCGCGCGATGCCCTCGTCGATCCTGGCTCGGCTGACCGCAATGCGCTCCGGCGTGGCCCAGTTGAGCAGCGCGCCGTCGGCGACCTCGCCAGCGAGCCTGAGCATCTGCGGGCCGAGCGCGGCCAGGTATACCGGAGCCGCCGGCAAGTCCGCCAGTCCGAGTGCCGCAGGGCGGGGCCAGCCTGGCGTGCCAGTGGCGGCGGAATCCGGGCGGACAGCAACCGGGGGGCCGTCGGTGACCTTTTCGCCGTCCAGCAGCGCGCGGACCTGGGTGACGTACTTTCGCATCACGGCGATCGGGTGGTCCGGCAATCCGACCGAGGTCCAAAACGCTGGCCCGTAGCCGCCCGTTCCCAGCCCAAGCACGAATCGTCCGGAGGAGAGCTGGGCGAGCGTGGCCGCCTGCGCCGCAAGGCCAAGGGGAGTCCACATCCGCGCCGCCGGGACGACAGATATCCCTGTGCGCAGCGAGGTGTCGTGCGACCATGCCGCGCAGACATGGAAGGAGTCCGGCACGCCGCCGGCCGGGGTCCACAGGCTGTCGAATCCGAGTTGCGCAGCCTCTCGCGCGGCCTCCCGCAACTGGTCGAATGGCAGGCCGAGCCGGCCATCCAGTCCCACGCCGATCAGCATGTAACGCCTCCGTTGTTCACCTGGCCACGGACCATTTCAGTCGGGATGTATATCGCCATGCTTGCAACATTAGAGCCGGTGCAGCGGCATGGACGGCAGGCACCCTGCCGCAGGCCAGTCGTGCTTGAACCTCCCGAACGCCGTCGCGATGGCGGCCCAGCTTCCTGTCGTCACTGGCGGTCGGCGATACGCCACATCTCGTGTGCCAGCTGAGGCAGCCTCCACCTCAGCGTTCTCATTTCGCCACGGACAGTGACAGACATCACAATCTTACACTTTGTGAAACTTTGCGGCGAATGCAATAATAGCGGCATGACGAATGACGCGGACGCACAGTGCGGGCTGCGTGAGCGCAAGAAGCGGGCCACCCGGCGGGCGCTGCACGATGCGGCCCTGCGGCTCGCGCTTGAGCGCGGCCTGGAGCACCTGACGGTCGAGGAGATCAGCTCAGCTGCCGACGTGTCCGTCCGGACGTTCTTCAACTACTTCCCGAGCAAAGAGCAGGCGATCCTCGGCGACGACATATTCCAGGCCGACGAAGGACACGCGCTGGCGATCATGTCGAACTCCGCCGAAGTGCTCGACGGGCTGTACGGCGTCGCCATGGCTCTCGTCGCTGCCACGGCCCCCCGCCGCGAGCAGGTATTGATGCGCTGGCAGCTGATGGAGCGTTACCCGGCGTTGCTGCCACAGATGTTCGCCCGGTTCGAGCAAGCCAACAGGATTCTGGAGCTGGCCGTGGCGACCCGCACAGGCGCCGCTCCCGACGATGCCTATCCGCAGCTCATGGCGGCCGTGGCCAGCGCGGCCATGCGAACGGCCGTGCGGCGGTGGACCGCAGGTCACGGGGATCATTCGCTGGAACATCACGTGACCGACGTATTCGGGTTGCTCCGGGACGGGCTCGCGCCTTGCGGCCCGCGAGGAGCATCCGGGCTCCGCGAGACCAGCGCGGCGAGCAAGAGAGGAATGAGTTGAGCGAGGCAGCATTGCGAAACCACGCTGCGCCGGCACCGCAGCATCGCAGGGAACGACAGGGTCGCGCGCCGCAGAATAACGTTGGCATCATCTTCACGGCGCTGATGCTGGCGATCTTCCTCGCCGCGCTTGACCAGACCATCGTCGCAACAGCGCTCCCGACCATCGTCGGGGATCTGCACGGCGTCAACGACTTGACCTGGGTGACGACCGCCTACCTGCTGACGTCAACGATTGGCCTGCCTATCTACGGCAAGCTCGGTGATCTGTTCGGCCGCAAGGGCCTGTTTATCTTCGCGATCGTCATCTTCCTCGTTGGCTCCGCCCTGTCCGGCCTGGCGCAGAACATGAACGAGCTGATCGCCACCCGCGCCGTCCAGGGCCTCGGCGCTGGCGGCCTCATGATCGGCGCCCAGGCGATCATCGGGGATGTTGTCCCACCCCGCGAGCGCGGCAAGTACATGGGCCTGATCGGTTCGGTGTTCGGGATCGCCACCGTGGCCGGGCCGCTGATCGGCGGCTACCTCACCGACGACGTGAGCTGGCGATGGATCTTCTACGTCAACGTCCCGATCGGGATCGTGGCGCTGGCCGTGGTGATCTTCGCGCTGCACCTGGTCAAGTCGGGCCAGAAGCACCGGATCGACTATCTGGGGATGGTGCTGCTGGCGGCGGCGTCCGCGTGCATCGTGTTGTTCAGCGTCTGGGGCGGCACCACCTATAAGTGGGACTCTCCGGAGATCATCGGCCTGGGCGCCGGCTTCATCGTCCTGGCCGCCCTGTTCGTCCTGGCGGAACGGCACGCGGCGGAGCCGCTCATGCCGCTGCATCTGTTCCGTAGCAGCATCTTCAACATCGCGGGCCTGATCGGGCTGGTGGTCGGGGTAGCGCTCTTCGGCGCGGTGTCCTACATCGGCTTCTTCCTGCAGATGGTCGATCACGTCAGCGCGACCGTGTCGGGCCTGCTGATGCTCCCGTTCGTGGGCGGCTTGCTCGTGTCGTCGATCGCGTCCGGGCGCATCGTCACCGCCACGGGCAAGTACAAGGTCTTCCCGATCCTCGGAACGGCGGTTGGCGCGGTGGGCCTGGGCCTGCTGTCCCGGATGAGCGCCACCTCCACCCGCCTGGAAAACGGCATCTACATGGCCGTGCTCGGCCTCGGCATCGGCCTCGTCATGCAGATCCTGGTGCTCGTGGTGCAGAACGCCGCTGCGCGGGAGGACCTCGGCTCGGCGACCGCAGCTAACAACTACTTCCGCCAGATCGGCGGCACGGTCGGCGCCGGGATCGTCGGTGCGCTGTTCGCCACGAGGCTGACTAGCAAGATCTCGCACCTGCTGCCGCCCGGCTCAGGTGCTCGCCTGCCTAACATCCAGGCGCTTACGCCCAAGGAGCTTGCCTCGCTCCCGCCCGCGGTGGTGCACGCGCTGGTCACGGCCTACTCCTACGCGCTGCCGCCCATCTTCCTGTGGCTGGCCCCATCGCTCGGCGTGGCCTTTGTGCTTTCGTTCTTCCTGAAGGAAGTGCGGCTCCGCACCAGCGTCGGGCCCGAGGCCGCGCCCGCTGATGCCGGAGTCCAGGCCGACGGCCTGCCGGCCGGGGATGCAGCAGCTTTCGCCGGGGCGCCAGCGACGGCCGATCTGGCGGACATGCCTGGCGAGCCGATGCTCGCCCTCGCCGGTGTGGGAGCAGGCGGACCGCTGGCCGGGCTCAATGGCCACGAACTCAGCAGCGCGGAATACCTGGCCACCTCCGCACGCCACACCATGCCGATGGCCGTGATGGACACCGCAGTGCCCGCCGGTCCGCCGGTCTACGGGATTGTCCGCCAGGCAGGTGGCGCGCCGCTTGCAGAAGCCACGGTGACGCTGATCGACCCGGCCGGCAGGCAGGCCGGACGCGGCAGCACCGGGCCGGATGGCTCGTACCGGATATCAACGCCAGGGCCAGGGACCTACACGCTGATCGCGATGGCCAGCGCGCACCGGCCGCATGCGTCGGCCGTGCGGGTAGGCGGCGATCCGGTTGAGGTCGATGTACTGCTGCCCGGCGCCTGCCGGCTGACCGGCACGGTGCGCGCGGCGGGAACCGGCTCCCCGCTGGCCGGCGTGACCGTCACGCTTGCTGACGTGCGCGGCGAGGTCGTGGCGGCCAGCAGCACCGGGGAAGCGGGCCGGTATGCGATTGAGGATCTGGCACCCGGGCGTTACACCCTCGCCCTCAGTGCTCCCTCCTGCCAGCCAGCGGCACTCCAGGTCGTCGTGGCTGACGGGGAGGAAACGACGCTCGACGCGGAACTGCAGCCTGGCGCGCGAGTCGAAGGCACCGCACACACCGCTGCGGGTGCCACCGTGCCAGATGCCCGGGTGACGCTGCTTGATACCGACGGAAACGTGGCAGCGATGGCGACGACCGGGCCGGACGGCAAGTATTCCTTCGAGAACCTGGCCGAGGGCGACTACACGGTCATCGCCACCGGTTACCCGCCGGCCGCGAGCAGGCTCAGGATCTCTTCTGGCCAGCCGCACTCGCACGACGTCCAGCTGGGCCACCCGGAGGAATAGGTAGTGAGCACGGAACTTCCCGGCGTCGAGAGCGCAGTATCGCCCAGCCCGCAGCTGGGAGGCGCTGCGGCGGCCGCAGGCATGACGGCCCGCGTGCGAGGGAAGGACGGCTGGGCGGTGCGCAACGCGGTCCTTACCGTTACGGACCTGGCGGGCAGCCAGGCCGCGCGGGCCGAAGCCGACGATGACGGGCGTGCGGTGACCGGCCCGCTTTCCCCTGGGACCTACACGGCGATCGTCATGGCCCCGGGTTACGCACCTGCCGCGCGCACCGCGATCGTTACGGCCAGCGGGTCCGCCACCCTGGGCACGATCACGCTCGATCGCGCCGCAGGGGTGGACCTGCCGCCGCCGGGCAGGTGGACCATCGACCCAGCGCACTCCGCCATTACGATCACGGCCCGGCACATGGGCCTGGCGAGCGTTAAGGGAGTCATCAACGAATTCGCCGGGACGATCGACATCGCTGAGCCTGCCGAAAGGTCAACCGTGCGGGCCCGCATGCAGGCTGGCAGCATCGATACCGGCAACAAGATGCGCGACGATCACCTGCGCTCGCCGGATTTCCTTGATGTAGTGACCTACCCGCTCATCGAGTACGTCAGCACCGGAGTGACTCCGCTCGGCGATGACCGGTGGACGGTCGACGGCGAGCTCACGCTGCACGGCACCACGCGGCGCGTCCCGCTCGACCTCACCTACCAGGGCAGCGGCACAGATCCGTGGGGCGCCCAGAGGGCGGCCTTCCGCGCGATGACTGAGCTGCACCGCAAGGATTTCGCGATCAACTGGAACCAGCCGGTTGCCGCGGAAGTCGTTCTCATCGGCTGGGTCTTGCGGGTCGTCCTCGACATCGAGGCCGTGCAGGGCGACCTGCCGGAGATGTGAGTGCTCCGCCAGCAATTTCGTCCCGCCGGCCTAGTCAGGGTGGGCAAGGGCGTCGAAGGCCTGCTCGATCAGGTGGGGTAGTTCGGGAGTTCCGTTGTTCTCCACCCAGGTGAGGACGGCGGTACTGGCGGCGGCCAGGCAGGCCGCCACGGTCACCCTGTCCTGGAAGCTCGGGCGCTGGCCAGCGCCGAGGGCCTGAAGGATGAGCTCTTGCGTGGCGATCTGGCTTGCCCACAGGCGATCACGGAGCGCCGGGGTGGAGACGATGAGCTTGTTCTGCGCGAACAGGGTGTCCCGGTCGGCATCGTAGAGCTGCCTGAGCCCCCCGAGCAGCGCTGCGCGTACCCGGTCGATGAGCGGCCATCCGGCCGGGGTCTGTTCGAGCAGGCCGACAAGCAATGGGTCGTAGCTGTCGGACAGGGCCACGTCCTCCTTGGCGGGGAAGTAGCGGAAGAACGTCATGTGCGAGACGCCAGCCGCGACGGCGATCTGCTCGACGGTGGTGGCGTCGTATCCCTGTTCGCCGAACAGCCGCAGCGCGCAGGCGCGGATGCGGTCGCGGGTGGCGTTCTTCTTCCGCTGCCGCCAGTCCAGTTCGGGTCCGGTCACAGAGTCATCGTCGCGTACCTGTGTCCGAGATCGCGGCCGCGGGGGCCTGCCGAAGGGGCGTGTCGCCGGGCGCGGCGCGGCCGGGCAGGTACCGCAGGCTGGCGATGGCGGCGAGGACGGCTACTCCGGCGCAGATGAACATGACGATGCTCATGCCGTGCAGGTACGCGGTTCCGGCGGCGGCCTGCAGGGCGGACCCGGACCTGCCACCCAGGCGGGCGGCGAGCTGGGCTGCCTGGGAGATGGAGCCACGGGCGGCGGCAGCCTCGCTGGCGGGCAGGGCCGGATGCAGAGCGCGGGCGTAGCTGGCTGACAGGATGCTGCCGAGCACGGCGACGGCGACCGCGCCGCCAATCTGGCGCAGCGTGCTGTTCAGCGAGGCGCCCGCTCCGGCCTCGTCGCCGCCCGCGGCGGCCATGACAGTGTCCATCGCTGCGTTGATCGCGCTTCCCGTGCCGAGTCCGGCCAGTGCCAGCCCGGTCGCCACGAAGCCGTACCCCGTGACCAGCTGGACTTGGCTGAGCACGGCCAGGCCCGCGGCCAGCAACGCCAGCCCGGCGGTCACGGTGAGCCTGGTGCCAGCCGCGCGTACGGCCGGAACGGCAATGCCGCCCGCGACGAGCAGCCCGCCGGTCATTGGCAGCAGCCGCAGCCCCGCGCTGATCGGGTCATCGCCGGCCACGCTTTGCAGGTACTGGGGGACCGTGAACAACACCGCGAACAGCGACACCGACACGGCCACCGTCGCGGCGGTGCCCCAGGTGAACCGCCGGTCAGCGAATATAGCCGGGTTGACGAGCGGATGCGCAGCGCTGCGCTGGCGGGCGAGGAAGGCGGCGAGCAGGACGCCCGACCCGGCCAGCAGCCCCCAGGTAACCGGCGCCGCCCAGCCGTGCTCCGGGCCGTTGATGAAGCCCCACACCAGGCACGTGATCGCGCCGGCGGATAGCAGTGCGCCTAGGGCGTCCAGTGGCGGCGCGGCGGGGTTACGCGACTCCGGCAGCAGCACGATGCCGGCCGCCAGGGTGATGCCGGCGGCCGGGACGTTGATCCAGAACACCGAGTTCCACGAGAAGTGCTGCAGCAGCAGGCCGCCCACGACCGGCCCGAGCGGAAGCCCGGCCGCGACTGTTGCGATGATCGCGCTGATGGCCTGGGGACGCTCGGCGTCACTGAACTCCGCCGAGACCACTGCCAGCGACAGCGGGAAGACGATCGCCGCGCCCAGCCCCAGCGCCGCCCGCGCCGCGATCAGCTCTCCCGATGATGCCGACAGCGCGCACCACACTGACGCCCCCAAGAAGACAACTAGCCCGGCCAGCAGCAGCCGCTTGCGGCCGTACCGGTCCCCGGCCAGCCCGGCCGCCAGCATGACCCCGGCGAATGCCAGCGAGTACGCGTCAACGATCCACTGCAGGTCGCCGGTACCCGCGTGCAGAGCTGCCGAGATCTCGGGCAGCGCGTTGTTTAGCACCGTCAGGTCGAGGGCCACCGCGAGTACCGACAGGCACGTCACGCCGAGCATCCACCATCGTCTTGCTTGCATCCCGCACTCCGGTGTTAGTGGCTAACATGTTAGTCACTAACATAACATGGCGCGGCGGGGCGGCAGGCCCTCCGGTCGCCAGGGCCATCCGCGGGCTATGGGAACGGGCTGCCGGCCGGGCTGGCAGCGGCGATCGTTAAACGGAGATGAGGATTTCGCCGTGCAGCACGCTGATCCAGCCGTCGGGCTCGGCGGCCCAGTCGCGCCAGGCCGTCGCGATGTCCCGGAGCTCCGCTGCAGTGGCCATCCCGGAACTCAGCAGCTGCGCGGCGATATCGGAGCTGACGATCCGGTCAGCCCACGTCCCGCCCCATTCCGCACGGCTAGCCGGATCGCCATAGCACCACGTCGACGACGAGGCACGCACGTCGCGGCCGCCCGCAGCGTGGGCCCAGGCCAGCAGGTACCGGCCCGCGTCGGGTTCGCCGCCGTTCGCTCGCGCGGCCTGGTGGTACAGCTCATTCCACCGGTCCAGCCCAGGGTTGCGCGGAGACCAGACGAACCCGCCGTAGTCACCGTCTCTGGCCGCGACCACCCCGCCGGGCCGGCAGACCCGGATCATCTCCTGCAGGGCCGCGACCGGATCCGCGACATGCTGCAGCACCTGATGCGCGTGCACGACGTCGAACGATGCTGCTGGGAAATCAAGCGCCAGGACATCGCCGACTGCGAAATCGACAGTGCTGATCCCGCGCCCGGCCACCTCATCCCGGGTGTGCTGCAGCACGGCCTCGGACGTCTCTAGCGCGGTCACCCGGCCCGGCGCCACGCAGACCGCCAGGTCGGCCGTGACCGTGCCTGGTCCGCTGCCGATATCTAGCAGCGACAGTCCTGGTCGCAACTCGGGCAGCAGGTAGGCGGCGGAGTTCTCAGCGGTCCGGGTGCGGTGCGACCGCAGCACGCTCTCGGCATGACCATGGGTGTAACGGGGGGAAGACACCATGGCATTGACCCTAGCCACAGGGTCTCCGCCCAGCCCCGGCTGGGCGAGCATCTACAACCACTACGTCACGAACTCCCGTGCCACATTCGATACCGGGCCGGTCACCGTCGACGGGAATCGGCTCATTCGAGGAGAACGCGGTGAAGGACAGCACGTACATCAGCTCGGTTTGGATGCAACTTCGACTTTACGGAACGCTCGTCACCTCACCGAGGTCACCGCACGATCGCGCTAGGCATGCCAGAACATTGCGGTGCCCTAAGGTCGAGTCATGCCTAGTTCCCTGCCGCGCAGCACGCCGGCCGATCAGGGTGTCGATCCGGCCGCAATCCTGGGATTTGTTGATGCGCTGGACGAGCGCCCCGATATCGAGATGCACAGCCTGATGGTGGTGCGGCACGGGCAGGTGGTGGCTGAGGGGTGGTGGGCGCCGTACAGCGCCGGCCGGCCGCAGCTCCTGTACTCGCTCAGTAAGAGCTTCACCGCCACTGCCGCGGCATTCGCGCAGGCCGAGGGTTTGTTCGACCTGGACGACACGGTTGTCTCGCACTTCGGCGAATTCGCCGCGGACATCACCGACCCGCGCAGCCGTTCGATGAAGGTACGGCACGTTGCCTCGATGGCGTCCGGTCATACCCGGGAGACACTGGGCGAGGCGCTCGAGCGTGACCCGCACGAGCCGGTCCGCGGGTTTCTGCTAACCCCGCCCGACCGCGATCCCGGCACGGTCTTCGCCTACAACCAGCCCTGCACGTACACGCTGGCCAGCATCGTCCAGCGCAACGCGCGGATGCCCCTGACCCGATACCTGCGGCCCCGGCTGTTCGATCCCCTCGGCATCGGGCACATCGGCTGGCATACCTTCCCGCCCGGCCGCGAGCAGGGCTTCAGCGGCCTGCACGCCCGCACCGAGGACATCGCCAAGCTCGGGCTGCTGTACCTGCAGCAGGGCTGGTGGGAAGGAACGCAGCTCATCCCGAAGGAATGGGTGGCCGAGGCGACATCGGTGCAGGTCACTAACTCGGAGAACGCTAGTCCCGACTGGCAGCAGGGATACGGCTTCCAGTTCTGGATGTCCCGGCACGGCTACCGCGGCGACGGTGCGTTCGGACAGTTCTGCGTGATCTTGCCCGAGCAGGACACGGTGATCGTCACTACCGCCTACACGCTCGACATGCAGGCCATGCTCGACGCCATGTGGACCCGGCTGCTGCCCGGCATCGGCACAGCCTCACCCGGTACTGCCGCCGCGCACGATCAGCTCAGTACCCGGCTAGCCGGCCTCACGCTGCCAGCCAGCCCCGGCGCACCGGCCCCCCGCGACTGGGGCGCATGGACCAGCGGGCCGTTCAGCGTCACCGCCACCGCGGCCGACACCCAGGCTCCGCCGTTCGCTCCTTCGGCTCAGACGTTCCTGACGTCCATCGAGGTGGCGCCGCGGCCGGGTGGCTGGCAGATCAGCCTCATCGAGCCACGCAACGCACTGACCTTCCCCGTCGGCAGCGGAAGCTGGACCATCTCTGAGCACGCCGACCGCCACGGCGCCACTATCCCCGTCGCGGCCTCCGGCGGCTGGCTCGACGACCAGACGCTGCGAGCCGAGGTCATCTTCCTGGAAACCCCGCACCGGATGGACATCACCTGCACCCTGCCCGGCCGATCCGCCGATGCCGTCTGGCGCCACCCACCGATCACCCCCAGCAAGCTCCAGGAACTGCACTGCCCCAGCTAAATCGAAGGCCTGTCCATGCGTACCGACGGCGACGAGCCGCTCGGCTGACTTACGATCTGGCGACATAGCCTCCTCGCGTTCTACCTGCGACTTGCTGCATGCCGGGGCGCTGGTCGACGACGTGTGAACCAGTGCCCCGCACGAAACGTCAATCATCTAAGCCTGCCCCGCAGACAGGACTATCCGACCAATGACCAAGAGCGGCAGGACACGGCCGGACCTCGTAGCCGCCGCGCTCGGCGCGTGGATCGAGCGCCTCGAAGCGGCGCTGGCGCCGTTCGACGCCGGACACGGGAGCGATACCGCCTCGATCGACCACCTGGCCCAGATTGTCAGGCAAGGCTGGGCTATCTACGAGCAGTTGCCTGAGGATCCGCGCGGCGATCAACTCGTCATGCTCTTGCGGCGGGCAAACGCGGTCATGGCCGCAGTGCAGCACGTCCTGGGCAGCCTCCGCCTGGTGAACAGATGAGCGGCGGTCTGTTCGGGCGGTCGCTTTCGTTGGTGTCAGCACTGGACGTCCGTGAAGCCTCGTTCGAGAGCATGGAGCGCAGCGCCCACTGTGGCGTTGAGGCGCAGTCCGCACTGACTTCGGCGAACGGTCGCTGCGTCTGACCGGTCAGCTACCCAGGGCTGTTGAGGATGTC
>Ga0335072_10014381_pt1 | contig 11244 bp, 12 predicted proteins | sample Lox_Sample_21_FD_206725 | JGI IMG/M metagenome (GOLD analysis project Ga0335072, IMG submission 206725) | Soil microbial communities from Loxahatchee National Wildlife Refuge, Florida, United States - Lox_Sample_2.1 | ecosystem: Environmental > Terrestrial > Soil > Wetlands | place: USA...
TCGATCCGCCCAAACCTTACCTGTTTTTTCTGTGAAACCCCGGTCCTGAAACTCCCGGATTGTCCTGGTCCAGAAACTGTACTCATGTCATCCGTACCCAACAATTGGAAAATCACCTAAACCGAAGCCGGGCTCGAAGGAGCCGACTGAATCGCCTGCACAATCTCTGGAGGAAGCCCAAACCGCACGTTCTCGGGCATCACTTCCACTTCTTCCACTTGTCCAAAGCCGCGGTCCCGCAGGTACGCGACCACATCTTCCACCAGCACCTCAGGAGCCGAAGCCCCTGCTGTCACCGCGACTGTCGAAACACCGTTCAGCCACGTCGGATTGATCGCATTCGAATTCTCGATCAAAAAACTGTTCGTGCTCAGGTTGCGCGAAACCTCCACCAGCCGGTTTGAGTTCGAGCTGTTGTTCGATCCCACGACCAACACCAGGTCCGCCGTGTGGGCCACATTCTTTACCGCTACCTGCCGGTTCTCCGTCGCATAGCAGATATCCTGCGAGTGCGGCCCTACGATCTTCGGAAACTTCGCCTTCAGCGCGTGAATAATATCCCGAGCCTCGTCCAGCGAAAGTGTCGTCTGGGTCAGGTAAGCTACGTGGTCGGGATCCGGAACCTGAAGCGTCTCCACTTCCTTCGCGCTCGACACCACCTGCGTCACATCTGGAGCCTCGCCCAACGTGCCCTCAATTTCATCATGGTCGCGGTGTCCGATAAGCACCAGCGAATACCCCTGCTTGGCGAACTTGATCGCCTCCACGTGCACCTTCGTCACCAGTGGACACGTCGCATCAATAACCTTGAGCCCACGTTCTTTAGAGTGCTCGCGCACCGCCGGAGAAACACCATGCGCTGAATAAATCACCCGCATCCCCGCTGGAACCTGGTCGATGTCGTCCACAAAAATCGCCCCTTTTTCCGCCAACTCGTTGACCACAAAGCGGTTGTGAACAATCTCCTTGCGCACATAAATTGGCGCCCCAAACGTCTCCAGCGCAATCTTCACCACATCAATCGCGCGCACAACTCCTGCGCAGAAACCCCGCGGTTTGAGCAGAAGAACGCGTTTTTCAACAGGGGTAGAGCCGGCCTTGGGGCCGAAAGAGGAGGTATCACGGGCAGTAGCGGTCACAATAACTAAGTATACCGTGCCGTCTGCCCAAAAAACAGGGCCGCGCAGCGATCGCGATACACATCTTTCTGCCTGAGGAATTTCCCCGTTAAATGAAGCCCAGAATCTTCTCGCCGAAAGCCCGCGTTCGTTTCAGTCCGGCAGGCACGCAGCAAGGCATCCATGATTGAGATCGCATCCCACCGAAGTCTACAAAATCAGTGCTATCGCCCTATTGTGCCGCTTTCTCCGCATTCATCTCCCGCTGCACTTCATCTACGAGCCCGCCCGCCCATCGTCCGAACAAGGCGCTGACGATCACGATGATTCCGATCGCCGCCATGTGTGGCAGATTCGACAACCACGCCGCCCGGTCCACCGGATACCGGTACACCACCATTACGCGCAACACCGCATCCACCATCAAAGCCACGCCGAAACCAAACGTCATCATCCGGTGCGCCATCCGGAACTGCGGCAGATCCTTCCACGCCCGTTCCCATGCTGCCGTGCGCACCGGATCACCTTTCGTTGCAAATGGCTTCGAGCCTTCCAGAGTCAGTGGCTTCGCTTTAAACGCGCTGGCCATAAGGTAAACCGCAGCAATCCCCGAATAAAATGATGGCCGGATCAGCAGCATTCGCGGGCTGTGCAACCAGAACAGCATACCCATCGATGCCGTCATCTCCAGCAACACCAATCCGCCCACCGCATCCATTTTCCCGCGGCGCGCCGTATTTATCACTGTGCTCACAAGTGCAATCCCGGTGCCCAGCGCGAGCCCCCAAAACACTGAGATTCCCAACCAGCGTGCCATCCACCACGCCGCCAGCGGTCCAAAAACATCTGCTGAGTACCCCAGCAGAATTCGCCTTTCGCTCATCCTCTCCTGCTGCATTACGCCTCCTCCACTGCGGGCATCACCGGCAACGGAATCCGATACAGCTGCGCCGCGCCCTCCAGCGACTGCGCCGCCGCCGCAAATCCATACTTCCGCATCTCCGCCTCATACCCCGCAATCGCATCCACGACATTTCTGCCGCTGACGTCCGCCATAGTAAGCAGCTCCTTGAGCAGTGCCGCATCGCGCAATGCCGTGTTCGCTCCAATTCCACCCGCCGGAGTCATCGCATGAATTGCGTCGCCCAGCAACGTCACCCGCGACGGTTCCCATGCCGCAACCGGCAGCGACGTCCGGATGGCAATCTGAAACAGCGTGTCTACCTCCGCCCGCTCCAGAATCTTCCGCAGCGTCGCGTGCCAACCCTCCGTTAACTCCAACGCCTTCGCATGCAGTGCCACGCAGTGCGTCCCACGCAGCTCCTCGACCGTCATCCCAAATGCATCCTTCGGAGCCACGCACAGCCACATCAAGTAGTCATTTACAGGCGTCAGCCTCGCCCCTGAAGCCAGCTCCATCGCCGCCAGCGTCATTGGTCCCCGCGCACGAAACATTCCCATCGCCAGTGTCCTTCCCTCGGGTCCAGCAAACGGAACAAACCCCGCGGAGAAAATCGACGGCAGTTCCTCCAGCAATTCCTTGGTCAGCGGAGTCGTCCCGTAAATGCAGCGCATGCCCGTATCCACCGGCTCCGCATCCTTGAGCATCTGCCGCCGCACCACTGATCCAATTCCGTCCGCCGCCATTAGCACATCGCCCGTGGCGGCAGTCCCATTCGCAAACCGCGCCTTCACACCGTCTCTTCCCTGCTCGAATCCAGTCAGCATGTAGCCGAATCGAACCACATCTCCCAGCCCTGCCAGCAGCACCTCGCGCAGAGTCCTCCGATTCACCGACATATGCGCCGCAACCACGCCTCTAGTGGTCTGTGGCATCTGAAATATCTCCTGCATCTGCCAGTCATAGGCAGCCGCAGGCGGAGCCGCCGGCCGGCTCGACGTCGCCCGGTACAGCGCATACAGGTTTGCAGGCAGGCACGCCTCCAGCGCCGCGTCTCCCTGCGCATCCACGCGAAACCGGAACCCCTGTCCGCGCACCGCTGCCGATGCATCCCGCTCGAAAACCTCCACTGCCACGCCTGTCTTCAGCAATCCCTGCGCCAGGCAAAGTCCTCCAATCCCGCCGCCCGCAATGAGTACCCGCATCACTACCTCTCCCGCCACCGCGCTCGCACAGGCTTCGTTGCTGCATTCACTTGCGCCTTTGACTCCTCGAGTTTCATCAGCAGCCGCGTCAGCTCGCGAACCTCCTCTACATTCCAGTTCGCCACAAAACTTGCGAAACGCTGTAAGCCAACTTCCTGTAACCGCTCAATCTCCGCGCGCCCCACCGTCGTCAGCCGAACCCGGCACGACCGCCTGTCCTCCGGATCAGCCGTCACCGTCACATGCCCCTCCGCTTCGAGCGTTTGGACCTGCCGCGTCACCGACGAGGCGTGCAGCCCCAGCGCCTCGGCAATCTGTTTCGGACTACACCCCGGAACTGCCTTTACTGCGTAAAGAGTTGCCAGCCGGCTCGCATCGCCCTGACGCCGAGCCCGCTCCATGCTCCGCACGGAGAGCATCAGCGCGCCCACCATGCGTTCCACGTCCTCCCGGTTTGCTTTCATGCAGAACAGAATATAGTACTTGCTTGCATCAAGCAATTATCTTGCCAGAAAAAAGCAGAATTACGGGTTCCCGGGGCTCCTAGTTTGGGGGTGATGCCGAAGCGGAGTTTCCGGCGTGCGGTCTTGACGGGCTGGGGTGAGGAGCCGCGGGTGTCGTATGGGCGGGGAGTCCCTTCCAATTCTGCTTAGGCCGCGCCACCGCCCACATCTGTGCCGTGATCTCGTCCATCAGCCCAATGCGATCATCTCCCACCTTGTACAGGTCAAAGTGCGTCCGGTCCGGAATAAACGTGAAATGCGCATCCGCGTGCAGCCCCTGCAACACCGCGTCAAACTTGTGTGCCGCACCATCCAGATAGAACGTATCCGCTGTCCCCACATAAACGTGAATCTTCCCCCGCAGATACGTCCCGCGCTCTGCCCAATCTGCCTGGCAGATATGCGCCAAGTCGTAGTGGTCGCGCCAATATGCCATAACTGCCGGGTCCACATCGCCCGTCATGCGGTTGAACATCTGCAGCGGACGGCCATCCTTGCCGCGCGGCGAAAACACCCACTCGAACGACGCCATCTGCCCGCCGTACGGCCCCAGCACCCGTTCCAGCTTCGAGAACTCCTCAAACGTCGCAATCACCTTCGCGTGGTCCCGTACCAGCGGATACAACGTTCCGTCCGGCCGGTGATACACATTCGCATGCGGGGCGTACAGGTCCACGCCGGTAAAGTCGTGGAAATCGCTTGGGTCCGGCGATGTCGACCAGGTCCCGCCGAACACTCGCGGATAATTCACCTGCAATTGCAGCGTTGCCCATCCGCCCGACGAATGCCCTTGCAGAAACCGCCCGCTAGGCCGCCCATCCATGCGGTACTTCGCTTCCAGATACGGAATAAACTCTTTCGTCAGCGCCTCGCCCCACGGCCCGTTGTTTACAGAGTCCGCAAACTCATGCGTGCCCGTCGGCAGCGACTCATCCAGCATCACCCAGATCATTGGAGGCATCTTGCCAGCCGCCATCCGCCCGTAGAGCATCTCGCCCATCAGCTTCGCGTAGGTCAGATTTGCGCCAAACCCCGCAGCCCAGTACACAGCCGGATACCGCGCTTTGCCTTTCGCCTCATATCCTGGCGGCACAATCACCCACGCCCGCACATCCGTCGGCCTTCCCCAGAACCGCGTCAGCGCTGCGCTTTGCATCACTTCCAGATGCGCCGCTGCCTGGGCCGCGGGGGTCTCCATTTTTGTTATGGCCGGGGGCAGCCCACGCTCCGGCACAATGTCGGTCAGAGTCAGGTCCGGCTCGCTCCCCGATCCGGGAGTCCAGTTTCCCAGCGACACTACTCCGCTCGTATAGTCGCCTGCCGTGCGTCCTGAATACGCGTACGTATGCCCCACATCCAATACTGCCTGCGCCTGATAATCACCGGGCTTCAAATCCGAGAACGGCGCTGGATACACGAGATCGTCCGTATCCACATCCACCGATCCGCCGGGCTTCAGATAGTAGATTTCTTTTGCCGCCACATAGGTCGCCGTCGGATGAAACTCATCGATACTCACTTCCTTCGCATCCTTGCCCGCCGAAATAAAGATCAGCAGCCGTCCCGACACCGGAGTCGTGATCTCCGGCCCGACCGTTACGCGAAAGAAAAGATGCTGTGGTGGTTGAGCAAAGGCGGGAACCGCAAGAGCCGCCGTCAGAAGAGAGGTAAGAAGAATCGTACGCACGCGCATTGCTCCGCAGTGTAACAAAATACAGGCGCTCGCGAACCGCACCTAGGCGGAAGACCTCTTTGCCTACGGTTCTAGCTGTCTTTACTCTCCTTGAGCATCTGCGCCGCGTGCTTCCGCGAGGCATCCGTCAGTTTCTCTCCGCTCAGCATCCGCGCAATCTCCTCGGTCCGCTCCTCATCGTTCATCAGCCGAATCGACGTCTTCGTCCGCCCCTGCTTTTCCTGCTTCTCGATTACAAAGTGCTGGTCGGCAAATGCGGCAATCTGCGGAAGGTGCGTGACGCACAGCACCTGCTGCGCCTTTGAGAGGGCCTTCAGCTTCCGCCCCACTGCCTCCGCCGCGCGTCCTCCAATGCCGATATCGATCTCGTCGAACACCAGCGTCCGTGGAACCGCCGTCTTCCGCCGCTTACCTTGCGCCGCGCCCTCTTCGACTGTCACCTTCAGCGCCAGCATCACGCGAGACATCTCTCCGCCCGAGGCTATCTCATCCAGCGGCTTCAGCGGCTCGCCCGCGTTCGTCGCAATCCGGAACTCCACCGTGTCCCACCCATGCGCCGTCCACACTTCGCTGTCCTCATTCGCTGTCACGGAAATCCCCAGCTTCGCCTTCATTGCCAGATCATTCACTTGCGCCTCAGCCAACTTCTCCAGCTTCTTCGCCGCCGCGGCGCGGTCCGCATGCAGGGTCGACGCCGTCTGCCGGTAGATCGTCGCCGCCTGCGCCAGTTGCGCCCGCAGCGTCTTCAAGATCTCGTCGCGATTCTCCACTTCTTCGAGCTTTCGCGCCACATCTTCACCGTAAGCTATCACCTCGGCAACAGTTGCTCCATACTTGCGCTTCAGCCGATCGAGCGCCGCCAGCCTGTCCTCAATCTCCGCCAGCCGCTCCGGAGACGCCTGAATGCCCTCCGCAAAATCCCGCACCGTCGCGCCCACATCTTCCACCACCGCCAGCGTTGCCGCCAGCGTCTGCGCCTGCTCGGCAAACTTCGCGTCGAACCTCCCCAGTTCCTCAATCTGCTTCAGCGCGGCCCGCAGCGTGGCCTCCGCCGACCCCGAGCCGTCGTACAGCAGCTCATATGCGCTCATCGCAGCCCCATACAGCTTCTCGGCATTCATCAGCACCTTGCGCTCCGTCTCCAGAGCCTCGTCTTCGCCCGCTGTCAGCGTTGCGCCCGATATTTCTCCGTTCTGGAACTGCCAAAGGTCCACCATCCGCAGGCGGTCCTGCTCATCGCGCTCCAGCTCTTCCAGCCTTCCCTTGATCTCCTTCCACCGCGCATGCGCCTCCGCAACCGCCTCTGCGCTCAGGCTCGCAAAGCGGTCTAGCAAATGCCGCTGCTGCGCCCCGTCAAACGACTCCAGCGTCTCGCTCTGCGCATGTATCAGCGCCAGTTCCGGAGCCAACAGCCGCAGCACGGCCACCGTGGCCGGCTGGTTGTTTACATACACGCGGCCTTTGCCGTTTTCCAGAATCTCGCGGCGCAGGATAATCTCGTGGCCCTCAACATCAATGCCGTTCTCCTCCAGCGTCGCCTCCGACCCCGGCGTGCTCTCGAACACGCATGACACCACGGCCTTGTCTGCGCCATGCCGCACCACATCCGACGAAGCCTTCGCGCCCATCAGCAGCGCCAGAGCATCCACCAGGATCGACTTGCCCGCGCCCGTCTCGCCGGTCAGCAAATTTAGCCCCGGCCCGAACACCGCAATGGCGTGGTCGATTACCGCGTAATTTTCCGCGCGAAGTTCCAGCAGCATAGTTGTCCTAAAGAAGAATCTCCGCGCAGCATAGCAGGAGTCAGCGGGTTCGTGGGAGTCGCAACAAAGAAGAGGAACCGGGAAAGTCTACTGCTGGTGAAAGTGCCCGTAATTCAGCACCACCGCCACAATCATCATCACCACGCCCAGCACGCCACCGCAGATATAGAACCATCCCATTACCCGAAAGAACCCCACCCCAAACCGAGTTTGGGCCTGCCCGAAGGAAAGCTTACGAAACATCTTCTCGGGATTCCGCACAAAGTAGATGCCCGCAATCAACAGCCCGATTGCAAGCGCGAACGCAAGTAGGAAATAGCTGGGCGATTGCAAAGTGATCTTCCTCCGTCAACTCGCAGCCTGATCCCGCTCGGCGCTCGTCGCATACACATACCATGCCAGCCATGCTACGCCTGTCCACAAAAACGCCTCGTCGTAGAGCGTCTCGGTCAGCAGTCGCGCCACCGTGGCCACGGTCATCAGTGCCAGCAGCAGTGTCAGACTTCCCCGCCTGAGCATCTTGGTGCCGAGCAGTGCAAACAGAATCGCGGGAATCGCGATCACCTGATCGGTAAACCACGAATACGGCGCGACGACCATCGAAATCAGTGTCACCAGCGAGCCGTGCGTCCGCCAGCTCCATCTCTCCCGGTTGCGTAGGAAATACCACAGCGCCCATGCGCAGCCCGCTGCCGCCGGAACAAACTCCAGCCACATCGCGCTCTCATCGACAAGAAAACGCAGCCCCACGCCCACCGTTGGAACGAACATGCCTTCGATATTTTGCGAGCGCATTGCCGACAGATAGTGCGCCCAAACATGAGGATCGAACGCCATCGCAATTGCGCTCTCCACCGCCAGAGCCAGCATCGCCCCTAAAATCATTCCCCATTTCCTGCGTACGACGATCCACGCAAGCAGCGCCACGCCAAACGGCAAAAACAGATGCGGCTTGATCGCGCACAGGGACAGCGCCATGCCCGCCAGCAGCGGCCGGCGCTCGTGGCATAGCAGAAACAGCGTTAGCCCCAGCAGAAGAACCACGCCCGTCTGCCCGACTTCAATGCAGCAGATCGCGGGCGCAAAGCACCACGCCAGCCATAGGTATCGGTGATCGTACGGCCCGCGCAGCATCGACCGTATTGCCAGCATGGAGAACGCAAAGAAAATCGCAAGCAACAGAGACCACAAAGGCACCGCCTCCCATCCCTGCAGAAATCCCAGTGGGATTATCAGGAACAGGGCTGGCGGCGGATTACGCACCACATTATTGGTATCCACCGGAATACCCAGAGCCGCCTCTATCTGACCTACGGCATTCTGATCGTACGGATTGAACCTGTGTATTAGCAGATGGGCGCTCGCCCAGAACCAGCGCGTGTCGTGGTGCCCCAGCCGCGCTTCCAGAATAAAGATGCACGCGTGGACCACGCAGATGAGCGTGACCACCAGAAACGCGGCAAACACCGCCCAGAACACCGGAGAGTGCTTTTTCTTTTCCGCATGCGTCTCGTGAGAGTGTCTTTTCTTTCCGGCATGCGTCTTTTTGGTTGATGCGGCAGAACTCATCGGTCTCGCAGTCCGGAAGCCGTCAAAGCAACAGCATCGCGCGCATCCATGCTTTCAGAGATGACTACACCTTCGCATCATATTTAATAAACCTGACCAACGCGGGGAACACCTCAGGAATCAAAATCAACAACCTGGATACTGATCTCTGATCGCTGCACCCTGTCTTTAACATCTGTTACCGTAAAACAGAGAAGCAATGACACCACTCCTCGTCGCACTTTTTCTCCTCCAGGCCGACACCGGCGCGCCCATGCCTGAGCCCGCCGGCGGCAGCGCCATCGTCGAAATGGTTCGCAACAGCGGACCCACCGCCCTCATCGTTCTCGCCCTTCTTCTTTTCTGCAGCCTCTGGTCTTGGGCCGTCATTCTCGGCAAGTGGGGCAGCTTCCGCCGCGCTGCTGCACAAAGTCGCCGCTTCCTGCGCGCCTTCCGCAAGGCCAACCGCCTGCAAGAGATCGCGACCGTCAGTGAGCAATTCAAGCCCAGCCCGCTCGTCAACGTCTTCGACGAGGTCTACGAGACCTACCGCCGCCAGACCGGAGGCTATGGCCCTCCCAAAAACATCACTGCCCTCGAGCGCGCCGCGCAAACCGCCTCCAGCGAATCGCTCACCGCCATGGAGAAGCGGCTCACCTCGCTCGCCACTATCGGTTCCACCGCAACATTCATCGGTCTCTTCGGAACCGTCATGGGCATCGTCGATGCCTTCCACGGTCTCGGCACCGCCGGAGCCGCAACCCTTCGCGCCGTCGCTCCGGGTGTCTCAGAAGCTCTCATCACGACTGCTGCCGGGCTACTCGTCGCCGTTCCTGCCGTCGTTGCCTACAACAGCTTCGCGGCCCGTTGCCGCGACTTCGGCGCGCGCATGGACGACTTCGCCCGCGAGCTGCTCAACAGCATGGAAGAGGTTACCCTCAAACCCAATCAGGACCCCGGGGAGGCTGGACGTGGCCTTCACGGCTAGTAACGGAGGCACCCGTACCTCGCTCTCGGAGATCAACATCACTCCGTTGGTCGACGTTGTGCTCGTGCTGCTCGTCATCTTCATGCTTACCGCACCCGTGCTCCAATCCGGCATTGAAGTCAACGTCCCTCATACCAAAACCGTGAAGGCCATCACGCAGCAACATATGGTCGTTACCATCAACAAGGACCAGGAAGTCTTCCTCGAAGACAAACTCGTCAACGTTGCTAACCTGCCCTCGCTGCTCAACAAGCCTGGCGTTGACCCCTCCCAGCAAGTGATCTATGTGGAGGCCGATCAGGCGGTTCCCTTCGGAGCCTTCGCCAGCGTCATGGACGCCGTAAAGCAGGCTGGCATTACGCACATCAGCATCGTTACCCAGCCCATCCAGAACGCCCCGTCGGCTGCAAGGTAGGAGCCCGGCCATGGCAGCACTCTCCGCCCACGACTTGGACCCCGAAACACTCGGCAAGCCGAGAATAGGCGGCTCCCTGCTGGTGCATATCGGCATCGTCGCATTTGTCGTCGCGTGGGTCTTCATTGCCAACCACTTTCGCGGCAGCGAGTGGGGCAATGAACGGACTCCCGGCGCCATTCAGGCCACACTCGTGAGCTCCGCGCCTGCGATCCCTCTCCCACAGGATCAGCCGCCTACGCAGAACGTTGTCGCCACTCAAATGCCCTCGCCAGCACCTGCACCGCCGTTGCCCCAGATAGCGCCGGTGCCGCCGCCTGACGCAATTCCGCTCGAGAAAATGCGCATACCGCCCAAAAAGAGTCCGCCCAAGAAGCAGGAGCAGCCGGCCCGAAAAACCGCGCCCGCGCCGCCTCAGCAGTATCGAGCGCAATATGGGGAGCAGGCAGGCACGCGTATGCCCCGCACGCTCGCGCCCACCAATCAGGGGCCGGAAAATCCCATCACCGTCACCGGGGGCAGCAACGGTTTCGACTATCCCTGGTACGTCAGCGTTATCCAGAGTAAGGTTCGCGAGAACTGGTATACCCAGGAGGTCAGTCCCAGCACTCCGACAGGCAGCAAGGTCAGCATAACTTTCGTGATCTCCCGGGACGGCACACCCAGTGATATTCGCATCTCTCAAAGCAGTGGTTACCCCACACTCGACAGCTCCGCGCTGCGTGCAGTTCAACGTGTCGAGAACTTCAGCCCACTGCCCTCGGGATACAACAAATCAAACGTTTCCGTGGAGTACACTTTTACCTACGACCTGAATGCACATTAAATAAATCAAACAAAAAGTTTGTCGTATTCGAGAATCTAACCGAGCAGAAAGTTTTCTAGTTTTTTGCACAGACTGTGAAGTGAAGCCGCCGAAGGTATCAAGTTTATTACCGGGGAGGGCTACCAAAATGGCTTGTTTTACGTCCAAGATGCTGCAAGTCATGACGGTACCCGTCTTGACGATGCGACCCCTGACATTGCAGGTCCTGCGCGCTCCGGTCCAACTCAGCAGTACAGCTCAACCAGAAGCAGAGGCACGATGAACTGCAAGAAACACCCGTTATA
>Ga0335072_10014382_pt1 | contig 11243 bp, 10 predicted proteins | sample Lox_Sample_21_FD_206725 | JGI IMG/M metagenome (GOLD analysis project Ga0335072, IMG submission 206725) | Soil microbial communities from Loxahatchee National Wildlife Refuge, Florida, United States - Lox_Sample_2.1 | ecosystem: Environmental > Terrestrial > Soil > Wetlands | place: USA...
TTGCACTTGCTAACTTCAATTCTCGTGTGTCTATTGACACTCGACTTTTTACATCAAAAAATCTAAAAACGACCATGACCTCCATTAAGCCACAGGCCATCGCGAACGCCTTTCTGGAAAGGGCAAGAAGCGAAGGGCGGGCATTAACGCCCCTGCAGATTCAGAAGCTGGTCTTCCTTGCCCATGGTTGGAGTCTTTCGCTACGCGGGACTGAGTTAATCGACGAGCCGATCCAAGCGTGGACCTACGGGCCGGTTGTCCGGAGCCTTTACGATGACTTTAAGTCGTTCGGTAGTGACCCGATCCTTCAGATGGCGACCGTGTACGGAGAGGGTAAGTTTTCAACGCCAATTGAAAAATCCCCGGAGGTCGCTTCGCTGTTGAATTTCGTCTGGGATCGCTATAAGAACCTAACGGCGGGACAACTTTCGAGGCTGACTCATCTTCCTGGCTCACCTTGGAGTAGGGTCGGCAAGAACGACATAATCCCTAATTGGATGGTCAAGCAGTATTACGACGAGCAAAAGCAGCAGGGGGAAAAATGTCGCGTTTGACGCAAAAGCCTGTCGGACCTCTTCACATTCCCAGCTTGGGCAGCGTCTGGTATGCCGATACGGGGCCGGAAGAGACTTACGAGATTATGCAATATTCGCTCCCGCGCGAATTTGCCATCACACCCAGCAATATCATCGGGTTGTTTGTTCGCGCCAACCAAACAGCGCCTGAACCGGTAGAGTTGCCGCCGCTTTCGACTTTTGAAATCAAACCGGCAACTAATGTTGCGTGTGACGATGAAAGGGGCAATTGGACCTTGGTTGTGGGTGAGAATCATCGGCTCGTCCATGGTGAGGTTCTTGAGGACTACCTTGACGGAGCACAGAAGGGCCTTTATCCGATGGGTGATTGTCTGGCCGTCGAGGCCGATATGGCGTTTTCCAGCACGGATTCAACCCCGGCCATCTTCTCTAAAATCCAATTCCATGTGCAGCGGGCGGTGAGCATGAATGTCTATCCCGTGACGTTTAAGATCTGGCCCAGGATGCTGGAGAATATTGCTCCGAAAATGGAAGAAATGGCTCGTAATGGATGGATCGTATGGGATTCGGTAAGCTTCCAGGGTAGTTTGGCTCGAAATTTCGGCTTCAGTAATTTCCTGAGAGGGGCGTTCCGTTTTGTGGCCTACACTGACTTTGAAGGGGGTTTCCGCGATACGAAGCGCCCGCTCCCTGATCGGGACCAAAAGACATTGACGAAACTCTGGAATCAGGAAGCCTAACCGGTAAATGAGGCCCCCGGCTTGGCAGTGGCTGCTTTCCAGGCACCGACGCATCAGCACCAGCGCTTACTGGGCCGGAGAGATTTATGACCTGGAGCCTTCCGATAGCCCTTCGACCATCGACATAAAAAGTCGTTGTAACATTGCCCGCCTACTGGTGCGCGCGGGTCACTCAACGGGACGTTTTGAGAATAATCGCCGTCTCATCATTATCGGTTCTGGCCCAGCCGCGATTGCGGCTGCTCTCGATGCCGCGCGGTACAGGATCCCCTCCTACGTGGTGGAACGGAAGCGGACAATCGCTCAGCAGTTCGCCCGGTGCAGATGTCGATACGTTCACCCGAACATCTATCAATGGCCTCAGCCTAGTGCGGAAAGGAACTATACAGGTGCCAAGGGAGATAGATACTCGCTCTACTGGAAAGCTGGTCCCGTATCGTCGGCTTGCCGAGAATGGAGACTGCGCTGGGCTGGCATTCGATACCCACAAGGTCATTCCGGTTTAATAACCGGCTTAAAAAACGGCCTGACCAAATTCATCCCCAGTACGGATGTGACATTCCGCACAATGGAAGACGTGTTCAAGAAGATCAGCCCTGATCTCGAAGGCCCCGAAATCGGAATGATCCTGTTTTGTGGGGGATTCGACGAAGTTTGCAAGTGTGTCGGGCAGCCGGCATCCGCTCCCTTTTGGGGCAATGACAGTTTGACCGAGCCTTACTTCGGCGGTCCGGCCCGTAGGCAGACCGTCTGCATCAGCGGCGGGGGAGACGGCAGCATCCAGGATTTTCTCCGGTGCTCATCGAATCGCAACATCCTCGATTTGAAAAACTGGTGGAAGGCGCATCCGCACTCCCCCACTCGGACGAAATGGAACGCGCTGGAGACAGCCTGTCTGACGCAACTGCGCGCAAGCGGCTATTATCAAAGTCAGCGCCTGCGCAAACGCGGAATAACCATTCCACCTGACATCAATCTCTTCGCGGTACTTCGGGAAAACCTTGAAAGTTGCTTCACCATCCAGAGTGGAGACCTGCGCGATTTCGGCTCGTTTGCGCTTGATCGAACGAGCGAGGTCCGATCCTGTACGCTTCTGACAAGAGGAGCGAGGATAGATAGGGCCTATCCCCTCAACATCATCTTCCTGCACATGTTTATCAGCGCAGCGCTGCGCGATCAGTTAAGCGTCAGATTCAACCACTCCACCCTGCGGGTCATTCCTCTTCCGGACCGCCGCAAGAGAATTCTCTTCACCAAGCGAAAGAAGCCAATCGTCACGGACATTCTGGTTGTCCGCCACGGGGTGAGTCCCCACAGGTTGACCTAGACCTGGCGGCGACCCCTATTGCTGAGTGGAGGGGTACTTGGCCGAGTACACAGAACGGAAATCATCGTCCCGGCAGATGCAACGCTCCACCGGGGCCAGCGGTGACACCAACGAGCACGGAACGGGCCGGCATGTCCGCAATCGGGTAACCGGCAGAATGGGCTCCTGGCGGAGATTGCCAGCGGACATGACGAGTTCAGCCGCCAGAAATACTCCGGCCAATGCAGACTGAAATGCCATGGGAACTTCGACATCCGCCGTGGATTTGGCCCCGAGCCTCAATACCATACCACCGCAGACAGCCTCTGAGTAAAACTGCCGCAAGGCCCGGTTTTCATAGGCCAGCAGTTCCGGTAGTGGAATCGAAAGGGCCATGCTTACGCGCTCCAGGAAAGCCCGGCCCACGGGCTTATTGGTGACTAGGAGATCGCGAATGAGCATGGTCTCGTTGGGAAGCCCTACCGCGCTTTTAATCAATTCGTCTTCATTGGGCACCGCGCCTGTCGGATAGTAAAGGCAGGCCAGGCAGGCCTCTTCGCCGTATCGCCGATGACGGGAAACGCCGACTTCATCCGCTTGGGTCCAGGAGTTCAGGACTTCTTTCGCCAGGGCGCCACTGATCTTGATACGTTCGTCAATCGAATCAACGGCCACGGCGATCCGTGGAAGCTGCCAGTTTCCCTGGTTGAGGAACTCCGACCACTTCACTTGAGCTTTCGTCACCTTAATGCCTCGGCCCGCCAGTGCCGACTCCGCCAAGTCCACCTTGGCGATACCGGGTGATGTCATGTCGGTTAGCACGTACCGCTGCAAATTCGACAGTTCAATCTGCTCGTGGTCGATGACGGTGAGCGCGCCGCCGACGCTCGACATACGTGCGAGAGTCCAGATGACCGCATTCCCGACCGCTCCAATTCCGATCAGGATGGAGCCGGCCAGATCAATCGTTCCGAGATTCGCGTCATTTGCGGGAACGCCTCCAACGGAGTAGTCGCGCAGGTCGAGAGTTACCCTGTCATCGAGCGCGCAGTCCTCTAGCTGATCGCGAAAGACGTATCGGAATGCGTTGGCAGCCGCCAGGCACGCGGCGGCTGCGGCGCCGAGCGGGTTATTACTTTGGCCCCACGAAAACGGGCCGCCAGTTCCAACAGACGCCGTCCAGCCAGAGGCACCGACAAATACGCCTGGCACCTCACCTGACAGCGAGGACGTGATCGACATTTCAACCGTCGCGATGAAAAAGACGGCATCCTCGGCCGTAGCGGAAATTTCGATGTCGGGGTTAATCGACTTGGCCAGCGCGACCATCCTGTCGTGAACTTCGCCGCCTCCGTCCGAAAGGATGGACAGCTTCGGATAAAGCCGGGCGAGCAGATTAACAAGAAGCTCTATGGCCACTAGCTGCTCACTGGAAGACTCTGATTGGCTCGCAAAAATGACCGCAATTTTGTTCGAGGTAAGTTTCTCCTCGAATCCCTGGCGATTGAAGCCCTTTAACAGGGTCGCCGCTGAGAGCGCGGTCTTGTCGAAGAAGGGCGCCAGAGCCATATCAGACGATCTTAATAAGGGAGAAAGCTTCGGCTGCCGACATTTCTTCCCACAGACTCTGTGTGCTCAAACGAAAAACCGCGCAATTACCGATCGAAAACGGGTAGCGGGCGAAGTCCGGGACGACGATTGAAACGCAGCCCTGCGTTGTAGCTATGGGAATCTCGTCATCCAACTCGGAATGAAACGCCTCTGTGGGATGGCTGTGAATTTGCGCGATCAACGTCAGTCGCTTCTCATAGAGGTAACGATTCATGAGAAACAGCTCGTGGGCATCGATGATGACGCAGATGCCGCTGTTGTTCTGGATGGCTTTCTGCCGGGGGATTACGGTTTCATGAACCACAAAACGACTTCCTTCCTGGACGCCAGCCCATGCGGTGAATCCCTCGCACCCGGCCCTTCCGGCTTCGGCGAGGAAGGTGTGCATCCGGGCAACGGCGCTTTTCGGCACCGTGACCTCCGTTACGTCGAGAAGTGAGCTACTCGATTGCACTGGCTTGGAATCCTACGCTCATGTTTATTCCGTAATTTAGGATTCCTGCCGTTCCGTAGTGATGAAGCTTTTCCAGCAGGAAGTGAAGAGTGCCTTCAGGAGAACCGCGATGAAGCAGCCAAGAATCTCCCGTGTGGGCCGGGTGCTCGTGATATTCCCTGATGCCAGGCAAGCAGATGAAAGGCCGGTTATCCGAGTGTGATTGCAGCAACTGGGTAATGGTCGGTGCCTGATTGGGTCCTGCCGGAGGGACGACGCGCATAAACGTCGTCATCATTTCCGAAGATTGCAGGGGCCGAGAAGTAAAGGGGTCAACGAGAACTACCGAAGGTGGGCGCACGTCGTAATCCGTAAAATCGAGCAGTGCCCCAAACACGACTGCCGCCGGCCTCAGCGGCTTAGCAAATGCCACCAGGATCGTCGGGAATTCCACCTTGAGGACCCAAATACCTCTTTGAAGATAATGAGTCCGCTGCTGATGGAGATTTTCAACCTCAGCGTCAAACTTGCGCCGGGACACCTCGGGATCAACGTACATTGTAAGCCGATCCGCCCCCGCCAGCTTTCAAGTTGAGGAACAGCTTGTCGTGAGGCTTGAGATGGTATTCGGAAATGCGCAGGCCCTGCTCAAGCTTAGCTCCCTTCTCATCCTCGGGGGGACGGGCTGAGTTCTGAGTTTGCCTTAGCGCCTTTTCGACCAGCACTCGGCCCTGCTCCTGAGGGACATACTCAACAGTCGTGGGCTTTCCGTTGACGATCACTTCCACCCGGTGCTCCTCGTGACGCTCGTGCACTGGTTTGAGCGTCAGCTTGTCGTGCGGCTTAAGGTGGTACTCGGAGATATGCAGGTTCTGTTCAAGCTTCTCTCCCTTTTCGTTTCGCAGCACCCAATCCTCCGGTTTTTGGCCAGAGTAGTGAACTTTTGCCAATGCCTTCTCAACCAAGGTTCGACCGTGTTCCTGAGGGACATACTCGATGGTCGTGGGCCTGTCCTTTACCATGACCTCGACATGGTGTTCATGGCGGTGATGGCCATGCTTACGCTGTTCGTCATTCTCCTGCGCATGACCAGGACTACCAGTGCTAGATGACGGCTCGCCATTCATGCAGAAACTTTATCACCACGGTGTTTCAAGTCTAGGTCTTTGTGTTCGCGCGCCGGTCGATGGCGGCTTCGCATATCCGCAGTCCGGAGCGGACACGAAGAGTGATTAGAGCCCGATCTCGCAGGACGTACCGGCAACGGAGGGAGGCCGAGAGATTACTCTTGTTGGATTGCAATCGCAAGTAAGCGCAAATTTCTCAACTTGGCTACCTCAGCCCGAACCAGTGGATCGAAAAACAATCTTCAAGCCCGGACTACGCTCGGCCTGCTGGCCTCGCTGCATCCAGGCTTGAATCGTCAGAGAACATCAACTAAACCATAAATAACAACCCAGACACTAACACTGCCTCTGGCCCAAAAAAGGGAGTCCGGTCACAGTGATTAATTCCGGCCCAGAACCGGCGTGACAATACATTCCTGCAAAACTCGATCCACGGTGTTTCGCATAATCCGAGTCCCTAGTGTGCGATGATAGCCTTCCCGTACCAACTTTTCAATTGTGGCGGCATCGACTTTAATTTCAAACCCGAGCGCCTTGAGTCGGTGTACCTCCCGTTCCACCATCTGTTCGCAAATCTGCCGCTGAATCGCATACGTTAGCCGGTTAAAGACCAGTTTCTCGCTGATCCTCGCCACTAATTCAGGGCGAAGGGTCTGATCGACCCGGCGAAGTACGGTACGTTCAATGGTAGCAAAGGTGGAATTTTCCATTCGCATTGAATCGGCAGAACCGATATTCGATGTAAACACGATATAATAGCCGTTCATGTTCTTTACATCTCCATTGGCCAGGGTGATACGCCCCGCATCGAGGATTTGTAGGAACAGATCGAGCACGAGGGGATGGGCCTTTTCCATTTCGTCAAAGAGCAGCGTGCCGCGATCATGCTGGGCCAGGGCACGACCCAGCATCCCAGTTTCAGATACCGAAGAACCCAGCAGCAGGCCCACCGACGATTGATTTTGAAACTCGCTCATATCGAAGCGGTGAAGAAAGCCTTCGCCGAAAAGATACTCGGTAAAGGAAATCGTCACCTCCGTCTTGCCGACGCCGGTAGGCCCGACAAAGAGGAACGATCCCTTGGGACGGTTCGGATGTGCCAAGCCCAATTCTCCCCGTTGAAGGACGGAACAAATGCGAGGCAGAACATGATCCTGCCCCTTGATATGATTCGTGAGGTGACGCTCCAGAGAACGAAGCCGATTCAAAATTTCTGGTGAAATGTTTTTCATAGAAGTAGGGCACCATTCGCCCGAAAAACGGCGGTTTTCAAAAAATAAAACGCCGAAAAATCACAATTCGTGAATATAGAATCTAACTCTCCGAAAGCTCTTTAACGGAGATGGTCTCTTTCGTGGCTTAGTAGAGCCATGACAAATTTCACTCCTTCATTGGTTGCCCTCACGGGCAAATCACTCATCGGCCTCGCGCCGGTCTTCGCCCAAGTCGCCGGCAGCGGTAGTTCCACCAGCCAATTGCAACAGGGCTTTAGCACCGCGTTGGGCATCCTCTTCATGTTCGGATTCATCTGGGGCGTAATCAAAATTTGGTCCGGCGCGAACGCCATCAGCAAAGGCGACGCGGACGGCAAGATGGGCATCGTCGCCGGTATCATCATCGCCGGGGCCGCCGCGATCATGGGCGCGCTCTTCTCCATCTTCAACCTGAGCGGGGCGATTCTTACGCCCACGTTCTAATCTCTTTGGCACCGCCCTGGGCCCCTCCACAGTCATGAACGAACTTAGACTCACGGACACCAACGCCGCGGACGATTCCGCCGGATCGGTTTGGGGCCTCGACGGCAGCCTATTCATGCCTGTCGTCGCCTCCGCCGCCATCTCCATCGGGGTAATCCTGATTCTGTTCAGTTTCTTTCACCTGGTGTGGTGGATGAGTTTCCCGCTCGGGGCGGTGCCATTCACTTTCACTCTTATCTATGTCCTGCTTTTCCGGCAGGGCAAACCGCCCGGTTACGACCGGGACCTTTTTGAACTTTGGATCATCGGGCCTGGATTTTCCTTCAGTCCCGCCGACGGCGGCAAATACCGCAAACCCGATTTCACCCGCGACACCAAATGAAACAACACGACAAAGCACCCAACGGCCATTTTGCCGAAGGTCTCATTCTCTACGGAAACCTGGAGACCGGAGCCAGCGCCAGCCAGGGCTTCATACTGGAACCGCCCGACCTGCAAAGCGCGTCCGTTGCCCTGACCAACGAATTTCAAGACAAGCTCCGCATTTTTCTGGCCACGCTCGGGCCGAAACAGCGGGCGCAGCTGCAATGGACCTGTAATTCGGACTACCAGAAGGAACTGATCCGCTACCACCAACAAACCGGACAGGCGACCGACGATTATGTCCGCTCGATCCGGCAGGAACGCTTTGCCCGGTACTGGCAACGAATGCTGGACCGGACATTGCGCCGCGAGCAGTTGGTTCTCTTCATTTCTCAGGACATCGATACGTCTTCGCGTGTTCTGCAAACCAGGGAGGCCTTGCTCGATTATTACACAAAGACCTTGCGACAACTGCGTTCCGGCTTCGACGACCTCTCCTCGACCCTGACCACCATCTTTGGCGCGGGCACAACCGTCCGGGCGATGTCCGACCTGGAACATTTTTCCTATTATAAAAGATTTCTTAATCCGTCGCTGGCCGACCGGCTCGAAGTCGATTTTGAAAGCCTCTTTCAATCCGAATTATCGATCCAGGAACTTTGTTGGGACAGCGATGGCGTTGGATTGCAGGACAAGGCCGCGTTTTATCTCGATGGCCATTATCACGCGCTCTTTTCGATCAAGCGCTGGCCGCAGAAGACCTACCCCGGCATCGTCCATCGGCTCACCTCCCTGCCCTTTCTCGATTACCAAATCACGATCAATTTGGAACCGATCCCGGTCCGCGAGGAAATCTCCCGCGAAGAAAAGGCCATCGACCGGCTCCGGGGAGATTATCAGTCAGAAGGAAAATTCTCCCTCTCGATTGCCCTGAAAAAGAAGGAACGCAAAATCGATTCGCTGGCCCAGGGATTTTCCTTCCCCTTCTACGTCCAGTACACCATCCGGGTTTGGGACCGGACCGAATCCGGCCTGCACAATAAATGCGCCGCGATCAAGAACGCGGTCAACCAGATGAACGGGGCGCAGCTTTACGAGACGGCGCTGCCGACCACCGCCAAAAAACTTTTCTTCGCCACCTGGCCGGGATGGACCGGCACGAGTTACCGGCACCGCGATCTCTATGCCGAAGACCGCTATTTGGCCGACCTGCTGCCGTTTTCGTCCGCCTTCACGGCCCATCTCGCCGAGGCCGAAGCGATCTACGATGGTACGAACGGCAATCTTGCTGGAGTACGGACATTCATCGGTGGCACGCCGCAGCACGCGGTTCTTATCGGCATGACCGGAGCCGGGAAGTCGTTCGCCATGGACGACCTCCTTTCCCAAACCCAGCTTGGTTATCACTACACCGTTATTATTGAAGAGGGACTTTCGTATAAAAAATTCACCGAAAGCCTGGGCGCAACACCGATTCTTATCAGTCCCGATGCCCAGCTAACCCTCAATTATTTCGATACCCAGGGTCTTCCCCTCAATCAGCTGCAAATTGCCAGCGCCGTCGCCCTGGTTTCAAGAATGATCGGCGAATCGCCCGATCCCGAAAAACAGCAATTGCGCCAGGCGCAAATCGGCCAATACATCCAGCAACTCTATTCCGACGCCTTCCAGGAATGGTCCGACAAACACCCGCAAAAACTTCCTCCACTGCAACGCCTTGCTTGCGCGGTTTACCGCTGGCGGCAGGAAAAGATGCCGCTCGGGTCCAGCTTCCTGGAAGCATACGCCGAATTGCGCGACCGGATGGAAGCAACCGATGCCGAGGCGATTGATTTTTATTGCGATATTCCCGAAGGCGACATCACCCGATTTCTGAAGGAACCGCAAACCGAACGGTTTCTGATGCAGACCGCTTACAGCGCCTTCCGGCCCGATGAATATCCCACCCATTCGGCGCTTCTTGACCTGATGTTCTTCGGCAGGTTTCCCGAGCATAAAAAGGACGAGATCGACCAGGTGGCCACGCTCTTGACCGCGTGGACCGCCGCCGGCCAGTACGGAAAACTATTCGATGGCACGACCAATATTTCGCTTACGGGGAAGATCGCTCACTTTGAGCTGGGATACATACCCGAGCAAGCCGTCGAACTGAAAACAGCGGCGGGACTGCTCATTTCCGGCTTTACCCGGCAACATATCATCACCCTGCCGCGCCATCTCTGGAAACGGATCATTTTTGAAGAAGCGGCCCGGTTTCTTGACGTGCCGGGAGGCGAGAAAATCATGGGCGAGGGCTACGCTCAGCTTCGCAAATTCAATTGCTGGATCATTTCCATCGTTCAGCAGTACTCGAAATTTAAGAGCACGAGGATTCGCCCCGTGATCATGGGGAACTCGAAGCAGTTTTTCCTCATGCGGCAATTCGACCGCTCCGACCTCGAAGACATCTCGAAGGACATCCAGTTGCCCGAGGTCATGGTCGACGCCGTGCAGAATTATCCGCTGCCCGAACAACAGGCCCCCGGCCAGAAGTTTTCCTCCCTCTGTTACTACTCGCCGACGGTGCAGCCGCCCCTATGCGGAACCATCCGGCACATTTCAGCAAATCAACCCAGCCTCGATCAGAGGCCAACGAAAGGAACGTTATGAAACCCGTCGTGATTAACCATCAATTGTCACAGCCAAATGAAAATGGCCGCCGCTCCAACCGCTCAATAACCACAATCAATCGCATCATGAAGTCAATCCTTTATCTCTTCGCCCTAATTTGCCTTTCCATTCCCACGCTCAGTTACGGGCAACTCATCCAAGCCGGCAGCTTGGGGCCATCCACCGCCAACGGCCTTCAGATTACGGTGACTCTAACCCAGACAGGGCCGCTCACCATTGTGGCGAGCGCCACCGAATCCACCGACAATCCGCCAGCCTCAAGCTTCTTGACCGTTACGGTCGTTGATAATGGAAAGACCGATGGCACGGTCAATCTCACCCAGCAGGATTTTGCCGGAAATGGAACCGGACCTTTCTTTGTTGGTCTGGGCACCACGGGCAACCTCCTTCCGGGCACTTATACGCTGACGTTTCCGAACAGCGCGACCCAATCCTATGATTACGACTACCTGATTGTCGCGCCGAACGAACCGTCGTCCGGCTCGGCCTCTGCGATAGCCACAATCAGCAGCGAAATTTCGGCGCTCCAAACGGCGGAAGGAAACGACGCTAGCAACATAAGTTCTCAGCAAGCCGCCATTTCGGCCCTGCAAACGCAGCTCAATACGGTTCAGAGCACCCTGCAAGGCGAAATCAATACGCTTCAGACGGACGCCACCTCGGATGCCAGCACCATCAGCGGCCTGCAATCTTCCGCCTCGAATCAGGCGGCGCAGATCACCGCGCTGCAGGCGGCGGAAGCGCAGGATGCCGGCAATAT
>Ga0335072_10014383_pt1 | contig 11242 bp, 8 predicted proteins | sample Lox_Sample_21_FD_206725 | JGI IMG/M metagenome (GOLD analysis project Ga0335072, IMG submission 206725) | Soil microbial communities from Loxahatchee National Wildlife Refuge, Florida, United States - Lox_Sample_2.1 | ecosystem: Environmental > Terrestrial > Soil > Wetlands | place: USA: Florida...
CGACCGGGTCGTAATCCATCGCCCGGAGGGCCTGGGCCAGCCGGTCGAGGTGGGCGACCCACTGGGTGAGCACCAGGCAGTTTCGTCCCCGGTCCAGGGCTGCGGCAACGTCTGCGGTGACCTGGCGGGCGCGGTCGTAGGCGGCCAGGTCGCGGTAGATCGCGGCCATCCCGCCCGGAGCCTGGGGGCTGGCCTCGCCGCTGTAGCAGTAGGCGGTGTGGTGCACCTGCAGGACAAGCACCGGCCGGGCCGCGGCGCCCGGCAGCGTGATGCCAGGCAGAGCCAGTTCCGGGCTGACGGTGTCCGGGCCGCGGGGCAGGGTGATGGTGTGCATGACCTCGCCGGTCTGCCAGTAGATGAGGTCGTCGAGCTTGTCTCGCCGGTAGGGGGTGGCAGTCAGGCCGAGCCAGCGGCGCGCGGGGATCTGGCGGACGGCATCGGTGAATGCCGCGGCGGGGACGTGGTGGCATTCGTCGGCGACGACCAAGCCGTACCCTGCGGTCAGCTCGCCGACGTCGCTGTCGGTGGCCCATGTGCAGGCAATGTTCACCGCCATCACCCGCCAGCATCAGGCCCTCGGAACACCGGTAACAGCCGCGACGCTCAACCGGGTCCGCGCCACGCTCCGGGCCGCGCTCAACGCCGCAGTCCGCCGCGGCCTGATCACCGACAACCCGGCCAGCCGCGCCGAGCTACCCAGAGCCCGCCGCCCCCGCGCAGTTGTGTGGACACCCGCGCGCGTCGAGCACAGGCCGCACCGGGGAGCATCTCGCGGTCGCAGTATGGACGGTCACGCAGACCGCCCTGTTCCTTTGCTCCATACAGGACGACAGGCCGTACGCCGCCTACCACCTGATCGCGCTGCGCGGCCTTCGTAGGGGCGAGGCAGCAGGGCTGCGGTGGTGCGATGTGGACCTGAACGGCAAGATCGCGGTGATCAGCCAGCAGCTGCAGCAATACGACGGGCACCTGGTGGTGTGCCCGCCCAAGACTCCGCACAGCGTCCGGGTGATCGCCCTGGACCGCACGACCGCTGCGGCATTCCGCGCGCACCGCCAGCGGCAGATCGCCGAGCAGGTAGGATACGGATCGGGTTACCGGGTCAGCGGATACGTGTTCACCAACCTCAACGGCGACCCCATGGCCCCCGACCCTCTCACCCGCGCCTTCAAGAAACTCGCCGCAGGCGCCGGGCTCCCGCCGATCCGGTTACACGATCTGCGCCACGGCGCGGCCACGCTTGCCCTGGCCGCGGGCGTGGACCTGCGCACCGTGCAAGACCAGCTCGGCCACTCCAGCATCGTGCTGACCGCCGATACCTACACCTCGGTGCTGCCCGATGTCGCGCGGATTGCCGCGGAGAAGGTTGCCGCGCTGATCATCAGAGCCGGCTGCCTGGCGGCCGGCACGCAGCGGCGCCGACGGCGCGAGCCGCATACGTGTCGTCGAAAACGCGGCAGGCCGAAAGCGACGGTCAGGTCGCAGGCGCACGCGGGACGGCAGATCGGACGCCCGCGCCGCCGCACCCGCGCCGGGCCGAGCTGACCGTCTCGTAAGCCAGCGCGCTCTCACACGCCCGATGGGACGGGCACCCTGATCCGATATCGGCAGCACAGGAAGCCAACTGAAGACAAGCCGCCTGGGCTCCCAAGTGCGCCAGGCCGGGCTGGACGCTACCCGGCGAGCGAGGCCTCCCTGATTGCGACCCGGCGGGCCTCCAGAACAGTCCGGCGGGCCTCCACAACAGTTCTGCCGGGCCCATGATGACCTCAGTCCGGCCCCACGCAAGATCAGCGCCGACGCCCAGCAGGGCATCGGCGCAGGTCAGGACGGGTGCGCCGCCAGGGACTTGAACCCCGAACCCGCGGATTAAGAGCCGCTGTCCGCCAGCGTCCATCGGCGTACGTCAGTGCAGCCCAGCGCCCTGCTGAACGTCGGTGTACACCAGCGGACGAGCATGAACTGCAACCAGAACTGCAACCACGTGCCAGGGCGAGGCGCTTGCCGGCGGCCCGGCAGACAAGGTTCCTGCATTACTCGCACGCCCGGTCATGCATGAATGCTCGACCCGGTCGACCATCCGAGTTCTACCTGGGTTTCGATTGTGTCTTGCCACTTGTGCTGGCTGTTCGCGGTCCAGACTGAGGGAGCACATCACCTAGGTCACTCCATTTTCTCCGCCTGCGGTACAGGTGCGCGTCGTGCCCATGCGCTGAGCGGCCAACGGCCGGTCGACGACTGTGGGCGCTGACACTGTGCCTGGTGGCGGACCCAAGCCCACCTCTACGAAGAAATGGGCGGGATCGCGAACCACCTGCCTCGCACTGGCGTAATGCCTACTCGCAGACGAGCGCGCCCGATCGGCCGGCCACCCAGCTGTTTTAGCGATCATTCCGCAGTAACATGCGCAACGCTAAGATCTGCCCAGGCGCGGACGAACGGCTTGTTGCAGATTGCTGTGGCCCTCTTCCGTCTAATGGAGGCATGATCGGTGTCCGAGGATACTCGAAAGGGACCTCGCCGGAGATTAACTAGATTTATCACTGGCGCTTGGTTTCGCGCGAGTGGCGTGGCAATATTGAGTATAATTTTTGGGATTTCCGGTTTTTCCTTGAAGCCCAGCCCGCAGCTCACGCCGACACTGCGGGCGCCGCAGATCTCAGTGCTCGCGGAGGAGCCTGGAGTTTCTGCTACCTTGGCACTCGGGATTATGGTAGGAGGACAACTTCCGGCGAGGAATGTACTGCCGGGTACCGGCGGCACCAGCGATGGACTGTCGCCCAGTGGAGTAGTTCCCGTCAATACGCTTAGCATAGCAATTGACGTTACGGCCGCTTCGAAAGAGCCAGTCTGGCTAGCGATTGTGTTGAGTGATTTTCCGCCACTCACTCCGGCGTTTCCGCAGAACCAGCTTAAAGCTGGACTCTCGCGGGAGGTGCCGCTTACCACCCCGATAGTGGTGGACCCGCCGGGATCAAGCACAAGAGACTATGTCTTTTTGGTTCAGGTCACATCCCGAAACGTATTGCCGTCGCAGAGACCGCCGGACCTGGCGGGTATAACCGTGTCAGCAAAAGAGCCGATTGGGGCCATCAGCGAAGGTTATCTGTGCTGCCGCCAGCCAACGCTAGGTCAGAAAGTTCATCTCAACGAGAGGTACGTCATGACCGGCAATCGGGACATCGTCTACAAGCGGTGCGGATGCGCGGACAAGGCCACCGGCCGGCAGCTGTCCGGCCGCTGCCCGCAGCTGGCCGAGCCTGGGCACGGCAGCTGGTACTACGCCGTGCAGGTCAGCACGGTCGGCGGCCGGAGAGCCCGATATCGCCGGGGCGGGTTCCCAACCGAATACGCGGCACGCGCTGGTCGAAACGAACTCCTCCAAGGTCCGGCCGACCTGGCCGCGGCGGGAGCGTGGACCGTGGCCCGGTGGCTGCGGCACTGGCTGCAGCAGGCCGAACCGAACCTGCGCCCCGCAAACCGTCTGCGGCTACGGCGACAACATCAACCGGTATCCGATTCCGGGCCTGGGCCGCGTAACCCTCGCCGACCCGGGCAGCAGGCGGCTGCAGGCCTTCTTCGACCTGCTCGCCCGCCAGCGCACCCGCAACGGGACGCCGCTCGCGGCGGCCACCATCGACCGGGTGCGCGCCACTCTCCGCTCGGCGCTTAACGCGGCAGTCCGCGAGGGGCTTATCACCGCGAGCCCGCTGGCGCACGTGCGCCTGGCCAGGCCAGCGCGGCCTCACCCGGTCAGCTGGACCGACGAGGGGGTCGCGGCATGGCCTGTCGTGAAGGAGAATCCCGTGTAGAACCTGGCATTCTCCGGGGCGGGCAGGCCGACCCGGCCCAGCTCGTGCAGCGCGCGCATCTGCTCCTCGGCCGGGGCGTGGCAGCAGGCTCCCGCTGGACTAGGAAGGCCTGGTAGCGCTCGGTCGTGATGCGGCCCAGGACGACCGCTTAGTCGGCTAGCGGCGTCAGTCGACTGGCGTGTGGCGGGTGAGCCAGGCTGTGAAGGCTTGTTCCTGCTGGTGGCGGGTGGCGCGGCCGAGCCTCAGGACATCACCATCGAGGATGACTTCGACCTGGCGCTCGTTGCGGGACGCCCAATCGGCCACCGCTGCAATCAGATTACGCAGCGGCTCTTGCCCAACGTGGACCACCAGCCAGCCTATGGCCGTCCCGATCCCCTTCCCGCCCTCGGGAACCCTGTCCGCCGGAGGCTCGACGCTGGCCACCTTCAGGGTCAATAGCTCCTGGCGCAGCCGACGCGCCAACCCGGCCAGCTCCTCCTCGTGGCCGTCGGCATGGTCATTCATGATCTGTATCGTCAGCTCACCGAGTTCGGCCACTCCGCTCGTCCTTTTCTGGCGGGTACCGTCCAGTCACGAATGGCGTGACCTGACCTCACCCACCTTGATATGCCGCAAACAGCTACTACTCTAACTGTGGCGGCGAGTCGCGATTTGCCGATCCACAGGTGAAGCGACAATGGCCTGCTATTCGAGCATTGACGCACGAACGGCATGGCTGAAGTTGGGCAACGGCAGACGCAGGAGGGCGCAGTGACGTCTGACAGCACGCCCGTCATGGCTCCTGTGCCGATGCTGGAGCCGAAGGGGCGTGCGGCGCTAGTGATTGCCACAGCCCGTTATGACGACCCGGACCTTGCACAGCTGCGCGCCCCGGTCCGCGATGCGCAGGACCTCGCCGCGGTGCTGGCCGACCCGCAGGTCGGCGGCTTCACGGTCACGACGGTGACGGACCAGACCGAAGCGCATCTACGACGGCAGGTCGCTGCATTCCTGGCCACCGTCACAGCAGAGCAGACCGTCCTGGTTTACCTGTCTTGCCACGGCATCCAGGACAGGTCTGGTCGGCTGTATTTCGCCGCCACCGACACCATCAAGGCCATGCCGCGAGCCACGGCCCTGAGTTCCGTCCTCCTGCTCGAGGACCTTGACGAATGCCACGCCCGCCAGCAGATCCTGATCCTTGACTGCTGCTTCAGCGGCGCCTTCGACGAGCGGCAGAAAGGCATGGTCGACCTGGAGCGGCACCTCGCCGGGCATGGCCGTGGCCGCATCGTACTGACCGCTTCCCGAGGCTTTGAGTACTCCTACGAAGGCCAGCCGGTGAATGGCGCTCCTCCAGGGTCGGTGTTTACCACCGGCCTAGTGCACGGCCTCCGGTCAGGGGCCGCCGACACGGACGGCGATGGGTATGTCACTTGGGACGAGGCTTTCGCTTACGCGGACCAGCACGTCCGGAACGCCGATGCCCCCCAGACCCCCCAGGCTTGGCTGTTCGAGGCCGAAGGAGCGAAGATCATCCTGGCCCGAAGCCCAAAAGGAAGGTCCGTTATCCCCGCGCCTCTGCCCGCCCACCTCGCAGACGGCCTGGCAAGTGGGTCCGTTCACATCCGGATAGGCGCCGTCAACGAGCTCGCCGAATGGCTTGCCAGTCCTGATCCCACCCGAGGTCTTGCGGCCTCCCTCGCGCTCCAGAACGTCGCTGACCACGACAACCCCCAGGTTGCTGCAGCCGCACGCCGCTACCTGGCTCAACGTTCTGCACCAGGGACTCCGATGGCCTTAGCCACCCGGCCGCCGCCCCCACAATCGCCAAGCATGATCACTCTGATACGCCAACGATTGATCGACGCAGGGGAGAATCCGACCTTTCGGGTCGCCAAGGAAGGCGATCGACCCGACGAGATGCTGTCTACGGCCGCGCGGCGTCATGGACTCGATCCAGAAGACATCATCGCTGTCTGGCAGTGGAAGCAGTCGCTGTGGAAGCGATCGCTCGGAAATCCGGACAGCCTTATCTTCACCACGACCGAGATAAGAGTCGCCAGAGGCTCGGCCCGCCTGCGCTTGCCCTATCATCTCTTTTCGGAATATAATTTTACGACTTCGACGTATTTCTCGGCCTCACCGGTTGGAGCTACGAGGGATATGAGTATCACCCGCTATTATCTTACAATTAGCGGACCTGGCACCGATTGGTCGGGGCCGATGTGCGGACATGGAGAAGTAGATTTTGTGACTAGCCATCTAAACTATATTAAGCAACTCTCAACTGGCTGAGCCAAGTGCTCGAGGGCTTACGATCAGCCTGGCAACGCAAGTCGTAGCGGCAGGACTTGCCACAAGTCCGGCGAATCTGCTGAACCCGGCAGTTAGCAGTAGTTGAAGCGGATCGAACCACAACCGATACGGACTGCGCTGGAAGTAGGCAGCGCAGTCGGCGACTACGCTGGCGACTCGCCCTTCAGTTAGCTCATCCAGCGGGCTTACGGCCACCGAGCGCAGGATGGCCAGGCGTCGCCGGTGACCGTCGAGCAGAACGCTCTGGCCGTCCAGGAACTCGTTGCGCGACAGATTGATGCCAAGCGTCGCCGCCCAAGCGCATCGTTCTCGCGGCCTACCTGGGTTTTGGCTGGCTGTAGAACGGCGCCGGATGCCTTGCTGGGCGTGTGCGCACCGGGGACTTGAATCCCGAACCCGCGGACTACGGGACCGGTGCGGCGCCACAACAACACCGGCGCCGGTTGCAGTTAAACTGCAACCAGAGATGCCGCGACGATGGTAATGGAAAGATAAAAAAGCCAGCTCAGAGCGGGTGCGCCGCCAGGGACTTGAACCCCGAACCCGCGGATTAAGAGTCCGCTGCTCTGCCAATTGAGCTAGCGGCGCGTGAGACTTGGCGATACTAGCGCACCTTAACAACACGCGCGAACTGCGGCCAACCCCTCGGGGACGCCGGCCGACGCGATCACCTTATCCGCACATAAGGATACGGGATTCCGCTGGATGCGGCCCTGGTCCGCCGCGCGGCGCCCGGCAATGGTGAGCCCGCCGCGACCGTTGCTGGCCTCAGTCGCCCAGGAACCTCCCCATGAACTCAGCCGCCTTGGACGGTCGGCCGGTGCGTGCTTCCTGGCGGTCGGCGAAACTCATCACCTGGAGCCCCGCGTTGAGCCCCAGCCAGCGCAGCGGCTCTGGCTCCCAGTCCGGCGACCGGTGCCCAACCCATGGCAGCCGGGTGAGCTCACTGCCCGTTCCGGTAATGAGGTCGGCGAGCGTTCGCCCGGCCAGGTTTGTGGTGGAAACTCCGTCGCCGACGTAGCCGCCGGCCCACCCGATCCCGGTTGACCGATCCAGGCCGACCGACGCGCACCAGTCCCTGGGCACTCCGATCGGGCCGCCCCAGTGATGGGTAACCCGCGCGTCGCCGACCGCCGGGAACAACTCGCCCAGCGTCCGCCACAGCGCCGCGAAGACGGCTGGCACCTGGTCGTAAGAAGGATGCACCGACGATCCCAGGTGGTACGGCGCTCCCCGGCCGCCGAAGGCGAACCGGTCATCGGCCGTCCGCTGCCCGTAGATGATGAGGTGCCGGAGGTCGCCGAAGGTCGGCCGGCCGGCCAGCCCGATCTCGTCCCAGACGGCGGGCGGCAACGGCTCGGTCGCGATCATCAGCGAGTACACCGGCGCGATCGACCGGCCGTAGCCGGGCAGGCCCGCCGTATACCCTTCCGTAGCCCGGACGACGTGGCGGGCCCGCACGGTCCCCGAGGCCGTCACCAGCTGGCCGGGCTCGACCTTCAGCACGGGCGTCCGCTCGTACACAGCGACCCCAGCTCGCCGGACCGCCTCAACCAGGCCGCGCGCGAGCCGCGCCGGATGGATGGCGGCGCAATGCGGCGTATACGTACCGCCGAGCACGCCGGTGGCTCCCGCCAGCTCGCCGGCCTCGGCCGGGCCTAGCAGCCGCAGGTCCTCGTCGCCGAAACCGAACTCGCGGGCCTCGCTCACCTCGGCTTTGGCGCGCTCCAGCTGCACCGGCGACCGCGCGAGCATTACCGTTCCGCCCTTCGCCCAGTGGCAGTCGATGCCCTCGGCGGCCGCGACCGTGCCGACCTCGTCGACGGTGGCGTGCATAGCACGCTGCATCGCGACGGCCGCGTCCTTGCTCGCCATCCGGGCGAGCTTCGCCAGCGAGGCAGGGAACAGCGCAGAGCACCAGCCGCCGTTGCGTCCGGACGCCCCGAATCCGGCGACCTCTCGCTCACATACCACGATCCGCAGTCCCGGATCACGCCGGGCCAGATAGTACGCGGTCCACAATCCGGTGAATCCCGCCCCGACGATGGCGACGTCGGCCTGCGTATCGCCGGGCAGTGGGTCGCCGGGCGCCAGGGTGCCGGGCACGGTGTCGTGCCAGAACGACAACGATCGGTATGGATCTGATCGGACCATGCCGTACATCGTGGCAGGTGGCAGCCGCCACGGCGGCATCGGGCATGCTGGTGCCATGGCTCCTGAGATTTCCGCCGCAGGCACGCTTCCGCAGCCGCGCAATCCGCAGCTGCCGTACCGGATCTGCCTCGTCTGCCTGGGTAACATCTGCCGGTCTCCGATGGGCGAGGTCCTGCTGCGCGATGAGCTCCGCCGGGCCGGTCTGGCCGGGAAAGTCGAGGTCGACAGCGCCGGAACGGGCGACTGGCACCTCGGCGAGGCGATGGATCGCCGCGCGATGGCCGAGCTGTCGCGCCGCGGCTACGACGGATCCATGCACGAGGCGCGTCAGATCCAGGCCTCCTGGCTGCACGATTACGACCTGCTGCTGGCGATGGACGGGGCCAATCTGTCCAGCTTGTGCCGGATGGCCGGCGGCGATAACGACCTGCTCGACAGAATTCAGCTGATGCTGTCCTTTGACCCAGACGCGCCTGCGGGAGCCGAGGTGCCCGACCCGTACAACGGCAGACCGGAGGACTACGCCGAGGTGTTCGAGCTGGTCCAGGCAGCTGCCAGGGGACTGGCCGGCCAGCTCGCGGCCAAGCTGTAGCCGGACCGGCCCGGAGGTCGACGAGTGAATCGCGCGACAGCGGATTCGCCGCTGACGGCCCGGCTTGGCCGGCTGCTCGGCACGGGGATAACCGCCGCCAGCCGTGCTGGCGGCCAGCATGGTGTTTCGCATTACCGCCTCACCCTGGCTGACGGCCGTTCGGCCTTCGCCAAAATTCGAGATCAAAATCCTGCGGGGAACGAGGCCGTCCGACGCGATGCCGCCCGCCGGGCCGCGGTCGGCTTCGCGGCTGAAGCAGCCAGCCTGCGCTGGATCGGCCAGGCCGAGGCCGTTCCAGTACCCGGCGTGCTGGCCAGCGACGAGACCTGCCTGGTTATCGACTGGATCGAGATCGGTTCCCCGGCGGGAGATGCTGCGAGCAGGTTCGGCCGGGAGCTCGCGAGCCTGCACTTGGCTGGCGCAGACCGGTTCGGTGCGCCGTGGCCCGGCGTGATCGCCGGACTGCCGCTGCCGGACGCGCGCGCGGACAGCTGGCCCGAGTGGTTTGCCGCGAACCGCCTGCTGCCCTACGCCCGCATCGCCAGGGATGCCGGAACGCTCAGCGCTTCGGACACCAGGCTGATCGAGTCTGCCGCAGCCCGGTCGCCCGAACTGGCCGGGCCGGCCGAGCCGCCCAGCCGCATCCATGGCGACTGCTGGTCGGGCAACGTGCTGTGGTCCGGTGGCCGCGGCTGGCTCATCGATCCGGCCGCGCATGGCGGCCACCGGGAGACCGACCTGGCCATGCTGGCACTATTCGGCGCGCCGTTCCTGGATCAGATCCAGGCCGCGTACGCGGCGGTCGCCCCGCTAGCTGACGGCTGGCACGCCAGGGTGCCGCTGCACCAGCTGCATCCGCTGCTGGTGCACGTCTGCCTATTCGGTGACTCGTACCGGGATGCCGCCCTCAGCGCGGCTCGGTCGGTGCTGGCGGCTTGAGGTTGTCAGGCCGACCCGCGGTCGGCGTAGCTGGTGGTCAGCGAATGACCGTTCTGGTTGGTCCGGTCGTTCTGGTCGGCCTGCCCCGTCTCGTCGGCCAGGCCGCTGCAGTCTGTCGCGCCGCCAGCGTCGGGCTCTTCCTCGAGGCCGTCGTCCGAGCCCTGGACAGCCTCGGGCGCCAGCGGCAGCGCGATGCAGAAGGTGGCACCCTGGCCCGGCCTGGACTCCACCCAGGTAGCGCCGCCGTGGGCGGAAATCAGTGCGGCCACGATGGCGAGCCCGAGCCCTGTACCGCCCTTTGTGCGCGCCGGGTCAGCCCGGTAGAACCGCTCGAAGACGTGCTCGGCCTGCTCTGGTCGAAGGCCCGGCCCGTGATCAGCCACCTCGAGCACTGCGGCCGGACCCGACAGGGCCGATTCAGCCGGGCTGAGCGGCGCGGGCGGCGGCGGAACGTGCTCTCCATCCCAGCTCGCCCCGTCGCCGGCTTTCTGCGCGTGGTTGGCGGGCTCCTCGTCGCTATCCGGCCGGGCCATCGCGGTCGCAACGGCGGCCTCATTCAAGTCTCCGGGCCTGATCAGGACCTCGATGGGGCTACCGTCCGGGGTGTGCGTCAGGGCATTGCTCATGAGATTGCCGAGCACCTGGCGCAGCCGCACCTCATCCCCGATGACCAGCAGGGCACTGCCGGCGCCAACGGTCAGCTGGATGCTGCGGCCAGGCGCGACCACTCGCGCGTCGTGTACGGCGTCGGCCGCGAGCGTGAGGAGGTCGACCGGGCGTGCCTCGAGCGGCCGCTGCTGATCCAGCCGTGCTAGCAGCAGCATGTCCTCGACGAGGATCCCCATCCGGGCTGACTCCTGCTCGACGCGGCGCATGATCCGGTCCATGTCGGCAGGCCCGAGCTGTCCCGAACCCGCTCCGCTAGCGGGCGTCACGATTCCGCCCCGCTGGCGGTAGTACTCGGCGAAACCGCGGATTGCCGTCAGTGGTGTCCGCAGCTCGTGACTGGCGTCGGCGACGAACTGGCGCATTTTCTCCTCGGAGCGCCGGGCCGCGGCCTCCGACCGGGACCGTGACCGGAAGGCCGACTCGATCTGGCTCAGCATGACGTTCAGTGACCGGCCGAGCCGCCCAACCTCAGTCCGCGGATCCCGCTCCGGCACGCGCTCGCTGAGGTCACCAGCCGCAATCGCGCCGGCGGTCTCTTCAATATCAGTAAGCGGCCGCAAACTCGCGCGCACTGCGGCGGTTGCGAGCAGCGCGAGGATCAGCATGATCCCGATGCTGACCAGTACGTCGAAGCCTTCAAGCTGCCTGACTGTCGCATACACATCGGTGACGTCTACTCCGACGACCACAGTGCCGGTGAAGCTCTGACCGTTCGTCAGGTTGATCTGCTGCCCAGGCTGAACGATTACTCGCCACAAGTCGCCGCCGTGCTGGG
>Ga0335072_10014385_pt1 | contig 11242 bp, 14 predicted proteins | sample Lox_Sample_21_FD_206725 | JGI IMG/M metagenome (GOLD analysis project Ga0335072, IMG submission 206725) | Soil microbial communities from Loxahatchee National Wildlife Refuge, Florida, United States - Lox_Sample_2.1 | ecosystem: Environmental > Terrestrial > Soil > Wetlands | place: USA...
GATGCTCCACTTGGTTGCCAGGTACGGCTCCGGGGTACCTTGCTTGCTCGTGGTGGTGAGCATCGGGTAGATCTCGTTGATCACTTCCAGATCGCCGTCGTTGTAGGCGGTGAACGGGTTGAACGTGGAGAACGCGGTCTGCGCCTCGACGGTGAGCGTGGAGCTGGCAGAGCTGCTGGCCACCGCCGGACCGGCCGCGCCGGCGGCTACTACCGGAGCCAGGGCGATCCCGGCGATGGCTACCAGCAATGCCCTGGCACGCCATGCGGATGCAGAGCGGTGTGCGCTTGGTCGCCCGCGACGGGCTAGTCGCGTGATGTTCATGAGCTGGACTCCTTCGTGACCGCGGGGGAGTTCACGACACGGCGTGCCGCGCACGCACTCCTGCCGCACGCCGACAGGACGATCGGTGCGAAAACGCAACGCGAGCGCAGCCGCACGCGAAGCCAGGACGAGCCGTAGCTCGTTGTCTATATTTCAGACATCCAGCTACAAGCATGCATGAGTACTACATCATTCAGAATCAGCGGTCAAGACGCTATTCTGATCGAATCATTTCAATAGTGTTACGAGGTGGGCCGATGGCTGAGCCACCGGAGGCGACGCCCGCAGGGCGAACGCCGGCGTCTGCACGCACGGCGGAAGGAGGTTCCGGCGGGCCGCTGAGCATAGCGGAGCAGATCCGCCAGCGGCTTGGCGAGCTGTCGCCGTCGGAGCGCCGGGTCGCCAGAACCCTGCTCGCGGGGCCGCCCACGATCGGCCTCGAGTCGTCTGCCCGGCTTGCCCGCGTCGCCGGGGTCAGCGGTCCGACCGTCAGCCGGTTCATCGCCGAGCTGGGGTTTAGCAGCTACGCGGCCTTCCAGCGCGCGCTGCACGAGGAGATCGCCGCCCGCATGATGACGCCCGCGGAAATATACCGGCGGCATCAGGAGGCGGAGAGGTCAGCCGATGTGCTCGGCACGAGCGCGCGCACGCTCGGCGAGGCCGTCACGGCCAGCGTGGCCGGGCTGGATCCTGATGAGTTCCAGCGGGCGGTGGCCCTGATCGCCGACAGCGGCCGCCAGGCTTTCATCACCGGCGGATGGTTCAGCCAGCTGCTGGCGGCGCACCTGGCCTCGGTGCTTCGCGAACTGCGCCCGCATGTTCGGTTGGTGGGCCCATCGGCGAGTGATCGCGTCGGCGCCATCGCCGACATTGCCAGACGGGATGTCGTGGTCGCCTTCGACTTCCGTCGCTACGAGCGCGATACGCTGGAGATCGCGCGCTCGGCGCGTGCGGAAGGTGCACGAATACTCCTCGTCACCGATCCGTGGCTGTCGCCAGTGGCCGACATTGCTGACGCCGTACTCACCGCTCAGGTATCAGGCCCGGCGCCGTTCGAGATCCTGACCCCGGCCCTCGCTGTGGTGGAGACGCTCATCACGTCCGTGGTCGACACGCTCGGTGAAGCCGGCCGGGCCCGGTTTGAGCGATTCGGCGAGGTCGTCGAACGGTGGGTGCACCCGTGGCCCGATGGCGCGGGCAAGGTCGACCGGGAAACCGCGCGTGAGGTGGCAGCCGACCCGCCGCTGCATGTGACGTGAGCTTCTGGGCAACAGTTTCGCCGAGGCCGAGTGACGCGCGACGAAGTCGGGCACCGGCTGCCGAAAGGCTCTGTCAATTCCCCTGGCATGACTGTCACACTTCCCGGCGGGCAGGTGTCATGGAGACGAGGTCCTGCAACTCAGGCGATGTGACAGGAGGGTGCCTTATGGCACGCATTGAAGGCGTAACGAAGTCGGAGGCCGGCCCCATCGTCAAGCTCGTATACCGATTCGGCCCTCGGATGATGAAGAAGCTGACCGGCCGCGATCCGCAAACTGGCAGCGGGATCGAGCCGATGGAACTCTGGGCGCACCAGCCGAAAATGATGATGGGAATGGGCAGGTTCAACCAGGCGGTCCGCAAGGGCAAATCTGTCGAAGAGCGGATCAAGAACCTGGTCGAGCTGAAGGGCGCGCAGATGATCGGATGTGAGTTCTGCGTCGACCTCGGCTCGCAGATATGCCGCAACTCCGGCTTCTCCGACTCCGAGCTCCTCGCCCTGCCGCGCTACCAGTCCAGCGATCTGTTTACCGATCGTGAGAAGGCGGCGCTCGACTACGCGGTCGCGGTGATGCGCACCCCAGTAGAGGTCACCGACGAGCTGTTCACTCGAGTGCGGTCCTATTTCGACGATCGCCAGCTGGTGGAGATCACCGCCTTGCTGACGCTGGTGAACCTCGACCGCTTCAACGCCGCGTTCGGGATCGGCTCGGCGGGTTTCAGCGACGGAATGGTGTGCGTCCTGCCAGACCGGCCGGAAACTGCGCCGCCGCTTGCCCGCGTCACCGCGCCGGCTGCCAAGTCTGACGGGACCGCGATTGCCTCGTGAGCTGTTGGAGCCTGTGCACGAGGCGAGTTCCTGCGCGGTGCGCAACTGCGGGGACGGTCAGGCCAGCACGCGATGCGAGCTCCCGGTGCACGTCCCGGCAGGCGCCACGGTGACACCTGCCGGGAGTCCGCTGAAGCTCGGTCTGCACTAGGTGGTTGCTGCCTGCGGAACTATGACGAGCTTGCCGCCCATGGGGGTATGCAGCCGTTGATGAAGACGCTCCGGTCAGGCTGCAATCGCCGCTTGCCGATGACGGACTGCAGCGCGGTCACGCCGACGGTCGGAAGGACCGCGACCTCCTCGTACGACAGCCCCGCAGGCTTCTACACGAGTTGATTCTCAAGTGCGGCTACCATCTCGGCGAACGCGCCCGAATCCCGCATGCTCATCGCGCCGAATACCTCGTCGCCCGGCTTAAAGCGCGTGACGCCCTCTGCGGCGGCCACGACAATGCCGGCGAAGTCATGTCCGAGTCCCCTGGGAAAGCGACGACCGGTCATGAACTTCACTGCGCCGTTGCGGACCTTCCAGTCCATCGGGTTCGCGGCCGCTGCCCGCACCCGGACCAGCACGCGGCCCTTGCCCGGCGCCGGCGGCTCAACCTCCTCAAGGCGCATGAGCTCGGGACCGCCGTACTTGTAATACTCGATCTTCTGCATCATGACTCCTGCTGGAAGTAGTGCTCCGCGCGGAGGTCGTCAAGCAGTCCGGGATGCTTCGGCTGCCAGCCGAGTAGCTCCCGGGTCAGCGCGCTGGAGGCAAGGTTGTCGAGGGAGACGAACATCGCGAGGAACCCGAAGTAGCCCTCTGTCTCCTCTGGCGGGATGCTGACGGTCGGCAGGCTCAGGTGCTGGCCGATCGCCCCGGCGATCTCCCGGAACGGCACGCCCTCGTCAGCCACGGCATGCAGTCGCGACCCGGCAGGCGCTTCCTCGACCGCCAGTCGGATCAGGCGCGCCGCGTCGAGCGTGTGAACCGCAGGCCAGCGGTTTGACCCTTCGCCGACGTACCCAGCTCTGCCCTTGGCGCGGGCGATGCCGATCAGGGCCGGTATGTAGCCGCGATGATCGAGCGAGCTGTGCACGGTCGGCGGCAGGCGCACCACCGACGATCGGACCCCGCGCTCCGCAAGGACGATCATCGCGTTCTCCCCGTCGGCCTGCGGCCCGCTCCCCGGCCCGTCCGCCTCTGTCCCGGTGCCCTCAAGCCCGCCGAGCACGAGCGCAAGCGTTCCCGAGACCGCGACGAACGGCTTGCTGGTCCCGCCAAGCGCCTCGCCGATCGCCTCCTTAGCGAGCAGGTCGGCGGCGATCGCCGCCGCGAAATTGCCGGCGTGCACCTCCTCGTGCTTGAACGCCAAGTGAATGACGCCATCCGCCGCGGCGGCAGCCTCGCGGAGGCTGCCGAGATCGTCGAGGGAGCCCCTGTGCACCTTGGCCCCGAGGGTCTCCACTGCCGCGGCGGACGCGTCGGAACGGGCAAGACCCACGACCTCGTGTCCTGCGCCCAAGAGCTCCGGGATAACAGCGGAAGCGATGTGGCCGGACGCCCCGGTGATGAATATCTGCATGGAATTGCCTCCGAATACCAGATCGGGTGTGGTGCCTATGAACTGCACGGGAGGACAGCTCACGGGCAGTGCCTGGCATCCGCGTCGTGCCAGTCAGGCCGCGAATGCTGTCGTTGCAAAAGTAGGCACCGGCAACAATGTATTCGGCGACAACTATGATGTCAATGACAACATTCGCTGCTATCGTGTGAAAGTGAACGGGCGTCCCTACCACCACGGGAACCTGCGAGCTGTATTGCTGGCCGAGGCCGAGCGCACGATGCGGGAGCAGGGCATCGGCCAGCTTTCGGTGCGTGACCTCGCGCGCCAGGCCGGAGTTAGCCGCGCCGCGCCGCGCCGCCACTTCGGCGACCGCCAGGCACTGCTCGACGCCCTTGCTGAAGCCGGATTCCTGCGCCTAGACCACGAACTGCGCACCGCGATCGACACTGCGGGAGACAACTACCAAGCGCGGCTGCGGGCGGCGGCGACAGCTTACATACGCTTCGCGACGCAGGATGCCGCACTCCTTGAGCTGATGTACGTCGTCAAGCGCGGCCAGCGCTCCGTGGCGCTGGACGACGCGTTCGGCCACCTGTTCACCACGTTCAACGCCTTCATCCGCCAGGGGCAGCACGCAGGCGAGCTACACCCAGGCGACCCCGACAGGGTCCGCCTGCTGCTCTTCGCCGTCATCCAGGGCATCGCTGCACTTGTCACCTCGGGCAGCGCCGACGCCAGGCAGACCGGCGAGCTCATCGACGACACGGTCGCACTGTTCACCCGCGACTCGCGGTGACCGAACCCGTTCGCAGAGCGCGCACCGTGCGGGCGACTCCGATCACGGCGACTATGCAGCCGCCCCCGGTGAGCGCAACTGCTTCGGTCCAGATGCCGTCGACCCAGAGGCAGTGACTCGCGACGGTGCCCGAGGCGCCCTGCGCGAGCTCGCCCATCGCGCTGGTGCAGATTCCGTGCATGTGCAACAGGTTGAAGGTGCGGTCTGAGCCAGCATGCCAGGACCATGCCCACGTGCTGCTCAGCGTCGAGAGCGCGCACAGGAACAGGGCGGCTCCGATAACGATCAGGCTCGCGTCCAGTCGGCGGGTGGCATACATCCCGCCGCTCGCGCTGCCGTGCGTTCGGTCCTGCGTCAGTTGCGGTGGCGTGGCGGCGGATGGCGTGCGAGTGGGTGGCGCGGGAGCGGGTGCGGAGGGCGGCGACAGCGCAGGCGGCTGCGGCGGCTCCGGCGGTTGCCGCTGCTCGCCGGTGTCGTGCTGGCTGGCGCACACGACTCCTCCTGGCGGGAATCAGGGCCCAGGGCTTGCCCGGCCAGAGATTGCGGAAACGGGTCGGCTGGCGCCCGGCCTGCGGAGTTGCCATGCGCTCGGCGTTTGACCGGCGACACCATCGAGGAATTAATCGAGGAACAGGCCCAGCTGTTACGTTCCCAGGCATGAATTTTGTTGTTCCCGCCAATGTAGACCGGCCGGCCACGATCAGGGTCGTGGACAGCAGAAACTTCGGTCTCCGGTCGACAAAAGAGGCGTTTATGCGGAGGCCGGATGAGTTGGGCGGCCGAGGTCGATTCTGGCTGGATCATGCCTCTGCATCCGAATCCTGTGCCGGAAGGGCGCGACGAGAGTCGCCCGCGGTTGGTCACGCATAGGACGGCTGCCGCAGCTGAGGGCTGATCGTGAAAAGGCAACGGCATTGCGGATGCTCCGGCACGCAACCAATTGATCCCCATATTATGACTCATCATCCGGCTGGTAGCCTCGGGCGAGCAGTCCAGGCCCACCGGTACCGCGCCGCGCTCGCCTGTTCCGGGCTGGGACGATCCGGGAGGGATCATGAGCAGCTCGCCGCTTGACCGGCTTGTCAGGTCCCGGGTTCCGATCTTGGTTGCGCTCTGCCTTGTCATCGCTATCTCGATAGCGTCCGTCTTCGTATTCAGGGGAGCAACCGGGGTAACTCGTTCGATGAGTGCTGCGGCCTCAGACCCAGTCGGCTTTAGCCAGCTGAATACGCCGGCGCCGCAATTCGAGTTGCCGCTGCTTCAGCACCCGGGCGAGGTCGAGCTGAGCAAGCTTGCTGGCCTTCCGATAGTCATTAACTTGTGGGCGTCCGACTGCGATATCTGCAGAGAAGAATCACCGGCCATAGCGAAGGTTTCGCGCGTGGTCGCCGGCCGGGTCCTCTTCCTCGGCGTCGATACGCTTGATCAGCGGGGAGCGGCAATAAGGTTTGCTGAGCGATACAAACTTCGATTCCCGATAGCCTACGACAGCGACGGGATAGTAGCGGCCAAATATCGTGTGTCAGGGCTGCCGGTTACGTTCTTCATCTCAAAAACAGCTACCAGGATTCTGGGCGTGAACATAGGTGCCCTCACTGCCCAGGGCCTCATCCATATCTTGCACAAACTGTATGGCGTCGACGACACGTGACCTGACTGTGCGCATCGGCGCTCTCGTTCCGCTAACTCGGCCTGGCTGGGTCGAGGCAGGGCAGCACTTGCTCGCCGGACTCGAGCTGGCGGTTCGCGAAGTCAACGAGGCCGGCGGGATCGTGGGAAGACCACTCGAGCTGGTGGTCCGGGACACCGCGGCTGATCCGCAGCGGGCCGCGGCGGCCATAGCTGAATTGGCTCGCCTGGGCGTGACTGCCGTGGCGGGGGAGTATCACAGCGTCGTCGCTCGCGCCGCTGCGGCCAGGGCCGACTCGCTCGGCCTGCCGTTCCTCTGCTCGTCAGCGGTTCTCGACGCGCTCACCGAACAGCCAACGCAATGGGTCGCCCGCCTCGCCCCGGCGCAATCCCGCGGCTGGCAGGTCTACGCGGATTTCCTCCTCAACGCGGGCTACCGTCGGATCGCCGTAACAGCTGCGTCGAGTGTCTACTGGGAATCTGGTGCCCGCATTCTGCGGGACTACCTCGCTCCGCGCGGTGGCACCGTCATCGAACCCGATATGCGCGCGCTCGCCCCCGCGGCCGTGTGCGACGAACTCGCCGGCAACCACGCGACCGCCCTTCTTCTTCTCGTCGGGCACCCGGAGCCGGCAGTGTCGATCGTCAGGTCTGTCCGCCGCGACCAGCGCCTCGCCGGGATCATGATTGGTGCTCCGGCCGGGCAACCAGAGTTCGCCGAATGGGTGAGGTTGCTGGGCGACGACAGCGCCGCGATCCCGTTCTTGCGCTACCTGCCAGAGCGCCTCAGCCCACTCGGCGCACGAGTCGAGACGGCCCTCCGAGAGCGGCTCGCCGAAGCGCCCTCGTTCGTTGCCTTCGAGGGCTACGACACGATCACCGTTCTCGCCGACGTGCTGCGTTCTCGCGGCGCGCGCCGGGCGCGCATTGCCGAATCCTGGCCGCACATCGCAGTCGAAGGAACCCGCGGGCAGATCCAGTTCTCCCGCACGCCGGGCATCAGCGTTTGGCAGTGGACTTGGGCGCCAATCCAAGTCGTTGATCGAGATCCGGGGAACGTGATCGCTTTCGGGTCCTTCATGTCAGCGTCGCTTAGCTTGGCCACGCCAGTGCCGGCCAGAGGCGACCGCGACGCCCGCGGCCCGGGATTTGCCTCGGGCCGGGAGACTAGTTGCCTATTGATGCTCTGTCCGGGTTGGCTGGCGCGCTAGCGGCGCTCAGCTCACGCCCGCCGTCCCTGGGCCGGGCGAGCGGAGTGACCTGGCTCCGGACGAACATTCCGAGGAGCACCGAGGTGATGCCAACGACGGCCCCGGTCTCCGCGTTAGTCCAGTGCCACCACTGGAAAGCAATGCCGAGTGCGATGAATGCCTGAATCAGAGCCTGTGTAGACGGAGGCTCCTGCCTGATCCATTTCACTATCTCGCTAAACATTCTTGCGGTCTGCTTCATCGACGTGCTCCACACGCTCGGCGCCTGCTCTCCGCCACCGGAGTGGGGACGTTGACCCGGCTTTGGCGGAGCCTTGGCAGGAACCATACGTCCACGCCACGCGCCGAGTGCGCCAATCGCGCAGGATGGGCCTTTCCTCCGTCGGCGAGCTAGTCAGCGCAGTCGGTCAGCGCAGTCGGTCAGCACAGTGGCGCAGGATCGTGTCGAGCACGAGCGCCGGAACGCGCACGGTCGGGTAATGGTCGACGCCGGGCATCCGGATCAGCTCGCAGCCGGGGATCCGGGCAGCTGCGGCTTCGTTGCTGGCGATGAGGCCCGGTTCGTCCTTGTCTCCGATCATCAGCACCGTCGGCACGCGCAACTCGCCGAGCCGGTCGTAGGTGGGCTCGCCGGCCTGCTCGAACTGCTCCTCGCTGGCCCAGGCCCGCTGTGCCGAGCGCATCAGCTCCGTTATCCGCGGATCGGGGCCTGCCGCTGCCCACTGCTGCAGGCCGAGGCTGAGCAGGCCGTCCTGGTCGCCAGCAGCCGCCAGCGCTTCATACTGCGCCTCAAGCTCGGGATACTCCGGGTAGGGGTAGCCGCCGATACCGGGACATAGCAGCACGAGCGTGCGAACCCGGTGCGGCTGCGCCAGCGCAAGTTCCAGCGCGGTGAGGCCGCCCATACTGCAGCCGGCGACATGGGCGCTATCGACCCCGAGCTGATCGAGGACCGACAGAGCGTCCCCGAGCAAGGTGAAATTCTCGGTCGGTTCCGGCGAGCGTCCGAAGCCTCGCACGTCGTACCGGACAGCCCTGAAGCTTGCCGTGAGCTGCTCCCACACCGGGTCCCACATCCGGGCATCCCCGACGCCCTCATGCAGCAGGAGCAGTGGCGGCCCCGAACCGGCCGAGTCCTCAACCCAGATTTTGTCGGTACCTGCTGACAGCATGGTTTTCATCGTCCGACCGTAGCCCGCCAGGTTCGGCCGGATCACGTGAATATCGTGCCGCGCGCTTTCGTGCCACTTTCATTTCCCGGAGGGCCGCCGATGCCAGAAAACGTGCACCTCTGCCCGGGGCTTGAGCGGGGGCGGGACGGACGGAGGAGGGACGCCGCCCGGCTGACCGGGTTGCTACGTGGTGAACCCTGGCTGGTGCGGGCGCTGAGCGCAGTGGCCGTGAGCGGCCTGCCGGACGCGTGGATCGGCGCAGGCGCCGTCCGTGACGTGGTGTGGGGCCAGTTGTACGGCGGGTTCAGTCCTGCCTCCGTCAAGGACGTGGACGTGGCCTACTTCGACCCGGCTGACCTCAGCGCGGAGCGTGATGCCAAGGCGCAGGAAACCCTGGCTATGTTCGCTGACCTGCCCTGGGAGGCGACCAACCAGGCAGCCGTGCACACGTGGTATCACCACTACTTCGGTGGTGCCCCGGTCGAGCCGTTCAGTTGTGTGCACGACGCGATCGCAACATGGCCGGAGACAGCTACTTGCGTGGGCGTCAGGCTCAGGTCAGGTGTCCTCGAAATTTGCGCGCCGCACGGACTGGCCGACCTCCTCAGCGGAGTGTGGCGGGTCAACCCGGTCCGGGTGACACCCGCGACCTCGCAGGCTCGGCTGACCAGGCAGCGCGTTCAGGCCAGGTGGCCGGGGGTGACGGTGCTGCCGCCAGGGTAAGCAGCCACGTTCCCGCTAAAAATTGCCGAACGAGCAGTGCTGCGCCGCCGGTGCTGCCCGATGGACGCGACGGACGGGTGATTTAGGGTGGACTCAGCGGCTGCGGCTAGCGCCGTCCTGGCCTTCGGGCGCGTCCGGAAACGCCCGCGCAGTCGCGATTGCCGTGCAGCCGGGCCTGGCTTTTCGATCCTCAGTCTTCAGGCAAGAGAGGGTTCCATGAGCGAGAACGCAGCAGCAGCAGGCACGATCGACATCGGTGGCGACCTTACGGTCAACCGGATGGGGTTCGGCGCCATGCGGATCACCGGCGAGGGCATCTGGGGACAGCCGCCGGACCGGGACAGGGCGAAGGCGGCCTTGCGGAGGGCTGTCGATCTTGGCGTGAACTTCATCGATACTGCCGACGCTTACGGACCGGACGTCAGTGAAGAGCTGATCGCCGAGACGCTGCGTCCGTATGCCGACGACCTGGTGATCGCGACCAAGGGCGGCCTGGTCCGGCCGGGCCCTGGGCGATGGGAGGCCGACGGGCGGCCTGAGCACCTGCGGGAAGCGTGCGAGGGCAGCCTGCGCAGGCTCAAGCTGGACCAGATCCTGCTGTACCAATTCCACCGGCCGGATGCGAAGGTGCCGCTTGCCGAGTCGATCGGGGCCCTGGTGGAGCTCAAGCAGGAAGGCAAGGTCCGGCATATCGGCGTTTCCAACTTCTCTGAAGATCAGCTGCGGGAGGCGCAGAAGCTGACTCCGGTGGTGTCGGTGCAGAACCGCTATAACCTGAACGACCGGTCGTCGGAGTCGATGGTGGACCTGTGCGACTCCGAGAGCATCGTTTTCCTGCCCTGGGCGCCGATCCAGCAGGCCGAAGAGCTGATCCCGGTCGTCACCGCGGCGCGCCGGCTCGGCGTGAGCGCCCGTCAGGTTGCGCTTGCCTGGCTGCTGGGCAGGTCGCCGCAGATACTGCCGATTCCGGGCTCGGGCTCGGCGGATCACGTCGCCGAGAATGTGGCGGCAGCGTCGGTGGAGCTCACGGCCGACGAGTCGAACGCGATCTTCGCGCTGGCGTAGTAGGCGAGGCGGGCAGGACTGCCGCTAGCCGGGCGAGGCGTGCGCAGTTTCCGCATGGCCGGGTCCGCCGTTGCCGATGGCGCCGAGTACCTGGGCGAGCGCGCTCAGGTCAGCGTCGCCGAGTGGCGCGAGCGGGCCGGGGTCCTCGGTGAGAGCGCGCCAGAAGGCTGCCCGCAGCCGCTCGCCTTCCGGGGTGAGCACCAGTGCCTTCACGCGCCGGTCGTCTGGGTCGAGGCGGCGCTCGACGGCGCCGCGGCGTTCCAGCCGGTCGACAAGGACGCTGAGGTTAGACGCATCCTGGTCAAGTCGCGCGGCCAGACTGCGCATCGGCACCGCTTCGCCCGGTACGAGCGTCAGAAGCGCGGTCACCTGGGCCGGGGACAGGCCGACGGCTGCCGCGTGCACGCCCCAGTTCTGCCGGAGCCGGTCGGCGACTGACAGTAGATCGAGCTTCACGTCCAGCATGAGCCGGAGCCGGTCGCTGCGGGGAGAGGGCAGGTCTGCAGGCACGTGCATGAAAGGTGACTTTACCTGCCGCGGATATGGTGGTGCTGCACTATAATGGTGGTGCACCGTAACTACTTCTGTTGAGGAGGGCGGCAGTATGCCCAGAGGAGAAGAGGCAGTCCCGCGCGTGTCCGTAACTGTGCCCGCTCCGCCAGCCGAGGCGTTCCGGATCTA